>Ga0326728_10012563_pt1 | contig 18755 bp, 17 predicted proteins | sample MB3enrmetagenome_FD_207602 | JGI IMG/M metagenome (GOLD analysis project Ga0326728, IMG submission 207602) | Lab enriched peat soil microbial communities from McLean, Ithaca, NY, United States - MB31MN | ecosystem: Environmental > Terrestrial > Soil > Wetlands > Peat | place: USA: New York... | reverse complement strand
AGGCGCAAAAGAGGTGCACATGCTGGTCAGTTGCCCCCCGCACCGTTTCCCCTGCCCCTACGGGATCGACTTTTCAACCAAGGGCGAGCTGATCGCGGCCTCACACTCGGTTGAGGAGATACGAGATTTTATCGGGCTGGATTCACTCAATTACCTGAGCATCGAGGGCTTGCTGGAGGCGGCCGGGGCCACGGTGGACGATCATCAGTTCTGCCTCGCGTGCTTTGACGGGAATTACCCGGTCAGATTTATCGATGAGGTGAGAAAAGACTGTTTCGAAGAGAAGCGGAAACAATCCTGATTGCTCTTAGCTCTCAGCGGCTTTAATATCTGCTAATGTATAATCAGCTTATCTACTTCATTGTCGTATTGCTGCTTTTCAGCATCCAGCGCCAGACGGGCAAGCCCCCCGCCGTTTCGTGGCCGGATATTGTCTATATAGCCATCCTGTTTTGTTTTTTTGTCCTCTACTGCCGCAGGACTTTTCAAAGACTTCGAAAAGCCGCGGATCGAGGCGCCCCGCTTGCCACCCTTACCCGCGCCCAATACCGCGCACAGACCCTTCTATCCGTTTCAGCCATCGGATTTTGCGCCGTATATCTTTACGCTTTCAACCTCGGCGCCTACCTGCGCGTAATCCCGGGGTTCGACAGATTCCTGACCGTATCGGGACTGGTCGGCCTGGTAATCTACCTGATCCACCTGGCGGCGATCTGGTTCTGGAGCTATCCGACCCACCAGGCCATATTCGGTGTGGGGGTTTCCAGGCCAAAATTCATAAGGGGCAACCTATCGTTTACTTCGGTCATCCTGGTTCCCTGGTTTCTCATTTCCATCGCAACAGACCTGCTCCAGTCCATAAAAACGCCCGCTTTCATGGCCTCGGATTTTGCCCAGGTGCTGCTGATAGTGCTCACGCTTGTCGCGTTCGTACTGTTCGGGCCCTGGCTGATCGTTCGAATGTGGGGCTGCAAGCCCCTGCCACAGGATTACCCCAGGGCCGAGCTGGAAGAATTTTGCAGCTATCATAAATTCAGGACGGGCGGTCTTTTGCTCTGGCCCATTTTCGGCACTGAGATGCTTACCGCGGGGGTGGTCGGCATCCTGCCCGGGCTTCGCTACATTCTGATTACATCCGGACTGCTCAGAACTCTCGATATCGGCGAACTCAAAGCCGTCGTGGCCCATGAGATGGGACACGTGCGCAAAAAACACCTGCTCCTTTTCGTGTTCCTGTTTATCCTGTTCATTCTATTCGCTTACGATTTGAGCGATGCGCTGACTTTGCTGGCACTTTCAAACGGGACCATATTCAACTGGTATGCGGCTCCGGGAGATTTCACCGGATCTATTGTCTCCCTGCTGGCCGCCCTCCCGGTCATTGTGCTCATGATCCTCTATTTTCGGTTCATCTTCGGATATTTTCTCAGAAACAGCGAGCGGCAGGCGGACCTGTACGCCATGGAACTCATCGGGGACCCTCAGCCCCTGATCTCATCGCTTGAAAAAATAGCCTTCCGCAGCGGTAGAATAGAGGACCTCCCGAGTTGGCACCATTTCAGCATCAGGCAGAGAGTGGAGTTTCTCACCGAGGCGTTCAACAACCGAAGCCTCATTCGCAGGCAGGACCGAAAGCTCTACGGCTCAGCCCTGGTCTTTACGGCGGTAATCTCCGCCCTCCTCTTCGTTAACTGGGGAGTTAACGAACGCGGGTTGACCAAGGACCTGCGCTCTGATGTCCAGCTTCACATCCTGGAGCACGGTATTTCCCGGGAACCCAGCAACACCGAATACCTTGCCGCTTACGGCGGGCTTCTCTACGAGAAAGGCAGGTACTCTGAAGCCGAGTCGGTCCTCAGGGCCGCCCTTATGCAAGACCCGGAAAACGCATCCGCTCTGAATAACCTGGCATGGCTTTACGCGACGGGACCCTCTTCTTTCCGCAACCCGAGAGATGCCCTCGACCTGGCCCTGAGGGCCGCCGACGTGAGCCCCGAACCATTCATTCTCGATACACTTGCGGAGGCCTACTATATAAACGGCCTGTATGCCGATGCGCTCTCAACGATCAACGAGGCGCTCTCGGTAGACGGCCCCCAGAGGAATTACTTCCTGAAACAGAAGGAAAAATTCGAAAAAGCGTTAAGGGGCGAGATTCGAAACTCATGAGATTGCGTCGCATTTCGAGGGGTCTTTGCCGGTCCATGCGCCATTTTCCGATGGTCCCAGCGGGTTTGTTGGAATAGATTGTCAATGCATTGCAAACAGATATAATAGCTCGGACCGAAGGCGGTCCGGTGGCTTTGGAATAACTGGTTTTTTCATGAATATTGATATTTAACGAATTGTTTAAGGAACGAAAACCATGCAGCTTCGAACAAGATGTGCAGTCACCGGCGGGGCCGGGTTCCTCGGGTCTCACCTATGCGAACGGCTTCTCAAAGATCAGCATGACGTGCTCTGCATCGACAATCTCTATACGGGCAGCAAGAAGAACATCGTCAATCTGATGAGCAACCCTTATTTTGAACTCCTCAGACACGATATAACCTACCCTCTGTATATCGAGGTGGACGAGATATACAACCTTGCCTGTCCGGCTTCTCCGATCCATTATCAGAACGATCCGGTCCAGACGACGAAGGTCAACGTGCACGGGTCGATCAATATGCTGGGGCTTGCAAAACGTCTCAAGATAAAGATCATGCAGGCTTCGACCTCCGAGGTTTACGGGAATCCCTTCGAGCACCCGCAAAAGGAAACATACTGGGGGAACGTAAACCCCATAGGACCCAGGTCCTGTTACGATGAAGGAAAACGGTGCGCCGAGACCCTTTTCTTCGACTATAACCGGCAGCACAAGCTGGATATCAAGGTCGCCAGGATCTTCAACACTTACGGCCCCAAAATGCACCCCAACGACGGCCGGGTGGTGTCGAACTTCATAGTGCAGGCCCTGACCCAGCAGCCTATAACGATTTACGGAGACGGCAAGCAGACCCGCTCTTTCTGTTATGTTGACGACCTGATCGATGGCTTCATCAAGCTCATGAACACTCCCAAAGGCTTTACAGGCCCGGTCAATCTCGGAAACCCCGTAGAGTTCACCATCATCGAACTGGCGGATATGGTAATCGAGATGACAGGTTCAAAATCCGAACTGGTCCGGAAGCCTCTCCCGCAGGATGACCCTGTGATGCGCAGGCCGGACATATCCATCGCGCAGCAGACGCTCGGGTGGCAACCTAAAGTCCAGTTGAGAGAGGGATTGAAAAAGACCATCGATTACTTCGATGACCTCCTGCACAACGAAGGGACGGACATCGTCCGTACGGGTAATGCGCTCACCTCGCAGGGTTGAGCCGTATCCGCCGCCGGAGGAACAGGGAACCCGGGGACTCAGGGACCTGGGTATCGATCCGATTGATCGCAGGAGCGCGACATGGCCGGGCAGAAAATTGAAGCGGGCATTGAAAGCCTCAGGGAAAAGCTGTGGCGGGCAAAACATGTGGCGGTCCTGAGCGGGGCCGGGATTTCAGCCGAATCGGGGGTTCCCACTTTCCGCGGCGAGGGCGGCCTGTGGAAACAGTTCCGGGCGGTTGACCTGGCCACCCCGGAGGCTTTTTCAAGGGACCCGAAGCTGGTATGGGAATTCTACAACTGGCGCCGGGAACTGATCGGCCCGCTCAGCCCGAATCCTGGACATCTCGCCCTGGCACAGATAGAGGACCGCGTTGCGCAATTTACACTGATAACTCAAAATATCGACGGGTTGCACAAGAAGGCCGGGAGCCGGAACATTATAGAACTGCACGGCAACCTGTGGAAGGTGCGGTGCACCAAATGCGAAACGGTTTTCGAGGACCTGAGGATACCTCTTCCCGAACTGCCGGCGTGCGAATCCTGCGGTTCTCTTCTGCGGCCTCACGTGGTCTGGTTCGGCGAGATGCTGGAGCCGCAGGTGCTCGATGCGGCGTATGAGGCGATCGGCGGTTGCGATCTCATGATCGTAATAGGGACCTCCGGGACCGTCCAGCCCGCCGCGTCAATGGGAATGGAGGCAAAACGAAACGGCGCCTCGGTTGCCGAAATCAACCTGGAACCTACCCCCTATTCGGATGTCTATAATATCTCGATTTCCGGCAAATCAGGAGAGATCCTGCCCCGGCTGCTCTGAGACGAATCGAGCGGTCGGCCCTACACCCTCCGCTGTGTTCCTATTCGACATCTTCTTCGAAGAAGTCTGAGTCTACTTTTTTAATCTCGTAGGTCGAATCGACCGACACCCCTGCTTTATAGTCAATTCTGAAGGACTCAACAAGGTGGCAAGCCGTGAGAACTTTCGCCGGGCCTGAGCGGACGGATGCTTATACGAATTTCCTTTGTTTGACAGGCCAATCCCCCCGATTGTATCTTATCTGTAACCTCGGGAATATTGTCATATCAGTGCACGTAAACAATCGCGCGAGGATGAGGACCATGGTCGGAAGGTTGCTGAGTATCTTGGCTCTGGCGTCAATATGCGTGGGGCTGTCGTTTGCGCCCTCCTCCACCGCGGATGACCGGGGCCTGCGGCGAAAAGCCGAGACCCCCGCACCAGCGGGGGACCGCGTGACGCTGATAATTGGCAATGCTGTTTATAAACATGTTACTCCATTACATCATAACAGCGTAAGCCTGCTGCCCCGCTGTCCCTCACCGGATCGGCGCGTGGGCCTGGAATGAATGTTGTCGATTGCGGCACGTAACTCATACGCTCAGGGACAAACCGGAGGACTTTCGCTTGTCGAATTGCATTGGGAAAAAGCAACCCCTAAAAAAATTACTTCATCTGATGGTTTTCAACCACTGATGACTTTATCCGTTGCACAAACCACTCAAGAATGGTGAACCATGAATCTGCAGTCGTTTTGCATTCAAATTGTGGCCAATCGACATAGCGCTCGCTGGATGGGAGTCTTTGTGGTCGCTGCAGCAGCGCTTATCGTATCGGGTATTGGCTCCGCGCAGACTGATGCTCCGGGAGAACGTGTTATAATTCCAGGCACCGCAATCCCCGGCTGGGGACAGGTGGATGGGGTTATTGCCCATTTCTGTCGACCTGCCGGGTCGATGACCAAGAGGCCGGCTGTGCTGATCCTACACGGCAGTGGCGGGGTAGACGGGCGTGGCGCCTTTTATGCCAGGGCGTTGCAGGAAGCCGGCATAGCAACCCTCGAAATAACGATGTTCCAGTCAGGCTGTCCACCAAAAGCCGGCCCCCAGGCAACTATGCCGCACGCATCAGCAGCGCTCAGGTGGCTGGGCAAGCAGCCTGCCATTGACGGTAAGCGGTTGGGGGTAATGGGCTTTTCCTGGGGCGGAGTGATGACTGTGCTATTATCGAGCGAACTGGTGCAGGAACGCCTGGGAAACGATGTACCCAAGCCGGTGGCTTTTGCGCCGCTCTACCCGGTTTGCTCCGCTATCGCCCGCATCGTGAAAAACCCTGAGCGCGCCTGCTATAATGCCCAGACTCGGATGAGTGCGTCGCCTATGCTCATAAATGTTGGCTCCAACGACGATTATGAGGAAGGCAAACGTCCTTGTGACGCGCTTATCGCAATGTGGCCGGCTGCAGCGCGGGAGCAGGTAACAGTGAACTACATCGAGGGGGCAACCCATGCTTTCGATTACCAAACGGCGGAGAGGCGGTTCTACGACAGGTTGTCGCACGCCGGACGCGGCGGGATGGTCCGCATTGTCCCGAGTCCCAGGGATGCAGATGAAACGCGCAAAGCAGTCGTTAGTTTTTTCGTCAAACACCTGAATCCCTGATTAGAGCTGCATTCGCCTCACCGGGTCCCCTTTTTAATGCATTTCGTCAAGGTGAAAACCGGCAATAGTCCCGATACGTCATTCTCACGCACATGGAACAGGACACTAACGTACACCTTCTGAATAACCTGCCCTTCGACAAGGCGCCCACCGAAACTCCACTGGCCGGGAGCTGCGAGATTTGGTGCATCTTCAATCTCACCAAGGGAGATCCCCACCCGATTCACCTGCATGAGAGCCGGTTCAAGATCCTGGACCGGCAGAAATTCGACGTCACCAAATTTATTCAAAGGAATGGCAAGGGCGGCCCACTGGAGCGATCCGTCCATACTTGCCAACCTCCGGCAGCCCTGAGCGCCGGGCCGGATCACATGACTGGAGCGGCGCCCACTACAGTTTTCAAGAAAATGCCTTATATTAAAAATCACTCCGCATGTAGACTATGTGATGGTCTTTTCCGTCACTTTAGTGAAATATACACGGTGGTGAAATGCTCTCCAGCAACAGTAGATGGTCAGGAGGAATTTATGAATAAATTCGACAGAATCCGCAAATCATTCATTTTGGCTGGGATCCTGGCTGTCTTTTTGATAGCCGGCCCGTGTTATGCCGCCCACGGTGGCGGTGGTGGGGGTGGTCGAGGTGGGGGCGGTCACGCCGGCATCGGCCGAGGTTACGGCGGCGGGCATTATGGCGGCGCCTACGGCGGCCGAGCCTACGGCAGTCGCGGTGCTTACGGCCGCGGTTATAGTGGCCGGGGCTATTACGGTCGAGGCTACTACGGCGGGAGAGGATACTACGGGCGTGGCTATTACGGACGCGGCTACTGGGGCGGATGGTGGCCCGGATATTGGGGATGGTGGCCCGGATATGCGTATGGATGGGGTTACCCCTACTATGCTTACCCCTCCTATGGTTATGCGTACTACGAGTCTCCCCAGCGTGAGGTAATCGAATCGCAACCACCGCCTCCGGCGCCTCAACCGGCTCCTCTGCCTAAGAAGGACCGCAACTGAATTAGTTCCGGAGCCCTGCCTTGCTGTTGATTGGAGCACAAGGCGGGGCAACCCGGGGCTGGTCGAGGACAAGAGAAACATACCGATTCGGCACGGACGATCATTTGAAACGAATAATGAAGATCAGGCAATGCCTTTTGGCGGCATTCAGGCGCACAAAGCGTTCATGGCGCCCGTGCCCGCTCGCGGCCGGTATCGCGAAAGGGATTTGCCTTGGCCTGATGATCGTTAGTTTCACCCCCCACCAAGTTGCCGCTGCGGACGACACCTCGCGATTGTCCAACCCGGACCGCTCGTTATCTGCGCTTCAAGTCGCGGGAAGCCGCGTGGCTGCCAAGACGCAAGCCGCCGTAACGCCTCACCCCAAACGGGCGAACTTCGGACAGGAGCGCAAGTCCGAACAAGCCCGGCAAATGGCGGATTGGGTCATGGACTCTGGCGACAATCGCGGCATGCCGTTCGCGATCGTAGACAAGGTGGACGCCAAAGTCTTTGTATTCGATTCCCATGGAGGACTCCGCGGCGCAGCCCCAGTCCTGTTGGGCCTCGCACGGGGTGATTACCCCGTCCCCGGTATCGGTGACCGGAAAATGTCGGACATTCGCCCTGAGGAGCGTACCACGGCGGCCGGCCGCTTCGTGGCCTCGCTGGGCTACAATTACAGTGGAAAAGACGTCCTTTGGGTGGACTACAAAAATGCCGTTTCCCTGCACCGCGTGGTTACGAATAATCCCAAGGAGCGGCGCCTGGAGCGCCTGGCCACTCCAACGCCGCTCGACAAACGTATTTCATACGGTTGCATCAATGTTCCGGCGAAATTCTTCGATAACGTCGTGAAGCCGGCTTTTACCAGAACTTATGGTGTCGTTTATGTGCTGCCGGAATCCCACTCAATCGCCGAAATTTTCAGGTCCTTCTATGACGTCGACTCAGGTCGGCGAACAGGCGCAACCGCGAGTCTTTACGAGGATACAAAGTCAAAACTCCAGCAGCAGGATTTCAGGTTTGGCCGCTATAATGTTCGACCTTACGGCCAACCCGAAAGGAGTGTGGAGGAATATAAGAGCAGGACAAATGGATATTGATGGCAACCCACCGGCAAGCTCCCCGCGCTTTGCTGCGCTCCAATTGATAATGTCGTTACCGACGCCTGAAGCGGTCTGATTTCAGAGGCAACGGTCAATCGAATCCCGCCTTTGCGCTCGCATGAGTGATGTGCCTCGCTATGATATTTCGGCAACCTGGCAAAGCTTTTCCGATGGTTTTTCCCCGAAGCCGGGGGGGCAGCCCTTGAAGATGGCGAATTATGCTATATGTCAAATTGCTCTTCCATTTTCTTGCAATTTTCCCTTTTAATGGGTGACCCCTGCTTTTCTTATCGGCCTGCCCCGCCACAGGTTCTGCTCATCAAAAACGACGATAATGCCGAATAAAAAATTGCTTATAGCAATGCAAATCAGCCGTGAAACAGGCTCGGAATGGAAGCAAAGGAACCGAGCGATCCGATTCGACGCGTTTTTGTCCGCAGGAGAGTCGAGATCCGGCCGAAAAAGCGCTCGCAACCTGCAAGTTTGGAGCGGAAACTTCTTTTCCAGCTTTTTTTATCCATCGACTCCGGAGAAGCAGCATGAATTTCAAACGCACGGTTATCCTGATCGGTCTTGTGCTCGCGCTCACCGTCCCCGTCCAGGTCCAGGCGCAGACGGTTACAAATGACGGCACAACTCTTAAACAGATCATCATCTTTGGCCGCCACAGCATACGCTCATCCACAACGCCTTCAGCGGAATTGAACCAGTATGCAGTCCAATCCTGGCCCGTATTCGAGGTCCCGACAGGCTGTTTGACCCCGAACGGCACTCAGGCGGAAACCTACCTTGGCGCCTACTACAGCCAATACCTGAGCTACGAGGGACTTCTGACGGGAAACGATCGAACAGATGTACTACACATGTATTTCCGTTCGAATTCCATCGAGCGCTCATGGATGACAGCCGTAGCATTCGGGACCGGGTTGATCCCGAGCATTCCTCCGCCCGTACACTCCTTCGCTATCGGCCACACTGACCCGGTTTTCGATCCCATAGCGGCAAGCGTGGCGACGGTCGACCCAGATGTCGCCGCTGCCCAGGTGCAGCAACTTTTCAATAGCGGCCAAGCATTGGAATCAGCTTACAGTGGCGAGTATTCTCTAATCCGCAGCGTGCTTTTCGACTATTCGTTAGGAGAGCAGCCACCGCCGTCTACGCCGTCAGACTGTAACTCGTCACCCTGCACCGACCCGACGGCTCAAGCAATTACCCTCACCGCCAATCCCGGGCCCCCATATTATACTGGAGACATTATCAATACCGGCGGGCTGGAAAGCACCATCAATGCCGCCGATCCTTTCGTGATGCAATACGCCGACGGCCTGGTGGTGGGTTGGGGCCTGCTCACTTTGCCCCAGGTCTCCCAACAATCCCGGCTTATAAACTTTAAATTCAATATCGAAATGCGTTCGCCCTACCTCAATCAGGTGCAGAGCTCCAACGCCGCCTCACACATACTCCGCACCATGCAGCAAGCTGTAACCGGCGTTAATCTCCGTGGAGCATTCGGTGACGCCGGATCACGGACGGTTGTGGTTATCAGCTCTGATGCGTACGTGGCCGGATTGGCGGGACTGCTCAACCTGCATTGGCAGTTACCCGAATATCAACCGGATTTCTGTGCTCCCGGCGGAGCGCTCGTTTTCGAACTGAGGGAGTCGAAAGCATCGAAACAGTATCTCGTCCGAGTGTTCTACACCGCACAGAGCTTCGACCAACTCCGCAGTCTGACGCCTTTGTCGCTGAGCGTACCACCAGAAACAACGCAGCTTCTAGTTCCGGGCGGAAGCCAATCGGCCACGGATTTCGATGTTAACTTCGCCGTTTTTCAAAACCTTATGAAGAAAGCAATCGGCCAGCAATACGTGGAAAAGTTTTCGGAAGAGATCCAGCCTGATGTGTTGACGGGGGTCTCCTGCCAATCCCAATAAGGGACCCGGCTGTAAGGAGAGTTGCGCCGGAACGGCCACGAGTCCATGCGGGACGCCGACCCGGCGCCCACGGGTCTTGATCCGCGGACGCCCTTCAGGACTTCATCGGGCATCACGCTGCAAGCCCGCCAGTTCTTCGATAGCCCCGGCGATCTTGCTCAAAGCGCCCATTCGTTTTTTGGCGCTCTCGAGGTAGGGCATGGCTTCGGGGTTTTTGTGCCTCGCCAGCGCTTCACTGGCCCAGGTAACGATGTATCGGTCTTCATGCCCGGTAAATTTTGCCAGGACCTCGAAAGATTCCCTGCACACTATATTTCCAAGCACGTTCAGCAGTCCGACCTTCAACTCGTCGAAAGCGGGGTTTTCCGTCAGTACCAGCGATATGACCGGCACTCCGCGCTCGCCGGTTTGTTCGAGGCAGGCGAGGCATTTTTGGGCAAAATACGGGTAGCGGAACATGGAAAGCTCAGCCAGGAGGCGAAGGCACTCCTCGGTGCCCCAGGCATGAAGCAGTCCCGGGACAAACAAGCTGGCCCATGAAAAATTGTAAGCGAGAGGCAGAAGGAATGGAATCGCTCCCGGACCTTCCGACTCAAGCGTGGCCAGGACAGGTTCAAATGCCGCTTTTCTTGCTTCGAATCCTTCTTCCTGCTTTGCCGGAAAGCGCTTCAGATCATTTGCCGCCAGGAGTTTTTCAACGGTTTTAGCGATTTGTGGCGAGGCGCCACCGCCAAGTTGCGCGCTTGCAGAATCGCCGCGCGCCGAAAGTGGAGAACCGCCGCGGTCGGGTGGGTACTGTCCCCGCCAGACGCGCGCGCGTTGCGCGATCCAGAATTTTTCGAGCCACGTGGAGGGCGCATAAAAATGAACGTGCAGGTCTTTGTCTACCCCTTCACGCTTATGATAGCCGTTTTCCTGGTAAAAAATCTTTTCTTCAGCGGCGATCTGCCACCGGTTCCGCGCGGTCTGGAATGCGGCGTCATAGTCACCGATCGCAAAAAGCGAGCTCAATAAAATATCGTGGAACCTATCGTCTTCCGGGTAGGCCTCCAGTTGTTTTTCGGCATACCGGCCCGCTTTTTCGTATTCCTGAGAAAATATGAACTCAAAACCTTTCCGTACGTCCTTTTCGAGTTTTTCCCGGACCTTACCCCGCTCCTCCATTTGCTCCAACTGCTCTTTGGGTATCAGCCTCCGGGCTTCTTCATGCGCCGGCAGGCAGCACTTCTTATATTTTTTCCCGGAGCCGCAAGGGCATGGGGCATTGCGATTGGTTTTGGATGCGCTGAAAGCTCCGGCCACCGCCGCTTCACGCCGCGAAGCCTGGTAGGATTTCAGCATTTTATCCAATTGAGTCCTGCTGATTCCGTATTTAATGCATATTCGGTCGGGATCGCCTCCCTGGATCAACTCGTGCACAGGCAGGAGCGGATTGAATACGCCTTTTCCCGAAGCCCTTGGATTTTCTTCCATTCAGGTCCCTTTCCAACTTCGCGCTCATGATTCAAATTACCGGCCGAGGCATAACTGCTCAAATTATTAACAGTTTATGCCACACAAGTCAAAAGAACCCGACCATTTTGGATGAAAATGGGCTTATCGGGCAAGCGTCCGATTTGCTTGACGTAACGCGCAAAAATAGGATAAGCTCTGTTGGATAATTTGTGACCGGAGGGCCTTAAATTGAGGGAAGAGGGCAAAATGGTCCCTGACAAGACCACCGAGGGGCTGTCCGCCAGCCTTGAAGACTATCTCGAAGTGATCTTTCATCTCGAGCAGTCGAACCGGGTTGCAAGGGCAAAAGACATCGCCGATCAGATGAACGTGCAGCGGGCATCGGTAACAGGCGCGTTGAAGGCCCTCGCCGGTCGGGGGCTCATCAATTACAGTCCATACAGTTTTGTCACTCTCACGACTTCGGGGCGCGACATCGCGCGGGACGTGATCCGGCGTCATGGAGCGCTCAAAGAATTTTTCATGACTACGCTTCAGCTCGGTCCGGAAGACGCCGAAGCCAACGCGTGCCGTATAGAACACGCTATCGATCCATCGGCTATCGAGCGTTTGGTGCGATTTCTCGAATTCATGAGCATCTGCCCCAGGACGGGCGCGGACTGGTTTGACGGATTCGCCCGCTTTTGCAAGCTCGGTCTGCCCACATCGGACTGCCAGGCCTGTTTGAAGCTATGTGCAAAGCGCCTGGAGGTCGAACTCGGCGGACGCACCGAAGGCGGTTGACGGCCGACGGATATCGGATAATGGATACCTGACCACAAACCGGGTAGATTGATGGCACTCAAGCCCAGAATCCTCATTGCTGACGACGAACCTGTCACGCTGGAACTCATTGTCGAACGGCTCCAGGCCGAAGGGTACGAAGTGGAAGTGGTGCCCGGCGGCAAACAGGCCATCGAGGCTGCAAAGAAGAGCAGCTTCAAAGTGGTCCTTACCGATCTCTCAATGCCCGGCATGGGCGGAATGGAAGTCCTGGCTCATTTCGCCGCACAGCATCCCGAGACCCTGGTGATCGTGCTCACCGGATTCGGCACCGTCGAGACCGCCGTCGAGGCGATGAAGCGCGGCGCCTACGATTATCTTTCAAAGCCGGCCAATCCCGATGAACTCATCCTGACCTTGAAAAGGGCCGTTGAACACAAGGAACTCAAGGAAGAAAACGTCGCCCTGCGCTCTCAAATCCAGGAACACAACCGTGTCGGCAGACTTATCGGCCAAAGCCCGCCGATGCAGCAACTCTATCGCATAATAAAGCGGGTTGCAAAGACCGACTCGACGGTGCTCGTAACGGGCGAGAGCGGAACGGGAAAAGAACTCATCGCCAACGCCATTCATTACCAGAGCTCCCGCAGGGAAATGCCTTTCGTCCCGATCAACTGCGGCGCCATTCCTGAAGAGCTCCTGGAAAGCGAGCTATTCGGCCACGAAAAAGGCGCGTTTACGGGCGCTTTCAAGGAAAGGCGGGGCCGATTCGAACTTGCCAACAGGGGAACGGTCTTTCTCGATGAGATCGGGGAGATGAGCCCGAAGCTCCAGGTCAAACTTCTTCGATTTCTCCAGGAGACCAAGTTTCAACGGATCGGCGGATCGAGAACGATCGAAGTCGACGTTCGCATCCTGGCTGCGACCAATAAGGACCTGGAGCGCGCGGTCGCAGAAAACGAATTCCGCGAGGACCTTTTCTACCGCCTGAACGTGATCCCGATCCATGTCCCGCCTTTGAGGGAGCGCGAAAGCGACATAAGGCCGCTGATTCAGCACTTCATTCAACAACATTGCCAGAAGAAAATCATCCCTCTCAAACGGATGTCCGCAGCCGCCATTGTAAGCTTCGAGCAATACGATTGGCCCGGAAACGTTCGTGAGCTTGAAAATATGATCGAACGCCTGGTGATCCTTACCGACTCTGAAGAAATACAGGTTCAGGACCTGCCGAAGAGGATGCAGTCCTATCAGCAGGTCGAGCCTAGACTCATAGAACTCGGGGATGACGGGATAAACCTGAAGGAAACGCTCGATGACCTGGAAAACCGGCTGATACTCGACGCGCTGCAGCGGGCGGGCGGTGTCAAGAACAAGGCCGCCAAGCTGCTGGGACTCAACCGGACAACGCTGATCGAAAAAATGAAGAAAAAACAGCTCGATTTTACGTCAACCGGTGCTGTTTGAATCTGCTTCCCACCCTCCGCGGCAAAACTTCAAAGATTTCTATCGCCGGCTTCCCGTTCATGATTCATTGGAGCGCAAAATAAAGGCGCATGGTTCGATGTAAAAAAAGGCGGCTCATTTGCCAGAATTCGCGTGATAGCCGGCTGCCTTTTGAATTCCATCTCCAGAAACCGCCTTACCTTTGGCCTGTCCCATCCCCTGGGGTGAGAAAATCCGGTGTAGAGCGACAGGTCCCCTTCGTAGTGTGGAGAAGTTGCAAACTTCGCGGCCTCCGGACTGTTGAGCGGCATATTGAAGATCGCAAGATTCAGAAAATCGATAAACCGGCCGTGGCGGACCGTAAACTCCAGCGTGTTACGCGCCTCATCTTCGGATTCGGATGGGGTGCCGAAAAGAAGATAGACGTACGTACCTATTCCCGCTTTCCTGAGCGAGGCCAGGGCCTTTGAGGCGACGGCCAGGTCGATCCCCTTGCCTTCCGCGTCGATGACACCCTGGTCGCCGGACTCAAGACCGAGCTTCAGCATTACGCAGCCGCTCCGTTTCAGGGTCCGGCAAAAATCCTCATCGGCAAGTCTTCGGGTAACGCGCGCAAAACCATACCAGGGAGCACCCGGCGGGGTCTCCGAGAGTTTGCTCAGAAGGGCCGGACTTACCGCACTGTCCAAAAAGTGCATGAGCACCGGCTTCGATACGGAACACAGTTCTTTCGCCTCGCGGACGGCGGTCTCGGCTGAAATCGGGTCGTAGCAGACCCTCTCAGCCTTCTCGGGGCAGAAAGCGCAACGATTCCAGTAACAGCCTCGAGACGAGCTGTAGGGGATAATCGGACCGGGTGAAAAGTAATCCCCCATCGGGAACGGATCATAGGAAAACCGGCCCCGGCGGATGGTTTCATTTTTCCCGGCAAGATGGAGCAGAACCTGCTCTCCCGGTCCGTCTACAACCTGGTCCACGAGTCCGGAGAAGGGATTGGTCCAGTGCGGCTTGCGCATCCAGGAAGTAATCAGGCTGCCTCCGAGCACGATCCGGACTTTTCCGTATCGCGCCCTTATAAAACCAATGATCGAAAATGCCGTCAGTGCCTGGCTCAGGTAGTTCAGGGAAACTCCGACCACATCAGGGGAATAAAGTTCCAGGGCGCCGGAAATGCGTTTTGAAAAATATTCGTGGAACACATTTTTTTCAAACTCTTCGGCCGCCCTGAACAGGTCTGAGGCGCGGACCGCGGAGAGCCTGCAATCCCGGTAGTTGGACAGGCTGAGCTGTACGCCGCCACCGCTTTGCCCCGCCTTTCCGATCAGCCGGTTTAGATCCGAGACCACGCGCTTGTACCGCTGAAGATCGCGGTAGCCCTGCCCGCTTCGGATGGATTCGAGATTGCGCGCCCGGTTTCGATACGCGCGCGTCGTCCACCTGCCGGCATCCGACGGAGTCTTTCCGAGCAGGTACAAAAGTCCTTCGATGTTGGCATCGATTATCGAACACTTTACCCCGGACATGCTCAGGGCGCCATAAAGCCTGGCAATACCGGGCGGCGGTTCGCTGGGTTTAACAAGAGGAGGGTTAATCAGCAGAATCATTCAATGCCAGCCCGATTTCAGTCACCGGCGCACCCCGGCACGGGGCCCACCACCACGGTGCGGTCCCCTCCCCCGGGCCGTGTCAGCGCAAAGCTAAAGACCGGGGTTTTCACATCCGTGCGGGAGGGAACCATCACGCACGAGAAGTGTATCCGCAACTTCAATGGACGAACAGGGTAAACCGCGAGAAAACGAGTCGAATTCGGGCCGCTCTCAGACGTGAGACCGGATCGGCCGGTTTACGGCCAACCAGTGCGGCTACTTGGACATAACAGCTTTATAGTACTCGTCATAACATGCGTCTGCGTCGCCGCTGTTCAGGGCGACAATGTTTCTCAGGTGAATGAAGGAATCGACGTCCATTTCCTGGAATTCGATTGCAACCCCTGTGTCGGTTTGCCTGAGCGCAAAGCCTGTCAACTTGATCGAAAGAAGGGAGGACGTACCGGATAGAACCAGCGAAATTTCAAGAGGGATGCCGATCTGCACGATCTCCTTTGTCAGGATAAACATCCCTTTCATGCTCAGATTATCGACCATTCCGCTAAAGGTTGTTTGACCGGCCTGCACGCTGGCCATTGCTTGAAAAGCCACTCGTCTGTATCTACGCTTCTCCATCTGGTTACTCCCCTCGTCAATAAAAACTAAGCGGCGACCTTTTTTTGACAATATCACTCTATTTAATCGGAGAAAAACTCCGGGGGAGTAAAGAATTCTTTTCGAAAAGTTTGTGATTTCAACGTCCTGAACAGGTTTGAGCCTCAAAAAAGATGCGACAACCAGCCGAAGCGCCGCATTGAGCCGCGCAGGTCTGATGCCTGAGGGCGAATATAATTTCCGTTTTGTATTTCGGCTCTCTTCCGACGAAGGATGAAACACACATACGAGATCACATAGTCTTTATCCTTTTTCTCCCTGTGGCCGAATAATAGACAGTAGCGGATAGGCCGTCGCATGCCTGTCGAGGCCGGGACCAACTTGGCCCGATGATTGCTCCCGGTGCCTAATTCGGAAAAGCGAAGGAGAACCGCTAAATGTCCGAACTCAAACGCGAACAGCTGCTGGCAGCCGTAATTGCCGGAAGAGGCCCGGCCTTCCTGCGGGGGGTGAACCTGGCTTCTATGAACCTTTCAGGAGCCGGGTGGCTGGTGGAGGCAGACCTGCGGGGCGCGGACCTTTCCAACGCCAATCTGAAGCGCGCCAATCTCAGGGGAGCAAACCTGGAGATGGCCAACATGCATTCGGCAAACATGGTGGGGATCAACCTGGAAGGCGCCAACCTGTTCAAGGTTAGAGCTGAGGTTGCCAACCTGACCATGGCCAATCTTCGCGGAGCAAACCTCAAGGGCGCAAACCTGGTAAGCGCGAACCTCGTGAAAGCCGATCTCGAGGAGGCAGACCTTGAAGGGGCAGACCTTGAAGGGGCCAATTTGGAAGCAAGCAATCTGACGAAGGCTACAATTACAAATGTGAATCTCAAGATGGCAAATCTGGACGGTGTTGACTTAACAGAGACGGTATTCGAGGGCGTCTGCGGCGCCGGGATACCCGGCAGGGGCGAGAGCGGAGACTTTCATGGCACGATCACCGCGATCAGGCTGGCCGACCTGCTTCAGATCGGGTGTCTTTCGCGCTCGAATCTGAATATAGCGGTTTATTCAGCAGCCGGTCAGGGCAACATTTACCTCGGCTCCGGCCGGGTCCTTCACGCCCATGTCAACGGGAAAGAGGGCGAAGAGGCCTTCATGGAAATTCTCGGATGGGAGAAGGGCCGTTTTATGACCTACCCCTGCATTCCATCCTGCCCGATCACGATCGACAAGCCCGTGCAGCCCCTCATGATGCAGTGGCTTCATCTCCAGGACGAAAAAAGGTTCACCGGCAAGTACTCCGGCATGATGGGAAGAATCAGCAATTACATTCCGATCCAAGCGCAGGCTTCGGAGGACCTCGTGAAGTTCCTCAAAAAAGAAGGCAAAAACCTCAGCGTCCTGGAGAAAATAGAGATCACCGATGTATTTTGTCCCGAGAGCGGCGACGACATTTTGTGTTCGATATCCGCGAATGGCGAGGCGCTCGTAGCGCCCCTAAAGTTTCTTAACTTGGACAGCAACCATCCGCTTCATAACGAACTGGCCGGAATCATATAAGACGGCCGGATCGTTCTGCATGGTTTTTGCATATTTATTGCCGATGGCGCGCTTCCAGTACTTGGAGAACGTCCACCCATGAACCTGATACTGACAAGAAATGAAATCGGCAAACTCGAGGAGATCATTTCGGACCAACTTCTTGATGCGGGCGCCGAACATGTCGTCGTAGTCGATCTATCGGGCAATTTGATCATGCAATGCGGTTCGCTGGAAATGGAGGACATTTTCTCCCTGGCGGCTGTTTCCGCGGCCCATTTCGCTGCGACCGCCGAGATAGCGAAACTCATAGGCGAGAAGGACTTTGCTCTCATGTACCACAAGGGGGGCAAACGTAATGTGCACTTTAGCCGTCTAGCGAAGGATTATCTCATTATAACGCTGTTCAACGACAATGTTTCGCTGGGTTTGATTCGGCTCAAGCTGGGGAGCGCGATCGGCGCTATGCGCGTGATATTGGGGGAGCCGGAGGTAAAGAGCCTGTGGCCTTCATAGATTTAAGCAAAAACGAGATTCAGGCCAAGATTGTCTATTACGGCCCCGGCCGTGGAGGCAAGACGACCAACCTGCTTTATGTGCATAAGTCCATGTCCAGGATGGTTTGCGGCAAAATGGTCACCATCGACACCAAGGGAGACAGGACACTCTTCTTCGACTTCCTGCCCCTCAATGTGGGCAAGGTCAGAAACATGGTCATCCGGATTCAACTCTATACCGTTCCCGGGCAAGTCATGTACAACACTACGAGAAAACTTGTCCTGAGAGGGGTTGACGGGGTTGTTTTCGTGGCTGATTCTCTCAGGGTGCAGAAACATAAGAACATCGAAAGCCTCGAGAACCTTTTTGAAAACCTGAACGACGAGGGGCTCTCGGTCGCGCAGGTGCCTCTCGTGCTGCAATATAATAAACGTGACCTGACGGAATCCAATATTCCCCTGCTCACTGTCGAAGAACTCGAAAGAGATCTGAACGAGGGGCCGAACGCGCCGTTTTTCGAGGCCAGTGCAACCCTCGGAAGCGGAGTATACGAGACTTTACGCGAGATAAGCAAAAGGACCGTAAGAAGCGTAATCCGGAAGGTCGGCGGTAAAATCGCCTGCTGACCATCGGATGTTGCCGGTTTTTCATAACCGCAGGAAAAAGAATCGCCGATATCGGTTCACCTCCTTTTGCTTAATTCTGTTTGGCGGGGGAAGGTCCGAGCGCGGATTGAGAGTTTTAAGGGTGCCCGCTATATGCCAGGGCGGGAGGATAAAGGGGGAAATACCCGGTGTTGCAACATGCCCCTTTATATTTTTTCAAAATTAGCTGGTTCAAAGGGAATGCCCATGCCTGAAAAAGACACGAGCCAAAGCGCAACCGAGGCTTTAATCGATTTGCGCGCGCTCGAACTGGAAATCGATAAGGAAATAGACGCCCTGTTAGTTCCAGCGATTCAAAAGGCGCAAAGGGCTGCGGAAGGGTCCAAAACGGCCGGGGAAGC
>Ga0326728_10012561_pt1 | contig 18757 bp, 19 predicted proteins | sample MB3enrmetagenome_FD_207602 | JGI IMG/M metagenome (GOLD analysis project Ga0326728, IMG submission 207602) | Lab enriched peat soil microbial communities from McLean, Ithaca, NY, United States - MB31MN | ecosystem: Environmental > Terrestrial > Soil > Wetlands > Peat | place: USA: New York... | reverse complement strand
GGCGAGGATGGCCGCATCAGCAATGCCAACCTCATTGTGGCCACCCAGAACAACGCCGCCCGCATCGCGCTGGGCGTGGACAAAGCGGCGCGCACTCTGATCACCGGCGGCAAGGTGGACGATGGCATTCTGAACATGGTGGAGATGGCCTTCCGCGCCTATGATCCGTGCCTGGGCTGCGCGACCCATTCACTGCCCGGCAGCATGCCCCTGAGGGTGGATGTGCACAATCTTCAGGGAGACATACTGACGAGTGTGAGGCGCGACAGTGACGGTTCCATCCACAGGACCTAACCTCCGGATACTGGCCCTGGGCAACGATATCCTGGGCGACGATGCGTTCGCCTTTCTCGTGGTCCAGCGGGTGCGGGAGCGTATTCCCGGTGTCGAAGTGAAGTGTTCCTCAGCCTCCGGCTTTCATCTGCTCGACGATCTGCTAGGGGTTGAGCATCTCCTGGTAGTCGATACTGTTATGACCGGCACTGCCCCACCCGGCACGGTATATGTGGTGCGAGAAGACGAGCTGGAAGTGACGTACGGCAATTCTCCGCACTACACCGGTATCTTCGAGACCCTCTCTCTGGCGCGCGCCCTGAATCTGAATGTGCCTCGCGAAGTTCTTATCATCGCTGTGGAGGCAGCCGACTGCCTTACCGTCGGAGGCCCCATGCACCCCGCGGTGGCGGCCGTTGTCCCGGTCATCGCCGAGATGGTTGAGAGGACCTCCCGGAATTTTACATCCAAATTATCCTGAACAATCTGGGATCCCGCCCGAGATATTTCGGGGATTTCCCATGAGACATCATCCGTCTTGACAGTCTTTTTGGAAGCAATGTACTGTATATCCGTCTAAAGTGGTTGGGCCCAATAGGCAGGTAGTAGCATGGCAAGAGAACTCTTTCATGTTGTGGGCTTTGATCAGGGTGGTATCAAAGGCGAACCCACTATGCGCAGTCTGGTATGCGAGACCGATTCCGGCGGCAAACTTGCAATATGGGGCCAAGAGGCGCCCACCCGCGAGATGGCAAACATCGAGGCGGTGCTGCAGGCCGGCGTGCCATGTACGGTCGAATGCGAGTGCGACGAGCCCGCGGAGTGGGCCTTTGACTTCGGTCACACCCATTGGGTGGAGCAGAACTCCGTGCTGAAGGTGATCTCGCGGTAACCCGAGAGCAATAGACAGGCAATTGATCCGTCCGCCAATCGCTGAGAAAGCCGCGGAATGTGGCGCGCCACCGCTCCGGCGTGCGCGACCGCGACGACGCCATCTCGCAGGCGCGTTACACCTTCGACTGGGACAAGCAGTTCGCGCTCTCGCTGGACCCTGAGACGGCGCGCTCCATGCACGACGAGACGCTACCCGACGAGTACTACAAGGAGGCGGCATTCTGCAGCATGTGCGGGCCGAAGTTCTGCAGCTTGAACTGGTCCAGCAAGGTGGACAAATTCAACGAGCAGGAGCACGGACTGAAGAAGCCGGACCTGACCCAGATCGTGACCGACCAGATGGCCTTGCGCGGCTAGAGCGTTTTCACCAATATGTAGAGTGTTGCGATGCGAACAAAATGCGGGGATTCTTCGCTGCGCTCAGAATGACAAGTAAAATGGGTCTGTAGCAATTCCGAAGCTGCTCTAATTTGCTGAGGGCCGTTCAATGTGGTCGATCACCAGAAACTCGACCGGAGCTGTCGTCGGTTCCAGCTTCAGTCCAAGCGATTCCTCCATCACGGTGAAGATCGACGGCGCGGGATTATCGGGCGGAGGGTTGCCCTCCCACGCGAAGTATATTGGCAAGGAGAAGTCGTACTGCCCCGCCAGTCCAGTCTTGTCCACTATGAGCCGCCCCAGACCGCCGCTTACGAGCTCGTTCAGATTCTGCACCAGCGCCGCAATCGGTGCGCCCTGCGCCACAAATCGGCCATGATCCGAACCCGGCTCATACTTGTAGCCAAGACCGATAGATGGATTGCCGCTCGAATCATGTATTCCGCGCGGATAGGCATCGCTCGGCACCGCTGCCTTGAACTTAGGCCCGCCCTTCGCCACCACCAGCGCATACACGGGCGCGTCGCGCGTCTCGAAGTGCGCCTTCAACTGGAAGCGGTCCGCCAGCAGCGCTTGCAGCGCACCTTGAAGCTGCGTCTTGTTGGACTTGCTCCACTCAGGAATGTCTGCGTCGGCCACCTTGGCACGGATTTCGAATTCGTCGTCCGTCCTGTACCAGTCGGGCAGACCCAGGATGCGTTGCGACGCCAGGCCGTACGCCTGGGCGATGTAATAGATCAGCACATTGTTCTGATCGTACCCATCCGCCGTAGGGCCAAGGCCGCCCCACCTGCCCGCCTTGTTCGGCCGCACCGACGCAACCTCAAACGTGATCGCCTTACTTGGCGCCGTAGACGCAACAGTACCAGTTGCCGCAGTAGTTGCCGCCGCCGGAGTACTCGCCGTCTGCCCTATCGCCATTCCCGCACAGACAAATCCTGCCAGCAGAATCTTTCCTATCATGAATAAAATCCTCGCCTCGAATCTTACTCCTGCGCATTGCATCGGGTAGAGTGATGGTATGGCCGAAGTGGAGACAGCGCAGGTGCGACAGGCGGCGGAGCTGCGACAGACAGGCGCGGCGGAACGGGCAGCCGGGCCGCTGGCTGAGGCAATCGCGATCATGGCGCGGCTGCGCGCGCCGAACGGCTGTCCGTGGGACCGCGAGCAGACCTTCGACACCATCAAGCGGCACACGCTGGAGGAGACCTACGAGGTCTTCGACGCCATCGAGCGGAGGGCGTGGCCTGAGTTACGGGATGAGCTGGGCGATCTGCTGCTACAGGTTTTGTTCTACGCGCAGATGGCGTCGGAGGCGGGCCACTTCGACATTGCGGACGTTGCGGCAAATCTGAATGCGAAGCTGGTGCGGAGGCATCCCCACGTATTTCCCGTGGATGGCAAGCTGACGGACGCGACCGACGCGGACGCGGTGCTGCACAACTGGGAGCAGATCAAGCGCGGCGAGAAGCTGGCTGCGGCGGCGGGAAAAAAGACGGCTGGCGCGAGTGTTCCTTCGACATCGGCGCTGGATGCGATTCCGCGCTCCATGCCGGCGACGATGGAGGCGCACAAGCTGGGTTCGAAGGCGGCGAAGGCGGGCTTCGACTGGACGGATGTGGAGGGGCTCTTTGAAAAGCTGCAGGAAGAGATCGCAGAATTAAACGCAGAACTGAAGAAGCCCGCTGAAGCGGAGCAGTCCCACGTGGAAGAAGAGGTAGGCGATATTCTGTTTACGGTGGTGAATCTGGCGCGACACTTGAAGGTGGATGCGGAGTCCGCGCTACGCGCTGCGAACGTGAAGTTTCGCGCGCGTTTTCAGGCAATGGAGGCAAGCGCGGGCGGCTTCGACGCACTGGCTTCGCTCACTCCGGCTGAGTTGGATTTGCTGTGGAACCGCGCGAAGCGCGATGACGAATCTGTGCCGGGCGGGTTGAAATCATGAACCCGTCGAAGCAGAGGAGCGATGCATCAGAGGACCCCATACACCAGACCCAGCCCGCGAGCGATTCGAAGCAGTTCCGCATTGCGTCGGTGAAGACGCTGGCCGACTTCGAGCAGGCGGTCGAAGTGCAGCTAGCGGTGTGGGGCTATAGCGACAGCGACGTGGTCCCAAAGCGCGTCTTCCTGGTCGCCCAGCGCATCGGCGGTCAGGTGCTGGGGGCCTTCGACGGGAAGGCGTTAGTGGGCTTTGCGATGGCCCTTCCAGGCTACCGCGACGGCAAGCCGTATCTGCACTCGCACATGCTGGCTGTTCTGGCACCGTACCGAAACTTAGGGCTGGGACGCAGGCTGAAGCTGGCACAACGCGACGATGCGCTCGCTCGCGGCTTCGAGTTGATGGAGTGGACCTTCGATCCGCTGGAGATCAAGAATGCGCACTTGAACATTGCACGGCTAGGTGCGATTGCACGGCGCTACCAGCGGAATATCTATGGCCCGTCGACCTCTCCGCTGCAGGGTGGGCTACCCACCGACCGGCTGATTGTGGAGTGGTGGCTGAGGTCGGAGCGGGTGCGGCGGGTATTAGGCGAAGAGACGGCGGAGAAGGCGGCGGCCGGAGACGAGGCGGTGGAGCGGATCGACGTTCCATGCATCATCCACGACTGGAAACGCGACCCGGAGCGGCGTAGTCTGGCAGAGTCGCTGCAGACGCGCAACCGACTGGTCCTGGAATCGGCGTTTGCGCGCGGATTGGCTATCATTGGCTACGAACGCTGCGCAAACGGCGACGGATTCTTCCTGCTGGGACGCGTGAGCGGACTGTAGGGCAGGGAACAGAGAACAGGAAACAGGGGCCGGGAAACGGAACCAATCACGATAGGACGACGACAATGCTGACCATCGACGCAGTGCATCTACGCGAGATCAACATGCCCCTCGCGTTTCCATTTGAGACGAGCTTTGGCCTGACCACAACCCGCCGCATTCTGCTGGTGGAGATCGAGTCCGACGGGTTGACGGCCTGGGGCGAGTGCGTGGCGGGCGAACATCCGTACTTTTCCGACGAAACCATCGACACGGCGTGGATGGTCACCGAGACGGAGCTTGCGCCGCGCCTGGTGGGGAAGGAACTGGTTGGCGGCGGGAGCTGTCCGTCGTTGTTCTGCCAGGTGCGCGGGCACCGCATGGCCAAGGCGGCGCTGGAGAACGCGGTGTGGGACCTGGAAGCGCAAAAGAAGCGGGTGCCGCTGGCGAAGCTTCTGGGCGGCACGCGCAGGGTGATTCCGTGCGGCGTTTCGATCGGCATCCAAGCGTCGCCGGCGTCGCTAATGGAGAAGATCGCAGAGGCGCTGGAAGCTGGCTATCGGCGCATCAAGCTGAAGTGCAAGCCGGGCTGGGACACCAGGATCTTTGAGCAGGTACGCGTGCGCTGGCCGGAGATCGTGCTGAGCTGCGACGCCAACTCAGCCTATCGCATCGTAGACTTCGACCATATCGCGGGGTGGGACCAGTTCAAGATGCTGATGATCGAGCAGCCGCTGTGGTACGACGATTTCTACTTCCATTCGATGTTGCAGAAGCGCCTGGATACGGCGATCTGCCTGGATGAATCGATCCACAACCGGAGGGACGCTCTGGCTGCCATCGCCATGGAGTCGTGCCGCATCATCAACATCAAGGTGGGCCGCGTGGGCGGTTTCTCCGAGGCGATCGCGGTGCACAACGTTGCGGCGGAGCGAGGCATTCCGGTGTGGTGCGGCGGAATGCTGGAGACGGGCATCGGACGCGCGCACAACATCGCGCTCTCGTCGCTGGAGAACTTCTCGCTGCCGGGCGATGTGTCGGCGTCGGCACGCTACTGGGCCGAGGACATCATCGAGCCGGAGGTGACGGTCAGCTCTCGCGGCGAGATCGAGGTGCCACGCGGCATTGGTTGCGGCTTCACCGTGCTGCGTGACCGCATCGAGGCGCTGACTGTGCGCCGGCAGACGCTGCGCGCGGCTGCGCGTGTCATGGCGTGAGAGCTGCAAATCTTTTAGGTAGAAGGGTGGAGTGGACTGCCGCTGCCTAAACCCATGTCTCAGAAGCGAGACATGGGGCACCCGATCTTGTGACTCATTTCAGACCTGAGCCACCCGCCATCCAACTTATGTGGGCTAACGAAAGGGTAGGCAACCTGTGAAGTTTCGCTATGGGGCAAGACTCTTCCACATATAGCGCCCCTGATTCCAATAGATAAGAGCTTCTCCGTCTTCCCAGGTCAGGCAGACAGACTCATTTTCTGGTATTGGGACACCCTTGTAGAATTTCTTCATAGAAAGCACTTCTGCTCTGCTACACACGCGCCATTTTGATGCCATGTAGTTGTCTCCATCCATATCGGAGAACTTTGGTCCCGCAGGTTCTCCGAGAATAACACTTGTGCCATCTGCCGGACAGATAAGCACGCGACTCTTTGCTACGCCACGATAAACAACCGGAAGAACGAGCCTCGGTTTGCCATTTGCTGAAAAGTGCACGCGCAGATAACGAGGCGACTGCGAGGAATTAAGCCTAACCTCCGAATGCTCAGCCAAGCACGTCGAAACAGCTCGAGGAAGGGCAGCCTTTGGAACAGCGGACGTACCGAAAATAAGCAGAATGGATAGCAACATCGGGACCTCAATTGGGTTGAAAGTGCATGTGCATTTTATGAACACCCCGGCGACTTTCTGATACGGGTTTTGATCCGTACTCCGTTGAGTTCCAGTTAATGGCCCCATATAAACCGGCTGTTGACATTGAGGAAATTATTCCTTTGTTGCGTGCAGTAGCTACCGCAACCGATGACGACAAGAACAAAGATAAAGTCAAATACAGAGATTCTGGCTGCGCCAGAATGACGACATGCGTGGAGCTGCGCTCAGGATGACAGACGCCGGTATGGATTGCATTCCACGATCGCTAGATCAGAGGCCGGAGACGCGAATGGCGGCCTCGATGTAGCGCAACAGCAGTTGCGGAGCACAGCCCAGCAGCACGACGACGGCGGCAAGCAGGAGCACAAGAGCCTGGCTGAGAGGCGGCGTGCGGACCGCAACGGCGCCGATAGCGGGAGCGGCGACATAGACCCGCTTGAGTACGCGCAGGTAGTAGTAGAGCGAGACGGCGCTCATAACAATGGAGAGGATGACCAGCCAGAGCAGTCCCATGGACCCTGGCGCCGCGTTCAGCACCGTTACAAAGAGATAGAACTTGGCGAAGAACCCGGCCAGTGGTGGAATCCCCGCCAACGAAAGAATAAAGATCGCCAGACAAAATGAAAGTACGGGCGATTGCCTGTAGAGGCCGTCGAAGTTGGAGAGCTGGTCGTCGCCCTTTTGCTGTTCGACAACCGCGATCACAGCGAATGCGCCAAGCGTGGCCAGCGCATAGGTCACAACGTAATAGAGCAGTGCGGCGAGGCCCTGTTGGGTGTGGGCCACAATTGCCAGAAGCATAGTTCCCGCATGGGCGATGGCCGAGTAGGCGAGCAAGCGGCGCAAGCTGGACTGGCGAATGGCGACAAGATTTCCCAACAGCATGGAAACAACGGCCATCAGTGCGAGCACTGGGACCCAGCCGCGCACGAAGTTGGGCAATGCGGCCGTGCCTTCGGCGCCGGCGAATCCAATGGCCATGACCTGAAAGAAGAGAAAGAAGCTGGCGACCTTGGAGCCGGACGCGATAAACGCAGCGCTAGGCGCGGGCGCTCCCTGGTAGACGTCGGGCGCCCAGAAATGGAAGGGAGCGGCGGCGACTTTAAATCCAAGTCCTATGGCGGTGGTGACGATGGCGATGACTAAAAGCGGGTTGAGGGCGGGGCCGTGTATCGCGGCGGCAATGAGCGGGAGGCTTGTGGAATTGGACAGGCCATAGAGCAGGCTGAATCCAAAGAGCAGAAACGCAGCCGACATTCCGCCGAAGAGATAATACTTGAGGGCGGCTTCCCAGGACTGCGCACTGCGCTTGTCGAAGGCGGCGAGAATGTAGAGCGACAGGCTCAACAGTTCAAGAGAGATAAAAAGAACCAGCAGGTCCTGCGTGGCGGCAAGAAACATCATTGCGGCGGTTGCGGCCAGAAGCAGCAGGACAAATTCGCCAACGTGCTGCGTGAAGCTTGAATCCGCGGAAAGTAGCAGAGTGAAAATGGTCAGAGTGAGCAGGGCTATCTGCACCAGATGGGTCAACGGATTGGCGAGGAGAACTCCATTAAGAATGTTTGCAACTTCGTGTGCGAGCAAGATCCTCACGATGGCGCCCGCACAACCGAGCGCACCAAGTCCGGCGGCAAGGGAGAATCGGACGCGCGTGTTGCATCCACGCAGAAGCAAAAGGTCGACTGCCATCACGATCAGCGCCGTGGCTACAACAATGACCTCCGGCCACGCCAACCGCAGAAGTTGCGCATCGTTGATTGCGATCATTGCCAACTCCCTTTGCGCAAGCCATCAAACAGCGGAGAATTCAAGGCCGGAACGATGACATTCAAGAGCACCTGCGGGTAGAGTCCGATGAGCACACTGGAGGTGATCAGGATGACTGCGCCGAGGCGTTCAGGAAAGGTGATGGGGGGCAGCGGCGGATTGGGTGGTGCGGGTACGGTTCCCGCGCTTAAGAAGAACGCCTTTTGCATGGCCCGCCAAATGTATACCACGCCGACCACAAGGCCGAATCCCACGCAAAGAGCAAGCAGGGGATAGGCGCGCCAGACGCCGATCAGGACCATCAACTCCGCGACAAACCCGCTGAATCCGGGCAAGCCCATGCTGGCCATCCCGGCAACGATAAAGGTGACTGCGGCAAACGGGATGATTTTGTGGAGGTTCATCGCGTTCAGAGCCGCAAGGTTGCGAGTATGGGTGCGGGCATAGACCATGCGCCCGACGACAGCAAAGAGCAATCCAGCCAGAATGCCATGGGAGAACATCTGCAGCACCGCTCCGGAGATTCCAATCTGATTCAAGGTCATCAACCCAAGCAGGACAAAGCCCATGTGGCTAACGCTGGAATAGCCAATGACGAACTTGAAGTCTTTCTGGACTAGCGCGACCAGAGCGCCATAGATAATTCCGATGACAGCGAGCAATGCAAAGACATCGCGCCACGAACCGAGTCCGAATACATGAACGCCCCATGGCCCCAGGCCAAGCGGGAACAGGACCATTGCGACACGGAGGCAACCATAGGCGCCTAGCTTCATCACTACTCCGGCGAGCAGCATGGAAGCCGCTGTGGGCGCTGCGACGTGGCCGGTAGGCGCCCAGGTGTGCAAGGGCCACATGCCGGCAAGAATCGCGAAGCCAACGAATACCAGGGGAAACGCCCAGATTTGGAAGTGCAGAGAAAACGGAAAATGCGCCAGTTGGCTGAGCGAGGTGGATTTTGCCCCGGCCACGACATACGCCGCGATGAGTCCGACCAGGACCATAGCGCTGCCGACGAAGGAATAGAGAGCAAGTTTCATCGCGCCGTACTCGCGCCGCGTCGAACCCCAGATGGCGATCAAAAAATACTTTGGAATAATGACAATTTCGTAAAAGACAAAGAGAAGAAACAGGTCATAGCTGAGGAATACCCCATAGACTGCGCCGATGAGAAGTAAGTAGAAGGCAAAGAATTCCTTGCTGCGATTTTCAATATCCCAGGAAAAAAGAATACCGGTGATTGCAATGATTCCGGTGAGCAGAACCAGGGTGAGGCTGATGCCGTCCGCGGCAAGATGATATTCGATGCCGAGGGTAGGGACCCACGGAACACGAACGATCGTCAACATCTCCCCGGTCCTGTGATGCAGGAAATAGGTGAGGGTAATCCCAAACCCAACCACCGCCGTTAGCAGCGCCAGGATACGCGCCGATGCAACGCTGTCCTTGGGCAGCAGGAGCATGGCAGCCGCGCCGAGAAATGAGATGTAAATCGTCCAAGCAAGCATCATCAAAACACCAGGTCCATCAATCGATCAGAACTTCATTTGCTGCACTAACTGGATCACCGTATTATTGACCACCCCGAGCACCAGTTGGGGATAGAGGCCCAACACGAACATCAGGCCAATCGCGGGCGCAAGTGCCAGCCGCTCGCCCACAGTAAGGTCGGGAAGGCCGCCCCATCTTTGGTTGAGCGGGCCAGAGAAGACGCGTTGCAGAATGCCAAGAATAAAAATTGCTGTCATTAGCAGACCAAGAACTGCGAACGACGTTGCCCAGGTGACGAGTGGGAACGATCCTTTGAAGATGAGAAACTCTCCGATGAAGCCGTTGAGACCGGGCAGGCCCAAGGATGAGAACAGGGCGATGCCCATCAGTCCTGCAAATACAGGCGCAACCTTGCGCAGACCGCCAAAATCGTCCAGTCCACGCAGGCCGCCGCTTCGTTTTTCCAGCATGGCGACGAACCAGAACAGGGTTGCGGCAGTCAGTCCATGATTGAGCATCTGCAGGAAGACGCCATTCATTGCCGCATACTTCTGCGTAATAAGCGCCGTGTCTCCGCCGGTAGATTGTAGTACTGCAAAAATTCCAAGCAGACAATAGCCGAGATGATTGATGGAGGAGTAGGCAAAGATGCGCTTCAAATCTTTCTGGGCAAGCGCGGCGTATGCCGAGAATACAACGGTAGCGACGGCAAGCCAAAGAAGAGGTGTCAGTACTGCCTGCATCTGGGCCCCAAAGATGGGAAGAAGGATGCGCAGAAATCCGTAGACTCCCATCTTCGACATGGCGCCGGTGAGCAGGATGGTAGTTCCAGTTGGTGCCTCAGAGTAGGCTGAAGGCAGCCAAGTGTGAAAGGGAAAGATGGGCACTTTGACAGCGAATCCAAGAAACGCGCCGGCAAACAGAACAAGCGCCAGATGGTCCGGAGTAAACCGGCGCCAGTCGAGCTTGTCGATCACGGCAGGCATAAGATGGCCGTTGTGAGCCATTGCCGCGAGGTCAATAAAATCGAATTCTCTGGTAGCCAAAAATATTGCAAGAAATGCCAGAAGCAACGCAATGCTGCCGACCATAGTGTAGACCAGAAATTGCGTGGCGGCACTGGTGCGGCGTGCCCCACCCCATACCCTGATGAGAAAAAACGCGGGAATAAGGCTTAACTCCCAAAAAATGAACCAGTGAAAGAAATTCAAGGCGGTAAAGGTGCCGAAGAGGCACGCCTGCAGGATAAGAACCAGGGAATAATAAAGCGCGACTCTTTTCTGGATATTCCAGGAGGCAATGATTCCGATAGGCACCACAATAGAAGTGAGTAACAGCATCAGGAGTCCAAGGCCATCGATTCCGACGCGATATTCAACGCCCAGTGTGGGGATCCAACTGATTCGTTGTTGAAATTGAAGATCCCCTGAGGAGGAATCAAAGTGGCACCAGATCATCATGGTCAGCACGAACGCGGCAACGCTAAATGCCAGCGCCGCGCAACGGGCATAAGTTCTGCCTAGTCCGCCAAATGCCAGAAGGACAAGAGCGCCGACGAGTGGCAGGGCGGTCAAGAAAGTAATCCAGGGAAAGGTGATCATGCCTTCGCCCCCCAAAGCAGATACAACACGAGCACAATGAGGGCACAGCCGATGATCCGCATATAACTCTGGACCTGGCCATCCTGTAGCAGGGACAGAATCTGTCCGCTGCGCGAGACACCCTGACAGCCCTCATCGAAACCGGAGTTCACGACGGATGCATCGAAGAAATCGTCAAAGTGTGCAATCCCAAGCACACAAAAGGAGACGGACTGCACCGCTCCATTCCAGACCCATCGATCGAGCCAGTCGCAGACCTTGGACCACCATGTGTTCCAGCGAATGAGAGTCGCGCCATAGAGGGCGTCCAGGTAAAACGCGTGTCCGAGGAAGTTGAAGATGGATGGCTGCAACTTGTCCAGTTCGTCCAGGTCGTCAGCGTGTTGGATCGGCTTGTGTCCATAGAACGCCCAGCCCAGGCCGAGGCCACAAAAGACCAGAATCGACGAGGAAACCATAACTGGCAGCACGGCGAGGCCAGAGAATGCGGAAACAGCAAACGTGGTGTGCGTACCGTCTAGGAAGGACTGGAACCATGGCCATGCGGGTGTGCCCATAAACCCAAGCAGCATGGCGAATGCTGCCAGAATGACCAGGGGAACCGTCATGACCGTGGGACTCTCGCGGGGCAGGGCAGAGGCATGAGCGGAACCGGCTGCATGAGAGCTGTGGAGTATGTTGCGACTCGATTCAGCAAGACGCGCTCTGCCTCCAAAGACATAGAAGACCTGACGCGTCATATAGAAGGCGGTCAATAAAGCGCCGAAAGCGCCCATGTAAAACGGGGCACGGGAGACGCTCCAGGTAAGCGCGGAGCGGAGAATATCGTCCTTACTCCAGAAGCCGGAGAAGAAAAGCGGGAAGCCGCAGAGCGCGAGCATGCCCACGGCATACGTGGCAAAGGTGATGGGCATGTGCCTGCGCAGACCGCCCATGCGACGGATGTCCTGTTCGCCGTTGCATCCATGAATGACCGATCCTGTGCCAAGGAAGAGAAGAGATTTAAAGAATGCATGGGTAATGAGATGAAACGTTCCGACGGCGACGCCGCCGACACCCAGGCCCATCATCATGTACCCGAGCTGCGAGATGGTGGAGTAGGCGAGTATCCGCTTGATGTCGAATTGAGCGACGGCGATCAACGCGGCGAACAGGGCAGTGATGGCGCCTACCCAGGTAACAACCTGGAGAGCAATGGTTGGTGTGTAGGGGAAGCCCGCGTGCGCGCTCATCAGCGGATAGGCGCGGGCGATGAGAAAAACTCCGGCGGCAACCATGGTGGCCGCATGAATCAGAGCGCTGACGGGAGTGGGGCCCTCCATCGCGTCGGGCAGCCAGACATGAAAGGGGACCTGTCCGGACTTACCTGCCGCGCCGCAGAATATGAGCAGCGCGATTCCTGTGGAGGCTGTCAGCCCTATTGCGGTTGACTGCGCCACGAGATGGGTAAGCGCCGAATTCTCTAGACATCCAGCCCCGCCATCATAGAAAAGGAGGGTGCCTGTCTTGGCATACAGCCACACCATACCGAGCAGAAAGGCGAGGTCGCCGATGCGAGTGGTGATGAAGGCTTTCTTGGCGGCTGCCGCGGCCTCCGGTTTGTTGTACCAGAAGCCGATGAGCAGATAGGAGGTGAGGCCGACGATCTCCCAGCACATAAAGAGCAGGAGCAAGCTGTTGGCGATAACGACGCCCAACATTGCGCCGGCAAAGAGCGCCAGGAAGCAGAAGAAGCGGGTAAAGTTCTCGTCGTGGTCCATGTACCCGAGGCTGTAGATAAAGATCAACAGGCCCACAAGGGTGATCATCACCAGCATTACGGCGGTCAGCGGGTCGAGCATCCAGCCTAGCTTCAGCCATTCATTGCCAAACTGGAACCAGCGGAAGTTGAAGGTATGGATCGGGTTGCCGCCGCGACTGGTGAGCACATGGAGAAGAGCGCATATGGAAAGCAGAAACGAGGCGGCCATGGAGCCGACGGCCAGGGTTGCGGCAGCAATGCGGTCTCGCCGGCGCAGCAGGGCGCTGATTGCTGCGGCGAGTATGGGCAGCGCAGGAACCAGCCAAAGGTTTTTAATGATCCAGGTCATTGGGTATCAGAAGATGCAGGAAAACGTCTACAAAGGCTACAAAAAGTGTTGGCGACGAATTCAATTTGCGTTGTTACCTTGCAATTGATTGTTATCCTTTCAAGGAATTCATATGGTATAGGTCGGTGGTCCGGAAATGGCGATAAACGGCAAGGATAATGCCCAGCCCGACCGCTGCTTCTGCGGCCGCAATGCTGATGGAAAAAATTGTAAACATAATCCCGGTCAATGCTGCCGGGGCCGGGCCATAGCGCCAAAATGCGATGAAGTTTAGGTTGGCGGCATTGAGCATAAGTTCAATTCCGATGAGCACAAGAATTGCATTGCGCCGTATCAATGCCCCGGCAAAACCAATGGAAAAGAGAAGCGAGGACAAAAGCAGATAGTTTTGCAGGGAGTTCATTTCATGTCCTCTTTGTGACCCATTGCAATGACTACGGCGCCGATGAGTGCGGCGGTTAACAGCAGGCCCATGATTTCTAGGGGAAGGAGGAAGCGATGCATCAGCGCGTCGCCTATCTGTTGCACCGTGACGCCAGGTTGCGGTGGCAGGCCCTGTGTGGATGCGGCGCTGCAACAGATTGCCCACGCTAGGACTGCAAAGACGGCGGCGGCAACTACGCTTCCCACAGTCCAGAGGGAAATGAAGTTCGGGGGCGCTGCCGGCTCGGATCTGTGCGTCATCATAATGACGAAAACAATAAGGATTGCCACGGCGCCCACATAGACCATGATCTGCGCAAGACCTACAAATTGTGCATCCAGTTGAAGATACAGTGCGGCCACACCGGTAAAACCCAACGTCAGCGCCAACACGCAATGTACTGCGTTGCGCAGGCCCATGGCCGACGCCATTCCGGCAACTGTAAGCACGGCGAGGATCATAAAAGAAGCTGTCATTTCAATAACTCGATATTCGCGCAGCTAGACTCGAATTACAAACACTAAAACCATGCCAATGCGGCAGCTATAACATTATTGAGTGAAATGATAGGTCCGAACCTGAAATCTCTTCTTCTGTTTTAAACCACGGCTCAGCAGGATGCATGGAACAATTACCATGCAACTGCATACAAACCACCGAATAGATCCAGTAGGCATGTAATACCAGACACCCGCGGTAATAATATTGAGCAGTGTCATAGGGAGAATGAATTCCCATGCCAGGTTCATCAGTTGGTCCATGCGCAGACGCGGAAGAGTTCCGCGGACCCAGATGAACACGGCAATCAGCGTCAACAGCTTTGCGAAAAACCAGAAGTAAGAGGGAATCCACGTCAGGAAAGAAAGCGGAGCGGACCATCCGCCGAGAAACAGAGTAATTGCCATACCGCTGGTGGCAAACATGCCAATATATTCTCCCATAAAGAAAAGGGCGAACTTGAAGCCTGAGTATTCCGTATAATAGCCGGCGATGATCTCCGATTCCCCTTCGGGAAGATCGAACGGAGAGCGGTTGGATTCAGCCGTTGCCGCTATCATGAATAGAACAAATCCGGCGAATCCCCAGGGGGTGAATACGAACCAGTGCGGCCAGATTCCCGTATAAGTGGCCTGCCTGTTAACGATTGCAACGGTAGAGAGCGAGCCAGCCTGCATGATGACAACGATGGAGGCCAGCACCAAAGGTACTTCGTAACTGATCATCTGCGCGATGGCGCGCATGGCGCCGAGCAGGGTGTACTTACTTCGGCTGGACCAACCGGCCATAAAGACCGCCAGTTCCATGAGGGAGCCGACTGCGAAGAAGAACAGCACTCCGGCATTCAGGTTGACGATCACCATATTTCGACCGATAGGGAGAACCGCATAGTCCATAAAGGACGCCGAAACCAGCAGGACCGGCGCCAGAAAATGCACCGCATGGTCTGCCGTAATGGGGACAATATCTTCCTTGGTTAGCGACTTCACTCCGTCAGCGATGGGTTGAAGAATGCCGCAGGGGCCAACACGGTTCGGCCCATACCGGTTCTGCATTCTTCCCAGCCCTTTGCGCTCGATCCAGGTGACGATTGCGAACAACAGCGGGAATACGAGGATGACCGACAAGACCGACAGCACGGCCGAGCACAGCGGCTGAACGCCAGCCGGCACATAGCCCAGCAGCCAGTGCTTTGCCAGCACGAAGACCTGGTCGAGCTGTTGGGCTAACTGAACGAGGTGGATCATCGTGATTCACCGCTCGCGGGTTGCACTGCTGCTGTAGCAAGCGTGGCCTCTGCGGCGGCCTTTGCCTTGGCTTCCTGCCTGGCCCGCTCCCCGGCGAGTCGCGCATCCACTTCGGCCGCCTCGGTGGGATGAATTTTGCGGTAATAATCGTTTGATTTGGACAGCCGCTGCTTGTTGAGCAGCAGGCCGCCGAAGCGGTCGTCCGTGCTCAGGCTGTAGTCCACGTCCATCTTGATGGCATCGAAGGGGCATACTTCGACGCAGATCTGACAGCTCATGCAGACGGAGATGTCGATGTCGAAGACCGCGGGGTAGAACTGTGGTTTGCCGTTGGCATCCGGTTTCTTGTCCTTGCTTTTTTCGATGAAGATGCACTTTGGCGGGCACTCTTTTTCGCAGATCTGGCAAGCGACACAGCGCATCCCCTGCTGCCAGTCCGCGCCATCGTAGACCAGAAACGGGAAGTCGCGCGCAACCTCGATCTGCAGCTCGCGTTCCTCGGGATACTGGACCGTGGTCAGCCGGTCTTTGCTGACGAAGCTGCCGAAGAAGTTCCGCGCCGTCTCCGCCATTCCCTTCAGGATGCCTTCACCAACCAATTCTGTTCCTCCGTACATGCTTCCTTATCGGTCTACCTCGCCCAGCACAATGTCCACACTTCCCAGAATTGCCACGATGTCCGCTACATTCCGCCCCAAGCAGAGGTCCTCCAGCACCGTCAGGTTGATGAGGCTGGGCGGACGCACGCGATAGCGGTATGGGTTCGGCGAGCCATCGCTGATCAGATAGAAGCCAAGCTCGCCCTTGGGCGATTCAATCCTTCCGTAGGCCTCACCCGGCTTGGGGCGGAAGCCGCGAATCTTCATCTTTGGATCGACGATCGGGCCGGCAGGAATGGCGCGCGTGGCCTGCTGCAGAATACCTACCGACTCGCGCATCTCCAGCAGGCGGACCATGAAGCGGTCATACACATCGCCGTGGCTGCCCAGCGGCACACGGAAGGTGAAGCGGTCATAGATGCTGTAGTGGTCCACCTTGCGGATGTCGTAGTCCACGCCGCTGGCGCGCGCCATCGGCCCGCTGATGCCTGCGCTGACGGCCAACTCGCGCGACAACACGCCAACTTCCTGGGTACGGTCCATCAGGATCTCATTGCTGACCAGCAGACGCTCATACTCATCCAGGAAGCGCGGGAAGTCTGCGATGACTTTTTTAGCCCGATCAAGCCATCCGGCGGGAAGGTCCACGCGGCATCCTCCAAAGCGCATGTAGTTGCACATCATGCGCGCGCCGGTGAGGGACTCAAAGAGATCAAGGATTTTTTCGCGCTCGCGGAAGGCATACATCAGCGGCGTTCCTGTCGATCCCATGTCCTGCATGAGAAAGCCGATGAGGCAGGCGTGGTTTTGCAGCCGGGTGAGTTCGCCGCAGATGACGCGCAAGTACTCGGCGCGCTCAGGCACCTCGATGCCCGCCAGCTTTTCAACTGCCAGCGCATAGCCCCAATTATTGGTGATGGAACACATGTAGTCGAGCCGGTCGGTATATGGCATCGAACCGAGGTAGGTCACGCTCTCGGCAATCTTTTCGTGGTTGCGATGCAGGTAGCCGAAGACCGGCTTCAGGCGAACGACGCGTTCGCCGTCGAGCACGACCTTCATGCGAAAGACGCCGTGCGTAGAGGGGTGCTGCGGACCCATCGAGATCTCCAGCAACTGTTCTTTGCTGGGTTCGGTGACTGGCTCCGAATCCAAGGGAGCAGGGGGGACGGTGGCTATGTTCATCTGCCCCCCGCTTCGCTGCGATGCTGGTTTACGCGCCGCAGCACTACGTCATGCGCGGTCGGCTCATATTCATAGTCGTCCGGATCGACGTAATCCTTGAGCATCGGATGGTCTACGAAGCCTGGCCACATCAGCAGGCGGCGCAGATCGGGGTGTCCCTCGAAGAAGACCCCGAAGAGATCGAAGACCTCGCGCTCCTGCAACTCCGCGCTGCGCCAGACCGGTGTCAGCGAGGGCAGATGGACGCCGGAGTGACGGTCTTGCGTGCGCATGCGCAGCACCAGGGGGCCGTGCTTCTTCTCGACCGAGTAGAGGTGATAGACGACATCGAGATAGCCGGGGATGGCGGTCGTGCCAACCTCCTCGACCTCCTGCTCCAGTCCATCGACGATCTTACGAGCCGTCGCCGTCTGGGAAACTTCCTTGCCGGGCCAGTCGATACCGGTGACATTGGAGCAGAAGTCGAAGCGAAGGCCGGCAGCATCGCGCAAATAGGTCGCCACGGCTACAGCGTGTTCCCCATCGAGCAGCAGCGAGTGCTGGCCCGACGGGCTGGGGTTGGCAACTAGCTCCAGCCGGCAGCCGGGAACGTTTGCCTCGATCTCGGATTTAATGGCTTCCAAATTCATCCGTGCCTGCCTGCGCGATCTGGACCAAGGGCGGTTTCCAGATTGCCGGGTTGCGCGTCGGTTCCAGATCGTGCTCGCCAAACCGCGGCACGGTGAACTCGCTAGGCTGGTCGGCGCTTAAATGACGCGGCCTGTTCTCTCCGGTTAGCTGTTGTGCGTCGATCTTCTTCTGCAACTCCATGAAGGCGTCGATCAGGGCCTCTGGCCGCGGCGGGCAGCCGGCAATATATATATCCACTGGGATATAGCGGTCAATTCCTTTCAGGACGTTGTATCCCTGTTTGAATGGACCGCCGGAGATGGCGCATGCGCCCATGGAGATCACATACTTCGGCTCCGGCATCTGGTTGTACAGGCGAACCACCTGGGGCGCCATTTTTTTGGTGACGGTTCCGGCGACAATCATCAGGTCCGCCTGGCGGGGCGAAGGCCGGAAGACCTCCGCCCCGAAGCGGGCCAAGTCGTAGCGCGCCATGGTGGTGGCAATCATCTCGATGGCGCAACATGCCAAGCCGAAGTTCAGCGGCCAGATGGAACTGGTGCGACCCCAGTTGTAGAGCTCCTGCAGGGTGGTGGTGAGGATACCCTGCTTGCTCAGCTCGTTTTTTAGCGTTTCATCCACCCCTGAAATCCTTGGTTCCATCTCAAATCGGCTGCTGGCATTGGTGGAAAGCACTTTGGTTTTCCTGAGAGCGCGGTGCTATGCCCAGACCAGGACGTTCTTCTGATAGGCCCAGATCAGCCCTTCCACCAACAAGAGCAGGAAGACCAGCATGGCGATCGATTCTGCAGCCGAAAAGCCAGTAAACGCGACCGCGAACGGCAGCAGAAAGATTGCCTCTACATCGAAGATAAGAAAGATGATTCCATAAAGGTAATAACCTGATTTGAATTGGATCCAGGCATCCCCTACGGATTCGAGCCCACATTCGTAGATGGCGTTCTTGCTTGGCCCAGGCTTGTGCGGGGAGAAGAACCTGGCCCACAACCAAGCCAGCAGAAGTGTCGACAGGGCGAACGCGACAGCCGCCAGCAAAAGGACAATGACGGGCAAGTAAA
>Ga0326728_10012560_pt1 | contig 18758 bp, 14 predicted proteins | sample MB3enrmetagenome_FD_207602 | JGI IMG/M metagenome (GOLD analysis project Ga0326728, IMG submission 207602) | Lab enriched peat soil microbial communities from McLean, Ithaca, NY, United States - MB31MN | ecosystem: Environmental > Terrestrial > Soil > Wetlands > Peat | place: USA: New York... | reverse complement strand
CTTACCGCGAACGCATGACGATTGGGACCGCCCTCCAGGAGTTGGTCCGCATGACACCGCAAAAATACGATCCTCAGGCGCTGCATGCTTTGCTGATCCAGGTGCGGCGCGACGCAGTCGGAACCAACCGCATTCCGGTCTTCGATCCCGAGGCAATGAACCTTTCCGCCGGCGATGTGGACGAGTTGGCATCCACCCTGCAACACAGAATCAGCCAGGGTAAAACTTTACTGGTCTGAAGCGGCAATTGGCGACGTTGGCGAAATTCGCTAAAATGCCGTGATTTACACGTTTTAATAAATCGTTTCAATTTTCTAGCCACTTCCGTTACTATATCCTTCATGACACTTCCGCCCCGGCAACAAGCCGAGGCGAGTGCGGCCCGATCCAGCGCGCAGGACCGGGACAAAGACGAGGAGATCACAATGCTTGAGACCAAATTAACGGTGCCCTTTTACGGCCATGTCCAGCAGTATCACAACATCAAGGCGGAAATCGACGCCAATATCAAGGAAGTTCTGGAAAGCGGCCAATACGTTCTGGGCCCCATGCTGAAGAAATTCGAGGGCGAGTTGGCCCAGTTTCACGGAACGAAATTCGCCGTTGGGGTGGGTAACGGGACCGATGCTTTGTGGCTGACCTTCAAGGCGTTGGGAATCGGCCCCGGCGACGAGTGCATCACCACGACAAATACTTTCTTCGCCACCGCGGAAGCCATTTGGTTCACGGGAGCGACCGTCGTGTTTGTCGATTCCGATCCGCGCACGAATTGCATCGATCCCACCAAGATCGAGGCGGCGATCACGCCCCGCACCAAGCTGATTGTGCCGGTGCATCTCTACGGCCAGTGCGCCGACATGAAGGCCATCCGGAAGATCGCCGACAAGCACAAACTCAAGGTGGTTGAAGACAACGCGCAGGCCATCTGCGGGCGCGGCGACAGCTTCAAGATTGCGGAACTCAGCGACGCGGCCACCATCAGCTTCATCATTCAGAAAAACCTGGGAACGTTCGGCGACGGCGGCGCCATCGTCACCAACAACTCCGAGATCGACCGCATTGCGCGCAAACTGCGCAACCATGGTTCGGACAAGCGTTCCTGCCACAGCATGGGATACAACAGCCGGCTCGACGATCTTCATGCCGGAATTCTCAGCGCCAAGTTGAAGCACATCGCAGAATGGAGCGAGCTGCGGAGAAAGTGGGCGGCGCGCTACACCAAGGGCCTGGCGGGCGCCAAGAACGTCACGCTGCCGTACGAAACTCCCGGCTACTATCACGTCTATCATCTTTACGTGATCGAGACTAAGCAGGCGCAGCATCGCGGTCCGCTGCTGCAATTCCTAAACGACGCGGAGATCGACGCCAAGTGCCACTATCCGATTGCGATTCACCAGCAGGAAGGATATCCGTGGGGTCATGGGGCGCGCATCGCCAGTCCAGTGCCGAATTCGGAGCGCAATGCGGCTTGCTGCGTTTCCCTGCCGATGTTCCCCGAGCTGACGGATGAGCAAGTGGATTACACGGTCGATAAGGTCCTGGAGTGGGACAGGAGCGCGCAATGAAAATGACAACGCCCGGTAAGTATCGGGTAGTGGTCGTGGGCATGGGCAAGCGCGGAATGCACCATGCCCAGGCCTTCCACGCGAACGGGCGGTTTGAGGTCGTTGGCGTCTGCGACATCGACCCCGCCCGCCTCGACGCGGCCGCGGCCAAGTTCGGCGCGGCCAAGGGCACGGACGCGCTTCAGGTCGCTTCCGCGGTGAAGCCCGATGTCTTCTGCTTCTGCACTCTCCCGAACCTGCGCAGCGAAATGATTCGAGCCGGCATCAAGAGCGGTGCGCGTCTGATCGCGTTTGAGAAGCCGGTGGCGTTGAACACACGCGAAGGCTTCGAGGTCAGGAAGCTGCTGGCGGAGAGCGGCGTCAAAGCCGTGGTTAGTCATCAACATCGCTATGGCGAGCATTACCGCAAAGTGAAGGAAATCGTCGCCAGTGGCGCGCTCGGACGCGTGCACACCGTTTATGGCACAGCCTCGGGCTGGATGACGCACATGCTCTCGCACCTGATCGACTACATGCGCTGGTACAACAATGAGTCGACGGCGCAGTGGGTGATGGGACAAGCGGCGGGACGCGTGAAGCTGGACGACTTGCATCCTTCACCCGACTACATTGGCGGATTCATTCAATTCGCCAACGGAGTGCGCGGAATTGTCGAGTGTGGGGCCGGCGCTCCGGACGTGCCTGAGGTCGATTACTGGTGGCGCAAGTGCCGCATCGGCGCGCAGGGCACCTATGGGTTCGCCGAGGTACTGACCGGCGGCGGCTGGCGGGCGGTGACCAAGGCGGGCGTTTCTTCGGGCGGCGGCTGCATGAACTACGACCTGGATATGCCTCCCTATATTCAGGAAATGGCCGACTGGCTGGACGACGACCGCAAAGTGCACGCGTGCAATTTCGCAAGCGCGTATGCGGGTTTTGAGATTGCGATGGCGCTCTGCCGCTCGGCCGTGAGCGGAGGGCAGGTGGCCCTGCCGCTCACGGATGCCACCGACGAGATCGATCTGTTGAAAGCGCATCTGGCGGGCCGCAAAGTCCTGCTGTCCACGCCGGTCAACGCGAAGGAATACGGGCAGTAAGCAATCCTGGCGCTGGCCGGATCCTCCACCGGCCAGCATTTTTCTGCGGCAAACTCCGAATCGTCGACAACCTTCCGCGAGTCAAATTCTTCCCGGTGTAAAATCAGAAGACTGCCCTATGTGTCTCGTTTTGTTTTTCGATCGCGATGCAGACTTGGGCGGATGTCATCAAAAGTTTCTAAACACCGTTTTTAAATAACGTTTCTAAACCGGGCAATGCAAGCCGATTTGCGAGGAGAGAATTGATGGCTGTCAGTGACCAGTCTGTCGCCACCGGCGCCGAGCTTGACCAATTGTGCATCAACACGATTCGCACGCTTGCGATCGACGCCGTGCAGAAGGCGAATTCGGGCCATCCCGGAGCGCCGATGGGGTTGGCGCCGGTTGCCTACTGTCTGTGGCAGCAATTTCTGCGCTATGACCCGGCAGATCCGCTGTGGCCGAATCGCGACCGCTTCGTGCTCTCGAATGGCCATGCCTCCATGCTGCTGTATTCCCTGCTGCATTTGGCGGGCGTGCGCGACGTGAGTGCCGACGGCAAAATTCTTTCGACACCTGCTGTGTCGCTCGACGACATCAAGAACTTCCGGCAACTCGGCAGCAAAACGCCGGGGCATCCCGAATACGGCGTGACCACGGGAGTTGAGACGACCACCGGCCCGCTCGGTCAAGGCGTAGGCAACAGCGTGGGCATGGCGATCGCCGAGCGCTGGCTGGCGGAACATTTCAATCGTCCGGGATTCGAGCTGTTCAACTACAACGTGTGGGCGATTTGCGGCGACGGCGACATGATGGAAGGAATTTCCTCGGAAGCCGCGTCCGTCGCCGGGCATCTCAAGCTTTCGAACCTGTGCTGGATTTACGACAACAACCACATCACGATCGAGGGCAACACCGATCTCGCGTTCGACGAAAATGTGGCCGCCCGGTTCGCCAGCTATGGCTGGGATGTCTCGCGTGTCCGCGACGCGAACGATTTGGCCGCGCTCGCCAACGCTTATAGCCACGCGCTCGGCGTGAAGGACCGCCCGAAACTAGTTATCGTGGACAGTCACATCGGTTTCGGCTCGCCCCACCGGCAAGACACAACAGAGGCGCACGGCGAGCCGCTCGGCGAGGAAGAAGTCAAGCTGACGAAGCGCGCGTACGGCTGGCCGGAAGACGCGAAATTCCTGGTCCCCGATGGAGTCGCGGAAAACTTTCGCGACGTCATGGGCAAGCGCGGACGCCATTTGACCGAGCAGTGGAACGCGATGTTCAGCGAGTACAGCAAGCAGCATCCCGATCTGGCGATTCAATTCGAACGCATGCAACACGGGCAGCCTGCCGACGGATGGGACAAGGGACTGCCAACCTTCGCGCCCGATGCCAAGGGGATCGCAACCCGCGAAGCGTCCGGCAAAGTCCTCAACGCGATTGCAGAGCGCCATCCCTGGATCATGGGCGGCTCGGCCGACCTTTATCCATCGACGAAGACGCGGCTCACCTTCAAGGGCGCGGGCGATTTCGAAGCGGGCCAATCCAACGCGCGCAACTTCCACTTCGGCATTCGCGAACACGCCATGGGCGCCATCGTCAACGGCATGGCGCTGTTGAAGATCCGCGCCTACGGTTCGACCTTCATGATCTTCAGCGACTACATGAAGGCGCCGATCCGGCTCTCGGCCCTCATGGAAATTCCCGCGATCTGGATCTTCACGCACGATTCCATCGGCGTCGGCGAAGACGGGCCGACGCACCAGCCGATCGAACAACTGGTGTCGCTGCGGGCCGTTCCCGGCCTGGTGACGCTGCGTCCCGCCGATGCCAACGAAGTTGTTGAGGCGTGGAAAGTCATTGTGAATCTGCGGAAAGAGCCAGCGGCGCTGATTTTGTCGCGACAAGCTTTGCCGACCTTCGATCGCACGAAATACGGTTCGGCAGATGGCCTCGCGCGCGGCGCTTACATCCTCGCCGAGGCCGAAGATGGAAGTCCGCAAGTCATCCTGATGGCCACCGGCAGCGAGGTGAGCCTCTGCATCGACGCCTACGAGATACTCAAAGCGGAAGGCATCCGGGCGCGCGTTGTAAGTATGCCTTCGTGGGACTTATTCGAGCGTCAAGGCCAGAGTTACCGCGATGAGGTGCTTCCGCCCGAAGTTACGGCGCGGGTCGCAGTCGAGCAAGCTTCGACTTTAGGCTGGGCGCAATATGCGGGGCCCAAAGGACGAGTTATCGGCATGAGAACCTTTGGAGCTTCCGCGCCGCTCAAGGATTTGCAGAAGAAGTTCGGCTTCACGCCTGACGCCGTCCTGCAAGCGGCGCGCGAACTGCTCGGGAAATCATGATTGTGTAGAGACGGGGCTTGCCTTGTCTCGTTGAACACGACAAGACAGTCGTGGCGAGGGAGACGCGGCAAGCCGCGTCTCTACCAAGATTTTAGGAGATAGCAATGAATCCAGTGGGCACTCTCGATACCGCAAAAGCCGCAAACCCTCTCACCCAGCTTCAAACTTTCGGCCAGTCGATCTGGCTCGACTACATCCGCCGCGACCTGCTGAAGGGCGGCGCGCTGCAGCGCCTGATCGCGGAAGACGGCGTACGCGGGATGACTTCGAACCCCGCGATTTTCGAGAAGGCGATTGCGGGCTCGACCGAGTACAAGGATTTTCTCGATTCGCTTGCCAGCCGTTCCGATCTCGATGCCAAGGGCCGTTACGAATTGCTGGCCATCCGCGACATTCAGGACGCGGCCGACTTGCTCGCGCCCGTTTACCGGAGCACGAAGAAACGCGACGGCTATGTCAGCCTCGAAGTCTCTCCCTATCTCGCGCACGACACCAACGGCACCATCGACGAGGCGCGGCGGCTGTGGAAGAGCGTGGGCCGCGAAAACTTGATGATCAAAGTGCCGGGCACGCCCGAGGGCATCCTGGCGATCCGGCAACTGCTCGGCGAAGGCATCAACGTCAACGTTACGCTGCTGTTCGCGCAAGCCGTATATGAGGAAGTGGCGGCGGCGTTCATCGACGGTGTGGAAAAATTCGCAGCGAGCGGCGGCGATGTGGGCAAGCTGGCCAGCGTGGCCAGTTTCTTTATCAGCCGCATCGACTCGCTAGTCGACTCGCTCGCCGGCGACCAACTTAAGAAGGAGACCGACGCCGCGCGCAAGGCAAAGTTGCAAAGTATCCTCGGGAAAGTTGCAATCGCCAACGGCAAACTGACTTACGAAGCCTACCAGCGCATTTTTTCCACGGCGCGCTGGAAGGCGCTCGCCGCGAAGGGCGCGCAGACGCAGCGCGTGCTGTGGGCCAGCACCAGCACGAAGAATCCGAATTACCGCGACGTGATTTACATCGAGGAATTGATCGGCCCCGACACCGTCAACACCGTTCCTCCCGCGACCGTCGATGCCTTCCGCGACCACGGCAAGCCGCGCCCGAGCCTGACCGAGGACCTCGACGGTGCGCGCAAAACGATGGCCGATCTCGCCAGCGTTGGCATCGTCATGAAAGACGTGACCGACAAACTGACCACCGACGGCGTGAAATTATTCGCCGACGCCTTCGATACGCTGCTGGCCGCGGTCGAAAAAAGTACGAAGCAGAGTACAAAGTTATGAGCGCACCTCAAATCAATCCCGAAGTCAATCCACAGAGCGCGTCGCTTCCGGCAGATCTCGATGCGGCGGTAAAAAAAAACGTTGACGACTGGCGCGAGTCTGGAAAAGTCAAACGGCTCTGGCAGCACGACGCCGCCCTTTGGACCAACGAAGACGAGGCCAAATGGCTGGGCTGGCTTGGCATCGCCGACGAACAACTCGCCAACGCCGCGCAGTTGCAGGCTTTCGCCAACGAGGTCAAGAGCGCAGGATTCTCCGACATTCTGCTGCTCGGCATGGGCGGATCGAGCCTGTGTCCGGAAGTGCTCGCGCTGACCTTCGCGCAAACGCCCGGCTTCCCGCGCCTGCACATACTCGACTCGACCGACCCAGCACAAATCCGGAGCGTTGAAAAAAAGATCGGCCTCGCCAAAACGCTCTTTATCGTTTCCAGCAAATCCGGCAGCACACTCGAACCCAATATTTACAAACAGTACTTCTTCGAGCGCGTGCAGCAAACCGTGGGTAACAACGTTGCGGGGAGCCACTTTATCGCCATCACCGACCCAGGCTCGAAAATGCAGCAGGTCGCCGAGCGCGACCGTTTTCGCCACATTTTCTATGGCCTGCCGTCGATCGGCGGACGCTACTCTGCACTCTCGAACTTCGGCATGGTCCCCGCCGCAGCCATGGGTCTCGAGACCGGTAAGTTTCTCCAGCGCACGAAAGAAATGGTCGAAGCGTGCAAGGCGTCCTCTCCCGAACAGAATCCGGGAGTGATGCTCGGCCTGATCATGGGAACAGCCGCGCAGCTTGGCCGCGACAAAATTACACTCATCACGTCGCCCGGGATTGCCGACCTTGGCGCGTGGCTCGAGCAGTTGATCGCGGAATCTACCGGCAAGCTCGGCAAGGGCATTATTCCAGTCGATCGTGAAGAACTGGGCGCGCCGCACATCTATGGAAACGACCGCATCTTCGCCTACCTCCGGCTGGAAACCGCGCCCGATGCGGCGCAGGATGCCAGCGTAGCCGCGCTTGAAAAAGCGAAGCAGCCGGTAGTGCGCATCGCCGTGTCCGATATCTACAATCTCGGACAAGAATTCTTCCGCTGGGAAATTGCGACGGCGGCCGCGGGCTCGATCCTCGGCATCAACCCCTTCAATCAGCCCGACGTCGAAGCGAGCAAAATCGTCACCAAGCAGCTCACCTCCGCCTACGAGAGCACGGGATCGCTTCCTGCGGAAAAACCGATTTTCGATGAAGCGGGCATCAAACTTTTCACCGACGAAAAAAACGCCGATGCGCTCGCGCAGGCCACCGGCTCCGACCGTTCGCTGAAGAATTATCTGCGCGCGCATCTCGGGCGTCTTGGAGCTGGCGATTATTTTGCCGAGCTCGGCTACTTAGAAATGAATGCGGAGAACGAGTCTCTGCTGCAAGAGCTGCGCATGACCGTGCGCGATCGCAAGCGCGTGGCGACATGCCTCGGCTTCGGGCCGCGCTTTTTGCATTCCACCGGACAAGCGTATAAGGGTGGGCCGAACACCGGCGTGTTCCTGCAGATTACGTGTGACGATGCCAACGATTTGCCGGTTCCCGGACAGAAGTACACTTTCGGAGTGGTGAAGGCGGCGCAGGCTCGCGGAGACTTCCAGGTCCTGGCCGACCGCAATCGGCGAGCATTGCGCGTACACCTTGGCAGCGATGTGAAGGCGGGACTCCGCAAAATAGCGAAATTGGTAAAGCAGATTTTGTAGTCGAAGATCGTGTAGGGACGGCCTTTGGCCCATCCCGTTCAAGCGAAAGTATCGAAGTCAATACGCTTTTGCGATCACCACTCGATGATCGACCATTTCCCCAGTAAGAATGCACTTACCGGGGCCGTCCCATTCATCCACCAAGGGAATATTGCGCACGCTGGCTTTGAACTCTTTGATTCGAGCGTCGTTGCACGGATCGTCTTTTAAGTGCGCCATGACAAACTTTCCGCCACTCGTTTCGGCCGCTCCGTCGCTGAGGATCGATTCCACCTCTTGAATGGAGTTGGCCAGAACCGTGTTGGCCTTGAGGCGTTGTTTGGCCGCGATGTAGAGGTCCCTCTGCATCGCTTCCAGTGTGTCCGCGAACTTCGAGGCAGCTTCGGTTTGCGGCACAATCTCTTTCCCCCCGGTGTCGCGACGCTTGATCACAATTTTCCCGCTGGCCACGTCCCGCGGTCCGAGTTCGAATACCACAGGAATGCCACGGCGTTCCCAGTGAAAAAATTTCGCTCCGGGGGTCAGGCCCTCGCGTTCATCGACGTGGCAGTGAAGCTCTTTGGCCAATTTTGCGGCGATTTCCATCACCTGTGAACGCTCCTCGTCCTTGCGGTAGATCGGCACGATCACCGCCTTTTGCGGAGCAACCTTGGGAGGCAGCACCAACCCCTTATCGTCGGAGTGAGTCATAATCAAACCGCCGATAAGGCGAGTGCTGACCCCCCAGCTTGTCTGCCAGACATAGTCCAGCCTACCCTCCTTGTTCTGAAACTGAACGTCGAATGCTTTGCCGAAGTTTTGCCCGAGGTCATGGCTCGTGCCAGCTTGTAACGCCAAACCGTTCTGCATCATGGCCTCGATGGAATACGACTGCAATGCCCCGGCAAACTTCTCCGCCCTGGTCTTGGCGCCTCTAATCACAGGCATGGCCATTACATTCTCCGCAACGTCAGCATAGAGGGCGAGTGTACGCAGCACTTCCTCCACCGCCTCCTCGTGACTGGCATGGGCCGTATGCCCCTCCTGCCATAGGAACTCTGTGGTACGGAGAAACATCCGGGTACGCAGTTCCCATCGGATCACATTTGCCCACTGATTCATTAGCATTGGAAGATCGCGGTAGCTATGAATCCACTTAGAAAAGAAGTGGCCGACGATAGTCTCCGAGGTTGGGCGGATCACATAAGGTTCTTCCAGCTCCTTTCCCCCCGCGTGGGTAACTACGGCGAGTTCCGGCGAAAACCCCTCCACGTGTTCGGCCTCTTTCTTCAAAAAGCTCTGCGGAATGAGGAGGGGAAGATAAATGTTCTGGTGGCCCGTTTCCTTGATACGGCTATCGAGTGCGCACTGTAGGACCTCCCAAACGGCGTAACCATTCGGTTTGATGACCATACAGCCTTTAACAATTTCGGCGGGTTCCGCCATGTCGCCTTGCAGGACAACATCTTGATACCATGTAGCAAAGTCCTTTTCTCGTGGAGTGATCGGAGAATCAGTCATTAAATTTTTCCTCTAGCTTCAATATTTTGCCGTTTGTTTGCGACGAATACTTATGACCGTACCCTGGAAATCGCCAATACCATTTCCCCGGCCTGGCATGACACTCTTAGTCGTCTCGGAACGAACGGAACGAAACACCGGCAACTTTGTAGAATTTTCAAGTTTAGCCGATTTCAAGGAGCGTGAATGCAACTCGGAATGGTAGGTCTAGGGCGCATGGGCGCCAACATGACGCGGCGCTTGATGCGCAGCGGCCACACGATGGTGGTTTCCGATCTCAGCGCCGATGCCGTCAAGAGCATCGCCGGCGAAGGTGCGGTGGCCTCCTCTTCGCTCGACGATCTGGCCGGCAAGCTGACCGTGCCGCGCGCTGTGTGGGTCATGGTGCCGGCAGGCGATCCCACGGAAAAAACGGTGCGGGCCCTGCTGGGGCGCATGGAAGCGGGCGACACCATCATCGACGGCGGCAATTCGTATTTCAAGGACGACGTTCGCCGCGCCAATATTTGCGCCACCAAGGGCGTGCACTACATTGACGTGGGCACCAGCGGCGGCGTCTGGGGACTGGAGCGCGGATACTGCATGATGATTGGCGGCCCGAAAGAGGCCGTCCAGCGCCTTGACCCGATCTTCAAAACGCTGGCGCCGGGACGCGGCGACATTCCGCGCACTCCGGGACGCGAAATAATCGCTGGCCCTGCCGCTTCTACTGCCGAAGACGGCTACATCCACTGCGGCCCCTCCGGCTCCGGACATTTCGTCAAGATGGTACACAACGGCATCGAGTACGGCATGATGCAGGCCTACGCCGAAGGCTTCGACATTTTCAAGAACGCGGCCAGCAAGGATCTGCCCGAAGATATCCGCTACGATCTCAACCTGCCGGATATTGCCGAGGTCTGGCGGCGCGGCAGCGTGGTGAGTTCATGGTTGCTGGACTTGACGGCGATGGCGCTCGCTGAAAATCCCACGCTCGCCGAGTATAGCGGCTTCGTGCAGGATTCCGGCGAGGGGCGCTGGACGATCCAGGCGGCGATCGAAGAGGCGGTCCCGGCCGAAGTGCTGACGGCGGCCCTGTACACGCGTTTCCGCTCACGGCAAGAGCACACGTTTGCGGAGAAGATGCTCTCCGCCATGCGGCAGAAATTCGGGGGACATGTGGAAGCGAAAAGTCATTGAATCATCGGTTCATTAAGGTATTGAATCATTGAAACGTTATGGCGACGATTCAATAGCTCATGAGACCAAGGACAGAATGATTCAATACCTCAATGATTCAATGCCTCAATAAGGAGAGCCGATGACTTTAGCCGACGTTCGTCCAGAAATAATCAAACCGCAAGTGGGGCGCACGGGAGATCCGTGCGTCATGGTGATTTTCGGATTTACCGGCGACCTGACGCGCCGCAAGCTGATTCCCGCCCTTTACAACCTCGCCAGCCAGCAACTGCTGTCGCGCGAGTTTGCCGTGATCGGCGTGGGCCGCAGCCCCATGAGCGATGACGACGCGCGGAAGAAGGTCACCGAAGATTTCAAGCAGTTCGCCGCCAGCGGCGTCGATGCCGGCTTATGGGAATGGTTTCTCCGCCGCATAAGTTATGTAAGTGGAGATTTCGACGATCCCGCGACTTACGACAAGCTGAAGGAAACGCTTGCCAAGGTGGACCAGGAGCACAACTCGCACGGCAACTATTTCTTTTATCTCGCCACCGCGCCCAATTTCTTCGGCGACGTCGTCGAGCGGCTCGCGCACGCGGGCTTGATGGCCGAAGAGAACAACCATTGGCGGCGGGTGATTATCGAAAAGCCTTTCGGCCACGATCTGGATTCCGCCAAAGCTCTGAACCAGCGGCTTTTGAAAGCCGCCTCGGAATGCCAGATCTACCGCATCGATCACTACCTGGGAAAAGAGACGGTGCAAAACATTTTGGCGCTCCGCTTCGCCAACGGGATTTTCGAGCCCATCTGGAACCGCCGCTATGTCGACCATGTGCAGATTTCAGTCGTCGAAACCGTCGGCGTCGAAAAGCGCGGCGGCTACTACGATGGAGCGGGCGCCCTGCGCGACATGGTGCCCAACCACATCATGCAGCTCATCACGCTGACCGCGATGGAGCCGCCGGTTTCGTTCGATGCGAACGCGGTGCGCGACGAGCAGGCCAAAATTTTGCACGCCATCCAGCCCTTCAGTAACGAGGACGTGCTCCACAAAACCATCCGCGGCCAATACGGAGAAGGAGAGATGGACAACCAGCGCGTGCCCGCTTACCGCTCGGAGGATGGCGTGCCGCCGGATTCGCGCACCGAGACCTTCGTCGCCATGCGGCTCTTGATCGACAACTGGCGCTGGGCGGGAGTTCCCTTCTATCTGCGCACCGGCAAGCGGCTGCCCGGCCGCAATACGCACGTCGTCATTCAGTTCCGGCGCGCGCCTTTCATGCTGTTCCGCGAAACCCAGGTCGAACACATGATGCCCAACCAAATGGTGCTCCACATCACGCCGGAAGAAGGCATCTCGCTGCGCTTTGCCGCTAAGACTCCCGGACCCGCCATGCAACTCGGCGAAGTGAATATGGACTTCGCATACGCCGATTATTTTGGCGCCTCTTCCGCGACCGGCTACGAACGGCTGCTGTACGACTGCATGACTGGCGACGCCACGCTGTTCCAGCGCGCCGACATGGTCGAGGCCGGTTGGAGCATCGTCAATCCCGTGCTCGATGTGTGGAAGGCGCTGCCTCCGCGTAATTTTCCCAACTATCCTTCTGGAACCTGGGGGCCGAAAGAGTCCGACGAATTGATGGAACGCGATGGGCGGCGCTGGAGAAATTTTGAAAAGTAAATATGTAATTGGTAATTTGTAATTGGTAATTTAAACCCAAGAGCAAGTTACAGAGTTACACGATCGCGAAATTACAAATTACAAATTACCAATTACAAATTCCCATGCCGTCCACGAGATCCATTGAAGTCTTCCCCACGGTGCCCGATCTTTTTCGCGCGGGTGCCGAAGAATTCGTGCGGGTGGGACGCGCCGCCATCGGTGCCCAGGGAAGGTTCTCGGTTGCGCTCTCTGGAGGATCGACGCCAAGAGAGTTATATTCAATGCTTGCAACAAGTTACGCCAACTTTCCGTGGAATCGTGTCTACTTGTTTTTTGGGGACGAGCGGCACGTTCCGCCGGACGATGCAGAAAGCAATTACCGAATGGTTAAGGAATCGCTGCTAGATAATATTGCGATCCCTGCCGAGAACGTTTTTCGGGTGATGGTGGAAAACCCCGATGCCGAGGCTGCGGCAGCTGATTATGAGGCTCGGCTTCGCCAGTTCTTCGCCATTCGGCAGGGTGAGTTTCCACGCATGGACTTGATTCTGCTGGGGATGGGGACGGATGGGCACACGGCTTCGCTGTTTCCGGATTCCGCGGCGCTCGACGAAGCGTCGCGGCTGGTGGTCGCCAATTGGGTTGCGAAATTCAACACCCACCGCATCACTTTTACCTTCCCTGTACTCAACCGCGCCGCCGAAGTGATGTTCCTGGCGAGGGGTGCGGACAAGGCCGACATGGTGCGACAAGTTCTTGAAAGTAAAGATATTCCTGCGCTACCCGCGCAGAGAGTCTGGCCCTCCGACGGTAAACTTTTGTGGATGCTGGACGAGGCTGCCGCGGCAAAACTGACGCGCTGAGGCTCACATCGCCACTTCAGGGCCGGGCACCTGTGATGAAAAAAATAGTAGTCAGAGTGGAGTATCGAGAGGCATTAACGGCCCCGCCTGATCGACTTTTCCATCCGCGCAAGCGCCGCTCCGGTTAGGGCAGCGTCTTTGAGAGAACATTCCCGAATGCGGAAAACGACCCAACCTGCGCGACGCAAAGCATTGGACACTCTTTTGTCCCGGCGCTTGTTGGTTGTAACTTTTTCACTCCAAAACGCCGCATTGATCCTCGGGGGGCGCTTGCATTTCTTGCAGCCGTGCCAAAAACAACCATCTACGAAAACAGCGACTTTCGGACCACGAAAAACAAAGTCGGGTTTGCCTGGTAGTGTTGGATCATTCATCGTCCACCCAGCTATGGCACGGCGAACAAGATGGGCCCTCAACCGCATCTCTGTGGTCCGGCCATGCCGGGATTTCACGAGGGACATGATTCGGGAACGCGCGCTTGGAGACACTCGATCCATTTACGTTCTGGATACCAGACATGAAAAGTTGTATGGACAGATTATAATGCGGTACGAGAAGTACACCTAATGCGTAAATCTCGCCGTCCGTTAGCGATCGACCTCTTCTGCGGTGCAGGTGGTCTTTCCCTTGGTTTTGAACAGGCCGGGTTCGATGTAGCTGCGGCGATCGACTCTAATCCCCTGAACGTCTATACCTACTCACGGAATTTTCCTTCCACGAGAGCAATTTGCGCGAACATCTCCGAACTAAGCGGTTCGCAAATCAGAAATGAATGCGCGCTATCGAACGACGAGATTGAAGTTGTATTCGGTGGACCACCTTGCCAAGGATTCTCGATGATTGGCAAGAGGGATATCGCTGATCCCCGCAACACTCTGATTTCCGAATTCTGCCGCCTCGTCGCAGAGCTAAAGCCGCGATATTTCGTGATGGAGAATGTTGCCGGCCTAATGTGCAGCACAAACCGCTTCGTTCTGGAAGGCGCCCTGGAGAGGTTGAGGGTCGAGGGTTACAACTGGGTTTCACCGATTCAAATACTCGACGCTCAGAATTTCGGTATACCTCAAAGACGGAAACGCGTGTTCGTCATGGGTTACCGCACTGACGAAAGGCCTCCGAAATACCCGGTGCCTCGGAGTTGTGATGTAACGGTTTGGGACGCTATATCCGACCTCCGCGAGTTAGGTAGTCGAAGGAAACTCTTTTTAAGTGATGTATTTGTCGGCAGATTGGGTTCACCGACTTCATATTCCGTTAGCCTCCGGGCCAAGGATCGGGTGACGCAGCTGACGGGGTGTCTCTTGTGCCGACACAGACCCGAGGTGACTTTACGCTTCCGTCACACGCGTCCGGGCAAGACGGAACGAATAAGCCGGTTTGCTAGATTGAGGAAAAACGCAGTCGCCCCTACGCTGCGAGCAGGAACGCCCCCATCTCACGGGTCCTTTACGGCAGCCCGTCCCATCCATCCGACTCAGCCCAGATGTATAACCGTGCGGGAAGCGGCGCGTCTACATTCATTCCCGGACTGGTTTGAATTCCACCCAACGCAATGGCACGGTTTTCAGCAGGTTGGAAACTCGGTTCCTCCGCGTTTGGCACGAGCAGTAGCAAACTGTGTGCGACGGGCCCCTGTTGAAAAGTGATTGAGAAAGGACGGGTCATGAGCAAAGCGGAGCCAATCAAATATAAACCAGTTGATGCTTCTCCGGTGAAGTCCTTTTTTGTCCACATGCTCACGCGGGACATAAAGCTGGAGGAGGCCATCCTCGACCTGCTCGACAATTGCGTCGACGGTATTCTACGCAGCAAGAATGCAAAGCTGAAGAGGAAGCCCTACTCTGGGTTTTGGGCCGAGATCGATTTCAAGAAAGATTCGTTTTCAATTTCCGACAATTACGGGGGGATTCCTTGGAGCCTGCACGACTACGCTTTCAGGATGGGGCGCGTACCCAACAGACCGGTCGAAGTACCCGGAACCGTTGGCGTCTATGGCATAGGGATGAAGCGTGCGATATTCAAGATGGGCAAGCGTTGCCTCATTGAAACACAGAACGGGAGCAATTCGTATGACGTCGACATCAAACCTGAATGGACTGACGATGAAGACGAATGGTCCATCCCGGTTCACCCGGCAAAACAGCGGATGCCGCATGACGGGACAACTATCGTTGTGGGAGATCTCTATCCTGGGATAGCCAATCGTTTCAGCGAGGACGCCGCGGCTTTTAAATCCGATCTACAAGGCATGGTGGCGACACACTATGTTTTCATCATAGACAAGGGCTTCCAGGTCAAGATCAATGGTGACATCGTAAAGCCCCACCCCACTCGTTTGATTTTTGACACGAAACTTCGCAAGCCCAAAAAGGAGTCAATACAACCCTTTATTTTCAAGACGAAGACCGCTGGCGTCGAAGTCTTTTTGGCCGTGGGTTTCACGCGGCCAATCCCCTCCCAAGACGAAGTTACGAGTGAGCAGGAAGAGAAGAGATATTCTTCACAAGACGCCGGATGGACGATCATCTGCAACGATAGAGCTGTGCTGTATTGTGACCGTACCGAGTTGACCGGGTGGGGTGAGGCCGGGATTCCGCGATACCACACTCAATTCATCGCTGTTTCTGGCATTGTCGAATTTCGGTCAGACGACGCGTCCAGGCTGCCGACCACTACGACAAAGCGCGGTATCGATGCCTCTTCGCAGCTTTACCTCCAGATTAAGAATAAGATGCGGGAAGGTATGCGCATCTTTACTGACTACACAAACAAGTGGAAGGGGCAAGCGGATGAATCGAGAAAGCAAATCGAAGCCGGAACACCACTCGATTTCGAGCAGGTAAAGGCTGAAGCGGAACACCTCCTGTTTAGAGCGACTAGGAGATCCGTGCCGGTGGGCGAGCAGTACAGGCCTGAGTTGCCCATGCCCAAAAAACCAGAGGTTCGGCAGCGGCGTATTTCTTTCACCAAGGATATCGACGAGGTAAAGCTTGTTGCGGAATACCTGTTTGAGGATGCTGGCAAAGATCCGTCAGTTGTCGGAGAACAGTGTTTTGACCTCATTCTAAAGGATGCCAAGTGACTACGCCTGCCTATCACCTGCGTCCTAATAAAGCCGTGGATCGGTTGAGTTTTATCGAGGCCGTTAGGTTTCTCGGTCAGCTCTAGAGGAATCCACGCAAAGGGAACCCTCAGGGGCTAAAGCCCGCATGTTTATTGGGTATGACGGCACGGCTGAAGCCATGCCCTTCCCAAAACGCGAGTGCACGGGGAGGATTTCCTGGCGCGTCCTTACGGAGCGTGGAGGGTGTAGGGGTCCTTCGACTCCGCAGGGACTTCACTTCGTGAAATCCCTGCTCCGCTCAGGATGACAGCTTGTTAGGGAGTGGCTGTGCTCGGGTGACAAGGGGTGGGGGCGGCTTCCAGGCTTCGCTGAAGACGCTAAGGATGGGGCAGGGGCGTTTGCGGGTTCGTTGGAAGAAATCAAGGGCAAGGGCAACATCAAAGGCAGCGGACAGGAGTGTCCACTCCACAAAAATCTTAGGCAAAGGCAGCGGGCGAGGGCGCCCGCTCTACACCTTACTCGCAGGCCTTGCGGCCGGCGGGTTCGAAGCGGTCCATTTGGGCGTCGCGCTGGCTGCTGACGCGGCCGCCGGCGGTCTTGCCGTACTGCTCTTCGCCGGGACAGTAGTAAAGAGCGGTGTGGGGATCGACCCAGACTTCGATGCCGGCGTCTCCACGGAAATGGGTTGCGGGTGCGGGAGCCTCGGCGATGCCGAGCGTTACCAGAGCTCTCTCCCACGGGCGAAGCGCGGCCCGTCGCGGCGAGTCCGTGGTTGGCCACAGCAGCGCCAGCGCGGCCACGACGACGGCTGCTCCCAGATACAGGTCGGCACGATGCTGGCGCAGTTGTCCACGGAATTCCGCGAGGGCGCGCATGGTAAGGCCCGTGCCCGAGCCTTTGGCGCCGCTCGCTTGGAGAACGGTTGTGCCGGAAATTGTGCCCACCAGCGTCCGGTCCATAGGGAAAGAATCGCTCCTTGCCGAGAACGGGAAGGTTCGCGAGGCCAGGCCGGAATCTTCTGGCGGCAAGTCTTCGCCGCTCAGGTCCTCAGTCGGCGTAGTAGTAAGGTGGGCTTCCGCGCTGGCTATGGCGAGCGTTGGATCGTACACAAGATCTTGCACAAGATCGTGCGCCGAATCGGTAAGCGATTCACGCTCGGCGGCACGCGAGACGAGCTGCTCGGTGTCTTCGCGAATTCTTGATGCTGCTTGGCCAACCTCGGCAGTAGTTTTACCAACCTGGGGAGGATGATCGGGCCACAAACCCTGCTTCTGGCCCATCATCCACATCGACGCCCAGTTGTGCTGCAAGCGTTCTCCCGGACGGAAATCATCGAGGCTGCATATCTGGCAACGCTGTGCCTCCGCCGGCTTGGGAGCGCCACAACGCGGGCAAGTGCCAGTAGCTTCGGTGGTGGAGCGAGCCGCGGATTCGGATGCTGTCTCGCGGTTCTGCCGGATCCGGTCGTTATGTTCCTGAATGGTGAAAGCGGCGGCCAGCAAGCCCTGAAAGGATTGCTCGTCCAGCATCAGGTTGGGCCGGTTCGAGGACATGGCATCGCAGGGGAGCAGTCCAAACTGACACTATTGTAGTGCAAGTTGGGCAGTCTGAATACGGTAGAAAAGAGAGGCTTTTTGGGCGTACTTCCCGATAGCGGATGCCATTATGGTATTGCTTCATGAAAACGGTTTAATAGAAACCGGCGAATGTCGAACTCTGCCCTCTAACTGCATGATTTGTATAAGGTTGCCAAATAGCGAAGATTTGGCGAACGTCTTGCTTCTGTTTCTGACGAGTCGTGACCCCAAGACTGAACTGAAGGAGCAGACGAAGAGCCCATGATTAACCTCAATGACATTAAGATCACACCCCGTGATCAGCAGGTCCTGCGTTTGCTGGTGCAGGGATGCAGCAACAAAGAAATCGCGTGCCACTTGAACATCAGTCCGCGCACCGTCAAACAACACCTGCGCACGCTGTTTCTGCGCGCGGGCATTAAAGAAGGCCGGAAGCGCGTGAAACTCGCGACCGCCATGTTCATCAAGGAGCAGGTGCAATTATGCAACCCCGTGATCGGCTAACCGCCAAAGAAATTCAAGTCGCCACCCTGGTCTGGCAGGGTCTAACCAACAAAGATATTGCCCGCGTGCTCAGCACCAGCGAGCAGGTCGTGAAGAACTACCTGCGCACCACCTTCGACAAGCTGGGCGTCTGGACCCGGCTCGAACTCGCGCTCTACGTGGCCGGCCACGGCGGCGCGAGCTGGCATGTGCAACTGGGCAACGGTCTGTTGACGCCGGAGGAAAGCTGGAGCGCTGCCGAGAGCGGCAAAGTCGCCGCCTACCCGGATGTGGAAAGGGATGGTGCGAGAAAGAGGGCGGCGGCGGCCTCCGGCGGGTCTCTCTAGAGTATTTCTAATTTAAGTGCTTACATACCCAGACGAGGCGAAGTAGTTGGCGCATTCGTTGGTGGTGACGGTGTTGAGCAATTCGCCGATTTCCTTCCAGAGTTCTTCGGTCGATCGTT
>Ga0326728_10012559_pt1 | contig 18758 bp, 12 predicted proteins | sample MB3enrmetagenome_FD_207602 | JGI IMG/M metagenome (GOLD analysis project Ga0326728, IMG submission 207602) | Lab enriched peat soil microbial communities from McLean, Ithaca, NY, United States - MB31MN | ecosystem: Environmental > Terrestrial > Soil > Wetlands > Peat | place: USA: New York... | reverse complement strand
AAAAGCGGGCTAAAACGACAAAACTCCAACCGGGGGGTCGCAGCTCCGCTGCGACCCCCGGCTACCGTCTGGCAGCCCTCCGGGTTGCGAAAAGCGGCCCAGACCCGCTTGGTATAGGTCAGGCCACAGGTTGGGGTCGAATCACCTTGGGCCCCCGAAGACCCGTGTAAGGAGCAGCCCACAGGGGGGCACTCTGTCTCTGCTGAAGGGGGAATGGAAGGGAGCTTCCCTGCTTGACTTGACGCGGGGGGTTCACTAAGTTCAGTGCGATGTTAGCGAGTATTCGACAAGTCGTTCGGTTGCTGGTCGTCGTAGGCGATGCAGCCGCGGGGGCCTGTCGAAAGTGAATTGAGTTTCGACAAGAACCCACGGCTGGCAAACGGCCGTGGGTTTTTTTGCGCGCCTGCGGCTGCCAGTCACAACCGCCAGATGATTATGAGCAAGAGAACAGACACGGCCAACAAGGCTGCCGGCAAAAGCGTGGAACCGGGCCCCACGATGTCCGGCAGCGAAATCCTCGTCGCCTGCCTGGAACGCCAGGGGGTGGACACCATCTTCGCCTACCCCGGGGGGGCCAGCATGGAAATCCACCAGGCGCTGACCCGTTCCAGGATACGCACGGTCCTGCCCCGCCACGAGCAGGGGGGCGCCTTTGCCGCCGGCGGCTACGCGCGCGCCACGGGGCGGGCCGGGGTCTGCATGGCGACCAGCGGTCCCGGCGCCACGAACCTGGTCACTGGAATTGCGGATGCCTACATGGACTCCGTCCCGCTGGTCGCCATCACCGGCCAGGTCGTCCGAGCCATGATCGGCAAGAGCGCCTTTCAGGAAACCGACATCTACGGCATGACGCTGCCCGTCGTGAAGCACAGCTACCTGATCACCGATGTCAACGACATCCCGCGCATCACCAAAGAGGCGTTCCATATCGCCGAGACCGGCCGGCCGGGCCCGGTGCTCATCGATCTGCCCAAGGACGTCCAGCAGGCGCGCACCCGGCCGGTGTTCCCCAGGGAAAGCCGCATTCGGGGGTATGACCCGGACAAACGGGCGAGCGAACTCGAGCTCAATCAAATCGTCGGCTTGCTCGAAAAATCCGAGCGGCCGGTGTTGTACGTGGGCGGCGGCGTCATCACCGGCAATGCGAGCCAGGAACTGCGCCAGTTCGCCCTGGCCACCCAGGTCCCGGTAACGACCACCCTCATGGGCTGCGGCGTCTTTCCGGAGGACCATCCCCTGTCCTTGCGCTGGCTGGGCATGCACGGCGCCGCATACGCCAATTGGGCCGTCAACGGCGAATATGAGCCCCGCAAAAACCCGGCCGACCCGCTCAAAAAAACGGCGCACGGCGCCGATTTGGTCCTGGCCTTCGGGGTGCGTTTCGACGACCGGGTGACCGGCAAGGCGGACCAGTTCGGCGATGGCGCGACGATCGTGCATCTGGATATCGATGCCTCTGAACTCAACAAGAACAGGGTGGTCAACCTGGCCGTGGTCGGGGACGTGAAGGACGCCCTTGGCCGGCTGGTGAAGATGGTCAGGAAACGGCCTATTGGCAGGAGGTTCGGCGCGTGGCACAAACAGTTGGCCGCCTGGAAGGCCAAGGCCCCCTTTGGTTACGTGGTGACCGAGGAGGTGGTTGAATCCCAACACATGCGCGACCATCTCAAGGGCAGGGAAAAGGAGGTCATCCTCCCGCAAATGGCGATCGAGATGCTCTACGAACTGAGCAAGGGCGAGGCGATTATCACCACGGGCGTGGGCCAGCACCAGATGTGGAGCGCTCAGTACTACAGGTTCAAATATCCGCGCCAGTTCCTGACGAGCGCCGGCCTGGGCGCCATGGGCTACGGCTACCCGGCCGCCCTGGGGGCCAAAGTCGCCTTTCCGAACCGGCAGGTCGTAGATATCGATGGCGACGGTTCGTTCCTGATGAACGTGCAGGAATTGGCCACGGCGCACATCGAGAAGATCGCCGCCAAGGCCATGATCCTCAACAACCAGCACCTGGGCATGGTGATGCAGTGGGAAGACCGGTTCTACGCCGGAAACCGTGGCAACACCTATCTGGGCGATCCCGAAAATCGCAAGCAGATCTACCCCGACTATGTCGCCATGTGCAGGAGTTTCAACGTCCAGGCCGAGCGCGTAATGTACCGGAAGGACCTCCGCGCAGCGATGCGGCGGATGCTGGATGCCGACCAACCTTACGTGCTGGACATTATCGTCCCCTACACCGAACACGTGCTGCCCTTCATCCCGGCCGGCCGAACGGTTGCCGACATGATTTGGAAACCGTGAGAGGGCGCCGGGTTGAGAGCCTTGGCTGACGCGATGCTTTTGTCCCAAGCCTCGTGCGCTTCAAGCCCGCCTTCGGAGGTTGCGCTCCTGACACCGGAGTTCTACATTGCGCCCATGGCAACGCTGACCATTGAATTGCCGGCGCACCAGGCGCAAACTGACTTCAACCTGCGCCGCTGGGCCGAGTTGCTGGCCGATGCTGAATTGGCCAGGTTCGAAGGCCGCATCGAAACCGACCGCCACGGCCATATCCTCATGAGCCCCCCTCCCGCTCCCTCACACGGCAGCTACCAGGCACGAGTCGCGCTTCTGCTGCAGACCCTCCTGCCCCGCGGACGCGTCGTCACCGAGTGCCCAGTCTCGACCGCCGATGGCGTAAAGGCCGCCGACGTAGCCTGGGCCTCTCCGGAGTGCATGCGGCGCCTGGGCGCCCGCGCCTGTTTCCCCCAGGCCCCGGAGATATGCGTCGAAGTCCTCTCCCCAGGCAACACGGACGCCGAGATCGGCGAAAAGATCGCCCTCTACTTCGACGCCGGGGCCCAAGAGGTTTGGCTATGCGCGTCTTCTGGCGCCATGAGATTCCTGGCCCGCGGCGCCCCCAACCCAGTGGAAAGCTCGCAGCTCTGCCCCCGCTTCCCGAAACAAGTCGAGCTGGCCTAAGGTTCGGGCAGCGGGGGAATTGGCGGCGAGCACGCGCAGCGTCCCGCGGCCATTCATTACTTTTCAAGGTATTACCGCCGGCGGATCAAAGGGACAGCAAATACGCGGCCAAGTCGTCCACCTGACCCCTTTTTTTGGTCGAACCGCCACAAGCGCAACCGAATTGAACCCGGCTCCTTTGCCGGCATTTGCAGTCACCGTTTTTTATGCTAAGGTTTAGTGGCCCTTGACATCCTGGCGCTGTTTTCAGCGGTTTTCGGGGCCGGGCTGGTCCCGAGGCGTGGTTCTATGATGTCATACCAAGAGCCGAATGAACGTCACTCCTTTTGCCCAGTGCAGCGACCAGGTCGAGCGAGCCGTCAGGGAGAGCGAGCGAAGATACCGGCGGCTGCTCGCCTCCGTGACCGATTACGTCTTTTCCGTTACCGTTGACCAGGGCAGGGCTGCGGCGACCTCGCACGGGCCGGGCTGCGAAGCCGTCACGGGTTTTACGGCGGGCGAGTTGGAGGCCGACCCGTATCTCTGGTTCCGGATGGTTCACGAGGAGGATCGTCCCGCGGTGACCGAGCGGGCCGAACGGATTCTGCGCGGGGAATCGCCGCCGCCGCTGGAGCACCGCATCGTGCGCAAGGACGGCACTATTCGCTGGATCAGGAACACTGCCGTCCCGCGCAAGGATGAACAGGGGCGGCTGGTGATGTACGATGGCCTGGTCTCGGACATCACGGAGCGCAAGCAGGCCGAGTTGGCCCTTTGCCAAAGCCAGGAACGGCTGGCCCTGGTCATCCAGGGCAGCAACGACGGGATCTGGGATTGGAACCTGGCCACGGACGAAGTCTATTTTTCGCCTCGCTCGAAGGACATGCTCGGCTACCGGGAGGACGAGGTGGAGAACCACTTCTCCGCCTGGGAACGGCTGCTTCACCCCGAGGACCGGCAACGGGTCCTGGCGCGGCTTCAAGCCTGCCGCTCGGGGGCGACGCCGAATTTCGAGGTGGAGCACCGCCTCCGCCATAAGGATGGCACGTTTCGCTGGATTCTGGCGCGCGGCGTCGCACTGCGCGGCGCGGCTGGCAAGCCGATCCGCATGGCGGGGTCTCTTGTGGATATGACCAGCCGAAAGCGGGGGGAAGAACAATTGCAGGAGGCCTACGCCGCGCTGAGCCAGCGCCAGACAGAACTCAAGCGGACTCTCCAGGAACTTACGGCAGCCCATGAAGAGCTCAAGACGGCGCAGTTGCAGTTGATCCAGGCGGCGAAACTGGAATCGGTCGGGACGCTGGCGGCCGGGGTGGCCCACGAGGTGAAAAACCCCTTGCAGACCATTCTCATGGGTCTTGACTATCTCTCCGGCAGTCCCGCGGCGTCGAACAAGAACACGAAGTTGGTGCTGAGCGATATGCATGACGCGGTCACTCGAGCCCATGGGATCATCCAGGAGTTGCTCCAACTATCCGCGCAACGAGGTTTCGAGTTGAAGAAGGAGGACCTCAATCTGCTGCTGGAGCGCTCGCTCTCGCTGCTCCAGAACGAACTCGTCGCCTCGCAGGCCAGTGTCGTGCGCAAGTTGGGCGCCGACTTGCCGCCCGTCAGGATCGACCGCGGCAAGATGGAGCAGGTGTTTATCAATCTCTTTCTCAATGCGCTCCAGGCGATGTCCCAGGGCGGCGCCCTGACGATTAGCAGCCGCCTCGATTCCTTCAGCGGAGACCTCGACGTGATCGAGTCTGCCCGCCCTCGATTCCACCGCGGCGACCCGGTGGTCGTCGTCGAGGTGCAGGACACCGGCAGCGGGATACCAGAGGAGCACTTGCAGAGAATCTTCGACCCGTTCTTTACGACCAAGCCTGTCGGGGTCGGCACCGGTCTTGGCCTGTCGGTGGTTAAAAACATCGTGGACCTCCACGGCGGAGCCATCGGCGTCAGGAACGCCCCGGAGGGCGGTGTGCGGGTGACGGTAGTCCTGAAGGCCGAACCCAGGCAGGATTCAATATAGGGGAGACCTTATGAATGAGCGGGCGCAGGATTCGGCAACTGACGTTTTTTATGCAGTGACCCTTGAGCAAGGGCGGCCGGCGTGGACGGTTCATGGTCCGGGCTGCGAGGCGGTCACCGGCTACACCGCCGGCGAGCTGCAGGCCGACCCGTCTCTGTGGCATCGCATAGCGCACAGCGAGGACCGCCTGGCCGTGGCTGCCCAGGCAGACCGGATCCTCAAGGGGGAAACGCCTCCTCCGCTGGAGCACCGCATTATCCACAAGAGCGGCGGCATCCGTTGGATCAGGAACACGCCCGTCATCCGCGAGGATGACCTGGGCCGGATGATCACCTACGACGGCTTGATCTCCGACATCACCGAGCGCAAAGCGGTCGAGGAGCAGCACCGCCTCAGGGCGGCGCAAATGCAAGCCATCCTGGACAACTCGCCCGCCATCATCCATCTCAAGGATGCCCAGGGCCGTTATATCCTGACCAACCGCCGATTCCAGCAGCTATTCCACCTGAGTGCCGAGGAGGTCCTCGGCAAGACGCCGCATGACTTGTTCCCCCAGGAGACGGCCAGCGTGCTCTGCAACCATGACAAGCAGGTGCGGGCGGCGCTGGCTCCTTTGGAATTCGAGGAGACCCTGTCGCACGGTGGCGAGCCCCACACCTATCTCTCGGTCAAGTTTCCCTTGCTGGATGCCGCCGGTGTTCCCTATGCTCTCTGCGGCATTTCCACCGACATCACGGGGCGCAAGCAGGCGGCAGAGCAATTGGAACGGGTTTGTGCGGAACTGTTCCAAAACGAGGCCGCCTTGAAAACGGCCTTGGAGCAGTTAAAGCTTGCCAACAAGAATTTGCAGGCGACCCAAGCGCAGTTAATCCAGGCCGCGAAGCTGGAATTGGTCGGGACGCTGGCGGCGGGGGTGGCCCACGAGGTAAAGAACCCCTTGCAGACCATTCTGATGGGGGTGGACTATCTTGCCAGCGGCCTTCCCCGCGCCAACGACAACACAACTCTGGTCCTGAGCGATATGCGGGACGCCGTCACCCGGGCCAATGCAATCGTGCGCGACCTGCTGGAATTGTCCGCGGCCACGGCTTTCGAACCCGTGGAAGAGGATTTGAGCAGCCTGGTGGAGCGATCCCTGCGCCTGGTCAAGAGCGAAACCGTTGCCTCGAAGATCCATGTGTCCTGCAAGTTAAGCCCTGATCTGCCGCCTGTGCTCCTGGATCGCAGGAAAATGGAACAGGTCTTCATCAACCTCTTCCTCAACGGCCTCCAGGCCATGTCCCAGGGTGGCGTCCTGACCGTTGCCACGCGCCACGGTCGGTTCGGGCAGGACCTCAAGATGAGCGGGCCGGCCTTCGCCCACTTCCAGCCCGGCGAACTGGTCGTCATCGCCGAGGTGCGGGATACTGGCAAGGGCATACCCGAAGAGCATTTGCCGAAAATCTTCGACCCGTTCTTCACGACCAAGGCCGTCGGGGTCGGCACCGGGCTGGGCCTCTCGGTCGTCAAGAACATTATCGATTTGCATGGAGGGGCAATTGCCATCCACAATGCCCCGCCCGGGGGAGCGGTGGTAACGCTGGTCCTGAAAACCCAACACAACCAGGCATAAACTATGAAGAGCCAAAAGAAACGCATACTGGTCGTGGACGACCAGGCCGATATTACACGCATGCTCAAACTCAACCTCGAACAGACCGACCAGTACGAGGTGCGCATGGAGAACGACTCCCGTCTGGCCCTGGCCGCGGCGGAGGAATTTCACCCGGACTTGATCCTGCTGGACGTGGTCATGCCGGGCATTGACGGCGGCGAGCTGGCCAGTCGTTTTGCGGCCAGCCCGGAGTTGAAGGGCGTGCCGATCGTGTTTCTCACCGCCGCCGCCACCAAAGAAGAGGTCTCGGGACGCGGGGGCAGGATTGGGGGCTTGCCTTTCCTGGCCAAGCCCGTCAACACGATCGAGGTGTTGCGGTGCTTGAAGAAGTACCTGGGTTGACCGTCTTGAACCGGTGAGTCGGGGTCGGCTTCCCGGGACGAAAGTGCTCCAGGTGGTCTAGAGTGGCCTGCAAAGTGGAGAACTTCCGGGCCGTCGCGGCAAGCGCCTTCCGGACTGCGGTTCCCAGGACCTCGGGAGCGGCTTCGGCCCTCAGGTTGACAATTAACTGCCCCTCTTCCACAGGCTCCTCCAGCGTCAGCGCCAGCTCCGGCACGAAATCATTCCGCACGAGGCTCACCACGCCAATCCGGCCAAGGCCTGAATCGGGGCAGAGGGTCATCTTCAAATGGGCCACCTCCGCCTCTCGCAGGCGCTTCTGGACTTCTCGGGCCAAGTCGATGAGGAACTTGTCCCCGTCGAAGGCCCCCTTGGCCGCAAGTTGCACGGTGCAATTGAGCCAGCCGAGCATGGCCTCGCCCTGGGCATAGACCTCGTAATCGATCTCCATGGCGGTCCGCGAAACCTGCTCCGCGCTGGTGATGCGGGCAAACCACGCATCCAGGTTCGTGCCATAGCGGGCGGAGACGGCGACAATCTCCTTTCCGGGAAACCTGGCGGCGATGGCCTGCCTCAACGATTCCAGCCGCCGCTCATCCAGCAGGTCGCACTTGTTGATGACAGCCAGGTCGGCTTCCTCTATCTGTTTGAGGTAGATGCTGAGGACCTTCTCCGAGAAGCTCCCGCCCTTCTCCAGGCCGAAGACGCGCAGGCCCCGAATCCCGTCCACAAGGACGCTGACCGGGGCGACGGTGAATTTGGCGCCATACAGCCGCCGCAGCGGATAGGCCACCGTGGCCGCCAAATCCGTGCAACTGCCCACCGGCTCCGCGATGAAAACGTCCGGGCGGCTTTGCTCGGTCAGCCTGGCGACGGCATCCACCAATGAGTTGAACCGGCAGCAGAAGCAGCCGCCGGAAATCTCCTCGGTCGCGAATCCCTGTGCCCGGAGCATGGCCGTATCGACGAGGTTTCGCCCCTGGTCGTTGGTGATGAGGCCCACGCGCAGGCCCTGGCCTGCCAGGTGTTTTGCCAGCCTGCCCAGGACCGTGGTCTTGCCGGCGCCCAGGAAACCCCCAATCATGATGTAGCGCGCCTTGGGCCCCGGGGATGTCTTTGCTGCCTGTTTCATTCCGTAGGGCATGATAAAACATCTCCGCGGGAACCCAAGGACGAAACTGCGGCACAGGCCCGCAATCTGCCATCAGTGGGCCTTGGAGTCCAGGAGGCATAAGAAAAGAAGCGCGAAAAAACTGAATTACAGGCTCGACGGCGAATGAAAGCCCCGCTTAAGTTGCCGTGATTTGCTGAATAGTTACGAGATTGCCAGCTTATGAAAAACACACAACGTCCTTTCGTCCCCCTGTCACTGTTCACGGCCATCAGCCTGCTGGGTGCAACCGGCGCTGGCTTGGCCGCCACACGGCCCACAGTGGTCATCACCTTCCCCGGTGTTAATCACTCGGTGAGCGACGCCATGGTCACTGCCACCGGGAAGGCCAGCGACAAGGAGGGTGTGGCCTCGGTCTATTACCAGCTCAACACCAGCGCATGGGCCCCGGCCAGCACGACCAACCATTGGGCGAACTGGACCGCGAGCGTGGCGCTGGTCCCGGGCCTCAACACCCTGCGGGCCTACGCGCTAAGCACCGGCGGCAGCTACTCTCTGACCAACACGGTGAACTTCACCTATGTGGTCTCCGCGCCGCTGACGGTGCATACCAACGGCCAGGGGACGGTGACGCCCAACTATGCGGGCAAGCTGCTGCAAATCGGCAAGAGCTACACCCTGACAGCCGTGCCGGCCCAGGGCTTCGCCTTCACCCAGTGGGCGGGTAGCACCAATAGCTACAGTACCCGGTTGACTTTCCAGATGGCGTCCAACCTGGTATTCACCGCCAATTTCGAGGAGGTGGCCCACCCGGTGCTGATCATCTTGGCGCCCAAGGCCAACGCGAAGGAGAGCGTGGCGGCGCTCGAGGTGAGCGGCAAGGCCGGCGACATTGTGGCTGTAGGCGGGGTCTTTTACCGGCTCAACGGGGGGGGGTGGAGCCTCGCGAGCACGAGCAACGAGTGGACCAACTGGACGGCCGAGGTGACGCTCAGCGCCGGGGTGAACACGATTCAGGCCTACGCGACGAACGCGGCTGGAAATGCCTCCTTGACCAACAACGTCAAATGCTCCTTGGCCGGCCCCGCGGGCGACCTGGCCCCCGACTCCATCTCGGGCATGAGCGTGCGGTTTACCTCCAGTTATTCTACCGCGACCATGGCCTTCGGCCAGAGCACTTACAGCGAGACCATGCTCCCCGGCACCGACGTTGATCATAACGTGGTCGGCAATTATACCTACACGAAACTCAGCCCCACCACGGCGCAGATCTCGTTAATGAACACAGCCCCGCCGGACAAGGCCGACACCGCGTTCGTTGTTGGGACGCTCACGTTCAGCCCCGCCGGCCACGCGACCTACGCCGGAACCAACTGGGAAGGCAGCGTGAGTACAGCCACTCTGACCTTTTCGCAAGCGCCCGACACCGCCCCCGACTCGCTGGCAGGCAAGACCGCTCACGCCGCTGCATCCGGCGCCACAATGCAATTGTTCGCCGACGGAACAGCTACCGGGACATATAGTTCGGGGGCGCCCTTCTCGGCCACCTACACGTTCACTCGCTACAGCCCGGTGGGAGGCCTGCTGGTCGTGACGGCGACTGCCCCACCGGATCGAGTGGGCGACGTCAGCTACATGATCCTCACGTTCTCTTCCGCGAGCGCAGGAAGCCTGTACTACGAGGGCTTTGACCCGTCCGGAGACCTAACGGACTCGGCCCCTTCCTCGTTCACGATAAAGTGACTCGGCACCCTCAGCATACTATGCGGTGCAATGAAGACTCGAATCCTCGCGCAAGGTTGGCTCCCGTGGGGAGGCGACCCACGCCGCTCAAGGGGCGCGGAGAGGGTTGGCCTGCGGAGCTCAGAAAAATCCGTGTCCTCCTGTCATCCGTGGTAAAAATCCTGCCGTGAAACACGAGGAACTCACTGGCGGCATCATGGGAGCATTCTGCGGCCGGGTCCGTCAAATGAGTAATATGAAGTCTCTTCGCCTATTTGTTCCTGCCATTGGGTTCCTTGTCGTCTTGACCGGCACCGTTGGGGCACGGGGGGTTCGATTCTGGTCGTATCAGGAGCTTCTCGACAAGTCTGACGTGGTAGTCCTTGCCACCGCCACAGCCACCGACGACACCGGCGAGCACATCGACCTCCCAGGCTTCGACGGCCAGCGGGTTACCGGCATCGAAACCAGATTTGCTGTTTCCGCTGTCCTTAAGGGCGATAAGACGCTAAAGGATTTTGTCCTTCACCACTACCATCCGGGCCCCGGTGGCGTGAGAGTTCCAAACGGCCCGACTTTTGTCTATTTTGCCGTTTCCGAGAAACCGTCGGCTCCCCGAAGGACATATCTTCTTTTCCTTCATCGGGAAGCTGGTGGTCGCTACGCGCCGGTCATTGGCCAGACGGACCCGGGACTTGGAGTCAAGGCACTTGGAGGTGTGTACGAGAGCGCAGTTACTGAAACCCGGACGAAGCTTGGGATCGACATCGCGAACGTTCTCAAGCAATGCGAGTCGATCCGGCCCGGAATGACACGCGCAGAGCTTTCCAAGGTTTTTTCCACTGCAGGCGGACTTTCGACCGTGACGCATCGGACGTACGTTTATCGTGATTGTCCATACGTCAAGGTTGATGTTGATTTTGCCCCTTCAGCTCCGAGGCAGGATGCGGAAAAACCGACTGATATTGCAGCCAAAATCTCAAAGCCGTTTCTGGACTGGAGTGTCGCCGATTGAAAGGGCTACGGCAAGCCTGGTTTGAAAAACGCGGCGTTTGACGCGGCTCGTTTTCATAGATTTGGAATTCATGAGGTCAAGCACTGGGTGGCGTAGAAGGTCCCTGGCCGCCCGGAGCAAACCGCCCGTAGCGGAGGGCTAAAGTCGGCAGGACCAGCAGGTTCAAAGTGGTAGAGGTCACCAGGCCGCCGAGGATTACTATCGCCATCGGGCCTTCGATCTCCCGGCCAGCTTCGCCGGAACCCACGGCCAGCGGCAAAAGGCCCAGGGCGGTCACCAGGGCGGTCATGAGGATCGGCAGGAGCCGTTCCGAGGCGCCCCGGATGGCCGCCTCCAACCCCCAAGCCATCCCTTCGTTTTGCGCCAGGTGTTCGAAATGGGAAACCATCATGATGGAGTTGCGCATGGTAATGCCAAACAACGTGACAAACCCAACCAGCGAGCCGACCGACAACAGTCCCCCGGTGGCAAGAACCGCCAACACGCCCCCCACCAGGGCAAAAGGCAGGTTCGCCAGGATCAGCAGCAGGTTGCGCCCGGAGCCGAATAGCAAGGCCAGCAGAAGCACAATGCCCGCCGCGGCCAGCAGCGAATGCACCAACAACTCACGTTTCGCGGCTGATTCCTCCTGGGCAGAACCGGCATAGACCGTGTAAACACCCGGGGACATCGGCGCCTGGGTCCCGATCTTCTGCTTGGCCTCCTGTACAAACGAGGCCGCATCACGGCCTTCGATGTTGCAGGTAACCTGCTGTAACCGCTGGGCACTTTCGTGGAGCACGCTGTACCGGCCGGTGCTCGGGCCGATGTGCGCCAACTCACGCAACGGGATGGCCGTCCCGCCTGCGTTGCGGACTTGAAGCGCGCCGATGGTTTCAGGCTTCTGCCGACTGGCAGGTTCGAGGATGACCGCCACATCGAACACCCGATTCCCGTCGTAAACCTGGGACACGATGGCCCCCTGAAACGCGGTTTGAACGGCGTCCAGGACCTCCACCGGCTGGAATCCATACTGGAGGAGGCGCTCCCGCCTCAAGCTGAGGGTCACCTCTGGCAAACCCGGCTGCGCTTCGATGTTGACATCCACAGCGCCGGGGACGCCGGCAAGGGCCTGGAGGACTTGCCGGGCCTTTTGGTCCAGCAGATCGAGGTTGTTGCCGAACAGGTTGACGACAAACTGGGCGGTGGCGCCTGAGAGGGTTTCTTCCATGCGTTCGGCCAGGAACGACATGACCTTGAAGGACGCACCCGGAAACCTGGCCAGGAGACCCCGGATTTCCGCTTCCACCGCCTCCGCCTCCTCCCCGTGGAGAGGCCGCAGGTCCACGTGCAATTCACTGTAATGAGGCCCATACGTGTCCTCCCCATTCTCCGCCCGTCCCGCCTCCTGGGACACGGACCGGATGTGCGGGTTCTTCAAGAGTTCCGCCGTAATCAGCTTGCCCAAGCGCACAGATTCGGACAGGGATGTTCCGGGCACGGCCAGCATATGGACGATATAGTGGCCTTCGCGGAATTCGGGCAGAAACTCGCCGCCAAAGAACGGGAGTGCCGCTGCTGCGGCCAGACAGAGAACCAACGCCAACCCGATGAGGCTGCGCGGCCAGGAGCTCACCAGTCGAAGCCAACGACGGTGCTGTTCCTTGAGCCATCGCACGTGACTCGGTTCCTCGCGCGGCAAGGCCTTTGCCAACATCAAGTAACACAAAGCCGGCGTCACGGTCAGCGCCACGGCCAGTGAGGCCAGCGTCGCCAGGATGAAAGAGATGCCCAGCGGAGCAAACAGCTTCCCCTGGACTCCGCTCATCGTCAGGATCGGCACGAAGACCATCGCGACAACGAACGTGGCATAGACCACCGCGCTTCGCACTTCGAGCGAGGCATCGAGCACCGCCCGAAACAGCGGGCGCGGCGACGGTGAAGCCGAGTTTTCCCGCAGTCGGCGCAGGATGTTCTCGACGTCAATAACGGCGTCGTCCACGACCACCCCGATGGCGATGGCGAAACCGCCGAGCGTAATCGTGTTGATGGACATCCCGGCCCAGTTGAACACGAGGACGGCGGACAATAGAGACAGCGGGATGGAAACGAAGGAAATGAACGCGGTCCGCAGGTCCAGCAGAAAGAAGAACAAGACGACCGCCACGAGCGCGCCGCCAATCAAGAGCGAGCCGGTCACGTTCCGGAGCGAGGTCTCAATGAAGCTGGCAGGGCGGAACACGCTTGCATCCAGGTCGATGTGCTCGGCGGCCAGGGCCGGTCGCATCTGCTCCAGGGCCGCTTCGAGCGCACGGGTGACAACCATCGTGTTGGCCCGGTATTGAGCATAGGCCAGGAGGACCACGCCGGATCGACCCTTGACGTGCGCGTCGCCCAGTCTTGGGGCCGGTGCGTCGCCAACGTCCGCCACGTCCTTGAGCCGCACGCTCAAGCCCTCGTGCGGAATCAGCACCGCCTCGCCGAGCAGTTGTGGCGTGAGGGCCTGACCCACCGTGCGAATCACAACTCGCTGGTTCTGATTCTCCACATAGCCGCCGCCCCGCACGCCAGTGGCCTCGCGGGCAGCGGCGAGCACTTGGTCCAGGGAAAGCCCATAAGCCTGGAGGCGATCCGGCTTCACCTGCACCTGAAGTTGGCGGATTTCCCCGCCGAAAACGTCCAGTTTGGCCACGCCGGGAACGCTCAGGACATAGGGTCGGAAGGTCCAATCCACGAAGGTCCGCAATTCCATCGGGGTGCGGTTCGTCGAGGTCAATCCGATCACCAGAAAAAGGCTGGTGGAGGAGGTCAGCGCGCCCATGCGCGGCGGCCCCGCGCTTTGGGGCAAGCGGCTTGCCACTTCGCCCAGCCGCTCGGAAACGGTCTGCCGAGCCCGATAAATGTCCGTGCCCTCATGGAAGATCAGTGTTACGACTGACAGGCCCTGGATGGACTGAGAGCGAATGGTCTTGAGGCTGGGAGTGCCATTGAGCTCGGTTTCAATGGGGAGGGTGACCAGTTGCTCCACCTCCTGAGAGGACAACCCGGGGGCCTCGGTTTGAACCACCACTTGTGGCGGGGCGAACTCCGGAAAAACGTCCAGGCGTGTCGTGGAGGCCACATAGAGCCCGTATGCGACCACGATGATTCCCAGCGCAACCACCACGCCGCAATGCCGCAGGGAGAATTGGACGATGCGATTGAGCATTGAGAGACAATCCGGTGGTTTAGGGTTCAGTCTGTCGCCTTGATCTCGGTCTTCCGCTCTTCGGACAAGAGGGTTTGCGCCCCGGTTGTGACGACTCGCTCATTGGGCCGCACTCCGCTCGTCACGAACCAGCCGGCTTCAACCGGATGTTCTTCGTTGATCTCCCGACGGGTGAAATGTGTGGGTCCGCTCTGAAGGTAAACCCAAATCCTTTCGGCCGTTCGCACGACCGCCGCCTCCGGCACAACGACGCCCGCAAGGGGTTCGCCCGTCCATTGCAAAAAACCCGTAATCGCCAGCCCGGGCGCCAGCCGGGCGGACGTGTTGGTGAAGACCAGAACGAAGCCTTGACCTTGGATTTGAGGGTCCGTCGTTGGCGCCGGGCCGAGAAACTGTGCGGGAATGGCTTGGCCGGTCCCTGGCAAGGCCAACCGCCCGCCAACCGGCATCACCGCCCTCGCCTCCCCCGCGGGAAGGTCGAGTCGGATCAGCACCAGTTGCAGGGCAGTCAAGGACTGGACAAAGGCGGCCAGATCGGGTTGATCGGCGATTGCCCTGCCCCAGGCGGCGGTGATCTGGGCTTGCGCCGCCCGAAGCGCAATCTGGTCGCGTTTCATTGCCGCCTCGGCTGCCTCCAGCGACCGTGCGGAGGCGTTCTCGCCCCGGTCAAAGAGAGTTTTCACCCGCTCGTAATCCTTCCGCGACGCTTCCAGGGCGGCTCGTCCCGCGGCCGCATTGCTGAGAAGCCCTATAAGCGAGGACGAATCAAGGACGCGCCCGTAACACTTGACCTCGGGAGCCAGGTTCGTCGCCAACAGGACCCTGGTCTCCAGGCCGATGAGCTTTTGCGTCTTTTCATCCAGGCTCACGACCGCCTCCCCGTTAGCGCCGGGTTCCACGCTCGATTTCGATTCCACGGGCTTTTCGCCCTTGGCCTCCTTGCCGCGGCCCTTGCGCATCTGCAGGCAGCCATAAATCAAGCCGGCTATGAGCAGGACTGCAACGATGGAGAGGATTGCCTTGAGTTTCATGGCTGGAAGGTGTGGTTCCGGTTGCCTTCGTAGATCGCTTTGGGCATGTCAAAGGGGCGCTGGACGGCGTCTTCCAACGCTCCCAGGGCCTGCTGCGCCTGCACTCGCGCATCGAGTTCCGCCAGCGCGACGGTGGCGAACTCGAGTTCGGCCGCGAGCAGTTGGAGCCTGTCGACTGCCCCCGCTTTGGCCTGGGCCGCGATGACCTCGCGTTGTGCGCGCTTGGCCGCAACGCATGATTGGGCGGCCGCCGCACTGTCCCGGCTGGCCGCATAGACGGCCACGGCGCTGTCGATCTCGCCAATCGCCTTGGCTTGGAGGGCAACAAATCGTGCGGCACTGGCCTTGCGGCGCGCTTCGGCGCCAGCAATCGGGCCTTGGTTGCGATTGAGCAACGGCAGTTCCACGGTAAGGCCCAGTTGCCATTCCTGGTCGCCCTCGTTGCCCTGGTTCCAAAGATACGCCGGGCTGAGATGCACGTCCGGGTACTGCTTGGCGATTTCCAGTTGGAGGGCTGACTGCGTGGCGGCGTAGTCCGCGAGCGCAGCCAGGATGTCCGTCCGGCTGTGCAGGGCCTTGTCGCGGACCTCGGCAGACGTCAGGTCCGCCGGGAGCCGGGCCGTTGATAGGTCAAAGCTCATGGCCACGCCGTCCAGCGCCGAGGCTGCCACCCCGAGGGCGTTCGCCAGATGAACCGGCGAGGCGGCGGCTTGGAGTCTTGCGCTGGAAAGCTCGGCGATGGCTTTGGCCAGGGCCACCTCGGCGGCTGTAAGCTCGGCGGTGCCGATGGCCCCGGCCCCCAGTTGGACCTTCAGCCTCTCGACGATTTGCCTCTGGAGATTGATTTGTTCCTGCAGCAGGTCCACTCGTTGCCGGGCGGCGACGAATTCCACCAGGGCGTTGCGGACGCCGCTGCGCACCTCCCAGGCGGCAGTGGCGATGTTGAACCGGGCCGCGTCCGAGAGGTGTTGCGCCTGCTCGATCCGCCGGCGTCGTTTGCCCGCGGTTTCAATGGGGACATCGAAGCTGAGCGTGGGCATCCAGGGACTGAAGCTGTTGGCGATGCCGTAGTCATAGCCACCACTGACGCTCACGCTGGGGTTGGGCCGCCCACCGGCGGTCTTGATCCCCGCCCGGGCGAGCTCCCAGTCCGCGCGCGCGACGTCCAAGCTCGGATGGTAGTAAAAGGCAGCCAGGACCAGCCCACCCATGTCCCAGGACTTGCGCGGCCACTCCTTCGCCAACTGGGGCCTGTTGGCTTCGAGGAATTCCCGCAGACCTTCGTCTGAAAGCGCGCGGGCCTGGAGCTTGCCGGCCGTGTCTGTCGCCCCCAACGGCTCCGGCTTGTAGTGAGCGCACCCGGGCAATAACCCGGCACAGACTATTAACCACCACCGCCGCATAATCGCTCAACCCGATTTAGACCATGGATACCGCATCGGTTGAGAATAGCCACCCGGACCTTACGCCAAGCTGACGCAAAGCTGACATTCCTGTCAGCTTTGCGGCGACTCTGCCCTGAGCGGAGGAAAGCTCAGCGTTATGGTTGTGCCCTGCCCAAGCGTGCTCTGCGCCTCAACGGCGCCTTGATGAAGGGTCATGATTGACTTCACAATGGCCAACCCAAGTCCGGCGCCGTTGGGGTGTTGGGAACGGGACGAGTCCACGCGGTAGAGCCGGTCGAAGATGCGGGGCAGATGTTCCGGTGCAATACCGCAGCCGGTGTCGCGGATGCACACCTCGAGCCCATGGTCCTCTCGCTCCCGGAGTTGAAAGACCACGCGGCCTCCGTGGGGGGTGTAATTCAGCGCATTCGACAACAAATTGCTCACCGCTTGCCGGAACAGCATAGGGTCGGCGCCGGCCACACCGGCGCCCTCGCAAGAGACCGCCACACCCCGGTCTTCCGCCAGCGCCTGGTAAAACTCACAGACGGCTTCGATCTCCTTTCGGGCATCAAATGAGGAACGTGCAAGGCGGTTGACCCCGGCCCCGTCCGCCCGGGCCAGGAAGAGCATGTTATCGATCAGGCGCGTCAGGCGAGCCAGCTCCTCCAGGCTCGATTCCAATGTCCGGCGGTATTCCTCCGCCGTGCGCGCCTTGGAAAGAGCTACGCCCGCTTCCCCGCGGAGGTTGTTGACAGGCGTGCGCAATTCGTGGGCAAGATCGGCGGAAAACTGGGACAAGCGTCGAAACGAGTCCTCAAGCCGATCCAACATCCGATCGAAGCTCCGGGCCAGGGAGGCCAATTCGTCCGGCCAGCCGTCGGTCACTATCCGGTCGTGCAACTGGCTCGCCGTGATGCGCTCGGTAGCTTGGGTGATTTCCTGCAGAGGACGCAGCCCCTTTCCGGCGACGAGCACTCCCGCCGCACAGGAAAAAACAACTCCCGAAAGCACAACGAAAAGCAGCTTCCAACGATACCCTGCGAGCAGCGCCTCATCGGAGGTGACGTCCAGGGCGACTTGAAGCGTTTTCGGCCCGGCGCCGTCAGTCATCTGGGCCCGAGCCGCCATCAGGGAGTAAGGCACACCCGTCGCCGTTTTCCAGACCCTTCCTCGAGTTGGAGTTTGATGAGTATCGATCGGCATCGGAAACGAGCTCACCGGCAGGAGAGCGGACATGCCGGGAGTCTCAAGCGCGATTTGGCCGCGCTCGTCCACGAGCCGCACGAAGTACCTGATAAACTGGCTCGCGCCTGCTTCGGTCTGGATTTCGTGCGCCAACAAGGGTGCGTCCTGGGGGCCGTCGCGCAACAAGCGGCGGCATTCCTGAATCCTGTTGGCCAGAAAGGCGTTGTCGTCCCGCGACACGTCTCCAACCAATGACCAATACAAATACGCCGCCGCCAGCACGAGCATCACCATGCTCCAACCCGCGTACAGCAACGTCAACCGGCGCGCAATGGACCAGTGGCCAACTTGGCCTCGCCGAGGCATCGCCTCATTCTGATCGCTCTTCCAGGACATAGCCCACTCCGCGCAGCGTGTGAATGAGTTTTTTCGGGAACGGATCATCCACCTTGGAGCGCAAACGCCGGATCGCGACCTCCAACACGTTGAAATCGCTGTCGAAGTTCACGTCCCAGACCTGCTCTGCAATGATGGTGCGGGAGACGGGCTCACCCTGGTGGCGCGCCAACAACTCCAGCAAGGCGAACTCCTTGGCGGTTAAGTCAAGCCGCACCCCGCCGCGCGTAGCCCTCCGCCGCGGCAGGTCAAGACGCAGCCCGGCCACCTGCAGCACCTCGGGTTGTCGAGCCGGCCCGCGTCTGAGGATCGTGCGCACGCGCGCCAAAAGCTCGCTGAAATCGAAAGGCTTGACCAGGTAATCATCCGCCCCGATTTCCAATCCTCTCACTCGATCCTGAACTTGGTCGCGCGCCGTCAGGAACAGGACGGGCGTCTGGTTGCCGGCCTTGCGCAAGGCGCTGAGCACGGACCAACCGTCCCGCTTCGGGAGCATCACGTCCAGGACGATCAGGTCATTGTCGGTTGTCAGCGCCTGATGAAGACCGTCCTCCCCATCCTTGCTCACTTGGACGACGAACCCGTTCTCCGAAAGCCCCTGCCGGAGGTAAGCGGCCGTCTTCGGTTCATCTTCGATGATCAGCGCATGCATGGCTTGACCGATCACAGACTGCCCTCGGTTGATGGGAAAATCGACTCCGAATTTCATGCCTCGCCCGTCCCGGCGTGTCTTTTCGGCGCCCTCGATTTGGACCACCTTGCGCGGACCCCGA
>Ga0326728_10012558_pt1 | contig 18761 bp, 12 predicted proteins | sample MB3enrmetagenome_FD_207602 | JGI IMG/M metagenome (GOLD analysis project Ga0326728, IMG submission 207602) | Lab enriched peat soil microbial communities from McLean, Ithaca, NY, United States - MB31MN | ecosystem: Environmental > Terrestrial > Soil > Wetlands > Peat | place: USA: New York... | reverse complement strand
CCTGCAACCCGTGGTTACCGATTGGGGCGTGACCGGCAACGGCCTCTGTGGCAGCCTCTCCACCGGGCCTTTCACCGCCAATCTTGGCGCCGGTTCCATCAGTTTTGCTTCCATCAACGCGACCGCCTTTAACGGAACGTTCAACGCCCAGTACAAGGGCATGGACATATACGTGCCCTGGCTCGACACGCACCTGAAGGGCGACGCCTCGCTGCAATCCGGTGGCGGCAAGCAGGCCAGCATCACGTTCCCCTTTAAGAGTCCGCCGGTTTCCAGGACCTTCGGAAACTTTGCGTTCACCGCCAGCAATTTGCAGTTCATGCAGGAGCAAAACGTCGGGTGGGTGGTGCAGGCAAATACCCATTTCACATTCTCCGCCGAGAGCAAGCAGTTTGCCGCGTTCGATCAGGTTTTTTACTTCGGCATGGATGGGCGCGGCTATTTCGCGCAGGGCAATCAGGCGAAAGACGTTTCTCTGGGAGGCAGCTCGCAATTGGGACAAACCCCGGTCGATCTGGTATCGGTCCATTTGACCCTGCCTCCGTCCGGCTCGCAGGTGCTGACGGCCCTGTTCAGCACGAACGTGCATCTTTCCGAAGTCATGGCGGCGGCCGCGGTTCAGGTGAATTACTCGATCGACAACTCGGGCGCCAGCTATGCAACCACCGGACCCACCAATTCTCCGTTCACCATTGAGGTGCCGTATCCGCCCGGCCAGCCAAGTTCCGAGGCCAGGGTTCATCCTGTCTATTCCGGCACGAGTGGCAGCGAATACTCCGGCACGGTGGATCTGTCGGAGCTGGGCGGTCCGCCGATTACCGGCGAATTCCGCCTGGGTTATCAAAACGGGCACGATTACTGGCTGACGCGCGTCAGTTTTGCCCTGGGACCGGAAGGCCTGCCTTTGATTCCCGTGCCGCCGGTGATGAATCTGTACCGCGTGCAGGGCGGACTTGGCCACAATTTCCCCATCAGCGCCTTCGAGGATACCGGCTCGCTGGGCGCCGCGACTCCGGTCTTCGACAACTCATTCCTCTTTATGGCGGGCATGCGCGTGGGTATGCCCGACCAGTTCACCTATACGCTGGATGGCGATCTGGTGATCAAGTCGAGCGGACAGGACGCGGGCGCCCGCATGGACTTCCACGCCTGGCTGCTCAAGGCGGCCGACAACAGCAACGGCGATTTTCAAGGATATTTTCAATATGCGGGCAGCAATTTTGACGGGCGTTTGTGGGGCCATCTGAGCTTCATGGGCGGCCTGGCCTCGGTGGACCTGGGCAACAGCGCCAGCAATGCGGCGGTCGATATTCACTTCGGTTCGAGCGGCCCCTGGCACATCGATGCCGGTAAGCAACAAGGGCCGCGGATAGACGGTCATCTGCTGGTCACCGATGCGAACATGTACGTCATGCTCTCCGACGCCGGACTGGCGATTGGCGGCGGGGAAAGTATCAATTTGAATGTGGGCGATGACTCGGTCGCATCCGCTTACGTTCGCGGCAACGTTGACATCGGTTTGGCCATTACTCCGCAGCCCCACATTTCCGGCGATTTCTCCGCCAGCGTCGATGCGGGCGTTTGCGTGGACGATGTCTGTGTTTCAGCCGGAGTTTCGGCGCAAATACACGCCGAGGCTTTACCGCTCGAGATGCAGGCCAGCGCCAGCATTGGGCTGCCGTGGCCGCTCGGTTCGATTTCGTTCTCGGTGCACTTGTGAAACCATGACGGCAGGAAGAATGACGCTTCGCGCAAAAGTCGGGTTCCTGATTTCCACGGCCCTGCTGCTGCTGATTGCCGCTCAGGCCGGGCGTGCGCAGGAAGCCTCGGGAGCGATGTTTGCCGCCTCCGACGGCAAGGGGCACATCTCTCTGCTCTGGTTTCCTCCGCCTGCCAAGTGGCCCGCGGGCGGCTGGAGGCTGTCCGATTCTACCGGACAAACGCTGGCGCCCCAAATCAGCATGGGCGATGCCGCCGCGCTGCAGTCGCTCTCCGTGGAGGATGCCGACGCCATCCGCAAATTGCCCGCGGTGCTGGCCAAGCCGGAGAACACTCCGAAGCGCAGGCAGTTTATCAATGTCATCGGCTTGCGGGCCTTCAGCGATACGGCCTATGCCCGGGCGCTGGGTCTCGCATGGGAGCTGGACAAGGCTGCCTCCGGCAGCCGCACGTACCGGGTCGAAGGTCTCGATGGCGGCGGAAGGCCAACGGGCCTGCAACTTACCAGTCCGTCCGTGGATTCCTCCGTGGCTACGGCCTTGCCGCCCGCGCCGCCCGGCCTGCAGGTCAAGGTCGATGAGCGCGGTGTCTCTCTGTTCTGGACGGCGCCGGCGGAGAACCGCCAACTCCCGGTCATTGCCTATGCCGTGGAGCGTGATGCGGGCGGCCAGTCCGGCGCCGCCGTAACCGCCAGGCCGGTGATCCCCGGCGTGCGCTGGGATTCGAAGACTCCACTGGTCCTCGATCGGAATGCTCCGCCGAATGAGATGGTGACCTACCGGGTTTTCAGCCTGGATCTCTTCGGCCGCCGCAGTGCGGGAACCTCGATCCGTATCTTTTATCCGGACTTCCATGCGCTCGAGCCGCCCATGCCGGTGACGGCGGACGGCTCCGCCGGGAAAATCGTGGTGAGCTGGCCCGCCGCGCAGAAGCCCAATCTGGCTGGATATGTCGTGGAGCGATCATTTCTGGAAGCCGGGCCCTACGAAATGCTCACCGCGCAGGCGCTGGGGGCCGGCACGGCGCAATACGAAGATGCGACGGTGCGCGGAGGCACGACGTACTACTACCGTGTCCGCGCCGTGAATTCCCGCGGCGACCTGGGAAATCCCTCGGCGGCCGCCGCGGCGCAGCCCAGGAATCCCGGAGCTCCGCCGAAAGTGGAAGGCCTTGCCGCCGATGCCGGCCAGACCCGCGTGCGCCTTACCTGGAAGCCGGTGGGCTATCCGGTGGCGGGATATTTCGTGGAGCGCCGTGCCGTCACCGGAGCGGCCGGCATCGAGCGCTGGGTGCGCCTCAATCCCCAAGTCACACCCGAGCCGCTCTATGACGATTATCTCGGCCTGAGTTCCGATGTGAAGATGGAATACCGGGTCCTGGCGGTGGGATTCGACAACGCGGAGGGCCCGCCCAGCGCTTCGGTGCAGGTGGTGCTCGCCGATCGCTCACTTCCGGAAGCGCCTTCCATCACCGGTTCTAGCGGCGCGGACGGCCAGGTGGTGCTCGACTTTGCTCCGGCCTTGCCGGTGGAGAGAACCGCGCAATTTCTGGTGTTGCGCTCGGGGCGCGAGAGCGATTTGGGCGTCGTGATCGGCGATCCGCTCCCTGGGGATGCGCGCCAGTTTACCGATCACTATGTAAGCCCTGGCGAAAGCTACTGGTATCGCCTGGTGGCAGTCGACAAGAACGGAAATCGCAGCGACCCCACGCGCCCGGTTGCAATTCGCGTCGGTTCTCCGCGGATACCAGTGCCCCCGGCTCCCACCGTGGAGTATCTCGCCAGCCCCTATCCCCACGTGGTCGTGCGCATTCAACCGCCGCCCGCGGGCCTCAACGTGATTGTCGAGCGGCAGGAGCAGGCGGCGAATGGTCAGGCGCCAAATGGCTGGATTCGTATCGCCGGCCCGATGTCCGCACCGGATGCCACCGATAACCGCGTGCCCGCTTCGGGGAGTGTGGGATACCGCATTGCGTATGTTTCCGCCGACGGCACACTCGGCGCCGCCAGTCCCGTGGCGACCATCTCGATTCCAGGCAAGTAATGCGCAGGTGAGGGAGATTTAAAGGTACTGGTGCAAGCAACGCCCGGATCCTGGATTATTCGTGAACAAGGGCGTCTGCCGGAGCCGGGGGGAAGCGCCGGGCTGAAGCCGCCGATAGAATGGACGCATGGCTCTGTCCGATAATCCGCGAGAGTTCCCAGGAGCATTGATCCGGGGCCTGAAGTTCTGTGGAGCTTTCGTGCTCAATACGCTGGCCGCGCTCCTGGGGACAGCCGTGCTCAAAGCCCCACTGGCGGAAGTGTTCCGACCCCATTCCCTGACGGGCATCCTGTGGGAAGAATGGATTCTGAGCATAGTGGTAGCGTGCTGCATCGGGTTTGGCGTGTGGCAAACCTGGAGAAGCACGGCCGCCAAATGGATCTGGTTGCTGCCTGCTCTCTGGTTCGGCGTAAGGATTTTGATCGCCTATGGCAGTAGAGGCGTCTGGTTTCATTTTTCCGGCGCCGGGTGCGTTAATGGGAGCGCTTCGGTGGAGTGCCGGAATTTCCTGGTGTTCACCGTCCCATGCATTCGCGGCGTCTCCTACTCGCTCGGAGCTTACGTCAGCTCACTGCGATATCGAAGACCTCCGGAATCACTCGATGTTTTTTAACGCAGGTGACACCGATGGCGATACGGCCAGTTGCACGAGTTTGCTCCGGGCTGAAGTTGTGCTTTTGCCCGGGCTACAATGGTAGCCCCTGCAGGGGATTCCGTTCCCCGAGGTTCCTTTTGCGGAATCCAATGGAAGGAGGTTCGCCATGGGAATCGTTGTACATCATGTTCCGGTGAATCAGGCCATCTTGTGGAGCATGCACGTCTGGCAAGCTGCCTGGGATGGGAACAACGTCTGGGACACCCAGGGTACCTCCGGCAGCGGTGTCGTGGATTTTCAACTGCCCGCCTCGCCCGATCCTCGCAAACTGCAATTCAAGTTTCACTCCACCACGCCTGCCACCGGCCTGGACGTTTGGGAGCCGGACGATTTTATCCGGCGGCTCTTTCTCATTTCGCCCGCCGAAGTCTGGACCTTCGATTACTCCGCGCGAGTGCTCTACCAGGAACCCAATCCTGCCGGTGCCGTCTTCAATGCCGGCGATGTGCTCACGTTCCAGGTCATTACGCAATCGGCGTTCCGGGGAGGGCAGATCTACGTCTGGAATCCTTACGATTCCAGTTCCCCGTCCGCCTTTTTTGCGGAATCGGCTCGCGACGATGCCACCGGCGTATCCACCTTCCGTGTGACCCTGCTGCCGTGGATGACCGCCGGCTTCCATTTGAAGCTGATGCAGCCGGCGGCCAACGTCTGGGAACCGGATGCCAGCAATCGCGTCTGGCGTCCCTGCGATGGTAATTCTCTGTGGCTGAAGAGCGGTCAATGCGATGTGCGCAGCCAGCCGCTTACGCTGACTCCAGTGGCTCTGGAAGTGCTGTACAGCGCCAGCCAGCCAGCCCCTCCGCGGTTGACGTTAAATGACCTGGTCGAAAACTCGGCTTTTCCCGTGGTCTGTTCTTCGACGCAACCTTACGCCGGAAGTGCTCTCTTCAATGTGGCCGCCTACAGTGTGCCGATTTATCCCGAAGCCAGCTACGCCATCATCACCCAGCAAAACGTAGAAAATCCCGCCATTCCGCGTCCCTTTCCCGCCGACCCCACCGTGCCTGGCGCCGCGTCGCGATTCGCTCTCGGAGCCGGCAGTTGGCTCGATGCCTTTCCGGCGATCAAACCCATTCCGCTGGTGATCAAACCTCAACAGACATCGAGTTTCGGAAGCGGACTCTCGGTCCAGGTTTCCATAGGCAACGGTCCGCCTTATGAAAACGTTCCCGCAACCCGGCAATCCGATGGAACGTGGCAGGCCACGCCGGACCTCGCCGTGGATACCACCACCGCCATCGATCTGTTTCCGGCCGCCGGCGCCGAGCCCAAGCCGTACGCCTGGATCGATACCAGCAGGTATTTCACCCCGGAGGCTTCCACGTCCGCCTTGTATACCACCGAAGGCGTTTACGGCGTTTGCGCGCTGAGGGCGACGCAGTTTGCCGATCCGCCTGACCGCGAGGCCCTGATGCAGGCGGCCTTTGGGAGCGCCGTCGTGGGCGCCGGAATCTTTGCCGCCCGGGAAATGCCCCATGGCGCCACGGTCTTTGGCGGCGAAATTTATTTCGTCGTGCACGCGCCGCACGCCGTCTGTGCCACTCTCATCCTGGTGGACGAAACTTCTCCCGGCGGACCGCAGCGCCAGGAGTTTCCCATGACCTTGACGAATGACACCTTCTACTGGTGGTGCAGTCTTCCCGTCGCGCAGGCGCCGCCGGGGACGCGCTATCGCTTCCTGCTCAACGACAACGTGGAGGTCATCGATCCCGCCGCGCGTTCCGTGCAGGACGGAGGCAGCCTGAAGACGTCTTTCGGCGACAACCCGGCCGACCCAACCACCTCCTGGTCCGTCGTGCTGGATGTTGCCGCGGTCAGCGCGGCCGCGCACGCCCAGCCCTGGCAAACGATGGGCTGGCAGAACTTTCTGATTTATGAAATCCACGCCCGGCGGTTCACCAACCTGCAACCCGGCACACTCACGTCATTCGATTTACTGGCCGACGAGTTGAATGCCACCAGCCGGCTCGGGCAGCCCGGATATCTGCGTCAGCTCCCGGCCTCCGTTTTCGGGCTCATGCCGGTGAGCGAATTCAGCTCCGCGGTCTCCTGGGGCTACGATCCGTCGTTCTATTTCGCCATCGACGGCTTTTACGGCGGGGCGCCGGCGATGGCCCGTTTCGTCAGCGCCGCCCATGCCAACGGCCGCGGCGTCACCATGGATGTGGTGTACAACCACTCGCTCGGCTCGTCGCTGATGAGCATTGCTCCCGACGTGTATCGCAACGGCGACTACGATGGCGATCGCATGAACTGTGGCCATCCCATGGTGGGAGAGTATTTCCGCCAGGTGTCCGTGTATTTGTTCCGCACCTTCAACCTCGACGGCTTCCGTTTCGACGACACGAAAACCATCGTTACCATGTGCCAGGGCGGTTGGGGGTTTTTAGGGATGATTCGCTCGTCGTTGCGCGCGGCCGCCTCTGCCGAGGGACGGGCCTGGCCCTATTGCGTGGCGGAAAATTCCGCCACCAGTCCCTGGGATGTCTCCAATCCTTCAACGGGCGTTATGGACGGACAGTGGGGAATCGACGAGGTGTACCAGATCCGGGCGGCCAGCTACGACAGTTGGCATCCGGGCTGGGACGACTCGGGAGGGCTCGAGACGGAAATGAATAATCCCCAGTATTGGGGACGTCCGTTTTACCAGGCCACACGTTTTGGCGAATCGCACGACATGGTAAGCGGCCAGGACCCTCAAAATCTGCGCATCGCCGCCCGTCCGCCGTACGGCCAGGGTTATCAGATGGCCAAGGCGCTGGGTGCGCTGACTCTTCTCACCAACGGCATTCCCATGTTGTTCATGGGCCAGGAGGTGGGCGAGACCGTAGCCTTTTCTTTCGACAACAATGACCAGTGGATCAACCCCCAACTCTGCGATCTGCCTCCGGCGGCGGCCACCGACAATACCCGCATACTGGCCTGGTTCCGGCAATTGATGGGCTTGCGCGCCGATCCCTCCAAGGGCCTGCAGGGCGACGCCAACTACCAGGTGGTTGCCACCGGCAATCGTACGGTGGCCTTTGCGTGCGGCTCCAATCAACAGTTGTTCGCGGTGGTCACCTTCGGCACGCCGAATCAGCAGCAGAACAGCTCCTGGCTCGGCCTTCCCGGGGGCGCTCCCTTCAAAGAGATCTTCAACTCGTCCTGGCCGGTTTTTCAGGTCGAGTTCGAGCCGGAGCAAACCAACGGCGGCTACGCCGCGCAAATTTATAGCGGACAGATCATCAATCTGCCCTGGATCGGCGCCGTAGTTTTCGAGCGCTGTTGACGGGCAGGAAACAAAGCAGCGGATGCTCGTCTTGACTTCAGAGCACCCGTTGGCTTTCTTCCTGATCGACCATCACCGATGGGTGCCCGCGACCTTTGCGCCGGAGGCCAATCTGACGGTTGCCCCAGCCGCCCGTTTCCGGCTCAAAGAGTTTGCCCTGAGAATGGCCGAAGGGGCGGGAAACACGCTCCGAATCATCCAGCTACAGCTTGTGCAACGATTGCACGACGCGATTAATCTCGGACTGCGACACACCAGCCGAATTCTGATAATTTTTCTGGCTGAATATGAACTCGACCGCACCGTCGTTCGAGTAAAGGCTAGCAGCAATGCCAGGGGGCCGAATTTGAGGGGCGCCCTGTTGGAATCCCTTGTAAGATCCGCTCTGGATATTAAAGATTCCGCCTTTTGCCCACAAAGGCAGGGATGCGGACTTAAGAATCAAAAGAAAACCCTCTCGATAATGGACCCTCTGGGACAGGCTCCAGCAGTTCATCTTGGCGGGCGTAAACTCGTACAGCCGTTTGAGAAAGATGTAGTCCGACTGTGTTGCCTCGTGGCCAAACGATGCCTCAATGAAGTTATTCATCGCCTGTGGCGATCCCGGGAAGGAAGCGCCAAGATTGTCGATGAATTCTTTGGCGGGAAGCACCGTTACCTGCAGGTGCAAGCCTGAACGAAACGTAAGAACAACCTGATTGGGATGGTTCTCCGGATGCAACCTCGTCTGGGTCTGGTCGAGATCGGTCCAGGGAACCTCAAATTCATAGCCGAAATAGGAGAGCTTATGCCCGGGAGCCGGGGAAATGGAAAGGTCTTTCAACTCGCCGGGAACGAGTCTGGCGATGGCCGGAGCATTTCTTGCCGCGTAGATCGATGTGACCACGGGAACTACCCAATTCACGCCCAAGGCAAGGAGGGCGAGCGTGACGGCTGCGGCAATCAGAACCCGGCGGACTATTTTCAAGACTTGACTCCCTTCTGGCTGTTGCCCTGCAACGGCCGTCGAATCTGTCCCTCCCGGTTTTCCTCGTTGCAGAACGGGAGAAGCATGATGCACAATGCCTCGTTTTGATGTGACGGACAATGCTACCACGGTACTGTGACAAACGGAGGCACCCCGAAGCTAGATGGCCCGCCCAAATTTTTGAGTACTTTTTAGGCGGGCAGGACAGGCAGGGCGTTCCCTATCAATCCTGCACTCAGTTTCCGGTTTCACGTGGACAAAATCTGTTTCCACGTAAAACCAGTAGTTAGGAGTCAGGAGTTAGTAGTTGGGGCCGACAGGCTACCGGCGATTTCTGGTCCTAAAAAAATCCGTTTCCACATTATTGACATTGGGCAGAGCGACCCTCAAAATGCGAACGTATAGTAGAGGCGCCGCGGTCGCCCGGACTCACCTGCTCCCCAAGGCACGCATTCCTTTGTGTGCAAGCTGAGCGACAAGCTTCAGTTTTGTACCTGAGCGCGGAAAACAGTGCCATGCGCATAGTGCGCGCGCTTCGGTGCGCTGGCTGGAGACCGCGCCAGTGGATCACGCCAACGCCCAAGCGAATCACGTCAACCGGCAAGAGGATCATGCCAAAGACCAAGGAGATCATCGTAAATTGCAAGGGAATCATCAGCAAGGTTTCAAGGTTTGAAAGAGACGCCTTCGGCTCTCGGCCCTCGGCCCTCGGCCATCAGCCACGACAGGCAAAGCTCCTGCCCTAACCTGGAACGTGAATCGGCCCTGAGTGCCCGGGTTTGGCCAATCGCCAATCACCAATTGCCAATTGCGGTTTTCAACGTGAAACGTGAAACGAAAAACGCAATTGTTAATGATCCCTTGGGAAATCTTGAGCTCTTGGGCATAAAACGCACAAAAAGGATGATTCCCTTGGGCGTTTTCGATTAATTTCTGGCCCTGTTGTTGCTTGCGCCGAAGTGCATAGGTCCTTCGGCCCGCTACGGCGGGCCTCAGATGACACCTGTCGAGGGTGCTGGATTCACTGCTCTGCCACGTTACCCGGAGGACATCCAAGGTTGCCAGAATCCGATGAGGGCAATGTGGCAATCTTGGCTATCTTGAATTGAGACGCCTTCTGCTGCCTGCCCCGGCGTGCCGTGGGTCGGCCCTCGGCCATTGGCCACGACAGGCAAAACCCCCTGCCGGATCGTGAAACGTGAAACGAACAACGAGAAACGGGTTGGCGGTCTCGGCAGCCTTGTCAAAAATTGTCATTACGGCCGTCGGCTTGCTGCGGGTCAGGCGGCGGGGCCGTGCAAAAATTCAGGTGCGGGCTGGCCCCACGGCGCGCCGGGGCGGGCACCCGCGTTCCCAGGGAGCCAGCAGCCAACGGGTTTCGTCTGGCTGCAAGCTGTGAACTGTAAGCCTCTCCGGGGATGAAACGAAAAACGGCCCGCAAAGCTGATGAGTTAAACTGTTGGACATAAACCAAAAGAGGAAACGCTTGTGGCGCCCATTCTGCTGTGGCTGATTATGTTCCTGTGCCTGGTGATCTCGGTCGTCAAGTACCTTATGGGACTGATCCTCAAGCTTTCGTTTCCCAGCGCCAAAGTCCGCAAGGACTACACCTGGCAGCCCACCGTCAGCGTTCTGATGCCCTGCTATAACGAAGGCCGGACCGTTTATCAGACCATCGAGAGCATCAGCCGGAGCAACTACCCCAACGACAGATTTGAAGTGATTGCGCAGGACGACTGCTCGGCCGACGACAGTTACGAGTGGATTCTCAAGGCCCAGCGCGACTTCACCAACATTTCCATCCGCGCCGGCCGCAACGAGTTCAACTGCGGGAAAGCGCGTACGGTCTGCAATGCCCTGCAGCACTCCAGCGCTGAAATCATCATCTCCATCGATTCGGACTGCATCTTCCATCCGGATGCCATCCGGGAGCTGACCGCCTGTTTTGCGGAGCCGGGCATCGGCTCGGTCGGCGGCCGGGTCGGCGTCAGCAATTCCAATGACGGCGTCATTACCGCCATTCAGACCATGATCTATTACTCCGCCTTCGAGATTTATAAGATCCCGGAGAATTGGACCCGCAGCGTCTGCTGCATCAGCGGCTGTCTGTTCGCCATTCGCCGCGAACTGCTGCTGGAGATCGAGCCGGCTATCCGCGCCCGCCACTGGTTCGGCATTCCGGTCAATCAGGGCGAAGACCGCTTCCTGACGCACCAGACGCTGCTGCGCGGCTACGGAACTTATATCAATAACGATGCCCTCTGCTGGACCACCGTGCCCAACAAGCTCTCGGTCCTGTTCAAGCAGCAGCTCCGCTGGCGGCGCAGTATTGTGCGCGACTTCTTCTATACCCTCAGGACCTTGCCGCAGCACGTCTTCAAGTTGCATCCGAACACGGCCCTCACCCTGGTCCTGACGCCGCTGGGCGCTGTGATCGCGCTGTTGCTCGTGATCACCATGCTCATGACCGACCCGATGGCCTGGGCTGGTCCCGCGCCGCTGGTCGCTTATCTCGGCATAGCCGCCGTGCTCAGTTGGGCCATCAAGAAATACAGCGCCCGGGAGACGCTCCAGCATCCGCTGGCCTTTGGCGCCTACCTGGCCTGGTCGATTGTCAGTTCGCTGTTTATCACGCCCCTCGCGCTGTGCACCATGGACTCCGCCGACTGGGGAACCCGCACCAAAGAACCACCAAAGGAGGCCGCCATTGGCCACGCCAGCAACTGAAAAGTCACCTGCCGCGGCAAAGTCCCGGGCGCCGCTGCAATCCTTAGCCTATAAATCGGTGCTCACCACCTACCGCATCTTTGCCATCGTCGTGCTCTATGCGGTGCTGGCCGGCGTCCTTTGTTATGCCTTCGTCATGGGCTTCTATGCCGTCAACCACAGCTGGGCCGCGCCGGTGATCCTCTCCGCGTCGGATGAGAAGAGCCTCGACTTCATGCAGAAGCTGGTGGTCAGCAAGCAAACCATCGAGGACCTCAGGGTGGACATCCTCCGCCAGCAAACCACCCTGGCGGAAATGAACAAACATCGCGCCTCGCTGCTGGCGCTCGATCCCGAACTGCAGACGGCCATTACACGCGAGCGCGCGCACGACCAGCTCACCGGGCCGCAACTGGCCGCGCTCGACGTGCAGAAGCAGGCCGATAACGGCAAGACTCAGGCGCTGCTCGTCCAGATTCATCAGCTTGAAGCCCGCATCAACAGCGACCTGGCCGCCGGACTGATCACCAAGGGCGACGCCGCCTCGCAATTGGCTGCGCTGAACCAGTCCGAGGACGCCTATACCGACAGCCGGATCGCCGATGTGCTGCTCACCGACAGCATTCTCGACAAAACCACGGTGGGTACCAAATCCCTCGATGCCCTGGAAAAACAGGCTGAATTGCGCTCCGAGATCGCACAGCTCGACGTGACCCTCAGCGTCGCGGAAAAGCAGTTGCAGGAGGATAACCGCCAGGTCAATCAACTGCGCGATGCCATCTCCACCGCCAAGCAGAGTCCCTACTATCTGAATGCCAGCGGCGATCAGCGGCTCTACTTCGCCTTCGTGCCCTACGACAATCAGGCCGATGCCAGGGTGGGCGCGCCGATTTACGACTGCTATCTCAACATGGCTCTCTGCCGTAAGGTGGGCAGCGTGAAACAGATTTTTCTGGGCGAGGAAGTCATCAGCCATCCCATCTTCAAAACCCAGGTGCGGGGTCTGATGATCCTGATGGAGCTGTCTCATCCCGAGTCGGCAAAATCGCAGACCGTTTTCCTGGGGCGCAAGCCGTTGTTGTTCTAGGGCCCGCCGGCTGGACTGGTACCGGACATACGTTGTCGTTCAATAAGGAGCACTGGCATGTTTCGGCGCAACTCGACTCTAATCTGTTTCGCACTCTTGCTGCTTTTCGCCGCCGTCGCCACGGCGCAGAATATTGAGGCCGATCAGCAGGCCTACTGCGCCTATCTCACCGAGCAGGCCAAGGCGCAGAGCGATTTCCTGCGTTCTCCCGATGCCCTGGCGGGCTTCACCCAGCCGGAAACCGGACTGCCCACGCAAATGGTGATTGGCGCCTCGCTCAGCCTTGCCAACCTGAAGAAGGCCGGGATCACCCTCGATGCCGCCCGCAAGAACTGCGCTCTCTACAAGGCCTCGACCGACGTCCAATTGTTTATCCAATATGCTCTGCCCAGCATGGAAAAGGATGCGCTCGCCCACCGGCTCGACCTTATTGGCGAGGCTTCCCAATCGCTGGAAGCGCTGATCGACAAGACCTCGAAGATGGTCGAAGCCCAGAACATGACCCGGCCCATGCTGCTGTCCATGCTGACCAGCCGGATCAAACTCGATTCCGACCGCGCCGATACCCAGTCGAAGATCGCCGCGCTCTACGTTCCGCCGCTCACCGACCAGCCGCTGAAACTGCAGGTCGCGGCCAAGCAGGCCAGTGACATCGATGAGCAGAAGGCGCTGGCCCGGCTCAGCCGCCAGAACAACTGGGACGTTGCCTTGAACGTCGGCACGCACCAGCAGGTCAACCCGCTGTCCCAGGGCCTGGGCCCTTACGGGGAAGTCAGTGTCTCCTACAACCTCGCCAGCCGCGCCATCGACCGCCACCTCGACCGCTCGGTCGATGGCTACGCCAACTGGAAGAAGGTCCAGGAAAGCGACGTCACCCGCGGTATGGAGGTGCTTCGCGACCAGGTGCAGCGAGCCATCGTCGTTCAGCAAAGCCGGCTGAAAGTTCTGGAACAGGAAATTCAGGAGATAAACAAGAACCTGAAACTCGTTGGCGACGCCGACACCAGCGCGGCCCTGGACTTCCGCAATCAGCTCACCTCCACGCAGCTTCTCCTGGGAATCGAAACCGGCGATGCCACCTACCGGATCAGTCACCTGCAGGACTTTTTCGCCCGGAATTTCTGAGGAGGAGCGAAGTTAGGACCTGGATTTCCGGGTTTGGCCAATTGCCAATTGCGGTAAAAGGTTGACAGCTTACAGTTCACAGTTTGCAGCCAGCAACCAACGGGTTCTGTCTGGCTGCAAACTGTGAACTGTAAAGTTCAAACCCGCTGGCCAATCGCCAACAGCGGTTTTCAACGTGAAACGTGAAACGAAAAACGTGAAACGGCCTCCGGGCGGGAGACGGGGGACGGGGAACGGAAGACGCCGCTCCTACACCATTTGCGTTCCCCACAAATCGTGCAGATGCAGGATGCCCTGGAGCTTGCCGTCGGAGTCCACCACGGGCAGGGAAGTGATCTTTTTCTGTTCCATGATGCTGAGCGCGGCGGTGGCAAATTCGTTGGGACCGATGACGCGCGGATTGCGGGTCATGCATTCGGCGGCCGGCAGTTCCATGATGTCGTGGCCGCACCGCTGCAGGAGGCGCCGCAGATCGCCGTCACTGATCACGCCCAGCAGCCGTTCGCCCTCAACCACCGTGGTCATTCCCAGGCCCTTGCGCGACATTTCGTAAATGGCTTCCGGCATGCGGGTATCGGGCCCGACGCGGGGAATGGATTCGCCGCTATGCATCAATGTCCGGACGCGAGCCAGCTTCTTGCCCAACTTGCCGCCGGGATGCAGATCGGCAAAATCTTCTTCCTTGAACCCGCGCTTCTCCGCCAGGGCCACGGCCAGGGCATCGCCCAGAGCCATCATGACGGTGGTGGATGCGGTGGGCGCCAGGCCCAGCGAGCAGGCTTCCTGTGCTACCGAGCAATCCAGGGACACGTCGGCGGCTTGGGCCAGCGTCGAGTTGGCTTCACCGGTCATGGCGATCAGCGGAATTTGCAGGCGCTTGACGGTGGCCAGCAGGCGCAGGATTTCTTCCGTCTCGCCGCTGGCGGAAAGCGCCACCACCACATCGCCGCTGACCAGCATGCCCAGGTCGCCATGCACCGCCTCGGCGGGATGCAGAAACAGCGCCGGAGTGCGGGTGGAACTGAAGGTGGCGGCAATCTTACGCGCGACAATGCCGCTCTTGCCCATGCCGGTGACCACGACGCGGCCGGCACAATCATGGAGCCGCTCGACGGCGGTGGTAAACGCCGGCGCCATCGGGCCGGCCACGCGGTCGGCCAGGGCGCGCAGTGCGTCCGCTTCGATCCGGATAACGTTTTCGCCAATGCGTTTCATGAAGACATCACTTTCCACGCCTTCCGCAACCTCGCGCAGAGGCTCAGAGAAAAAAACCGGCTTAAGACGACACCGCGGCCTGCACGGCCAGCAATTGCCGTAACACGCCACGCAACTCTGCCAGTGGCAGGGCATTGGAGCCGTCCGACATGGCCTGCGCGGGGTTGTCGTGGACTTCCATGAACACGCCGTCCACGCCCGCGGCGACGGCGGCCCGGGACAATAAGGGAATAAACTCCGGCTGGCCGCCGCTGACTGCCGCGCCGTCCGCGGCGGAGGCCGACGGCAACTGCACGGAATGAGTGGCATCGAAAACCACCGGCGCATAGCTCCGCATGATGGCCAGCGACCGCATATCGACCACCAGGTTGTTATATCCGAAAGACGCTCCGCGCTCGGTCAGGAACACGCGGTCGTTGCCGGCGGAACGCACTTTGTCCACGGCGTGACGCATGTCCCAGGGAGAAACGAACTGGCCCTTCTTGATGTTGACGGCGCGCCCGCTCTTGCCGGCGGCCACCAGCAGATCGGTTTGCCGGCACAGGAAGGCGGGGATTTGCAGCACGTCCACCACTTCGGCCACGCGCGCGACGTGGGCGGCTTCGTGCACGTCAGTCAATACCGGGACCTTAACCTGCTGCTGGATCTTGTGCAGGATGCGGACGCCCTCGGTCAGTCCCGGCCCGCGGAAACTGTTGAGTGACGTCCGGTTCGCTTTGTCGTAACTGGCTTTGAAAATAAACGGGAGCCGGAGAGCCTGCGCTATTTCGGCAATGGACCCGGCCATCCGGAGCGCATGCTCTTCGCTCTCGATTACGCACGGCCCGGCAATGAGAAACAATTTGCCGGAACCGATGGCGAGATTTCCGATCTCAAAAGCGTTTGCCATGCAGAACCCATTTTGCCGCAGATGAACGCAGATGAACGCAGATAGTACTATGCCCCCATAAGCCTGACTGGTTCTGATCAGCGTGCATCTGCGTTCATCTGCGGCTATTCCTTGATTTCCTGGCCGATGGCCCTTCTTATCGCCGCGTCACTTTTTCCGGCCGCAGGAACAATTCGACGTCGGTTTCGGCTTTCTGGGCCTTGCGCGCATTGCGATAGGCATACGCGGCGCCGACGAAGGCCGTGAACAGCGGATGCGGTTCCAGCGGCTTGGACTTGAATTCCGGATGGAACTGGCAGCCGAGGAAGTAGGGATGGTCGGCGACTTCGACGATTTCCACGTACTTTCCGTCGGGCGTCAATCCCGTAATGCGCAGTCCGGCATTAACCAACTGCTCGCGATATTCCTGGTTGAACTCGTAACGATGGCGGTGGCGCTCGCTGATTTCGAGTTTGCCATATGCCTTCTCGGCAAACGAGCCGGGCGTAATCTGGCAGGGCCACGCGCCCAGGCGCATGGTGCCGCCCAGATCCTCCACGCCCCGCAGTTCGCGCAATTTGTAAATGATGCGATGCGGTGTGGCCGTGTCAAACTCGGTGGAGTGGGCCCCTTCCAGCCCGCAGACATTGCGGGCGAATTCGATGCACGCGGTTTGCATGCCCAGGCAAATGCCGAAGTAGGGGACTTTTTTCTCGCGCGCATAGCGGATGGCGTTCAGCATGCCCGCGATGCCGCGCTTGCCGAAGCCGCCGGGAACCAGGATGCCGTCGTAGCCTTCGAGCTGGCTTTCGTAACTCTTATCCTTGGTCTCCAGCCCTTCGGCCTCGATCCAGGTGAGCCGGGCCTTGACGTTGTGCACGCGGGCGCCGTGCAGCAGCGCTTCCTTCAGCGATTTGTACGAGTCCTCGTACTCCACGTACTTGCCGACCAGGCCGATGGAAACCTCGTCCTTCGGGTTGTAAATGTCATGCACCAGTTGCTCCCATTGGAGCATGTCCGGCTCGGGCGTTTCCAGGCGGAGGTAGTGCAGGCAGAGCTCGTCCACGTTCTGGTGGACGAAGGTCAGCGGCACTTCGTAAATCGACTCCACGTCCTTGGCGGTAATCACCGCCCGCTCTTCCACGTTGCAGAAGAGCGCGATCTTCGATTTGAGATCCTTGGAAAGGAAGCGGTCGGTGCGGCAGAGCAGGATGTCGGGCTGAATGCCCACGCTCAAAAGTTCCTTGACGGAGTGTTGCGTGGGTTTGGTCTTGAGTTCCCCGGCGGCGGCGATGTACGGCACCAGGGTGCAGTGCACAAATAACGTATTCTCGCGTCCCAGTTCCTGCCGCATCTGGCGGATGGCCTCGATGAAGGGCAGGGATTCAATGTCGCCCACCGTGCCGCCGATCTCCACCAGGGACACGTCCACCTCCGGCGAGACCTTTTTCATGGCCGCTTTGATCTCGTTGGTGACGTGCGGAATCACCTGTACGGTTTTGCCCAGGTAATCGCCGCGCCGTTCCTTGGCGATGATCTGCTCGTAGATCTTGCCCGTGGTCCAGTTATGGTCGCGGGTGAGCTTGGTGTGAGTAAACCGTTCGTAGTGCCCGAGGTCAAGGTCGGTTTCCGCGCCGTCGTCGGTCACAAAAACTTCGCCGTGCTGGAAGGGCGACATGGTGCCCGGATCGACGTTCAGGTAAGGGTCAAACTTCTGCAGCGACACTTTCAGGCCGCGGCTCTCCAGCAGGCAGCCAATCGAAGCCGCTGCCAGGCCCTTGCCCAACGACGAAACTACACCCCCGGTGACGAAAATATACTTAGCCGACATTGCCGCCTCGTTCCCGCTGAGAAATGAAGTTTGGATGTGTGGAGGGGTTCATTACCCATTATGCCTGAATTACGGTGATCGAGGCCAGCCCTAATGGCGGCCCCGATTTCCCCCCCGGCCGCAGTTCAGCATCTAAAATAACAGAGCCATGATATTCCGGTTTTCATTCTGGCCGATCACCCTGGTTTTGCTGGGCGTGATGGCGCTGGCGCCACTGACGTGCGCGCAAACGCCCAGCCGGCAGCCGCAGGCTCCGCCCGCCTCGCCCTTGCCCGCGGACCTGCCCATCCGGCGCCTCATCTTGAAGGACGGCTCGTACCAGGCCGTGGACAAGCTCGAAGTGCGCGGCGACCGCGTGCGGTATTTGAGCGCGGAACGCTATGAATGGGAAGAGGTGCCTGCTTCCATGGTGGACTGGCCGGCCACCGAAAAATATGCCCGCGAGGGCGGCAAGCGTGAGCTTTCGCCCGAGGCCCAGGCGATTGATGCCGAAGAACAGGCCGAACGCCAGAAGGAGGAAGCCCGCACTCCGCTGGTGGCTCCCGGACTGCGTCTGCCGGATACGGGCGGCATTTTTCTGCTCGACGTGTACCAGCGGGAAGCCCAACTCAATGAACTCGCGCAAAACGACGGCGAAATCAAGAGAAATACCGGCGGCAATATTTTGCGGGCCACCGTAAACCCCCTGGCCAGCCAGAAACAGACTATTGAGTTGCAGGGGCAACACGCGCGTATCCAGGCGCACGTCAAGAATCCGTTCTTTTACATCAAAGTCGAGCCGGAAAACGATGCCAACGGGCGGCCCCGGAAAGATGATGTGGAGTGCCAAAACCACTTCCGCATTGTGCGGGCCGAAGCGGTTCCCAAGAAGAATGTCCGCGTTGTCGGCAACGTGAAGGTGGCCATCTACGGAAAAGTCAGCCAGCAGGAACAGTTTGTGCCCACCAGATGCGAGACGGTTGCCGGCCAGGCCGGCGCGAATTCCTGGCTGAAACTCACGCCCCAGGATCCGATGGACCCGGGCGAATACGCCGTAGTCGAGATGCTGAAAGATAACGAGATGAATCTCTACGTCTGGGATTTTGGCGTCAACCCGGACGCCCCGCCCAACGCCGGCGCCTGGTTTGGGGGAAAACCGTAGAGTCGCGAGTCACGAGTCGCGAGTGAAAACCAGGGGTGGACTGAACCCCTGAAGTGAGACACTCGCAGTTGAGAAACTCTGCAGCGAAAGGATCTGCAAGTGAGACAGAGACGACGAGTGGCTCAGCATCC
>Ga0326728_10012557_pt1 | contig 18762 bp, 12 predicted proteins | sample MB3enrmetagenome_FD_207602 | JGI IMG/M metagenome (GOLD analysis project Ga0326728, IMG submission 207602) | Lab enriched peat soil microbial communities from McLean, Ithaca, NY, United States - MB31MN | ecosystem: Environmental > Terrestrial > Soil > Wetlands > Peat | place: USA: New York... | reverse complement strand
CACCCTTTTTTCGCGGCAATCAGACATACCGACATTTTGCCTGGTGGACGAGGCTTCCAAGGTGAACATAAACAACACCAAGCTTTATGGCAGCCCCGACAGCACCACCAGCACCAATTTGCTCCAGGGCCTCCCCCAAATGACCCTGCAACTTCTCTCCGCAATGTATGACTGGAGCACCACCAACACCACCGCCTCCATGAACGGCGCCAAGGATGCAACCTACCAGAGCCTCAATCCTCCTTACCTGTGCAAAATGACCAATTTTGACACCATCGGCGAATTGCGCATGGTCTATGGCATGGGCCTGGATTACCTCTACTGGGAGGACGCCAACCTCAACGGCGCCCTGGACCCGAACGAAAATGACGGCCCGATCCTGCCTCCAAACGATAATGGCAATGGCCTCCTGGATTCCGGCATTTTCGAATACGTCACCGTCTATACCCAGGAAGCGACCAACATCGGCGGCACCAACCGCGTCTCGGTCACCTCCCTCTCCACCTTGACCAACTTCCTGGCCACCAATAACCCCACCATTTACAGCGAGATCAGTCCCAAACTCCGCACCATGACAGCCGCCCCCACCAGCCTGCTGGATTTCATCATAAAAACCGGCATCACCGAGCAGGACTTCATCACCATCGAGCCGTATCTGATGGGCTCCAACAAGGTGGGATTGATCAACGTCAACACCGCCACCGCCACCACCCTCGGCTGCATTCCCGGCATCGGCACCGACAGCGTCATGGGCCTCGGCTCTGTCAACGCCCAAAACATCCTCGCCTTCCGCCAGAGCGTTCCCAGCCGCTGCAATTCGGTCTATTGGCTCATTGACGCCATGTCCAACCTGGGCACCAATGCCATCCTCGCCGCCGGCCCCTGGGTCACCGCCCATTCCTGGCAATACACCGCCGACATCGCCGCCGTCGGCCACAATGGCCGCGGCTACCGGCGCGTCAAATTTGTCTTCGATTGCAGCAGCGGCGCGCCGTTGATTGTGTATCGGCAGGACCTCACCTATTTGGGCTGGGCTTTGGGCAAAAAATTACATGACCAGTTGCTGGTAGGAACCTTACGATAATGAAACTCTTTTCCAAACAACGCCCCTCCTCCGTCCTGGGTCTCGCCATTGACGGCAACCGCCTTGAAGCGGTCGTGGTCCGCCGCGGCGGCGGTTCTCTCCAAGTCCGCCAAAGCGTCTCCGCCGAGATGGCCCTCTCGCCGCTCACCGGCGATCCCGAATTGGTGGGCCGCGAAATCCGCAATCACCTCGAAACCGCCGGCCTGCGCGAAAAGCGGTGCGTCGTCTGCCTGCCCCTGACCTGGGTTCTGAGCCTCCAGACCAAGGTGCCCGAGATTTCCGGGGCCGACCTGGACAGCTACCTGCAGATCGAAGCCGAACGCGGTTTTTCCTCCGGCTACGAATCGCTCTTCATCACCCGTTCCCGGTTTAAGGCGCCCAGCGGCGAGGAGTACGTCACCCTGCTGGCCGTGCCCCGCAACCATCTGGACCTGCTGGAGCGGGCCTTGCGGGCCGCCAAACTCAAGCCGCTGGCCTTTGCCATGGGCATCAGCGCCGCCCAATGCCCCTCGCAACAGGCCGAGCAGCGCGTCCTCACACTGGCGTTGAGCAGCCACGGCCTGGAATTGCAGGTGTCCGGCGGCGGCGGCATCATCGCCTTGCGTTCCCTGGATGCCGCGGTCGAATCCGAAGGGGCGCACCGCAAGGTCTCGGCGGATTTGGTGGCGCGCGAAATCCGCATCACCCTCGGCCAGTTGCCCGGCGGTTTTTCCGACGGCCCCGGCCCCATCAAAGTTTTTGGCCAGGGCGAAACCACCCGCCAATTCATCACCGACATTGCGCCCCGGTTGAACCTGCTCGGATTGAAAGTCGAGCCGATGGACCGCCCGGCCAACGTCACTTTTGACACCGCCCCCAAGCCCGAAATCGCCGCCTCCCCCGTCCTGGCTTTGGCCGCCGCCTACGTCCAGAGCGGCGATGTCGGCCCGGATTTTCTTCCCCCAAAAATCTCCCCCTGGCGCCAGTTTGTCGCCACCAAGTTGTCCACCCAAAAACTGGCCTACGCCGGCGGCGCCACCGCCGTCGTGGGCGTCATCGTGGGCGGCTTGTTTGGCTGGCAGCAAATCCAGCTCCACATCTTGAACAGCCGGTGGGACGCCATCAAGGACCGGGTGGGCGAACTCCAGAAGGACACCGCCAACATCGAGAAATACCGCCCGTGGTTTGATTCCTCTTTCGGCGCTTTGACCATCCTGGCCAAATTGACCTCGGCGTTTCCCGACAACGGCAGCGTGACCGCCAAGTCCCTGGAAATCCGCGACCTTTCCGCCATTTCGGCCCGCGGCACCGCCACCACCCTGGTCGCCTTTAATGTCATGCGCGAGACCTTGGGCAGAATCCCGGGCGTCGTCGAACTCCATTCGGAAACCGCCGGAAACCCGCAGATTCAATTTAACCTGACCTATTCATGGCAACCCCAAGCCGCGGAAGGAGCCTCTCATGGAAACTAAGAACCGCGAAAAAATGCTGCTGATCGCCGTCGCCGTCTGCGTCGGCCTCTACCTGCTCAATCTCCTGCTCATTTCCCCGCTCTGCACGAGTTGGAGCGCGCGGCAGGATAAAATCAAACAATTGAAAGACACCATCCGGGACGGTCTGACCATGAAGACCAATGCCATATCCATCGAGGACAAGTGGAACTCCATGTCCACCAACACGCTTCCCCCCAATCCCACCCAAGCCGAAAGCCGGTTATACCAGGCCTTTCAGACCTGGGCCACCTCCAGCCAGGTCATTCTCGTCGGCCAAAGACCCCAGGCCAAGGACAGCGATGACCCGGCCTATTCCAATGAGGAATGGCACGCCGACGTCACCGGAAGCCTCCCCCAGATTTTTGCCTTTCTCTCCAGCGTCGAAAGCAGCCCGATGGGCTTGAAAGTGGACTCCGTCGAACTGTCCTCCCGCGACGACCGGGGAACCCAACTCGCCCTGGGCCTGACCGTCAGCGGCTTGATCCTCAATCCTTCAACGAACAGCGCCTCCAACTAACCACGCACCATGAAAACGCGCCTCATTTTCTTTGCCGCTTTGCCACTTCTTGCCGCCGCCCTGGCCGCCTCCGCGCAAGACGAAAACCTCGCCGCCCAAATGGCCGCCCGCCGCGCCGCCGAGGATGGCGGCGCTCCTGCCGCGCCCGCCGTCCAGGCGGAGGCCGCCGCCACCAATGACGCCGCCGCCAGCCCAACCAACAGCCCCGACACCGGCGCAACCAACGCGGCGAGCACGGGCGCGACCAACAGCGCGGCCGGCGACGACGAGGACAATCCGGGACGCAAGGCCGCCCTGGCCGCCGCCCTGAAGGCCCTCCAGGCCGCCAATAATAACCTGTCCCTCCGTCTGGCTTCGTTGCAAATCATCACCCAGCGAAATATTTTCGATCCCAATCGCGTGCCCTATAATCCGCTGGCGACGCGCGCGGCCACGCAGATCGAGACTTTCTCCCTGCGCGGGGTGACGACGATAGATGGAAAGTTGGTGGCTACCTTTGTCGGCGATGGCGTGAAGGATTACCCCGCATACCGCGCCGTCGGCGAAACAGTCGGCACCGCCCCCGGCTTTGGTTCGTGCGACTTTAAGATCATGGATATCACCAAAACCAATGTGACCTTGTTGGACACTAAATTCACGCCCAAGGCCGTCGCCGCCGCCACGAATAGCGCCACCAACAGCCTGAGTGCCAGCGCGACGAACAGCGCCGCCAGCGATGGCGGCAAGGTCGTCCTGGCCCTGGGTTCCAGTGTCGCCGCCGCCGCCGCCACCAGCCCGGTCGCCAGCGCCACTGCCGCCGGCAAGATTGTTTTGGCGCTGGACCAGGGATTGACCCGCAGCGACGCCGGACCGTGGAGATCGGCTACCGCGCTCCTGACTTATCCTACTTTCGTCGCCCGCGTCGCACCACCCACTGCCCCAAACATGCTGGGTGCCCAGGCGCTTTTCGCGACAATGCCGCAGATTACTTTTGATCAATCCGGCGATCTTTCGATAAGCACGGATCCGAACGCAGGATTCGGCCCTGGCGGTGGCCGGCAGCGTGGACGTGGCCGGGGCGGCGCAGGCGGTGGTGGCCGTGGTGGCCGTGGGGGCGCTGGCGGCGGCTTTGGCGGTGCCGGCGGTGGTGGCTTTGGCGGCGGCGCGGGCGGTGGCTTTGGCGGTGGCGGCTTTGGCGGTGGTGGCGCGGTTGCTGCTCCCGCTGCGGCTGCTCCAGCGGCTGCTCCTGACCCGGCCGTGCTGGCAAGACTCCAGGCACAGCGCGCCCAGGAACAATAACCATGAACAACTTTTCCCCAAATTTACATTCCACAACCTTTGAAAAGGGCGTTCTGGCTTATGCCAGCCGCGCCCTGGAGAATCCAAAACTATGAAAAAAATGTCACCTATAATGTTGGCCGGCTTCGCCGCCGGATGGCTTGCCACAGCCTTGTTGGCCGGTTTTATCGCCATACGGTTTGCAACGCCCGCTTCATCCGCGGCGGCCCAGCCTGCGGCTCAAACCGCGGCCCAGCCTGCGGCTCAAACCGCGGCCCAGCCTGCGGCTCAAACCGCGGCCCAGCCTGCGGCTCAGGCCGCAGCCCCGGCGCCAGCGGCCCCGGCAGCGGCAGTTCCGATGGCGGCAGCCCCTGCCCCGGTGGCTGCGGCAGCGCCAGCCCCGGCCCCGGCAGCTCCGGCAGCGGCGGCGGCGGCCCCGGCCCCGGCAGCTCCGATAGCGGCGGCCCCGGCAGCGGCAGCTCCGGCAGCGGCGACCCCGGCCGCGCCTGCGGCGCCCACCACCAGTGCCGAGATGTCCGGCACGGCGGATGAGGGCTTTACGATAAATTGGCGCGGCATCACTGTGGACCAGGCCTTGACTATCCTGAGCGAGCGAGCGGGCCTTACCATCAACCGCGACACCTCCACCAGCAGCGCGGGAACCGTGGATTTGTTCAGCGTCCAACCGATCAAAAAGGACGAGATTGTGGCCCTTTTCAACAAGGTCCTCGTCTCGCACGACTTGGCGGCCATTCCAGACGGGAATGTTCTGCACATCATGACCCAGGAGCAAGCCTCGGATTACGCGGCCACCCCGGTCAGCGTGGTCACCAACTGGCCCGATATTCCAAATGATGCCGAGGAGGTGACCTGGGTGATTCCGGTTCACACCCTCAATCCTAAGCAGGTGCTCACGGACCTTTATACGCTGATTCCGGCCGGCGCTAAAATGAACTCCAGCGACGCAGGCACTTCCGTCATTATGACCGGCCGCCAAATGGATGTCCGCCGCTTCGCGCAAATCATCTCCGCGCTCGACAGCACCGGCAATGGCGACCTGGAGGTCTTTCTGCTTAAGTTCGCCGATTCCAAGGCCCTCGCCTCCGAGTTGAAGGATGTTTTCACCCAGGACACCTCCACCACTCCAGGCGCCGGCGGCAACCCGTTCGCCGCCTTTCTGGGCCGTGGTGGCCGTGGCGGCGGCGGCGGCGGCGCCGCCGGCGCCACCGATGAAAGCAAGCGGACCGGCGTTCACGTCAACGCCGTCTCCGACGACCAGAACAACGCCGTCCTGGTCAGCGCGCCGGCGGACTTCATGCCCGGCATCTCCAACATCATTACCGCGCTGGATATTCCGCAGGAAGACACCGTCCAAATCCGGCTGTTTTTCCTCACCAACGCCGATTGCACCAGTGTGGCCAACGAACTGCTCGCCCTGTTCCCGGATCCAACCCAGTCCAGCCAGAACCAAAACAATGCCGGACGCCGCGGCGCGGCCCAGTTCGGCGGCGGCGGCTTCGGCGGCAGAGGGGGAGCCGCTTCGGCTGGCGCAGGGATGAGCGACCGCCTCAAGAAGCAAGTCACCGTCAATGCCGTGCCCGATCCGCGCACACAGTCCGTCCTGGTCACCGCCTCCAAGGACACCATGGATCAAATTGAAAAAATGATTGATAATTTGGACGCGGACACGCGCGGCCATGTGGAGGTTTACACGTTTAAGCCGCAGTATGCCAACGTATTGGACTTTGTCGGCCCGATGACGGACCTGTTCCAGCAGAATGGAAGGTCCACCAGCACTTCCACCCAGCTCAATGCCTTGCAGCAGCGGATGCAACAGGGGGCGCAACAAAACCAAATCAACGCTTCCTCCTCCATCAGCGCCGCCAGCAGCGGCAGCGGCGGGGGAACGGGTCGCTAATCTTAATCCTCTGACAAACGACATTATGATCACAACAGCCCAGAAACTCCCCTTCACTCACTGGCTCACCGCTTTGGTGTGCTTCTCTTTGGTCCTGCCCGCTTTGGCGGGCGGCGGCGGCGGCGGCGGCGGGCGCGGCGGCGGCGGCGGCGGCGGCGGCGGCGGTGTTGGCGGCGGCGGTGTTGGCGGCGGCGCCGGCGCCAACTCGAGTTCTTACTACGCGACCCAGGGCCAGGTAGGTCCGGTGACGTTCACCATTGACCCAATCAGCGGCTCGGTGATTTACATCACCGCCCCGGAAAACCAGACCAACGTGCAAATGGCCCTCGAAGCCTTGGACTCCAAAATGCGGGAGGTCCTCATCAAGGTGGTCTTTCTGGAGGCCACCTATAGCAAAGGCTCGGATGTCGGCGTGCAAGGAGGCATTTCCCACAACCTCAATGGCAGCCAGAGCCTGACCTTCAGCAATTTGTTTGGACTGGACAGCCAGGGCCTTACCCCGACCTCGGGCATCAACACGCTGTTCGGCGAGTCTGTGTTCACGCTGACCGGCAATAATTTCGAAGCCCTCGTCCGCGCCATTGAGGAGAAGGCGAAAGTGGAAGTCCTTTCCCGGCCCACCATTCTGGCCCGCAACGAGCAGCCGGCCTCCATTCTCATCGGCCAGAGTGTTCCCCTCATTACCGGCGTCAACTTTGGCACCCTGGGCCAGGTCACCAGCGTCATCACTTATACCCCCGTCGGCATCCAGTTGAACGTCACCCCGTTTATCCATCCCAACGGCAATGTCGAAATGATCTTGAACCCGACGATTTCCGAGGTGGCCCCGCAATCCACCCTGATCTCCAGCGGCACCAACGGCAACTTCAGCACCCCGTATATCAACTCCCGTTCCGCCAACACCGTCGTTCTCACCCCCAGCGGCCAGACCGTCGTCATCGGCGGCCTGATGCAGGACAGCAAGACCGTCACCGATAGCGGAATTCCGGTTCTGCAAAGCATCCCCATTCTGGGCAACCTTTTCAAACACAAGCTCCAGTCCGATGCCAAAACCGAATTGATGATTTTTGTCACCCCGTACGTCGTGGATACGCCGGAGGACCTGGCCAAAATGTCCGTGAGCGAGACCAGCCGCACGGTTCTCTCCCCCAAGTCGTTCACGCAGCAGGAGCGCGACGCCTTCATCAACGCCGATTCGCCGGCCCTGCCGGCCGGCGCTTCTCCCAGGGTTGTGCAACCTGTCCCGCCTCGATCCACTCCCGAACCTTGAGCCGGAGAATGATTTCCTTGCCACACCTAATGCGTCAGTCTCGGCTGGTAGGGCGCGCACTCCGTGCGCGCCGCGGCGGGCAGAGGGCTGCCCAGCCTGCCTTTTCTCCCTGCTTCACTGACGCATTACTACCACACCCCATTGCGGGCTTGCGCAACCCGCGCTGCTTGGTGTAGGTTAAAACCACATGACATCGCGTCGCAATGGGCTGGTTTATGGAATGCTCTTCGCCGTCTGGGCGGTCCTCATCGTCTGGCAGGTGATGGAGCATGTACGTGTCAAGAACGACGCGCGCAAATTGCTGGTCGAGCGCGCCCGCTACGTGGCCATGACCTGCGGCAGGATCATGCGCCGGCCCGGAAGATTGGTGCTTTCCAAAGAAGAGCTGGAATCCACCATCAACCAATTGGTCCGGCCGGGCGAAACCAATTCGGGTGAACTCCGCGGCGTGGTGCTAGTCAATCGCGCCGGGGAAGTTGCGGCGGCCGCGCCCACCAACGTCGAGTACACCAGCGAGGAAATCCAGAATCCCAACTGGGACGCCCCGATCGTCTGGCTGCCCAACCTGGTGGATTTGGGAACCAACCTCACTTCGGACTTGATCGTCCTTCCATTCGAACGACTGCGGGAAATGAGAACCAACGTGCCTCCTCCATCCGGGAGCAACATGCCGCCCGCGCCCCCCGCCCTGGCCGCGCGCAATGCAATCCCTCCGGGCACCAATCCGCCGGCCTCATCGCCCCGGGGCGGCAGATCCGGCGGAAGGCGGGGGCTGCGGCCTGAATTCGTACCGCCGCCGTTCATGGCTCCGGCGGATTTCAAAACCCTGAGCGAGAAGCAGGGCGCGCATAATTTCTTCGTCGGCATGTCCACCGAGCCGGTCCACGAGGCGGACGGCGCGGACCTTGTCATCCGGCTGATCATCGGCCTGCTCGGCACCGCCGCAGTGGGCGGCGGCGCCCTGGCCTGGAAGAGCCAGGTCAAGACCAGCGAACTCCAGCTCCGCCTGGTCCGCGCCAGCGAAATGAACCTGCACCTCAAGGAAATGAACCTCGCCGCCGCCGGCCTGGCCCACGAAACCCGCAATCCCCTCAATATTATCCGCGGCTTGGCCCAGATCATTTCCAAACAGCAGGACGCCTCCGCCGAAATCCGCGGCAAAACCACCGAGATCATTGATGAAACCGACCGCGTCACCGCCCAGTTGAATGAATTCATCAACTACTCCCGCCCCCGCGAAGTCCGCCGCGCCCCCACCGATCTGAGCGCCGTGGTCGGCGAAGTCGCCCGCACCTTGAACTACGACATCGAGGAAAAAAACATCCAGTTGCAGATCGTGATGGAACCGATCACCATCGAGGCCGACGAACAACTCCTCCGCCAGGCCCTTTTCAACCTCGTCCTCAACGCCGTCCAGGCCGTCCCGCCCAAGGGCGAAATCCGCATCCGCGCCAGCAAACGCAACAACGAGGAGGCCTTCTTCGAAATCTCCGACAACGGCCCCGGCGTCCCCCAGGCCAATCGCGCCGAGATTTTCAAACCCTACTTCACCACCCATGCCGAAGGCACCGGCCTGGGCCTGTCCGTCGTCCAGCAAATCGTCCAGGCCCACGGGTGGGACATCGTCTGCCTGGCCAACGAGCCGGCCGGCGCTCTTTTTCGCATTGCCCATATTAAGCTTTGCGGCAAGGATTAGAGAACATTGCCCTTGGATGCCTCCAAAAACGACGCCGAGCCGCGCATCCTCATTGTAGATGACGATCCGGCCCAGCGCAGTCTTCTTGACTCTTTCCTGGCCGGCCAGGGCTTCCAGACCGTCGTCGTCCCCTCCGGCGAGCGCGCCTTGGAGGTCCTCCGCTCCCAAACCGTGGACATGATGATTTCCGACGTCCGCATGCCCGGCCTCTCCGGCCTGGAAACCTTGCGCCGCGCCCGCCAGCTCCGCGGCGGCCTGCCCATTCTCCTGGTCACCGCCCATGCCGACATCCGCGATGCCGTCATCGCCATGCGCGACGGCGCTGTCAATTATCTTTCCAAACCCATTGACCTGGACGAACTCCTCTCCTCCGTCCGCCAGGCCGCCGGCCTTTCCAAAACCGCCCCGGTCCGGTTCTCCGATCAAAAGAAACTGCCCCCGCGCCTCATCGCCGTCAGCCCCCTCATGCAGGCCCTGTTCCAAGACTGCGCCCTCATTGCCTCTTCCGAAAGCCGCGTCCTGATCACCGGCGAGAGCGGGGTCGGCAAGGAAGCGGTGGCCGATGTCATCCACGCCTGGAGCGCCCGCGCCGCCGGTCCGCTCGTCAAGCTCAATTGCGCCGCCATTCCGGAAAACCTCCTGGAAAGCGAACTCTTCGGCCACGAAAAGGGCGCCTTCACCGGCGCCGTGGCCCAGCGGATTGGCCGTTTCCAGATGGCCGACGGCGGCACCATTTTTCTCGATGAAATCGCCGAGCTGACGCCTCCGCTCCAGGCCAAACTCCTGCGCGTCGCCCAGGACGGCCGCTTCCAGCGCATCGGCTCCAACGCCGAACTGCGCGTCAACGCCCGCATCCTGGCCGCCACCAACCGCAACTTGGAGGAGGAGGTCAAGAGCGGCCGTTTCCGCGAAGACCTTTTTTACCGCCTCAACGTGGTTGAATTGAATGTGCCCCCGCTCCGCGAGCGCCGCGAAGACATTCTCCCCCTGGCCCATGAATTCCTGAACGAATTTACCCAGGGCCGCGCCAAACTCTCCTCCGCCGTGGCCTCCAGTTTGTCGCGATATTCCTGGCCCGGCAATGTCCGCGAGTTGCGCAACGCCATGGAGCGCGCCTCTCTTCTTTGCCGCGGCGAACTCATCCTCGCCGAGCACCTTCCCGCCCGCATCCGTCCGCCCTCCGGCCCGCCTGTCAGCATGGACGAAGACGCCGTCCACCACTTGGAGGAAATCGAATACCAGGCCGTTCTTCAGACCCTGCGCAAGCAGGATTTCAACCGCACCACCACGGCCCGGGCGCTGGGCATCAGCCGCCGCGCCTTGATCTACAAATTGCAACGCATGCGCGAACGCGGCTTCGACGTGGACCGCGCCCCCGGCCTGCAGCCGCGGGGAGGGTTTGCAGGCCCATGAGCCGCATTTGGGGAAGCGGCCTGCGCTGAACAAAGTTCTGGTTTGTTTGCCGGAGACCGGGGCGCCGAGGAAGCGCAAGAAGAGGACCCGGGGCAATGCTCCGCGACAGGATTTGCCGGCGCAATTGCTCCAAACCTCTCCTCCCGTCCAATCCACGTCACCGGCCGCCACCGCCGCCCGATGTGTCCCTGGAGTCTCCTCTGGAATCCCTCGCGTCCCTGCCTCCCCGCGCCTCGGTTGCTCCCCGCGTGTCCGCCGGCCCGCGCACATCAGCCGGCCTGCGGACGGCATCGCGACTTTCCAAGCTCCTGCGCAGCGGGTCGCTGGCGGGACGGGACTGGATTTCCTTGACCCGTTCCACGGCGCGGGTTCGCTCCAATTCCCGTCCCCGCTCAATTCGCGGATCGCGAATGACGATTCTGTCCACCACCACCGGGCGGCGCGAGAAAGCGGCGACGCGATCGCGGCCCAGGCCCTCCACGACCAGCCGGCCATCCAGGCCAATGCGGTAATCGTTCATCACCAAGCTGCCGCGAAACAACCCCATGGCCCGCTCCCGCGGCACCAGGAACGGCAGGTAACCATGATCCAGGAAATGATCGTAGCCCACAAACACGTAGTCGTCGGGCGCCAGGCCAAAGTCCACATCCACCGCCAGGCCTCCGCGGTACATGAGGCCTACACCCACTTCAAAGCGGGCCGCGGGCGGCAATGGCGCCCAGCCGGCAAACCCTTCCGCGTGCCGCCAGGAAACCCAGGCCGGCGCCCAATCATAACCCGGAATCCAGACCCATCCGTAACGAACATCCCGCATCCACCGGCCATAATGAAACACGATGTCCCCGTAAGGAGCATCGGAATGCCAAAACCACCCCGCCTCGGTGTATTGCCAATATCCCTGGTTGAAATAAGGCCGCCAGCCCGCAATCCGGATCGCGTCGTTCGGCCTCCAAACCGGACCATAAGGCGGCACATCCACCCACTGCCCATAAGGCAGGAGTTGATTCTGAAAATAAACCAGATTCATTTCCGACCCCGGCGGCGCGACGGGCGCCACGTAAGACTCGGCGGGGGCTAGCGGTATAGGGCCGGCGTAAGCCGGCGGCAGCGTCGGCGCGGCCGGCGGCGGCGTTGCCGGCGGCACAGGCGCGACGGACATCGGGGGCGCAGCCGGCCTGGCTTGTTGCAGCGCCGCGATGACATTTTGCGAAACACCCTGGCTGTTGAGATAAATGATGTCGTCGGCGCTCAACGAATATGCCGCCCCGGAGTTTTTGATGTAAGAGGTGATGATGTCGTCCGTCATGTGGGCCTGGGCCAGTTTAACCACCTCCATCAAGCCCGGCGAGAGGTTGGCCGGGGCCGTTTGGGCGCGCCCCACGCTTCCCCCGCTCCAGCAAAGCCAGCCGATGGCGAGGCAGACCGCGACGGCGGCCATTTTTCTCTGACATTTCGATATACCGTTTGTTTTCATATAAATGCTTCGATTTGAGAGCCTTCCGCGGCTCTTCGTTCCAGATTTGCGATCTTGGCAACCGGGCCGGGCCGTCCCACCCACCAATACGCTCCTCTCCGATGAATCTTGCAACAAAAAAGTTAATTGAAAAAAAGCTTGTAACCTGCGGCTGAAAAAGATAGTCTTTATCTGAAGCAAGACTCGTGAAGCCTACACGCCGAGTGTATTCTTCCCGGGGCTTGGAAGTTGACAACTAAACGTAATCCTTAGAAAAGTATGAAATTCACATCGAAATCTTTGTTGAAAGTGCTTGCATGCACGGCAGTTACGCTGGGCGCAGTCAGTCTGGGCTACGCGGCGGCAACCCCCAATGTGGTTGGAACATGGACCTGGACCGGTGGCGGCCGGGGCGGCGGCGGCGGCGGCGGTGGCGGCGGTGGCGGCGGTGGCCGCGGCTTTGGCGCCGGAACCAATACTCTGGTTATCAAGAGTCAAGATGCCGGCGTATTGATCGGCACGCTGACCTCGCCCCCGATGGGTCGCGGTCGCCGCGGCGGTGGAAATGCTGACAATGGCGGAGCACCTCCCCCTGCTCCTCCTGCCCCGACTCCGGTGGACATCAAGAACGGCAAGATCGCGGGAACTACGATCTCGTTCGACATTACCCGGCCCGGACGAGGTGGCGGCCCTGACACAACGGTCAATTACAAGGGCACGGTCTCCGATGACGGAAAGACCATCACGGGCAATACGATCATGCCGCCTCGAGGCGGCGAGGGCGACCCGATGACTATTCCGTGGACGGCCACGAAGGCAGCGACACCATAAGGCACGCTCGAATTCACCGGCGCAGTTCCTCATGGACTGCGCCATTTTTCTTTTTTGCGGATGCAAGCTTCGCGGGCTTGCGATGGCTTGTCCTGCAAGGGGTTGGGGAGCAGCCGGTTTGATTCCGCGACAATTGCTTATTATGCTGCTGCATTATGACTGGGAAAAAATCGTCGGTTCCGCGCACTCCCGCTTCCCTCGGATTTGCCATGCCCGCCGAATGGGAGCGGCATGAAGCCACCTGGCTGGCCTGGCCGCACAATCCCACCGACTGGCCCCGCAAATTGAGCGCCGTTCGCTGGGTTTACGGCGAGATGGTCCGCAAAATCGGCCCGGGCGAAATCGTCCGGCTGTTCGTCAATTCCAAAGGCGCGGAAATCGCGGCCCGCCGAACGCTGGCCCAGGCCCACGCCGATGTCTCCCGCGCGCAATTCATCATTCACCCGACCGACCGGGGCTGGACCCGCGACAGCGGGCCGATCTGCGTCCGGCGCGGCGGAAAGAAGCCGGAAACGGCGTTTGTTGATTTTCATTTCAATGCCTGGGCCAAATACCCGGATTGGCAGCGAGACCGCCAGGCGCCGGAAATTGCGGCCCGGCGCCTGGGCAAACGGCTGTTCCACGCCCAGTCCCAGGGCCGGGATTTTGTCCTCGAGGGCGGCGCCATTGATGTCAATGGCCGCGGCACTCTCCTGACGACCGAGGAGTGCCTGCTGGATCAGATAACCCAGGCGCGCAATCCCGGTCTGGACCGGAAGGAAATTGAATTGGCGCTCGAGCGCTATCTGGGCGTCACGAACGTGCTCTGGCTGGGGGGCGGGGTGGCGGGCGACGATACCCACGGCCATGTGGATGACATCTGCCGGTTTGTCAACCCAACCACCGTGGTGCTGGCGCAGGAGGGCGACCCCCGGGATGTCAATTACCAGCCGCTGGCTGAAAACCGGGAACGCCTGGAGGGCCTGCGCCTGGAAAACGGCTCAAAAATCCAGGTGGCGCCGCTGCCCATGCCCGCGCCGATTTATTACGACGGCTATCGTTTGCCGGCCAGCTACGCCAATTTTTACATCAGCAACGCGGCGGTCCTGGTGCCCACCTTCAACGACCCGAACGACCGCATCGCCCTGGGCATTCTGGGCGATTTGTTCCCGGACCGGCCGGTGGCGGGGATTCACGCGGTGGATTTGGTGCTGGGCTTTGGCACGCTGCATTGCCTGAGCCAGCAGCAGCCGGCCGTTTAGTTTTTCTCCTGCAGGTAAAATCATTTGGCCGGATATTGTTTATCAACGTTGTCAAAATAGGTAGTAACGTCAAATCCTGAATATTTTCCATTCTCCTGTCGAAATTTGGTTGCGCGTTGGTTCAAGCCTTTGGTTTTGTAAAGCTCATACAGCATGACGGGTTCCCGCGAGCCGGTATTGCCGGCGTCTTCAAGAACATCCAGGCACCAATCGAGTTTGCCATTCTGAAATTCCGAGTCCGGCAGTTTGACCAAGTAATCATGGATGATGTTCCAGCAATCAAAGTCCGGGCCAGAAAGCGCCATTGTGGCATTAAAATAATTGGTCAGGTCCTTGATGCTGATGCCGCCGGCCTTGGCCTGTAACCATTTGTTTTCCCTTCTGACTTTCAACACGTCAACCAAATTGGCAAGCCACGGCGCGGCATCGTTCCTGGCGAGCTGGCACAGATACCTTTCCCTGAAATCTTCCCCGTTCAAATGTGTTTTCAAGATGCTGCCAACCTGTTCAACATCAAATTTCAAAAGCGCATTGCCGGCGCTGGTATGCACGATGTTGGTGTCGTTCCATAAGTGTTCCAAAACCGGCAAGAGGCTGACGATCTTCCCGTTGCCGATGGCGTCGGCAGCGGCCGCACGGACTTTGGACGCAGTATCCATGGCCCCGTTGCGTAATGCCTGCTCCGCAAACCCGGCCGGGAAACGCGGAAGCAAACCTGCCGCGTTCGCCCGGATGTTTTCATCGTCATCTTTCAGCAACTGTGCGACCGAGCTTGAAACCGCGTCATCATCCATGCCAGACAAAGCGCGAAGGGCCGCCAGCCGGCGGGTTGAAGACGGCGCTTTGTTCGCAACCTGTATCAACCGGCCGACAAACGGTTCCAGCACGGTTGTAGCCGTGGGTTCCATCTCAAAGCAATCAAGAGCACTCGTGGCCACCGGCTCATTGGTGTTTTCGATCAATGGCAAAAGCGCGCTCAATACTCGGTTGCGCTTGAAATCATCGCTGCGCCGCCAATCTCCAAATGGCTCCCCCTGCTTCAGGCTCATTTGATCCAGTTTGCCAATCGCATAAAGCACATTGGTGGGATTTGAATCGTTCAGCAGCCGGTTGAGTTCAAACCAATGCGCCTCCTTGACCGAAAGGCCGTCGGCTAACGGTCGCCCGTCTAAAGTTTTCATAACCCCGTCATCGCCGGCTCGCGGAATATCAGCGACCTGCCGAAAAACATCGGGCGCAACGCTCACGCCTGCGGGTGGGGAATAATAACTGTCCGGCTTGTCCATTCGCGCGGCATAGACCAGATAGGATTGTCCAACTTGAAAGGTGAGTGCTGCCGGCGGGGAAGGTCCAGACCAAGCCATCCCATGTCCAGAGCCGGAATAATGTTCAACGACAACCTCAGGCAAAGCATCGCCTTTCAGCACACTGATAACCTTGAACTTGCTGGCGCTCACCTCCATCTGCGATATCCTAAATGCCGCATTGGTAATTCGTGTGTTTGAAACAACCTCCCCTTTGAAAACCAAGTCCGCTTTCCGTTCCAGTTCCTCCAATCGGCCATGCGGTTGGATATAAACGCTGGCCGGAATTTTGCCGGTCGTCAGCGCCAGGCTAAACTGCCAGCCGGAGGCGATGGCCATTACATTGCTCAGGCCGGCAGGCACGGATGTCTGGCCGAAGTAGTTGCCACCCCACGCCACAACCGTCCCGTCCCGTTTGAGGGCCAGGCTCAGGTGTTCATCCGCTGCAATGGCGGTGACGTCGGTCAATCCCTTGGGCACGTTCGCCTCCCCATAGATGTTGCTGCCCCAGGCGACCACCGTGCCGTCGCGTTTGAGCGCCAATTCCTGTCCGTCTCCCGTGGAGAGCGCCGCAACATTGCTTAAATCGACTCCGCCAACCGAGACCGGATCGGCGGACGCGTATCGGTAAAAGGGATTTGCATTTCCCAGGCTCCACACCGAACCGTCTTTTTTGACCACCTGCGGATTATTTCCCATGGACGCCACGGCAATCACGTTGCTTAAAAACTGGCCTGCGGCTTTCACCGGCTGAATGTCCGGGTTGGAACGGTTGAAACGCAGCCCCAACACGGTGCCATCATTGTTTATTGCCAGATAATTATCGTAGCCAGCATAAGCGACCGACACGATGTTGCTCAAACCGGCCACCTGGTTGGTGCTCACCAGATTGCCCCCCCATGCTGCAACGGTTCCATCACGCTTGATGGCCCAGCAGGAATTATCGTTTTCCACCTTCACCGAAACCACATTGCTCAGGCCGGCTGGCACATTTTTTACTCCCAGCCAGCCGATGCCAAAGGTGAATACCGTGCCATCCTGCCTGACCGCCACCCCATTTCCGCGCCGGGCGGCAATGGCGATGACATCGCCCGCCATTTCGTTGTCTCTTTCAATGACCCCGTTGGTTTGTTTGGACTGATGCGTTTCGAGGGAACCACCATCGCCCCACCAAACGATTTTATCAGTCTGCCCAAAGCAAAATTGGAGGGAGGCAAGCAGAAGGAACAACGCGAAAGTTTTCATGATGGGCGACCGGGCAGCGGCTGCCAGAACTGAGACGGAAGGTCCTGTTTTCATTTTTTCATAATTCCTCTTTTGATTTAAGGTTCTTGGCAATTCGGGGCGGACATTTCACCCCGCCGGATGGCCCTCCCCGTTCCTCCTGGGCAATGTGCTCACCCTTCCACCATGGATCACACAGAACACGGCTGTTTATTAGACGGAAAGGAGGAATTCTCCCCCGATCCTTTCCAAGCGCCTCCCAAAAGTTGTGTTTTGTGTCTTTTACGTGACTCATGGAGTGGCAATCCGGTAAAAACGGGTCGGATGATTTGTTGCGTCGGCGTCATGGAAAACTCCGGCTCCGCCGGCATCCGCCTGGTTGGTGCTGACGGTGCTCCAGTCGGCGTCCAATGAATCCCTGGCCTGAAGGATGTAATTCTCTTGCGGGTTGCCGGTGAACTGAACGGCGGCCACGCCGCCCTGATAATTGATCGAGATGATCAAGATCGTCTCCGCGGGCTGGCCCGCCGCCGGCGCGATCAAATTGGGATTGGCGGATGCGGTCGCATGGGTGTTTGTTGACGCGGTGTTCCCCGTTTCCAAGTGATAAACCGGAAATTGCCGGCGGGCATTCATTTCCTCGATGGTGAGGAAAGGCGTTTTGAATGTTCCGTCGAGAGAGCCGTCCGGGTTCAGCCGGGCGACATGCTGCCGGCTGGCGCCGTTGACCGCCGTGAAAAAGCCGCAGATGACAATCCGGCCGTCGTCCTGAACCACAAAATCCATCACCCGCCCATACATGGAGTTGGCGGTTTCGCAATGGAAGCCGGGGTCAATCCGTCCGTCCTCCTCCAAACGGACCAGTCCGGGAAAATCCTCCCCGTTCATTTTGCCAACCAGGCCGGCCACAAGGTACTTTCCGTTCTTCAGCCTCTTGATGGTCAAGCAACTGCGCAAATCGGCCTCATACTGGTTGGTAAAACTGAAATCAGGCCGCCAATTCTTGTCAAAGCGCATGAAGCGGCCGGGAGCCGTCATGCTGCCGTCAATCACTTTGTCCCGTATGGCAAGAATCGCGCCGCCGTCCGGCAACGGCACGGCGTAACGGCAAAGCTCCATGGGCGCCTCTTCAAACAGGGCGCGGAAGACCACGGCGGCGTCCGCCGCCGAAGGAGGTTCGGTGCATCGCTCGAACGGCAGGTCCTGGACCGGGCCGCCCGGCAAATCCGAGGGTGGCATTCCCTCTCGGAATGGAGGCCGCCGGGCTGCCGGTGTGGCCCGGGTCCAATCCACGGATTTTCGCGCCCAGAAGCCGGTGGAATTCAGCGTGAGAATCAGTCCCGATGGGCGCGAGAATTCAGAGGCAAGAACGTTCGTTGCCGCAGGAATCAGTCCGCCAGAGGCGTCCAGACGATAAACGGTCAGAGGTTGAGCCAGTGGTTGAGCCAGTGCTCCCGGGTTCTCGATGGAGTGATGCATCACCGCCACCGATCCATCGCTCAAGGAGGCGGAAGTGTAAACGCCGCCGGGGAGATAAGTTCGCTCCGCCGAGGTGGACGAGCCATGCCACGGGACGAACGAGTCGTCCACCCGGCCGTCGGACAGCAGCCTCGCGTATTCGGGCCGGGGCTTGCCGTCCAAGGTGGCGAGCGAACCGGACACCAGAAATCGTCCGTCCGGCTGGATCGTCAGGTGGGCCCGGGCCGCGTCCGAAACAGGACTCTGTGCCAGGCTGCAAAAGCTGCGGTCCAGTTCGCCGTTGGAGAGCAACCGCACCGCGCCGCGTTCCCAAAGACCGATTCCGCCTGATTGGGGGTCCAGGAAGAAGCCGGAAAGGCCTGCGGCGACGACAATCTTTCCGTCTGGCTGCGCCAATAATCCACCGGGAACAGCATCCAGCGACATGGAGGTGGCATCCGTCAACATTTCTCTCATAACCGCCGGAGAAGAGGCCTTGGTCGAAGCCTCGCTCGAAACCGCCGCTGTTCTATTAACCAAAGTTTTCGTGGCCGGCACTTCGTGGGGTTGCTCTTGCCGCACTGCCGTCATAAGCGCGACGCCCGTTATGGCGGCGACAGTTCC
>Ga0326728_10012554_pt1 | contig 18763 bp, 13 predicted proteins | sample MB3enrmetagenome_FD_207602 | JGI IMG/M metagenome (GOLD analysis project Ga0326728, IMG submission 207602) | Lab enriched peat soil microbial communities from McLean, Ithaca, NY, United States - MB31MN | ecosystem: Environmental > Terrestrial > Soil > Wetlands > Peat | place: USA: New York... | reverse complement strand
ATGACCCTATCCAAGCGGGAATAGGCTTGCTCTTGGTGTGACGACATCGGGTCACGGTCGTCGCCCACAATCAGGCAGCCTTGCAATGGGCGTCCTCAATTCCGTAGCGCTTCAGTTTCCTGCTGATCGTTCTCTTGGAGACTCCTAGCATCGAGGCGGCAAGCTGAGAACTTCCACCGGTCTTCATAAAAGCCTGGATGATCATCTGCTGCTCCATTTCCTTCAAGCGGGTTGGCGTCGCTCCATGGGGAGCATGTACCCGAGCATTGATCTCAGGTGGCAGATCGACCGGGGTTATTTCCGGAACACTGGTGAGGACACCGGCTGTCACCACTGTGTTTTTCAACTCGCGGACATTTCCAGGCCAGGAGTACCGCCGCAAGGCCTCCAAGGCCTGAGTCGAAAACGAGGAGGCAGGAGCAGCCTCTCGCAGGAAATGCTCGGCGAGGGGTCGAATATCCTCCGGCCGCTCGCGTAAGGGAGGAACCTTGAGATGGATCTGGCTCAGGCGATAGTAGAGTTCGCGCCGAAAGGCCCCCCCTTGCATCACCTCTTCCAAATCCCGACATGTGGCGGCGATAACGCGGACGTCCACCGACACTTTGTGCACTCCGCCCAGCCGATAGTATGGCGTCCCGTCCAATACCCGGAGAAGCTTGACCTGCGTTCGCGGTTCCAACTCCCCGATCTCGTCCAGAAACAACGTGCCGGTGTGGGCAAGTTCGAACAGGCCCAACTTCGTTGACTCGGCCCCGCTAAAGGCGCCCTTTTCGTATCCGAACAACTCGCTTTCCACCAAGTGCTCCGGAAGGGCCGCAGCGTTCACATCGATCCAGGGATTGTTGCGCCGTAACGAATACTGATGCAGGGCGCGGGCGATCAACTCCTTGCCGCTACCACTTTCGCCGGTGATCAGAACCGCAGCATCGCTGGCGGCGACCTGCTGCACGGTCCGCATTAACTCCCGCATGGACGCGCTCGCAAACACAAAGTGTTTGCCGAGGACCGATTCGGCGTGCGGCTGAGGGGCTAAACTTGCCATATTAACTTTGGACGGGAAGTATGCCATCAATTCGCGTTCGGTCAAGGTCTCCGTTGTACTGGTACAAAGGTACTAGGCTGGGTGAAATTATGTCTTCAGGAGATTCACGGCTCCCAGTGCCATTCAGCCAACGTGGCCTCGCCACGCTGAGGTCAGTTTGCCTCGCCACGGCGTACTTCTTCTGGACAAGTTGCCGGAGTTCCGACGCCATGTTTGGCCCCGCACTCCTTCATTTCTTCCGAAAGCCCCCTTCGAGGAAGCGTTCATGAGCGCAGGACTTGCCGGCGGCGGTTGGATCCCCTGTAAAGCGGAAAAGTTCACGAATCCACTTGGACGTTCTAGTCGCCAAACTGCGGATGTGATCCGCGCTGCTCTTTCTGAAGGTTCGATTCGAGGAGGCGCCATGAGATATGTAGAAACTCCAGGAGGCGCCCCGAAGGGTGCGCCCACAGAGGGCCTTCGTGGCACGGCCATCCTGGCCATGCCGGTGCGCGGGCGGGACGCCCGCGCCACGCCCTGTAGGGGCCAGCAGCGCTGGCCCGGGGCCGAACGCTGTTCGGCCCTACGAAGGCCCCGGGCGCGCTACCGTCGTGAACTTTTGGACGCGCACATAAGCGGGATCACCTCATGGTTGTGGCCTAATCCTCTTCCCGGACGTGGATTACTTCCCCCGGTTTGACGGAGGAAACAGCTTGGAAGATCTTTTCTCGAATCGCCTCGTAATGAGCGAGGCGATTCCTGGATACATCGAGCATGATCCGCACAGGATTACCGCGAGGAGAGCGATTCGACCAAACGCTCTTGAGCCAAGGCGAGAAGGCCGGTCGCCTGTTGGCGCTTCACACTGGGGAAGTCAGCAAGAAAGGCGTCGAGAGTGTCGCCTTCCGCGACGTAGTCGAGAAAGGTCTGGACCGGCACACGCGTGCCGGCAAAGCATGTGCTGCCGTGCATAATGCCCGGATCCACGCGCACGATTTCATCGAGACTCAATTTTTGTGCGACGCTCATTTCCGCTTAAGGACATGGCGAATAGGCAGCTTCCCGCAAGCATTATCCCGTGCGCCGGACAACGAAGGTCGATCCCCTGGTGGCGTTGCGGTACGAGTGATGACTTTGATGCTTGGGTGTCCACAGGCCATCATGGGCGGCCAACCGCGCAGACCTGTTCAACGCCATCTCCAAACGGCCGGCGAAGCCGCGCGCACATCGGCGGGTAGGCCGTTACGGCCAAGTGGACAGTTTCGGCCCAGCCTCGTGTCCGCGGACGTGAGGGGGGCAATCGGCCGACCCGCCAATTGTCGGTTATCGAAGATGAGTGTTCATACGTCTGCCTCCGATCCCACACCATGGAGGCACATACTGCACAACTGGAACAAGATCGGTGCGTTCGGTGTCTATAGAAGTGTAGTCGCTGCCCGGACTGTTCACAAGCAGACGATTGTGCAAAAAAGGAGTATAAGTAATCGTCTTGTTGAGGCACCGCCGAGGCCCGAATGAACCCGAAGATTACGACCATCACCATTTACCTTTGCGCGGGACTGGCGGTCGCATGCTCCTTTTGGGGAGAGCTATGGGAAGGCCGCCAAGGCCTACCTCCCTTCAGTTCGGCACTCTTATTGACGCCAGCAGTCTTCTTAGGCATAGCGTACTTTCGCTGGATTCGCAGCCCCGATATAGGGGGGAGGCCAAAGCTATTCGCAGCACTTATCAATTCCGCCGCAGCAGGGCTCCTGGCATATCTGGTGGGAAGGTTAGACGCAGCAGCCATAGATAAATACTCCTTCACGTTTAACCTTCTTGTGGTATTTCTCGTCCCGGCTTCGGTCATCCTCTCCCTGTACGCCGTTCTTTCCAAAACCAAACCCAGCTATGCGGTGGGGACGATCACCACGCTTATCACGTGGGCTTATTTGGCGTGCGCGATCGTCCTCCCATCAACCCGCTTTCTCTATGTTCTGATCTTCGTTGCCGCCGTCTTCTCTCCCCTTGTATTTGCAGGTGCTGTCTTAGCCCTGTTCCGTCGGCCCGGACTGGGCCAACTGACAGGGCTAGTCGCGGGACTGATGGCCGCTCCGGGGTATGTGCTGGGGGAGTTGCATCCTTACTTTGAGAACTCCTGGATCGTGTTGAACCTCAATGTAATGGACCGGCCGGATCTGGAAGCAGTCCTATTTGCAAAGTTAAGGATCATAGCCATCTTGCTGATCGCGATTGCAATCATGGTGTCTCTACTGCGCATGCTACCCACCCATTGGGTCTTGCGAAAACGGCCGGTTCGTGACCGCACTTGGCCCGCCTTTGCGCTTTGCGCGATCATGCTTCCGCTGTGGATAGGCTCCGCGGCAATGCCGTATAGGATCCCACTCATTGTGGACGGTCCAGCGCCCGACCTGGCTATTTTGCATGTAGAAAAACGGGGCCTGCAGTTTTACGAAACGGCGATCGCCGTTTACCATGATTCAAGGTTTTATGCGTCTCGGAACGACCGACGGTGGCTGCAGTACCAGTTCTACGAAAGTCTTGCGACTGGGGTCGTAGAGGGCGCTGTTCGGCAGCGAGCGTTTTCCCTGCCAGAGTCGATGCCAGCTATGGCCTTGGGTACGAGACCACCGAAACCATTACGAGCATGGAACGCTGAGGGCTGGTACGTGCGCAGCCCGCGGCTGGGCGTTTTGGCGTTCACAACTGAGTACGGAACGACTCCGCCTGGCGAAGTGATCGGGCTTTTTCGTGAGCTGGAGGCTGCCATGCCTCCTTCGGGCCAGTGGCGGAAAGAGGTTATGCGGGACGCCTGCCTCGGCTTCTGTTACGACCCGCTGGCTGGCTTGGGGCTGGCCTTTTCAAACCAGCGATGCCACACCGACGAAAACGGCAGCACATCGTGTCGGTGAACGGTGAGTCACTGGCGTTGCTTAACGCCCAATCCCCCCACGTCTGGCTAGCCCTAGTTAGACACTCGTGGCTCGAATCCGGTCCGGGGAGGCCCCGCCGACCATCTTTTATAGAGGCAGGCTGCCCGCGCTACTTCCCCGCCGGCGACACTCGGCTGCTCCGCTTCACGATTTCTGATATAAGACCCGTGTGCGCTCACCCGCGTCGCGGTATAGTTTGATTTTATGGCCGCGAGGGGAGCATGCCGATGATGAACCGTCGAGATCTTTTGAAGCTTACCCTGGCCGGCGCATTTGGTTCTGTCGCGGCGGCCAAACACCGGCAGTTACTGACGGCGATTCGTGGCGGCACCTCGCTGCCAGCCACCTATATCATCGACTATCGCCGCAATCACCTCTCCGATCCCCAATTCATTTCACGGCTGGCCGAAGCCCCGCCGAACCTGCTCCACCTCGGCCACGACTGTCCCTTCACCGCCCACTGGGGTCCGCGAGCTATTCCTCTGCCCGTCCCGGACATTTCCCAATACCGCCTCCTCACACCCCAGGAAACTTCCGCCCGCAGTCTTGCGATCAAGACGATGGTGCGGGAACTGCATGGCGCCGGTGTGGAGATCATCTTCCCCTACATCAACAGCCAGCAGATGGGCGGCGACATCGAAAAACGCCTGGGCTTCTGGGAGTTCTACGATCACTGGGATGAATACCTTTCGTTCGGCCTGCCGCCGCGGCCGCCCGCCGACCCCGCCGAGTGGTTGCAGCGCGACCCCGCCGGACGCATTCTCTTCAACAATCCCGCCGCTTACCCGGGATACGCTCCGCAATTCTTCTACTCTCCCTGCCCGAACAACGCGTACTGGCGCACCTGGCTCCGCTTCGTCGTGGTCTCGATCGCGCAGGCCGGTTTCGACGGCGTGTTTGTGGATGACAACATCATCCACTGCTACTGCCGCTACTGCCGCGAAGGCTTTGTGCATTATCTGCGTTCCCGCTACACCCCGCGCGAGCTGCGCTCCGGCTTCGGCACGAGCGAGGCGGAGAAGATCGAACTGTGCTCGCAGGCGGACAAGACCGCGTGGGCCAAAGCCCAGCCCGCGTTTATCGAATACCTCGTTTCCCATTACGGGCGCGGCGAACTGGAGAAGCGCTTCAAGATTGCGGACCTCTCGACGCCCGCGAACCTCGACCGCGTGGGTTACAACTTCCTGGAGCGGCCCGCCCGCGAGTTCATCGCCTCCCTCGAGCAAAAATACTCCGCCGAGGAGCGCCGCCGCCTGTTTGGCGCCGCCGACCTCACCCAGTTGGGCATTGGACGCCCGGAAGATCGCCTCCGCTGGTTTGAGACCCAGCGTTTTTGGGCCTGGAGTATTGGCGACCTGCTGGTGGATTTGCGGCGCGCCGTCACCCCTTACCGCCAGGGCTTCGTCTTCGTCCCCAATTGGGGCTCCATGCAGACGGTGGGCGGGGTCGAGGGGCGCAGGATTCAAGGCAAGAACGTTGCGGAGTGGGCGCGCGGCGCCGATTACATGATGTTTGAGGAGGACTACCGCCACGGCTTCCCGGGGCGTGCCGCTGCCGGCGGTTTCACCGTTCACGGTATCCAATACAAGTTCGCGCTGGCCAATGGCGTGCGCCCCGTGGTCCTATTCGGCGGGCCTCGCAGCCGCGCCAACGTGGAACTCGCGCACGCGGAGGCGGCTGCGGGCGGGGGTGGGTGCTTCGTCGAAAACTTCGGCCAATTCGGCGAGGTCCGCCGCCTCTATCGCCGTTTTTATGAGAGCCATTCCGACCTGTTTACCGGCTTCCAATCCATCGCGCAGGTGGCGCTGGCCTTTTTCTACAATCAGACGCACTTGGAAAACCCGGAGCACCTGCGCCAGGTCTACTCTCTCCATTCCACCCTTGCCTCGCAGCACGTCTTGTTCGACTTTCTCACCGAAGAGACGCTGCACCTGCTGCCGGGCTACCGCGTTTTCATCCTCCCGTCCGTGGCTTATCTTTCCCGCGCTCAGGAACGGACGATTGAGAAATGGATGGATGGCGGAGGGCGGCTCATCGTTCCGGGCGACCATCCCACCTTCTACGAGGATGCCCAGCCGCGTCCCACGCCCGCCTTTGGCTCTGAGCCCTCGAACATCTCAGAGATCCGCTCTACGCAGTTCCAATGGACCGGGCGGGAAGGCCTGCTCGGGTTGCGCGGCTACGCCTATGGGAAGCAGGAAGGGCGCCAGTCGCGCGTCACCATCCACCTGCTTAACTACGATCTCGACGCCACCCACGAGTCCGAGCCGGTTCGCAACCTCTCGATTTCCGTCGCCCTGCCCGCTGCCTTTCAGCACGCCACCCTCGGCAAACTTTCCGCCTTCGCGCCGGATTCCAGTGAGGCATTCGAGCTTCACGGCGAGGTCCGCGACGGCAAACTCTCCTTCGAGTTGCCGGAGTTGCGCGTCTATTGCCTCGCGGAAGCCTTGTTGACGGCCACGTAGCACGGCCATCCTGGCCGTGACCTTTCGTGGCACGGGCATCTTGCCCGTGACCTTTCGTACCACGTCCATCTTGGCCGTGGCCGACACGGGCAAGATGCCCGTGCCACGAAAGGCCGCAATGCCCTAGCCCGGGGCAGCAGGGCACACGCCAACCCCGGCCGGACGGTTCACCTTCCGGTCTACGACAGGTTGTCAGGTGCGATGGACCAATTCCTGCCGAGAGCTGCTGATCTACCTTACTATCTTTATGCCTGGGGTCAGTTGACCTTGGGAGATTGCGTGCTGGTCAATTGTCGAATGCTGCTTTTGGGGAAACTAACGACATCGATCTCAACGCGTGCCAGGCCCGCTTCCAGAAAACCAAGTTCCTTGGCTGCGGCCCATGACACGTCGATCACTCGCCCGGGGATTCCGGGGCCTCGATCGTTGATCTTCAACGTGGTGGATGCGAGGTTCTTGAGGTTTGTTACGCGGACCGTTGTGCCCAGGGGGAGCTTGCGGTGAGCGGCTGTAAGTCTATCCTTATCAAAGAGTTCACCGCTAGCAGTGGGCATCCCCTGGCGCTCGATTCCATACCAGCTTGCCATCCCGACTTCCCCCTTGGGCGCTTGATGCACCATGCATACCGGCCCAGGGAGAACCAGCGGCCTTGCTTCGGACCTCGGTGACAGAAAAATTAAACCCGCCACCGCACAGCCCATTACCATTTTCCTCATTCAACCTCCGATTAACGAATTTCCCTCACCCAGCAAAAGCTGAGGTAAGAAGGTATAGACACGTGAGGGGTAGGAGCGCAATCATCCTACAATTTTACGGAGAATTTGTCAAGGCGGGTATGCGCGCCTAAGATTGGCCTCATGTTCGGCACCCCGCATCGAACAACCTGGCTTTATTGCCGAGGGAAGCTAGGCTCGCAATGTAAAGTGAATTTGTGCTTCTCGACGGGACGAAATCTCGTAAATTAGACTGGCTGGACTGTGAATTGGACGACCCGCGTGAGACCTGCATTCGAATCCGCCTCCCTCTGCCATACCGCCCGCGCAGCGGTGGCGCAAAATCAAGATTTTCACCTGAAATGGTACTCGGACGAACATTTTGTCGCAGTCAGGTGAAACCCGCCGGTTGGCAAAGGGATAAGTCCTGACGACAATCGGCTGCGGTGCCCGATTGAAGTTTCCCAATTACAATCACATCTTGTCTTGTTAAGGTCCTATGGATTAATAGGATAGGGTCTATTCAAGGGGATGAAATTGTTTTCTTGGGGATTATAGTCTTTATGGACTAATAATAAAATCAAGGCATCACTCACTCGCAAGCAGCTTCGGCGAATCTTCTTCGGCTGGCGTGGTCCGTCAAGAGACAAATTGTCTATGCGCCGGATCAGCCGAGCCTCGGCGGGCTGCCCCGATCTATTTTAATGACATGACCAGCGGCGTTCCCTGCGCTCCCGACGGCTGCGTCAGCCCCAGCACCGCGGCCAAAGTGGCTACAAGATCAATGGGTTGGCACGCATTCGGGTAGAACCCCGGCTTAAAGGCGCTTCCCCAAAAAATCAGAGGAACCTGGGCGTCATAGTTCCAGGGAGTCCCATGAGTGGTGCCGGTCGCGGTTGACGATGGAACCGCATAGGGCATGAAGACCAGGAAGACATCGCCGCTTCGCTTGGAGTTAAAGCTGTTGGCGGCCTTTCGGGCAAGGGGGGAGTTCGGCAAGCTTCCCGTGAGAAACTGCGTGCGTGTAAACGCCGCCGCCACGTCGGCCTGTGCGGCTGCCGCCTCTGCGGCGACTTCCTCGGCTTTCGACTCAGGGACATTCCGCTTCTTCAGCGTGTCACGATTCAGGAAGAGGTAGGTTTCATCCTCGTCCTCGATCCACGGACCGGGTCCGAAGGCCCGCGTCAAGGCACTCTCTGCGGCGCTACGGATGGCCGCCGGCTGAGCCATCCCGATACCCAGTTTGTGCTCCTGAATAAAGTCCGGCGAGGGCGCCACGCCGTGGTCAGCGGAAAATGCGATCCAGACGTTATCCAGTCCCACCTGCTTGTCCAAGTCGTCGAAGAACGTGGCCAAGTAGCGGTCGGTCCTGATCGTGGCATCCGCAACCTCTTCGCTATACGGCCCATATTCGTGGCCAATGTAGTCATTGACGCTCAGGGAAAGGGTCAGCAGATCAGTCTCCGGGCCCTGGCCCAAGCGCTCGCTGCGGATGGCATCGGTGGCAAAAGCGAGCTCCATCTGGTTCATGAAAGGTGTGTTCTCAAGCCAACCCAGAAACTTGGGGTCAGGGCAAGTCTCGCCGGGGGAGGGTTCGAATTCCGACAGGGTTTTGCCGCCTGCACGGGGAGTCTCCGCCAGCGCCTGCCATTTTTGGCCGCAATACGGTTTCGTAGGTGTCTGCTGATTGAACTTGTCCACCCACGCCGGCAGCGTCGGCATGTAGTAGGTGCTGGTCACAAAGCGGCCCGAGCCCACGTCGTACCAATACGCGGCGGAGGGGGTACGCCCGCCCATCAGCACGGCGGCGCGGTCCTTGACGGATATGGAGACGGATTTGGCGCGAAAATTAGTCGCCAGGCGCAGCTCGTCTCCCAACGTCGAAGCGTTCAAGTTGCGGGGGGAGAACCCCGGCGTGCCGCTGGCCTTCTCGCGGTTTGCCACCGTGCGGGTGTGCGAGTCTTCCACGCAGTAGACCTCCCGTTTCAGGTCCCGGTCATACCAATTATTCTCAATGATCCCATGCGAGGAGGGGTAAGCGCCCGTCAGCAGACTGGCGTGTCCGGGTCCGGTCATGGTGGTAGCGTAATCGTACCGGCAGTCGGTAAACACCGCGCCACCCTCCAGCAGGCGGTTGAAGCCGCGTTTGCCAAAGTATGGCCGGAAGCGCATCAAGTAGTCGTAGCGGAACTGGTCAATCACCAGCACCAGCACGAGCTTGGGCCGGTTGGGGAAGTTGGGGTTCGCCACCGACTGCAGCGGCGCGCTCCATGCAAGCAGGATGATGGCGACGAGCGAACAAAGAACGCTTCTCTTGAGCACCTTGGTCCCTCCTAAAGGTAAGCCCGAAAGTCTAGCAGACACACCGGCCGCTTGTCGCGTTTTGCCGATTACAATAATGTGGCGTTCCCGTGAATTCCTTCTCACCGCAGAGGCACCGAGGCGCAGAGTTCAAAGAAGAAGGACCTTGCTCTGTGTCTCTGTGCCTCTGTGGTGAACCGCGTTGGTGTAAACTCAAATCTCGCCGGGATGGCAGCTTTGTATCGCCGCGCTATGGGGAGACCGCCGAATGAGAACCGACAGGACCAAAAAGCTTCCACTCTTCTTTACCCAGGTCATCGGATCGCTGCCCCGGCCCAAGCTGGTTGTCGATCTCATCAACCGCCGCGCGCAAATATCCGAGCAGCGCTTCCAATCGTTGATGGACGAGATGGTCATCTTCGCCATCCGCTTACAGGAGCAGGCGGGCCTGGACGTCATCAGCGACGGGGAATGGCGCCGTGTCCACTATGTGGAGGAGTTCCTGCAACGCGTGGGAGGGTTCGAAAAAATCCGGCGTTACGAGCACGCCGGGGAGAAAAAGCTCCTCCTGGTTTCTACCGGCAGAATGCAAGCGCCCGAGCCGGTATTCGTCCGGGACGCGCAGTTTCTGGCGGGCCACACCGACCGCGTTTGCAAGTTCGCCCTGCCCAGTCCGTTCTTGATAGGTATTCGTTACTGGCACGAGGACTATTCGCGACAGGCGTACCCGACGGTGCAGCATTTCATGGAGCACCTCACCGCGATCCTGGCGGCCGAGGCCAAGGCATTGGCAGGCGCCGGCATTGACATTGTCCAGCTCGACGACCCGGCCCTGACGTATTTCTGCGACCGGCGACTGATGGATCAGGGCGAAACGCACGATGAGCGCTTGCGCCGCGCCTGGGACCCGGACCGGCAGGTGGCCGAGGCGGTCAGTTACATCAACGCCATCTTCGCCGGTCTGAACGCGGAAACGCACCTGCATTGTTGCCACAGCGTCTACAAACGCCGGAGCGACGTCGCGGGAAACTACGAGCCGCTTCTTCCCCGCCTGCGGAATGCGCAGATCGACCGCCTGAACCTGGAATTTGCCTACCACGATGTGGGCGTTCCGAGCGATCTCAAGCTTCTGCCCGACGGCATCGGGGTAGGTATGGGAGTGGTGGACGTGCGCAGCGCGCGCCTCCAGGAGATTGATGAAATCGCCTCGATTGCCGCCGCCGGCGCCGAGCTGATCAGCCCGGAGCGCATTGCCCTGAACCCCGACTGCGGCTTTGCGCCGGACTTCGGAGAACCCCCGTCCATCGACGAGGCATTCGAAAAACTCTGCCGCCTCAGCGCCGCCGCCCAACATCTGCGCCAGCGCTTCGGCCAGTAATTTGGCGAAATAAAGGAGATACCTCGATGAGTGAAATCAGGAACACGGCCCGTTTCGCATCATGGTCAGCGCTTGTCGCCCTATGCTGTCTGCTGAATGCCGGAGTCCTGCGCGCACAGGAAATTCGCGTGGTCGCGGAACCGAATCAGTCGATCCGCATGGGCAGGGGCGGGTACGTTTGCGAGGGCAGGCTTACGCACACTCCCATTGACGCCACCGAAGACTGGACCTATGAAATGGTCCAGTGCACAGGTCCGATTTACAACTCATATGACTATGCTGCCCTGCAGGGCAAACTCAATCACGATGAACTGGTGAGGCTGAACGACACGATGGATCGTCTGAGCCGCGCCACCCAGGATAACCTCGAGAAACAAGCGCAGGAGCTCAGCCGCGACCTCAAAGCCACCATTGAAAGGCGCTTTCAGGATCTCCCCAACGACGTTTTGCTTTCGGCCGGGGTGCAGAACCTCAAGAAGAGCTTGTTAGACTACGTTGACCAGAGAGTGGTTTCCAGCACCCCTCCGATCATTCTGAGTCCCCCCAGAGCCCCGACGCCGCGCCGCACGCGTCCCGGCGCCACCCCGCCCAGCTAGCTTTTACCCTTTATTATTCATTTTGCCCGCCACACCGGGGGTACCATCCTCGGCCCGCGGCTGTGCTAGAATCACGCCGCGACAAATTCACAGGGAGGCTGCAATGTCGACACCTCGAGACCGCTGGCTGGCCCTTTTAGCAGGAGAAAATCCCGGTCGAGTTCTCTGCGACTACTGGGGTACGGCTGAGGTCACTGACCGGTTGCGCCAGGAACTGGGGTGCGCTTCCGAACGCGCGCTCTGGGAGCGGCTGGGAATCGACAAGCTGGTGCTTCTCGGCCCGACGCATCCGCTGGCCAAAGAGGATACGTGGCACATCCAATCGTTGTGGAGCATCTGGCACGTGGAAGTCAGGAACATTTCCTACGGGGAGGGCCAGGGCACCTACGAAGAGGCCGTCTCGAACCCGCTGGGCAAAGCCGAAACTGCCGCCGACGTCGAGCGCTTCGACTGGCCGGACCCCGCCCTTTTCGACGTGGACGGCATGCGCGCCAAGTGCGCAGCGTGGCACGGGTATCCCATCCTGGGCGGGTGCTATGAGCCGTTCTACCTTTACTGCCGGCTGCGCGGCATGGAACAGGCCCTCGCCGACCTCGCCGTGAATCCCGCCGTGGCAGAGGCCGCCCTGGAGCGCATCTATGACATCCACGAATCGGTGATTCGCCGCACCCTGGAGGCGGCCCGGGGGATGATCGATTTCATCTACGTCGCCGAAGACCTGGGCACACAAGCCACCCTGCTCATGAGCCCGGCATCGTTCCGGCGCTTTCTGAAACCCGCGATGCGGAAAATGATCGACCTCGCGCACTCCCGGGGCGTCAAGGTGATGCACCACGATGACGGCGCCATTCGACCCCTCCTGCCGGAATTGATCGAAATCGGCATCGACGTCCTCAATCCCATCCAGTGGCGCTGCGCGGGAATGGGCCGCGAGGAACTGGCGCGGGATTTTGGCAAGTCGCTGGTGTTTCACGGCGGCGTGGACAATCAGCAGACCCTGCCCTTCGGCTCGCCGGATGACGTGAAGCGAGAGGTGGCCGATAACATCCGCATCTTCCGCCCGGGCAAAGGGTACATCGTCGCCCCTTGCCATAATATCCAGCCCAACACGCCCACGGCCAATATTCTGGCGTTGTATGAGGCCGTGCATGAATGTGCCGCGTGAGGCGGGGAAGCCATCGTTCCCTGAAACCAGCGTGCCAGGCGGCGCGCCGGGTTCTTCATCCCACAATTTGTCCCCCTGTATGAGAAACATTTAATTCAAGTTCCTTCCATCTCTGCCGATAGAAGAGTTTGAACAAAATGTGCCCGAGTGCGCTGGCAGGGGGGTAGCAGGGGGTGGAGCATCCTCCGGGGCGCGCGGCGAAAAACTTCTGGTCAAGGAGTATCATCCATGCAGGATAAATCGTTTAAGGCCACCACCATCGTAGCCCCGGACGTCGGCAATCGGCTGGTTTTGGAAGCGGCATTTAACAACTGGGCGGAGGAAACCAAGCCTGCCAGCATTCTCCACGTTCATTACTATCACGATTTGCAAGCCCACGTGCAGGGCTATCAGGTGGTTTACGAAGAGCCGTGGATGCCCTATTTGTCGCCGGAAACACCCCGGGAGGAAGAGCCCGCCCACATGCTGATTTAAGGGAAATCGAGTTCGGCTGTGACCCTCATCGCGTCCACTTCCGTGGGCACCGGCAGGTCCGCGGCGGGCGGACGCGACGGGGCACAGTCGGCTGTGGCGTTGTCAGGTCGCGCGGGGCCGTGGGGCACACGGCCGGCGCGATGGTAGGTAGGCTGCACGTCATGGCACGCGCGCGGCGAACCGTGAGGTCCGCCGCGCGCATTTTCTTGTCCGTAATGCGACAGGTAGGCAGAGTTACCCCTCGCAAGGTCGCGGAAAAACCCTCCCCCGGTTGTTATCCTGGGACCTATCAGCCTCGAATTTCGACAATTCCCACCGGCTTCAAAGCGGGAGTACAATCCTCCCTGCCATGAAACCCAAGATTCTCATTACCTATTGTCTTTTTACTGCGGCGATGGGCGGTCTTAAATTCCTCCCCGCCCAAACGCTCGCGGAGAGCGAAATCCTCAGCCAGGCTGATGCGCGCATTCAGAAATACCGCACGGGCAACGCCCAACTGCGCCTCGTGACGCCTGACGGGAAGGCGCTCAAGAAAGGGGTGCGTGTCACCATCGAACAGACGCGCCACAGTTTTCTCTTCGGCTGCAATATCTTCATGCTGGGCAAGTGCAAGACCGACGCGGAGAATGCCGCGTACGAGAAGGAATTCTCCGACCTGCTCAATTACGCCACCGTACCGTTCTATTGGTGGGTCTATGAGCGCGAGGCGGGGCATCCCGATTATGCGAGCACTGAGCGGGTGGCCGCCTGGTGCGCGGCTCATCAAGTCACCATGAAGGGGCATCCGCTGGCCTGGAATTACGTGGACCCCTCCTGGCTGCCTTCCGACCCCGCGGAGGCCACACGCTTGCAAATGCAGCGCATCACCGACATCGTGGGGAAGTTCAAGGGCCAAATCAATTTCTTTGACGTGGTCAACGAAGCCACGCAATTCCAGCGCCAGGAGTTACTTCAGAACGCGCCCAAGCTGACCGCCGGCATCGAGCAAATGGGGGCACCGAGCTACCTGCGCACGGCGTTCACCCGCGCGCGCGAAGCCAATCCGCAGGCCACGCTGGTGATCAACGATTACGTCACCACGGACGATTACCTCGAAAAGGTGATCTCACCACTCGCGGACGCTTCCGGCCGGCCGCTTTTCGACGTGATCGGCATTCAATGCCATCAGCATGCAAACGTCTGGTCCCCCGAGAAAACCTGGGGCATCTGCGAGCGTTTTGCCAAAGTGGGCAAGCCGCTGCACTTTACGGAGGCCACGATCATTTCCGGCCAGCGGCACTCGGAACTGAAGCAGAATCCCTCGCACTTTGATTGGCCGAGCACTCCGGAAGGAGAGCAGCGGCAGGCGGAAGAAATCACGCGGTTCTACACCGTCCTCTTCAGCCATCCCGCGGTGCAGGCGATCACCTGGTGGGACTTTTCCGATCAGGGCGCGTGGCAGCAAGCCCCCGCCGGGCTGGTGCGCGCCGACATGACGCCCAAGCCCGCCTACGATGCCTTGATGAAGCTGATCAAGGGCCGATGGTGGACGCGCGCGGAAGCCCGCGTATCGCGCCAGGGCGTCGCGCAGTTTCACGGCTTTTATGGTGACTACAAGGTGAGCGTGATGGAACACGGGCGTGAACTTACCGGAACCTTTACGTTCAATTCCCAGTCCGCGCAGCCCATCGAAGTCAAGCTGAAGTGACGTCCACCTGAACGCGCACCGTGCTGGTCTCCCAGGGCTTCAAGGGAACTCGCAGCGAATTGTTCTCGACCGCAAGGGGAGAAAGCATTCGCTCCCGCCCGTCGCACCGCGCGGCTGTTTTGAGATTCACACCCGGCAGATGGAAGTTGATCAGGGCGTTCGTCGCCAGCCCCGCCCCCTCGTACAGGCGCAGGATGACGCCCTTGCCGTCCTCCGCGGTTTTGAACCCCGCCACGTAGACGTTTTCCGGCTGAACATCCAGAAAACTTCGCGCCGCGTCGCGCCATTTGCCTTCCTGGGCGCCCTCGACGGCATGCACGCGCAGCGGGCTGAGTGCGCTCCATCCGAAGTGGTGCGCGTCGTTGTAGGTCCAATCGCTCCCATGCGTCGCGAGTGAGTAGCGGAACACGTAACCGCCACCCTGCGCGATGGGCACGTCCACCACCCAGTGGTTGTGCATGAGGAAGGAATAGAGCCAGCCGCGGGCCAGCCAGTTGTCGTCCTGCATGGTCAGGTAGGGCAGATACTTGTCGGTTTGGATCCCCCCGAGTTGGACCAGGGGCGCATCCACCGACGACCACACCACGCCGTAGTCCTTACGGGCGATGGAAACCCAGTGGCGCGCCACGTAGTTGTCGCGAATCGAGCCGGGGATCTGGTCCAGGTCAGGTTGCATGACCCCGCCCGGCACATCGATTTTGTAAGTGTTATGGTGGGTGATCCCCTCCACCCAGGTGTGATAGTCCGTACGGATGGCAAAAGGAAACGCGTAATGCACAGTCTCTTTGGGAAAGACCGGCTTCTTCATCATGCGGTTAATGATGTCGACCTTCTTCAGTTGCGAATAGAGAATGATTTCGTGCTCGAACTTGCAAATGTACTCGATGTGCCCGGAGATTTTGAGGCTGGAATAGACCGGCCCGGATGCGCCTTTCTCAATCCGCACGTCGCGCACGGGATACTCGTCCAATTGTTTGAATTCCCGCTCGGTCAGGCGTTCCTGCAGCCTGTAGACGAGGCCATTGAAGCCGTGTTCGGCGCGCGGATCCACGAACTCGCGATTTAATTGTCGGTCAAGCAGACTGGCGACCGTGCCATCTTTCAAACTCAAGTCGATTTTGTAAAACTCATTCTCGAGGCTCCGGTCAGAAACGGCTGTAACTGTGCCACCCGCCGCCGGTGTTCCGGATTCAATCCGCAAAGTCTTGTAACCCAGGGAAGGCACTCGCTCCGCCAGGAAGATCAGGGTGTCGGGAACGCCCGCGCGTTTTTCGATCTGCCACGCCACTTCCCTGCCGCTTTCCGCGTCGACGAGCCGAAAAGATTGTGGCGCCTGCGCCGGCACAGGCGTCCGCACGATTTCGGTTCTTTGCCAGGAGAGGGGATTCCACACCGCCAGGGTCAGCGGCCCCGTGGTGGAAATATTCCGGCACAAGTTGCGCGCCGATTCCTTTTCGATCCGCTCGGCGGCGTCATGAGCGTAACGGGCATGCGCGGTTTTCTCCTCCCAGTGCTGCTTGCCGCCTCCCTGGCTCTCATCCACGTAAATGTCGGCGCGAATGTCATACCACTCGATGGTGTGCTCTTCCCACATCAGCAATTCGTTGTAAGCCTTGAGGAATTCATCCTGGCGCCCGGGCCCTCCCGCCACCAGGGAGGCCAGCGTCGACAATCGCTCCGCATCGGGCAGGTAGTTTTCCGTCCTCCTTCCGAGCGCCGCCGCGTTGGCTTCGCCCAGGTGCAAATCCACCCAACCATCGGGCGCGCCTCCTCGCAGGTGGGGAATCTGATCGCTCTTCAGGCTTTCGATGTAGTGGAAGAATTCGGGAATCGTGGAAACCCGCAACTGGGGATAGGCCCATTGCGCGTTCCAGTTGCGGGCGACCTCCGAAATCATTTTGATGGGCGGGGTGAAGTCGAAGGCCGCTTGCAGGGCGATAGCGTCAAAGGGATAATCGGCGCGCTCGTGGCGGTCGAAAAAGGGGCCAATCGACTTCTCTCCCTCCTGCATGTTGATGCCGTTCGTGTGGTCCCCCCGGTAGGGGTTGTCCCAGGACAAGAGGTTGAATCCTTCCACGTATTGGATGGGGCGCCAAATCAGAATTTCGCTGCCGTCGGGCCCGGCCAGGTAGAACAACGTGGGAGCGTTGCCGTTTTGCATGTTGTCGCGGTCGCCGTTCGAGCCCATCACCAGATAGCGCAATCCCGCCTTGGCCATGACTTCCGGCAGCGCCCAGGTGAAGCCGTTGACGTCATCCAGGATGGCGCCTTCCGGATGAATTCCGAACTCCCGGCTGAGGCGCTCGGTGGTGTAATAAACGGAGCGGTGCAGGGTCTCGAGGCTCATGAAGTCGGTGTTCATGCTGCAATAAAAACCGCCCACGGTCATGCGGCCTTTCTTGATCCAATCCATCACTTGCCGCACCTTCTCCTCGCCGCGTGCCTGGCGGTAGTCATCGATCAGGTAACCCACCTCGATGTTCCACTTGAATTGCGACTCCTCGGGCCAGTCGCTGGTTTCCTCGCAGAAACGCATGGCGTCGTCGATGAAGGGAATGAAGCGCTGGCGCATTTTGGAGGGCAAATCCATGAAGCCTGGATCCTCGTGCGAATTATGGATGAGGTAGACCTTCCACATGCGTATGGGCCGGACTTGCAGGAAGGTCTCCGCAGATTTCCCTCCCGATTTAAGAACCAGGCGCGCGGACGCCTCCTGCTCGACGGGCGTGATGGGCAGGTAATATTTCCCGGCTAGCTTCAGCGCCTTGCCGAGATCGAACGCCTCGGTCTTCCCGCCGATTTGAACCTCCACCGAGCCGCTCGCCGCCGTGGGCGGGACATTCAAGAGGATGACTTGGCGGAGCTGAGTTCCTTCCCGCGTGTAGAGGTGGCTCAACTGCGCCTGCAAAGCGTTATCGGATGGAATGATTTGCCCCAGCGTCGATGAATAAGAAAGGCTGGACGCACACGCGGCCAGCAGGGTACGGAGAAATGCACGTCGCGAGTCTGCCATTACGCTTCCCCCTGATTTCATATAATGATTTCAAAAATCCATTATCAATTCGTGCTCACCTCACGGAGCGCCATTAAATCGAACGACGCGGCTCTCGTGGGTTGACACGATACACCCCTGCCACCATTTTTTCCGCCGAAAAACGCGATTGCATGAGGTTTCGGGCAAGCATCGCCTGCGATCGAGAATCTAGTGGGGGGTAGGGGCGGTTCGCGAACCGCCCCTACGAAAGCCCGCGTGACTGGCGAAGGGGACGCCGCCCCGGCCCTATCTTGCGGTGCCGGGGCAGCCCATGGGGCTGCCTAGGGCTTTGCGGGCGGAGGATTCCCCGCAATGGCATGCTGCACGAGATCCAGATTTGCGGGATTCAGCGGCACGATGCCGCATGGGTCTGCGAATAATAACGTGTGACTCCACTCTGTAGCAGCGAGGATGATGAACCGATTGCCGACACGCACCTCAGGAGGAAGTTTGCCGTTAACGCGGTGGAAATTTTCATCAACAATGGAGAGAGCTCCGGTATCGCCGATTTTCCACTTACGTGAAGGTGTGAAGGTATGAATTATTCGGAGATCAGGAAAAATTAAGTCATCGGCATCCTCTGGTGTATCCACCTCGATGACCTGGACTACGCCAGCATACTCAGCGTTGCGGGCCATCAGGCTGATGACCTCCGGGCCGCATACATGGTCTTTTAGTACCCTCTCAATCTGCGGTTCCTCTCTTTCAAATTGGGCCGCGGCCACAGGCATTGGGTCGCCTGGCTCGCGGCATCGAGTCCATCTCGTTAAGCAGGAGAAATCAAAACTCGTTAAGCGGGCGATATCCGCAGGGTCAGCGTTGGGTCCAAAAACTGCCGAGACAGTCGGGTACCGCATATTTCCGGGCCGGGGGGACCTGACGTGGAGCAGGTAGCTCGGATGGAGCGTCAATCCATCCCACGTATTCTCGATGTCAAAGCCCCCCACGATTGAAGCCCGTGCTCTGAGGATATTCTGCTCGATGGACTCGGGGGAA
>Ga0326728_10012553_pt1 | contig 18764 bp, 13 predicted proteins | sample MB3enrmetagenome_FD_207602 | JGI IMG/M metagenome (GOLD analysis project Ga0326728, IMG submission 207602) | Lab enriched peat soil microbial communities from McLean, Ithaca, NY, United States - MB31MN | ecosystem: Environmental > Terrestrial > Soil > Wetlands > Peat | place: USA: New York... | reverse complement strand
AAGACGCTCATCGAAGCGATGATTCTGGTCGTCATCGTCGTCGTGCTGTTCCTCCAGAACTGGCGGGCGTCGCTCATCCCGCTGCTGGCGGTGCCTGTCTCGTTGGTCGGCACGTTCGCGGCGATGGTCGCCATGGGCTTCTCGCTCAACAATTTGACACTGTTCGGACTGGTGCTGGCCATCGGCATCGTGGTCGACGACGCCATCGTCGTCGTGGAAAACGTGGAACGCCATATTGCCGAGGGCCTCGCTCCCGTGGAGGCGGCCAGAAAGGCCATGGACGAGGTCAGCGGCGCCGTGGTCGCCATTGCCCTGGTTTTGAGCGCGGTGTTCATTCCCACCGCGTTCATCGCCGGCATCACGGGCAAGTTCTATCAGCAGTTCGCGTTGACCGTGGCCGTCTCGACGCTGATCTCGGCGTTCAACTCGCTGACGCTCAGCCCGGCGCTGGCGGCGTTGCTGTTGAGACCGCACCATGAGGAAAAGGATTTTATCGGCCGACTGATGCACTATTCGGTGGGCTGGGTCTTCAAAGCTTTCAACTACGCATTCGAGGCCGGCCGGCGGGGCTACGTCGCGACCTTGCGCCACGTCGTCCTCCGCCATTGCGGCATCAGCCTGTTCCTCTACGTGGGTTTCATTGGCCTCACTTGGTTGGGTTTCCACCAAGTGCCTGGCGGCTTCATTCCGGCGCAGGACAAGGGCAACATCTTTTGTTACATGCAGCTTCCCGACGGCGCCTCGCTGGAACGCACGGCGGCGGTCAGCCAGCGGGTGGCCAAATTGGTGCGTGAGGCTCCCGGCATCGCCGCGGTCTCGGAATTTCAGGGTCTGTCGCTAGTGAATCTCGGCAACAGCGCCAATGCCAGCACCCTGTACGTCCGCTTGGCGCCCTTCGACGAGCGGAGCAAGGCGGGTTTGACTGCCGACGTCGTCATGCGCCAGTTGCGTGTCAAGATCGCGCAAGCCAATATTCAGGATGCACTTGTGGCCGTTTTTGGCGCCCCGCCCGTGGACGGGTTGGGCACCCTCGGCGGTTTCAAACTGCAAGTGGAAGACCGCGCCAATCTCGGTTTTGCCGCGCTCCAGGAGGGCACTACCAGACTCACCGCTGCCGCCATGGAAGACCGGCGGATCGGCAGCGCGCTCTCAACGTTCCGCGCTCATGTGCCGCAGGTGTATCTGGATGTGGACCGGGCGAAGGCCGAATCCATGGGCGTGCCGTTGAACAATGTCTGGGACACGCTGGAGATCTACCTCGGCTCGCTCTACGTCAACGACTTCACCTACCTCGGTCGCCCGTACCACGTCACGTTGCAGGCGGACGCGCCGTTCCGGGCCAAGCCCGCGGATGTGCCGAATCTCAAGACCCGCAATGTCAACGGGGAGATGGTCCCGCTAGGCACACTGGCGGCGGTGCGCGACATCGCGGCGCCGGTGCTGGTCGGGCATTTCAACATGTATCCCACGGCAGAAATCACCGGCAGCCTCGCGCCGGGGGCCAGTTCGGGCGAGGCGATCGAGCTAATCAACGACTTGGCCGGGAAAGTCCTACCGCCGGGCATGGCCATTGAATGGACCGAACTGACCCTGCTGCAAATCCAGGCGGGCAACACGGCGATTTTGATCCTGCCATTATGCGTGCTGATGGTCTTCCTCGTGCTGGCGGCCCAATACGAAAGCTGGTCGCTGCCGCTGGCCATCATCCTCGTCGTCCCCCTGAGCCTGCTCTTCGCCATCTTCGGCGTGTGGGGGCGCGGCCTGGACAACAACCTCTTCACGCAGATCGGCTTGGTGGTGCTGATCGGCTTGGCGTGCAAGAACGCCATTCTGATCGTCGAATTCGCCCGCCAGTTGCAGGAAGCCGGCCAAGACCGACTGGAGGCCATCATCGAGGCCAGCCGGTTGCGGCTGCGTCCGATCTTGATGACCTCGTTTGCGTTCACCTTTGGCGTGCTGCCGCTGATGGTGGCTCGGGGCGCGGGCGCGGAAATGCGCGTAGCCATCGGCACGGCCGTCTTTTGGGGCATGCTGGGCGTGACCTTCTTCGGCCTGCTCCTGACGCCGGTCTTCTATTTGGTCATTCGCCAGGTGCTCGAACGCAAGCAGGAGCGAGCCGCTGGCCAAGCCTCGCCCGGAGCCGCATCGTTGGGCGTCACCACCGTCGTGCTGCTGCTGGGCTTGACCTCGGTGATGTTCCTCAGTGGATGTGCCGCCGGACCGAACTACCGGCGACCACCAACCAAGGTTGATGCCGTCTTCGCCAACGGCAACCAGACCAACCTCACCATCGATCCCGTCGCGATTGAGTGGTGGCGGGGATTCAACGACGAGACCCTGAACCGGCTCACCGAGGACGCCGTCGCCGCCAACCATGATCTGCGCATCGCCACCGCCCGCGTCCGCGAAGCCCGCGCGCTCCGCACCACCGTGGTGCTGGACTTGGTACCGACCGTCACGGCCAGCGGCGGCTACACCCGATCACTGTCCAGCCTAGACTCCAACCCGTACCCGCTCACGCGCGATGAGCGTGAAATCGCGCTGTACGACGTCGGCTTCGACGCCCTATGGGAGGTGGACATCTTCGGCCGCGTCCGCCGTTCCATCGAGGCCAGCACCGCCGAGGCCGCCGCGCTGGAGGCGTCGCGGCAAGACGTGCTCGTCACGCTCACTTCGGAGGTTGCGCGTAATTACTTCGAACTGCGCGGCGCGCAGAACGAGTTGGACGTCGCCCGCCGGAACGCCGATAACCAGCGCGAAACCCTCGGCATCACGAGCGCTAAACTCAACGCTGGCCGCGCCACCGACCTTGACGTGGCCCGCGCCGAGACACAACTGAACGCCACCCTCGCCACCATCCCGCCGCTGGAGGCTGCCATCAAACAAACCATCTATCGGCTCAGCGTTCTGACCGGCCAACAACCCACCGCCCTGGACTCCGAATTGTCCCCGCCCGCACCACCACCTGCCCTGCCCGCGTTGATCGCCTTGGGCAATCCGGAACAGCTCCTGCGCCGCCGCCCGGACATTCGCGCCGCAGAACGCGCTCTGGCGGCCGCCACCGCCCGCATCGGCGTCGCCACCGCTGACCTGTTTCCCCGTGTCACGTTCATCGGCAACCTCGGGGTGTCCGCAACTACTCTCTCGTCTCTCTCCGAGGCCGGAGCCGACACCTACTCCTTTGGGCCACGCATTACTTGGGCTGCGCTCGATCTGGGACGCGTCCGCGCCCGCATCAACGCGGCCGACGCCCGGACAGAGGCTGAACTGGCCACCTACGAAAGAACCGTTCTGTTGGCCTTGGAAGAAACCGAAGACGCCTTGGTCGAGTTTGGCCGCAGCCAGACCCGCCGCGATTATTTGAGGACCTCGGCCGCTGCCGCCGCACGCGCCGAGAAACTGGCCACGCAGCGGTACGACAGCGGCGTTGAAGATTTCCTCACCGTGCTGGACGCGCAGCGGACGCTGTTGTCGATCCAAGAGCAACTAGCGCAGAGCGAAACCCGCACCGCCACCACACTCGTGGCTGTCTACAAGGCGTTGGGCGGCGGCTGGGAAATCGAGAAACAACCGGTCCAGAACCAAGCCGCACGCTAAAGATGCGTGTTGATTGCACGCAGGATGTCATTGACTGTCGTCGTTTCGCGTTCATGACGTCGCTGCATCTGCTCGGCGTGCTGACGGTCCGTGATGTCCTCCGAAATACCGAGGAGGTAGGCCGCCTCCCCCTTGTCGTCGAGGAGCGGAATCTTTTTCGTGTGCAGTATCCGCGCACCGTGTTGTGCCGTCTTGATCGGTTCCTCGGGAATGTCGAGCAGGGCCTTGTTGTGCAGAACGGCGCGGTCCTTCTCGGTGAAGAAGTCCGCCTCCTCTTTCGGAAACAAATCGTAATCGTTCTTGCCGATCAGGTCGGCGCGTCGGTGCGTGAAGACCTCGGCGCCCGCACGGTTAAACAGCACGTACTCCAGGCGCTTGGCATCCTTGACGAAGACCATGTCGGGGATGTTCTCCACGATGGAGTCGAGGAACGTGTTGGCCTGGAGGAGCTGCGCCTCCATGCGCTTGCGGCCGGTGATGTCCTGCGCGATGCCGACGTAACGACTGATGTGCCCCGCCGGGTCGTGGACAGGAAATCCGCGGCTCCAAATCCACAAGACGGACCCATCGGGGCGGATGATCCGGTATTCGTGATCGAACGGCCGTCCCGACTTCTCAACCGCGTAATCGGCAACCACGCGCTGCCGATCCTCCGGGTGGATGGCGTCGATAAACGAGCCTGGGTTCTGGTAGACACTCTCCGGTGTCCGTCCCCAGATGCGCCCGTAAGCCGGGCTCACGTAGAACAGGTGCGCCAACTTGACATCGGCCATCCAGAAGACTTCATCGATGGTATCCGTAATGAGCCGGAGGCGCTCCTCGCTTGCCCGCAGTGCCGCCCCGGCCTGTTTCTGCTCGCGGATATCGCGGGCGATGAGTACAGTGCCCAGCCGGTTGCGCCCGCCGTCTTGCAACGGCGAGAGCGATATACTCACGGCGACCGGCTCACCTGCCTGCGTGCGTAGCACCGTCTCTTCGTCGCGAGCCGTGCACAGCGAGAGCAGCTGGCGGAGGCGTTCGACGCCGCCCGAATCCGCGCCTGCCAGACACTCGATCCGCTCCCCGAGTAGCTCCTGCTGCGTGTAACCCAAGGTTGCGCACAGCGCCTGATTGACGATGCGGATTCTGCCGTCGGCATCACACACCGCCAGCGGATCGGCCATGGTGGCGAGGATCTCGTTGGCGGCGAAGGCCGGCACAATGTCGACCAGCCGGTAGCGCTGGGCGACGCGGGCCGTCAAGACGAGACAGACGAAAACCGGCAAATAGCCAAAGGGATAGAGCGGCACGCCGTAACACGGCAGATAGTCCAAGCCGCCCAGATAGGCGAAGTTGAACGCGATGAGCAGAGCGCGCAGCCTGAGTTTATGGGTTCCGGGCTCTGCTTTGCGGTACTCGACCCAGTAATCGCGCAGGTTGGCGAGCCCGAGCCCGGAGAAGAATGTCAAGAAAGGAATGCCCAGCCAGCCGTAGCGCGGATAGTATCCCCACCAATAGCGGTGCACGCCGACGACCAGCACATCGCTGCCGATGGCGGCTGCCGAGAAAAATGCGGACAGCAGCAAGCCGGCCCAAATGAGCCTCTTGCGCCGCACGTAAATGCCCATCACGACCACCGAGGCCAGGTAGATGGTCGACGGAATAAAGGGAATGCCGAGAAAATGGAATCTTGCCCACCACATTGCGGCCGCTTCGTTGGTGGCGCAATACATCCCCGTGAGCCCAAAGAGCCATAGGCTCACGGCGAGCTGGACAAAGAAAAGCGCCGTGCTGACGCGCGAAGCGCGCTCACGGATGAGCACCACCACACCGACCAGGAGGAACCCCACAGCCGTAACCGCCGGCGGAAGAGCGTAAACGTTGAAGCCGTAAGTCGGTGTCATTTACGGACCGACCTGTTCAGTCATTGCTCCCTCGCAGCCGCCGTCGAGGATCACCTGGAGCCACGCTCGCTCCTCCGCGCGCTTACGCCGCGTCACATCTTGCTACTCTCACCACATGCCGATGAGTTTTGCAAACAGCCGCGGCCGCAGCCTCGCGATCCGGTCGAGCATACGCCGGTTGGTTTATCGCACCACCTTCCCTACCAGCCGTTTGCTATTTTCCCTGATACGAAGTGATCGGGCGACGTCGGTGCAGGTCCGGCTATGGCGAACACCAGGCGGTAAACGGTGTCCAAGGAGCGTCCATGACCTCATGTCACGTCGCGTGAGTTCGTCGAACGGCAAAGCGAAACTACAGAACTTTTCATCCGAGCTAATCCGAAAGGAGACGACCGGGGAGGCGGGGGTGCGATCCTGAATCCTGCGCGTCTGCCACTTCCGCCACTTTCGCCCGATTGCTGCAGCGGCAGACGGCGCACCGGATTGCACGGTGAACAACGGCATCCACAAAGAGACGGCCGCGTTTGCCTTCCAGCCGCCGCACTCTGCGTAACAGGACTCATAGGTCAGAGGCTACGATACCAGGAACGCGTAGCGCAGCACGAACAGCACGGCGAAGAGGTAGAGCAGCGGGTGCACTTCGCGACCGCGGCCGACGGCGAGCATGAGTGCAGCGTAAGCGATGAAGCCGAAGGCGATGCCCTCGGTAATGGAAAAGGCGAAGGGCATGGTTACGATGGTCAGAAATGACGCGATCCCTGCTGGAGCGTCCGCCCAGTCGATGCGCGCGATGCCGCGGATCATGAAGCTGCCGACGATGATCAACGCCGGGGCGACGATCGGATAGAGCGTTAGGTCGCCCATGCGCACGCCCTCCCCCGCCACCTGCGCCAGCGGGGAGAAGAACACTGCGGCCAGCAGCAGCGCTGCGGTGACCACGTTGGCCAGGCCGGTGCGCGCGCCCGCGTGGACGCCGGCGGCGCTCTCGACGTACGCGGTCAGCGTCGAGGTCCCCATCACCGTGCCCACGATGGTGCCAATGGCGTCGGTGGCCATCGCTTCGCGTGCGCGCGGTAGCTTCCCGTTCTCAAGAAATCCCGCCTGCTCGGCGACACCGATGAGGGTGCCGACGGTATCGAACAGGCCGAGGAAGAACAGAATGAAGATCACCGCGACCAGGTCCGGCTGAAACGCAGACACGATGTCGAGGTGCGCAAACGTCGGCGCGAGCGACGGCGGCGGCGCCATCAAACCGTGATACGGCACCAACCCGAACGCCACCGCGGCGGTTCCGGTAGCCAACGTGCCGATGAGAATGGCGCCACGATTGGCGCGCGCCACCAGGATCGCGGTCAAGGCGGTACCGCCAACCGCCACCAGTGTAGCCGCATGGTGCAGATTCCCGAGCGCCACAAATGTTCCGGGCGCCGGCCGCACCAGGCCAGCCCATTCGAAGCCAACCAGCGCAATCAACAACCCGATGCCGGCGGCAATGGCGTGCTTCAGCGCATCCGGAATGATGTCGACCAGCCGCTCACGCAGGCCCACGAGTGACAGCAGGAGAAAGATGAGCCCGGCGATACAGTTGGCTCCGAGCGCCACTTGCCAGGAGTAGCCCAGGCCACCGGCCGCCACCGGCCCTGCAACCATAAAGGCGAAGTAAAAATTGTGGCCCATCGCCGGCGCCACCGCGATCGGGTAATTCGCCCACAGGCCCATGAGCAGCGTGGCAAAGGCCGACGACAGACAGGTTGCGGTCATCACGGCGCCCGGATCCATGCCGGTGGTCGCCAGCACCGCCGGCTGCACGAAGATGATGTACGACAAGGTGACGAAGGTGGTGACCCCACCGATAATCTCAGCGCGCAGGTTGACCCGGTGCGGCAATACTTGACTCGGCTCGGTCACAGGAAGAATGCGCGCCATGGCTCTATCTCACATCCCGGGACGCAGCATGCCCTGACGGCACAGTCGTGTCATTCCGGCCACAGTGAGGAATCTCCTCCTCGCGCCGCGTTTCATACGGGCGGCCAACGGCAATCGTCCGTTGGTCGCGCGTGCCAGCGCATCGCGCCATGGCCCGAGCCCGCCGGTCGCGAAGATCACCACCTGTGCGATCCAGAGTGCTGCCACGATTAAGCTCCGTCCCAAGCATGACCGGCCGCCTGCCGGACGCGCTCAGGACGGGAGCATTAGTAGCACACCAAGGGCGGCAAAACGTAGAGGCAGCCCGCAGGCAAAGCCGCCGGGGCGCAGCATGCCGCGCTGCTACGCCGAGTGTGGGCAGATATCAGAAAGACAGAGCGGACCCAAGACGGTGGGTTCCGCGGCTCACGCCGACAGGCAGCTCACAGCCGGCGTTGTTGCGGGGCTGATATTTGCCGACCCAGTCGCTCCCGATCTGGTGCGCGGCGTCGTCGCTGTCGGCACGGAACCAGCGGTATCTGAGGGCGCCGATGTCGTTCCCCGTGTTCCATCTTGACTTGATCTCGCACGCCAGTTTGCCGCGGTGCGTGCTGCCGACGTAAATTACCTCGTCCGCATCGTCGAGGAAGAGATAAACCCCGGGGGAGTTCGGTGCGTCGGCGACCCGGCCCGGATAGCTGAGCGCGTGCAGGGCGCATGCGACGATGCGCTCGTCGGTCTCGTCTAAGTAATCGAACTTCATACGCGTTCCCTTTGCGCCACTGGTCAACTCGCCCGGCCCGTGTTTTTGTAGCGGATCGCAGGGAGGATTGTAAGCTAGGACTTTCCCGCAGCCGAGGCGGCTCGATGCTCAACCTGGGCGCGTTCTCGACGGGCGAACAAAGCGTAAAATGGCACGCCCGTCGCCGCGACCGCCAGCGCGATGGCGCATTCTTTGGGCCTGCCCCATAGCATGACGCTGGCGATACCGGCGTTGGCGGCCAGATACAGCGCCGGTACGAACGGGTAGCCCCAAGCGCGATAGGGACGGTAGCGGGTCGGCTTGCGCCAACGCAGCACGTAGAGCGCGGTGGTGTCCGCCATGGTCGCCAGCACGATGGCGAACGTGGTGTAATCCAGCACGCTTGGAAAGGAGCGCAGCAAGATGATCAACCCGATGGTCGTGAGCGCCTGCACGACGATGGCGATGTGCGGCGTATGATGGGTTTCGTTCACCCGGTGCACGCCGCGAAAAAAGAGGCCGTCCAGCGCCATAGCGTAGGCGATGCGCGGCCCCACCAGAATGGTCGCATTCAAGCAGCCCAGGACGGAGGCGAGCGCCAGCGCGGCCATGATCGTCCCCCCTGCGGCGCCGAAGAGGGCACGTGCCGCGGCCTCGCCGACACGCACCTCGCCGCGCAACACACTCACCGGCAGTGCGTACAGATAGATCGCGTTCAATCCGACGTACACCACGGTACACACCGCGAGCCCGATGAACAGTGAGCGCGGCACGTTGCGGCCCGGATCACGGATCTCGCTGGCGACGTACACCGAAGCGTTCCAACCGAGGTAGGTGAAAAGAATCGGCGACAGCGCCAGCCCGAAGGCGCCCGGCGAGGCAGCCGTAGCGCCCTGCAGCAGGGGCTGCAGATGTAGCCACTCACCGCGGCCGACCAGCGGCCCTGCCACCATGAGCGCAGCCAGAGCGAGCAGCTTGATCGCGCCGGTGACGTTGTTGAAGCGCGCACCCCAGCGGACGCCGATGTAGTTCACCCAAGAGGTGAAAACGGTGAGCGCCACCGCGACAGCCACCTTGCCCGATTCTTGGAGATCGATGAACGCCGCCAACCCTTCGGCGAAGCCGGTCGCCAGGGTGGCGATCGTACCGGCGTAGATGACGAAGAAGGATAGCCAGCCGACCAGGAACCCGGCGGCGGGATGGTAGGCCTCGCGCAGGTAGACGTAATCACCTCCGGCGCGGGGATACATGGCGCCGAGCTCGGCATTGGCCAACGCACCGGCGAGCGAGAGCAGTCCACCCACGAGCCAGGCCGCCAGAAACACCCCCGGATGCGGCAGATGGCCGGCGACCACACCTGGAGTGAGAAAGATGCCCACACCGATGACCGATGAGACCACCAGCATGGTGGCGTCGGTGAGGGTCAGCCCCCGCTTCAAGCGATCGAGGGGGTGACGGTCTGGCTCAGCCACTTACGTACGCGCTCCTGTGGCGTCCTGCGTACGTGAACTCTACGGCCCCCGTCAACCGCTTGAATCGGTGCCCAAGAGACGCGGCGCGCCGTGCCTCTACTCCCCCGGCTTCGGTGCCGACGCGGGTTTTTTCTCCGCCGTCTTCTTTTCCTTCTTCGCCGCAACCGGCTTCTTGCCCTTCCGCGATTGCACGCACTTCATGATGTGCTGTGCATCAGTGTCGAACTCGGCTGTGAGCTGGTCCAGCGTGTGCCCAGCCCACACCGCATCACGGACACGCTTGCAAGAGAGTTGATGCGGTGTTCGGACTCCCGCGCTGAGTGGCACCACACCAGCCAACACCCAGAAGGCGATCAACGGCATCACATTTTGTCGCATCTTCACCCCCGAACCGTCTCCATCCCCTGAATCACGAAACCGGCTCGGGAGCAAAGGGATGATTGTACCGGTGTCGCACCTGGGGTATGATGTAGCAGCGTAAAGGCAAAACAAAGGAGAGACACCATGGCAGTAGCACGGGTGAGCGAAATCGTCGCGTCCTCCAAGGATTCCATCGAGGGTGCCGTTCAGGAAGGGTTGAAGCGGGCTGCCAAGACGCTTCGGGGGATCACCGGTTTTGAGATCACGCGCATACAGGGGAAGGTCGACAGGGGCAAGCTCACGGAGTACCGCGTACACATGAACGTCACCTTTGTGCTCGAGGAGTAACGACTGGCTCGGCGGTGCACACCAGCCCGCCGCTGATCCGGGTTTGCACTCCCTCCTCAACGCCCGCGCCGAACGCGCCGCGCGTGCATGACGGCGCCCATGCGCCGCAGTGCCCGCGACACAGCATCCGGACGCAGGCGGACTTCGATCAGCGTCACGCCATCCGAGCGTAGCGCCTGTGAACGACACCGCTTCGCTGCCGTGGCGCGACAGCTCGTCGCGCACGCTATCCGTGGTTAGCTCCTCGCCCTCCGGCTCGGGCTCCCGAGCTTGCGGCGGTTGCAGCGCCCGGCGTGTCTTCGTTGATGGGCACCACCACCACCCAGCCCGCGCATCGTTTGCACTGTTGCGACGGGCCGTGTACGTTACGCTGACGTGCGCAGACGCCAATGAGCGATAAGTGGGAACGTTCCTTGATCGTCCCGGCGGGTGAGCAGGACGGAAGGGAATTGGAGGAGACGCGGCGGCTGATCGGTTACGGTGTGCGAGCCGTCTTCAGCCGTGACCTGCGGGGCCGCGATTATTCACTGCCGGTCACGTTCCTGCAAAGCTACCGCGGTTTCCCACGGAAATGTCCGGAGCAATACTGCTCGGCGTCCATCCAGCTGGAGAACGACGGCGGCTGCTTCGTCTATCACGGCCGCGGACAGGCGCTGACCTGTCATGAGGGCCACCGCTTCGTCTGCTTCCGCTTTCGTCGCTTCATGGTGTTGTCCAAGCTCGATCTGTATCTCGCCCGTCTCGGCGCCGCCAAGTGGCAGCAGGTGATCCATTTCCCCGCGCACAGCGCTTACGGGCGCGGGCTGCTGCGGGCGTTGTGGGATGCCCCGTACGAGGAAGTCCTCTGTGGTTCGGCGCGCCCGAGAGAAGCGCGGATCGTCGCCCGCTGGCGCGGGCTGCGCCGGCGGTTTGCGCGTGAGCTGAGTGCCTCGGATCGCACGCTTGTCCGGTCGAGAATCAGCGGCTGTTTGGACCTGTGTTCGGAAGGACTGCAACTGGTTCGCGATCACGTCAGCGCTATGGAATTCGCCTGTCCGCAGGGGCACCGCATGCTGGTGACCAAGTCGCAGCGTGGCACCTTCATCAGCAGCCGGATGATCCTCTCAGTCAGCCTGGCGGCTGAATCGTTGTAAGCTCAGCACGGCATCGCCCTCGCGCCGACCCGGCAGCCGGGGACGGCCCTTCCTGGGAGGCTGGGAGGAGAGGGAGCAAAAGGGTCCCCTCTCCCTCAGGGCCTCGGCGCATGACCCCGTGCATTATGGCGTGCGCCGCCGTGATCAGCTATCAGTCATCGCCATGCGCATCGTCATCATCGGCGCGGGTCCTGCGGGGTTATCCGCCGCATACGATCTGAGCCGTACCGGCCATCGAGTGACCGTCTTCGAAGGGGCGCCGAGCGTCGGCGGGTTGGCGGCGGGATTCAAGGCAGCGCACTGGGAGTGGACGCTGGAGAAGTTTTATCATCATTGGTTTGCTTCCGATGCCGCCATTCTCGGCCTGATCAAGGAACTGGGCTGGGGTGACGAGGTGCTGTTTCCACGGCCGATCACAGCCATGTATCACGACGGCAAGTTCTACGCCTTCGATTCCGCACTTGCCGTGTTGCGCTTCCCGGGCATTCCTTTCGTGGACCGGCTGCGTTGCGGACTGGTTGCGTTGTACCTGCGGCTCACCCCGCGCTGGCAACCGCTGGAGCGCGTGACCGCGGATGCCTGGCTACGGAAATGGCTGGGGTCTCGCGCGTATGAGAGTATGTGGAAGCCGATGCTGGTGGGCAAGTTCGGCGAGCAGAATCTCCCGGTGGTCAACATGGCGTGGTTCTGGGCGCGGATTCATGCACGCACGCCGCGCCTTGGGACTTTCAAAGGCGGCTTTCAAGCGTTCATGGACAAGCTCGCCCAGGTCATCACGTCTCAGGGCGCGGAGATCCGGCTCAGCAGTCCGGTCAAGGGCATCAGGAAGCGTCCGGACGGCTCATTGCAAGTCGAAACAGAGGCGGATGCCACAAGCTTCGATGTTCTCATCTCCACTTGCTCGCCTGCCCTCATGGCGGACATCACGCCGGATCTGCCAGAGGCGTACTCAGCAAAACTACGCGCGCTCAAGTCGTTGGGTGCGGTGGTCATGGTGTTGACGCTCGACCGCCAACTGACGAACGGCATCTACTGGCATAACCTGCCCAAAGAGGCGGGCTTTCCGTTCCTGGCGATGGTCGAACACACGCACTACATCGGCCCGGAGCACTACGGCGGCGACCACATCATCTACTGCGGTGACTACCTTGAAGCCGACCACGAGTACTTCCGGCTCTCGAAAGAGGAGCTGTTGGAGCGTTTCCTCCCGGCGCTCGCGCGCTTCAACCCGCAGTTCGATCGCAGTTGGGTGAAAGAGACCTGGTTGTGGCGGACGGCCTACGCGCAACCGGTACCGCCAGTGAATCACTCGCACAACATCCCAGCGGTCCGGACACCGTTGCGAGGCCTCTACTTCGCGTCGATGAGCCAAGTGTACCCATGGGATCGCGGCACCAACTTCGCCGTCGAGATCGGGCGCAAGGTCGCCCAAATGGTCGTGGCAGATTTCGCGACACGCGACTCGCGATAAGCGATCCGCCAGTCACAGTTTGTACTCGGCGCGCACCCAACCTTCGTCGTTGCGCCGGTACTGGCCGCCAACCGAGTGGGCGCGTCCGGCGATGAACAGGTACCCGATCTCACCGCCAATGTGGTCGCTGAACTGGTAAAAGATCTTTGGGCGGATGATGGTATAGTCGCTCTCGATGGCATGGATGGCCACCAGCTGCGTCCGCAGCGTGTCGGACAGGAAACTCTTGCGCAGGTTGGCGAGTAATCGCGTGTCGACGTCCTTGATCAACAGGTTGACGTCATTATGCAACACGTCCGTTTGGTTCATCTGTAGCAGCAACACGTAACCTTCGTACACGTAGTCGCCACCGATTCCCCACTCCACCGAGTCGCGCACCACGAACGCGGGTGGCAATGTGACGGTCGCCTTCCCACGCCCCATGGCCAGTTCACCGAGCGCTTGCGTGATCGAGTCCGCAATCTGGCTTGGATCAGAGATCAAGGTCCGCAGATCCCGGCTGAACGGACGCCCTTGGATGAAGGCGCCTTCCCCGCGCACGGTGAAGCGGTCGAAGGCGTGGGCGAAATCCGCGCCCCAGGAATCGACATGATGGAAGGCCGGCGTCAAGACCGTCTCGCCGGAGAGGTCTTTGACTTTCAGAGGATTCAACGGATTCGCCAGGTCCGGTTGCCCAAAAGCCTCTGCCGACAATCGGAACGCCGGCTGCACGTCGAAGCCGTGAAAATAGTAGAGGGCGAGGTCGGTATCGCGAAGCAGCGCCGAATAGCGCAGGCCGATCTCGCTGTTTTCGAAGCGCCACGCGGGAAGCGAGCCGTTCTCGGTACGGAACGCGAGTGGAACCGTGAGGCTCGGCAGCGGGCTGCCGCTCGGCAGCGCCACGACGAAGCTGGACGGCGGCACAGCAGCCGGCGGAAACCAGCGCTCAAGGGCACAGTGCGACGTGTTATCCGTAATCTGACAGCTCGCCGGCGAAAACCGATAGGGAACGTACTTCGGCACCCACACAGCGGTGAGGCGACTCTCCGGCGGGACCAGCGCCGCGGCGGGCAGATAGTAGGACGCCTGCAGCGCCGGCACCCCGATCTTGCGCTCCGCCTCCTCGTCCAGAAGTGGGTCCGTGTAAGTCAGCGGATTGATGAGATCGTTCGGCTGCGTGCGGTCGAGCTTGCCCCAGGCGACCTTCTGCTTGCCGACGCGCAGGTCGAGCGACGGCAGGAAAAGATCGAAGTAGGCCTCCTCGAAATCCACCGCCGGCGAGAGGTCCTGGAAGACATTGTTCCACGAGTACACGCCGGCACGGTCGGATTGGAATGTCGGCCCGCCGTTGAGTCCGACCATGGTGGAATCGAAGCGCAACCAGTCGGTCAGTGGAACGGCAGCGCCTAGACGGAGCCACTCCAGGGTCCGCTCATGCGGGCTGGAGCCGTTTTCCTCGACCACCTCGCGCACGCTCGCCGTGATGTCGAGATCGACCGGGCGCCCGCCAACGGTAGTTTGGATGGGCCATGCGCTGCGAGTTGCCCACAGCTGAACCGCGGCCACCACAACCAGCTTCGCCCCTCCCGCTCTCCGCATCGAGCCCTCCTTGCGATCGTGGCGCTCGTGTAACTTGAATTGGCCCATTGTGCAAGATATTTGGCGTGCGTTCGCTTACTCGTGCGCGAGGTTGTTATGCAAAGAGACGGCCTGCTCTCAAAAGGACTCGACAACGATATTGCGGCGGCACACCGGCGCTTCCTGACGGCAATGGACCAGCGGCTGCCGAACATGAGCTGTGAAACCAAGGAACGCTACTTCGTCGTGCTGTCGTCGCTGGTCGGGAAACTCGAATGCGAGGGCAAGAGTTTGCGCGACGTCGTGCGCGAGATGGTGGCCGAAACGGCCGCCCACCTCTTGCAAGAAATCGGCGGTTCCACGTAGTTCACCGTCAAGGAGGCGATTGCGTGGAACATCTCATCCTCTCACCCTGACTTTCTCCCGAAGGGAGAGCGAGCCCCTGGGCGGCCTGCGATGACTCTCCATGCTGTCGCGCCTTTCCGCGCGGCGGGGCTTCCCGTACAATACTCACGTGAAATCCGCCTTTCTGCCGCGTCTGGTGAACGGGCCTTTTGGCGACCCGGGTCTGCACGTTGCGCTGCGTTGGCACGGTACCGCGCTGCAGTTCGACCTGGGGCGGCTCGATCGTTTCCCGGCGGCAGAGATTCTCAAGCTCACCCATGTGTTCGTGTCGCACACGCACATCGACCACTTCATTGGTTTCGACCGGCTGATCCGGTTGTTCCTTGGGCGTGACGCCACCGTCACGTTGTTCGGTCCGCCCGGCATCATCCGCAACGTGAGCGGCAAGCTGGCCGGCTACACCTGGAATCTGATCGAGGGCTACCCGTTCGTGCTCGACGTGCACGAAGTGTATCCAGACCGCATCGAGCGAGTGCGCTTCCGCGCCACCACGGCGTTCGCCCTCGAGCCTGCGGGCGCGCAGCCGTTTACCGGGATGTTGCATGAGGACGCGACGCTCACCGTGCGCGCCGTCCACCTCGACCATCGGATTCCATGCCTCGGGTTTGCGCTTGCAGAGAAGAGTCACTTGAACGTGCGCAAAGACGAGCTCGAGCGGGTCGGTGCGCCAGCGGGTCCGTGGCTCAACCGGCTGAAGGACGCGATCCGCACCGGACAGAACGGCGACGCCGTCATAACGGCCCGCTGGTCTCAGGCCGGCAGCGAGCGGCGCGTGGATTTCACGTTGGCCGAATTGCACGATCGCCTAGTGGTCGAGACGCCGGGCCAAAAGCTTGCTTATGTGGTGGACACGCTGTTCAGCAAAGACAACGTCGCCAAGATCGTCGCGCTCGCCGACAACGCGGACGTGTTCTTCTGCGAGTCGCTCTTTCTGGACGCGGACCGCGAACAGGCTGTGAAACGCTATCACCTAACAGCGCGTCAGGCGGGGACGCTCGCCCGGCTGGCCGGCGTGAAGCGGCTCGAGGTGTTTCATTTCTCGCCGCGCTACGACGGCATGGCCGAGCGCATGTACGCCGAAGCTGAAGCCGCCTTCACGGGCAACCTAGCGCCCGACGAGCCGGTATGAAGATGGCAACTACCGCAGCAGCGGGGCTCGGTGCTGAAGAACGCACGTTCGCTGAGCGCCAGCGGGTTGGCCATCTTGCGACGGCAGATGCTGCGGGAATGCCGCACATCGTCCCCATCTGCTATGCCGTGGTCGGCGACAACTTCTATTTCGTCGTGGACGAGAAGCCGAAGCGCAGCCGGCGCGGTTTGAAACGGCTGCGCAACATCGCCGCGAATGCACAGGTCGCGCTGGTCATCGACGAGTACGACGAGGACTGGAGCCGCTTGGCGTTCTTGCTCGTGCAAGGCCAGGCCGCGCTGGTCACCGACCCGAGCGAGTACGCCGCGGGGTTGGAAGCGCTTCGCCGCCGCTATCCGCAATACCGCGGCATGGCGCTGCAGTTTGAGCGGCACCCGCTGGTGCGGATTGCGCCCCACCGTCGTCACCTGTGGCGCGCCGCTACGCGCCGAAACAACGGTGACGCTCTCCTCTCATTGCCGAAGGGGAGCCGTCTGCGCTCTTCCCCGTAGCTTGTTGCGCTCACGCCTCGATCCCCTTGCAGATCGTGTCGGTGATGGTGCGCACATGGCCGACACCGAGGACGTAGTTCTCCCGCTGCGCAAACACCTCCGACACCACCGCATCAACGGCCCGCCACTCGGCGGGACAGAGCCGCAGCTCATGCTCCAGATGTTCGATCGCTGGCGAGTTGGCGATGAAATCGCCGGCGAACACGATGTCGCGCAGGAACCGATCCTGCTCCAGCCCGAAGTAGGCTTCGAACATTCCGAGTTGCACGCGCGTCCAGGCGTGCCGGTCCAGCTCGGGCCGCAACCGGCGTTGACGCAGCCAGCGGTCGTCGTGGAACTCGTGCGTAGCGGTTGCGGCGATGGCCCGCTCCTCCAGCGGCGTCAGGGCGTGGGGCTCCAGCGTCAGGTTGAACTGCTTCTCGAATCCGCGCCGTAGGAGCTCAGCGACCGCCTCGGTGCCGAGTGACCTGTGCAGTTCACGTTCCAAGCATGTGGTATCGTGCGGCATCAGCATCTCGGCCTTGAGGACGCCACCCGGATCTACTTGTTCGAGCATCGCCGGCAGCAGACTCAACTCGCGGCGCACCGCGAGCACGGCCTCGAAGAGCATGGCACCCGAACGCTGTACCTCAAAGGATACCATGCCGAGCACGCGCCGGTTGGCGGTGATGAAGTCACGCCCCGGGTAGAACACTTCTAAGCCTGCCAGCCGACACGCCTCAAGTATGCCACGCACGTATCGGTTGAGCACCTGGTACGGAGCCAACGTGAACGGATCGCCACCGAAGAGCGCCGAGCGGTGCGGCAGAACCAGGCCCACGCCGACGAATCCTTCGCCGAAGGGTACCGCCCGTCCGCCGCTCTGTCGCCGATGCAGGTGAATCTCTCCGCGAACCGCGTCAATCGGGGCCAAGTGGTAGCGGCCGAGCGAGAGCACGTCGCCGGGGAAATCATACACGCGCAACACGCCGACACGCGTCCGTGACGGCCGCGTGACCACGTGCAAAAAATGCGCATCCTGCGCCAGACTCACGCGCGGCTCGCTGTGGGGCTGGATGAGGAAATCGAGAACGTGCATCGAATTCGTGAATCGCGCTGTCGGTCGTCTTCGGAATCAGCAGCAGGTCGTCACGAGCACGATTCACGCACACGATTCACGACTGTGCCGTGGGCTGCCAGCCCGTTTCGCGGCAGTCGTCACAAACGGGGACGGTGGTGCGCTTGCCGTTGTGTTCGACGAGCAAGCCATGGATCAACTCTGCCGACAGAGTTTTCCCGCACGCGCTGCATTGCGCCACCAGGGTCTTGTTCTCTTTCGCTCTCTCGCTTGGCATTGCAAAGGTCTCACCGGCCGTCGCCGACCCGCTTCAGCTGGGCTCCGGCCACGGCCTCTGCCGATCCGCGCTTCAGGTGCTGTTAGGCCTCTGCCTCCACCACGACAGTCACCCGCGCATTCACGCCGGCGGCCAAGTGCACCGGGACGACGTGTTCGCCGATGGACTTGATCGGCTCTTCCAGGCGGATGCGGCGGCGTTCAATGGAAAATCCCAGTGCTGCCAGGGCCTTCTCGATGTCCAGGTTGGTGACCGAACCGAAGAGCTTGCCTTCTTCCCCCGCACGGGCCTTCATCGTGAGGCGGAGGGTATTGATGCGGTCGGCGAAGCTCTGCGCCTGCTTGCGGTCGCGCTCGCGCTTGTCCGCCACCAGCCGTTTCTGATGCTCGAGGACGCGGATGTTGCGTCTGTCGGCGACCACGGCCAGGCCGCGCGGCAGCAAGTAGTTGCGCGCAAAACCGGGCTTCACCTTCACGATGTCTCCCACGCTGCCGAGGTCGGCAACGTCTTCACGCAGAATCACTTCCATTGGTTGTCTCCGTCAGTCGCTGTCAGTCGGGACCTGCATATTGGGAGAACCAGCGTTCAGGCGCCTAAAATTCCCCCAGAAGTCGAAGATTCCGAGCACCAGGACAATCCCGGCGATGATGTGCTGCACTGCAATCAGCAGATAGCCGGCGACGCGGATGCCACGGGGCAGCCGCAAGCGCTCGAGGAAATAGCTCACGATGGCGAGCCCTTGGCAAAAGTAGCCGCCGAGCAACACCAAGAAGACGTTGCGTGCGAGCAAGCCGAGCGGACGCCAGGGCAAGAACATGCCGAAGCCGGTCCCGATGAGCGCCCAAATCAGGGGCTCAGGCGTGCGCCACAGGCGCAGATCAACGTCATGCAGCCTGTCCGTCCAATTCCGTAGCAG
>Ga0326728_10012552_pt1 | contig 18764 bp, 14 predicted proteins | sample MB3enrmetagenome_FD_207602 | JGI IMG/M metagenome (GOLD analysis project Ga0326728, IMG submission 207602) | Lab enriched peat soil microbial communities from McLean, Ithaca, NY, United States - MB31MN | ecosystem: Environmental > Terrestrial > Soil > Wetlands > Peat | place: USA: New York... | reverse complement strand
CCGCCCAAAATCATCCGTCCCAATCCGCCCGGGCAAACCGGTTCTGTAGTGAAGACCTAGAAAATGCGCACGTTGATTTTCAAGCCCTTGCGCTATTTACTCTCTCGAATCCGCCAAGTCGGGCTAATGCTGCACCTTCAAGCCTCTTGCCATCTATGAGTTGTTTGAGAAAAGAGACGTATTCCAAGTCGTCTTTATCAGGATGCATATTTTTGGTTTTTCTTGTGGTCTTTCACAATCTGAACACGCACGGCGGTTTCCGCTGACTCAACCAGCGGTATTTCGAGCACGGCAACAAAACGCTCATCCTGGTCATTTTGATCTGGCTTTTTTGACCTGGCACGCCACGCCAGGCCGATGCCTCAGGAAAACCGATTCTGGCGTGGGTCGCCAAGGAGGTGGGACAGGGGATGTCCGCTGAAGAAACGATCCCACACCCGAATCAAATCTTGGTAAGTCTCTCATTGTCCTTTAAGCGTGCTGGCTTTCCGGGATTGTGCCCTGACGCGGGAAGGTTGCAAGCCAGTTTTCCCCCGTCTCACCTGTCCAGCCGCACGATCATAGCCGCTCCAAGCGAATCCTGGCGCAAAATTCTTCAAAACTAGGGAATGGCAATGACACGATAAAACCGCGGTGCGTTGCCCGGAGCAGCGTTCGCGTTCGTGTCAATCCACTCAATGCTCGGCTGCGTGAGCGTGAAGTTGGTCAGTGTAATCCAGGAATTCGTGTCCGAAACATTTGTTGTGTATTGAACGCCGAAACTCTTGCCGACTGTCCCATTGACCGTGAGGAAAGGATGTAGGCCGATCGACACGCCAGCAGGATTAACAATGAGCAACGCCGGGTTACTCGTAACGCTGCCTTGGCTGTTGCTGGCAACAACCCAGTAGTTGCCACCGTCTGTCAATTGAAGATCCTGCAACACAAGGCTGGAATCTGTCGCCCAGCCAATAGGGAAACCATCCTTAAACCAGAGATAGCTGGGCGGCGGGTTAGCGAACGCCTCCGCGTCAAACTCTACGCTAGCGCCCCAATAACCAACCGTTCCCTGCGGCTGCAGCGTAAAAACAGGAGCCGTCGGCAGCGTCAAGATCGTTGCATAAAGCCCTGTGGTATCCCAACCGATACCCTGGCGTTGCCCCATACCGACTGCGAAATCGACATTGTCTCCCACGTTGAGCCGAACCGTTAGGTTGAAGCTCTGAGTCGCTCCGAATCCCTCAACGTCTCCGTCGAAGATTGAACTGCCGTTCGTCAGGATGTGAACGAAGGTTGAAGTGCCGCCCCAGTAGTCTAATCCTGAAAAGAGCCCCTTGACTTGATAGAGGCTGTTGCTCGGGGACGTGAAACGGACGATAGAGAAACAGGCTGATGGGCCTGGGCCTGGGCCTAAACCGACTTGAAGCGGACCCCAGAGTTCCCCGTCAGCGTCAAGGATACTATTGCTATCGTTGCATCCAACAATCGGAAGATTGCCCAAAAGAGACGCAGTGAAATACTCAAGGCAGCCATATACAAGGGCTGTTTGGGTGTCCAAGGTCATGTTCCCTCCCAGCGTGCCACTATATCCGTAACTCCAAACTCCATTGGGGTTACTGTTGGTTGACCAGTCCGCCGAGACATCATAAATGGTCTGGGCTTTACAGTCCGAGGAAATGGCAAGCACACCTGCGGTGAACAAGGCTGAGGTAAAGCGAGCTATGTTGTTCATAAGGTAAAGGTCGTTTGATTATTGAACTGAAAATGGAGGATGCGCTTCCTGGCGTCCGAATCCTCCACCTGTTGGGCATCGTGCGCGATGTAACCCGAATGTCAAGGCAATAAACTGCCCCACTACGCGCCGAGGCTGTGCTGAATCAGCTTATTAATGCCTATGCAAGATCAGCAGTGCAGCCGCACCGAAACCTGCCAGCGCAAACGTGCTCGGTTCGGGAATAATATAAACGCAGAGAGGGTCGATGCAGAATTGAACCGGGTTGTCGTACTCCGAATTGGAGCCGAAGAACAGTTGGAACCAGGTTGTGCCAGGAAGCCATCCCAGTTGGGCGAAGGTCAGGTCAAAGTGCCAGCTCTGGCAGTTCCCGTCGTTGAGGGGCGCACCAGGAATGTAGTTGCCGTTGACGGCAGCGCCTTGTGTCCAACCCCCAACGTCGCTGTTGCCAGCATAAACGAGCTGATACCAGGTCGAATCTGGATTGCCCCAATTGACAAAACTCTCATCATCGACGAAGAGGTCAAAAGACACGTGGCCAAGGCCGGAATTGGCGATTGTCTGCATCGTGGTTTGTACGGGCCAGTCAAATTCAAACTCGGGTCCGGTTGTGCCTAGCGTCCACCCCCCCGTCGTCGTTACTTGTCGGACGCCACCGGGGAACCAACTGTATTGGCCGCCGACGAAGCCACCACCGGCCAAAGGGGAGTTTGCAGTCGAGGGAACGCTCGGGCCGGTGTCAAACGTGTAAATGAGATCAGCGTATGCCGACCCGACGACTCCTATGACGGCAGCCACCGAGAGGAAGAGTTTTAAGGTGCTTCTTTTCATAGTCTTTATGTTGGTTTTGCCCCATTGGCCCGGGAACTCTCCACAGTGCCCGAGGAAGATCCATAGGCATCCATTCTTGCGACGATTCTCCTTCTCATAATCGTTTAGTACCTTTCACTTAACCACAGTGTCGCCTATCAAAAACTAATGGAATGTCAAGGCAATAAACACCCCAGGACGCGCTGGGGCTGCTTCAGGCACTTCACCGTTTCACGCAGGACGCGCTTTGACTGCCGGGCTGGTGTCTTGGACACGGGGGAAGCGTCCCGACGGCACTCCCTGGGTGTTAAACACCCCAAATCGTGTGCGCCATTTGACGCAGGATGCACTTTGATTGGCCGGGGGGTAGGAGGACATGGGGTAAAACGCTCTGGCGAACAGCGACCTGCCGTTGTGGCTCAGGGCACCGAGGCGCGGGCATGAGTTCTATTCCGATTGCTCGCGCCCAAAGCTCGACGAGTGGGCATCCAAAGGTTTTATCCACTCCGTTTCCATTCGTGAACCCGGTCAGGTCAAGGGCGTCCGGCTTTTCCATCTCGCCAGCACCCTCGCGTTTATCGAACGATGCGAAGCAGAGGTGCAATCCGGCCAAGTAAACATCACCAGATACACTTGACATGGGTGGATACGTTATACCGTGACGTTATACCAATGCACAAGCCGAAGCGTAAATGTCGTCAAAAGTATTGATTTACTTGCACATTGTGAGTTTGGTGCCGGTGGTCGGACTCGAACCGACACTTCGTTTCTGACAGTTGAACGTGATAGAACGCCAATAAACACGCCAACTATGAACACTCTTGACAGCCTTGTATGTTGTGAGTATTGTTGTGAGTGCAATGGCAAGTTTATTGAAAGATCGACGGGGTAGGTCGCCATTCTGGTATTGCGCTTATGACGTTGTCCTGCCCGACGGTACACGGCGTAGAACCCAACGTTCGACCAAGACGAAGGACAAGAAAGCGGCCTGGCAGGTCTGCAACACCTGGGTAAAGGCTGCGGCTTTGGGCGATAAGCTGACGCCCGACAAGGCACGACAGGTCATCGCGGCGGGCGTGGCTGACGTGTTGGCTGCGTCCGGCGAAACCCTCCCTAGCGCCACAATTCAGGACTGGTGCAAGCGTTGGCTGGAAATCAAAGCCGTCGAAAAGGAGCCGAGCACCCATTCGCGCTACGAGTTGGCCATCCGCGGATTTCTGGATTATCTGGGCACGAAAACAGGCAAGGATTTGGATTCCCTGACGACTGACGTTGTGCTGCGCTTTCGTGATTCGTGCGCCAAGCACCTTTCTGTAGGTAGCACCAACACCAATTTGCGTGTCATTCGTGCCTGCCTTAACGCGGCTAAACGGCAAGGGCTGCTTGAAACAAACGTCGCGGCACGGGTGAGCGCGTTGAAAGATCGTGGCGAAGGAAAGCGTCGGGCGTTGACGGTGGCCGAGATCCAAAGCGTTCTGGATGTGTGCGGCGATTCGCCTTGGCGTGGCCTTGTGTTGGTCGGTCTCTACACGGGGCAACGGCTTGGCGACTGCGCACGCCTGACATGGCAGCAAGTGGATTTGGCCAAAGGAACCATTTGGTTTGTTACACAGAAAACAAGCAAGCGCCTTTCAATGCGAATGGCCAAGCCTCTAGCGGATTACCTGAGCGCCCTGCCGAGCACGGACGACCCTGCCGCGTCTGTGTTTCCACGATTCGCGGACATGGCGGACAAGGGCGTTTCCAGTCTCAGCAACGCTTTTGCGATGGAAGTTTTGATTCCTGCCAAGTTGATGGTTCCGCGTAACGAAAAGAAGAAATCAACTGGCGTCGGGCGCACGGGCAAGCGCCGAGTCAGCGAAGTTACTTTCCACTCTCTGCGGCACAGCTTCACGACCATGTTGAAAGCCACCGGTGCAAGTGAAGCATTGGCGCAGATGATTGTTGGCCATGACTCGGCAGTTGTTTCCCGGCATTACACTCATTTGAGCGCCGACGACACCGCCGACTCGATCAGCAAGCTGCCGGACGTGACTGTTCCCTTGGACTCCGGGGAACACCGTTGACAGCATCATCACGTTGACCAAACATTACGTCGAAGGAGCCTTCGCGGTTGACCTGATCCTTCGGAACCTGCCGGAGCCATCGCCGTCCGTTGTCGAATGGAGCTTCCCACTGATGAAAGTTGCGCCAGAGCTTGACCCGGATGAACTGAAGCAGGTTGTGGGACGCAAACGCGCACACGATCCGCTAAAACTGCTCGAGGTCATTGGTGGCGCCGCGGTCGAGAATCCAGTCAGCATTTCGGCTTGGGCGGCTGCCGGGAAGGTCGAACGGCAGACATTGGCCGATTACCTCCCGGAAATGCGTTCAAAACAATGAATTGCGATAACCGGCGAACGCAACGCCGCGCGCCAGTATTTTGACCGAAAAAGGGTGAGAAGTCTTGCGGGCGGAAGCCTGACGGAAACTATTCTCGGCAAGCGGTCACGCCCAAAACATTTGTCCCTTGTCGACATTCTGCTGTCCTTCTGCGGTCGTTTCGCGGCTTAGTCGAATTACCCGAAACGGCAGGTAGCCTGACTGCAAATCTCGACGCACGTAATCACCCTTAAACACCACTGTTCAGGCTTGACACCGCTAGGAGGGTAGATATTACAATGAGCATGGAAATAATAGAAACCGCAAGCGGAAGCGGAAAAGATCCGTCACCGGAAGTGGCCCTGGCCGTGAGCCACAAATCCTCACTCCCGCCGACCACGACACAAAGGTTAGCAGAGGAAACAACCACAGATCCAGTTCAACCGGGAGACTTCAACGGCGCAAGGCCGGAGTTTGGGAGAGTTCGAGACGTGACGCGCCTTTATGGTTTACGTCGAGGAACGATCTACAACCTGCTCCAGCTCGGCAAAATCAAGGGCGTCTTACTTCGCGTACGGGGCCGGAAGTCTGGGGTCAGACTTTTTGATATGCAGAGCGTGCGCGAATTCATCGTCTCTCAAATGGGGCGGGAGGCAACCGTATGACGACTGCCTTTGACACGATTGGCGACGCGACTCTGTCTGCCTGGCGTGAGGTGCCGGGTGTTCGGGTTCAAACTAGGTCTTTCAAACACGCCCGGAGGCTTTCACAACGTAGTGATGGGAGATTAATCGCTTGGGGGGTCAGTGGCGGCTACCTGAGAGTGTTCTGGTTCAAGCGCGGCATGGCTTGGGCCGCCCGGCTCATCAAACGTTACACTCGGAACGAAACGCCGACTAATGCGGGAAATATAAGCCCCATTCCTCCGTCACGCGCGTCAGAGCGTGAAACCGACCGGCTGGTATCTGAATTCACACGATGAACACCCAAAACAATTCGCCCCGCACGCCGGGAAGCAATGCGGGGCTTGAAAATAACGACACGATGATGCTAAACGGCAATGTGGGCAGCGTCAATCGTACTGCTCACAATTCACTTCCGCTGTTCTCGGAGGAGACGGAAGCCGCCGTGCTCTCTTGCCTGATACAGGAACCGGACAGTGCCAAGGCAATGCTCGCCAAATTACAGAAGACGGACTTCTATGATATGCGCCACAAGGAAATCTACCTAGCAATTGTCTCTTTAGTCGACAAAGGAATGGTGCCGGACAGCGTAAGCCTTTACCAATGGCTCACGGACAAAGGCCGCATGGAAGATGCGGGTGGACTGGAATACGTGCAACGCTTACCCGACAGGGCACCCAGCGCGGCGAACTTCACAACCTACCTCGCCACGCTCAAAGATAAGGCACTACGCCGGGAGGCAATTAGGCTGGCGGAATACCTTTCGATTGCAGTCTACGATGAGGCGATTGACGCACGTGCCTTGATAGAAAGAACTAAGACAGCGTTCGATGCTGTCACGGCAAGAGACATTGAGCGGCGAGTATGGTTCCGCTTCCTCTCGCCTGCCGAGTGTGTGAACTACACTCCACCTGCAAATCTGGTTCTGGTGGGCGATTGCCATATCACGCGAGGGGTGGTGACGGTGATTGCTGGTCCGCCTGGCGTTGGCAAGAGCCGGGCGGCACTCGCATTGGCCGTGGCTGGCGCAACTGGTGCCGAGTGGTTCGGGTTGAAGACTCGCTGTAAATTCCGAACCGCCATCCTGCAAAACGAAAATGGCCGTCACCGTCTCAAGGCAGAACTCGGAGAGATTGGAACGGAAGGGTTGAACGATTCCATCCGTATTTCCGAACCGCCCCCGTTCGGCATGGCGTTCGACCGCGCGGATTTCCGCGCGGCCCTGGCCGCTTGGTTTGAGGATTGGAAGCCGGAACTCGTGGTTTTCGATCCGTGGAACTCCGCGGCTCGTGACGATGGGCAACGCGACTACTGGGAGTTGTTTCAATGCTTGAAGGCCGTTCTGCCCAAAGGCGACGCGGCCCCGGCCTTGGTCATCGTGGCACACACCCGGAAGCCCAAAGCTGACGACCGGCGCATGGGCCGTGCGTTGCTCAATGATGTGGCGGGTAGCCATGTTCTGGGGAGCGTCCCGCGTTCGGTGTTCATCATGCAACTAGCAAGTGATGATCCCGAAGACGACCGCATCGTCTGGACCTGCTGCAAGAACAATGATGGCAAAGAGGGGCCTCGGTCGCCCTGGCATCGGCGCAATGGCCTGTTTCAGCCCTGTTCTGAGTTTGATTGGGCTGCCTTCGATGCCACGGATGGTCAAAAGCGGCACACGGTCACGAAGGCGGACATGGAAAAGCTGTTCGAAGGGGGCAAGCGCCGATTGGAACGCAGCGATGCCGTAAAGAAACTCGTGACAGCCACACAACTAAGACGCACGGCCTGCTACGAAGCGTTCAGGGTGGACGGCCGCTTCGCTGGCAACCTGGAGGAGGACAGTGAAGGTCTGCTTTGCTGGACATCGTAACCTTCTCGCTCCGTCCGTCCGTCCGTCCCCTATGGGAATTGGACGGACGGACGGTTTATCCGCTTGCCGTCCGTGCGGACAATTGCCGGACGGATGCCGGACGACAAGCCTTCGCCGGTCGCCACAAGAAAAAGGCGCGCCGCTTTACCTGCCTGCCATAGTGTGCCTTTTACTATGCAAAAGACGACTTGTGGCGAGGGCGAAGGCACCCGCGAACCTCACTGTGCCGAATCCGTCCGCGTTAATATGACACCCCACTATGCCAGCAAGAATCATTGACCAATTCATGGAAATCCCGGGTCGGCAGCACCGTTACATGCTGCGGGCTAAGGCTGAGTGCCGCTGTATAGTGTGCAGTAAACTCGCTTATCGCTCCCGCAGCATGACCAGATGTTTGAAGCATCTCCGCAAGGCACGCGCCGCCGCCCGCCGATACCGGCGATACTCGCCGGTACTCAAACTGTCACAGTCTTTTGCGTTCATTCGTAGCCCCTCACCGTAACGGCGGCGTAAACCTTTTTCGGCAGGGTCACCATCCCGTCTTTGACCAAAAACAACTCCTTTCCCAGAGGGCCGTATAAAACCCCACGCCAATACTGCCACGGGTTGAGACGATCAGAGACGCAGGGAAGCCCCAGCACTGCTTCGAATAGTTCCTTCACCAAAACGGGCTTGTTACCGTTGATGTACAGCGTTCCTAACGTGACGAGGTGTCCTTGGCTGATCTTCCGTTTGGATTTGAATTCGACCAATTCCTGTGATTCGAGGCGTTCCATCTGCAACAGTTTTTAGATTCTTTCCAGGGGTGCAACAATAAAACTAGATGTGAGCGTCAGATGTTTTGTTGAAATTTGCGTGTGCATGCGTTAAACCTGTCACGTGACAAATCAGCTGAGCGGTAAGAAACGCCCGGTGCGCGTGTCGTGGCTGAGAATGAACCCCAATTGGGGGTCGTTTCTGGACGCGAGCCGCCCGCCAAAACCCGTAGAGAAGCCCTTTGCAGAGGCGATTTCAGCCGGGAAGAACAGCTACGTTTACGATGCCCACACTTACCACACCAAGGTCCCTCCACAGGGGATCGCGAAGTTGATCGAGTATTACACCACGCCCGGTGACGTGGTGCTGGATCCGTTCTGCGGGTCCGGCATGACCGGAGTCGCCGCAGGAGATACCGGCAGAAAAGCTCTCCTGAGCGATTTGTCTCCAGCTGCCGTCTTCATCGCCAGAAACCTGAATACCCCGGTCCACACGGACGGTTACATGCGGGCCGTTCGGGAGCTGTTGGAGCAAGCCGCTGAATTGGAGCACTCGCTTTACGATACCCGGTGCCGCTCCTGTGGGGAAAAGATTCCGATGATCTACATGGTCTGGAGCTACGGCGTTATCTGCCCGCACTGCGAAAAGGAGTTCGTCCTGTGGGACGTGGCGCGGGACGAACGGGAAAGCGTTAGGGAAAGCAAGGTCTTGTCGGAATTCAATTGCCCGCACTGCAAAGAGCTGGTGAAGAAGCGCGGGCTCAAACGCACGCGGCGGTATCCCGTCCAGGTCGGCTACAAGTGCTGCGGTGGCCGAGGTCTACAGGAGGCTATGGTCGAGCCCAACGAGCAAGACCTAAAAGCGATTAGGCGCATCGAGCGAGAGGGGATGCCTGGCGGCCTGTGGTTTCCAAAGGATGAATTTTGCGAGGGGATCAACACCCGGCAACCAATTGCGGCAGGCATCACGTCTGTGGACAAAGCATATACGCCCCGGGCGCTCCATGCGATGGCACACCTTTGGAACTCCGCCTTGGATTGGCCAGACAAGAGCATGCGGGACAAACTCCTGTTCACCCTCACATCTCTTTACCAACGAGTAACTGTGTTCTCGGAGTTCAGATTCTGGGGAGGAAGCGGTAACACCGCCAATTATAACGTCCCCTTTATCTCGAACGAGCAGAACGTGTTCCGGACCTTCCTGCGCAAAGCCAAGACGATCAGCTTGTATTTCCAGTCGTCGCAGCTCAGTCGCCCCGGCGTCGAGGTCAGTGTGCAATCAGCATGTCACCTTGAGCAGATCCCCGACAAATCGGTCGACTATATCTTCACGGATCCTCCGTTCGGGGGAAACATCAACTATTCGGAGATGAACTTCCTCTGGGAAAGCTGGCTGGGGGTACACACGAAGACAACCGACGAGGCCATCGTGAACAAGTTCCATGGCAAGAGCGAGGTGGAATACCAAGGGCTGCTCTGTTCTGCCTTCAAAGAATGCCGGCGTGTATTGAAGGACGATGCCTGGCTGACTGTTATGTTCCACAACTCATCCGACAAGGTTTGGAAGGCCCTGCAGGGTGCCCTGACGGGCGCCTGCTTCGCGGTGACTGGCACGCAGACCTTCGACAAGCAGCACGGCACGTTCAAGCAGTTCGTTTCAGACAACGCGGTCGGCTACGACTTGGTTTTGCACTGCCGGAAGAGCGAGACTGTGCGGACGTTCAGCGTGCATACTAAGGAACAGATTATCTCAGATGCTGCTGAATTCGTGCGCCGTCGCCTGACCGAGAGTGGCGAGCGGTATATGGTTTGCTACCTCCACGTTGGCCGCGCCGCAGAGGTTGATTACCGCAAGCTCTACGCAGAGTGGTTGAGCGTCGCTGTAACCGACACTCTGATCTCGCTCAGTTTCGAGGAGTTCCGCATCATGGCGGAGAGGGCTGTGCCCAGACTGAAGCTCCACCCAAAACAACTTACGTTTGCCTAGCATGGTCAAGGTTAACACACTCCCTGCATTCACGTTGGGACAGAAGACGAAGGCGCACGCGTTGCTCGCGGCAAAAGTTGCTTACATGATGGGGCGCAAGTTTGAGGAAGGTGATTGGGCAGAAGTTTACTGCAAGGCGAAGGACATCCCGGTCAAACGATGGAGCAATCTTAACATTGACATCATGCATGAAGGGCTCGGCGTCGAGCACAAGATGCTTTGCTACCGCTCGGATGTCGACTTGGGGGAAGCGTTTGGCCAGACAATGATGCATCCCGCCGCAACTCGCGCCATCCGCGTGCCGCCTACCAACGTGGACCCAGACAAGGCAATGCGGGAAATCTTCCAGCAATACGCCGCGCTCATTCAACAGCGGTCAGAGAAGGTTCGTGAAACCGCGTCGGCGGGAAACCATCCCGATATGCGCACTGGCTGGTTGTTGTGGCAGGAAAGTCTTTGCCAATTCCTCTACTTTGAAGAACCGATGCTCGCTCCCGATCCGAAGAACTTCTATGCGAAGTGGCATGACAGCGGCGGCGGACCACGCAAAGCGAGCCGTAATCTTTGGGTCTTTGACAAAGAGACAGGTCACAAGCGGTATTCGATAACCACTGCAGCCGGCGCGAAAATCCAACCTTACTTCGATGTACCTCCGCCCAACGACCCCAACGTATATCTGTTCACTGTCATTGGCGAAGTGATTGGCGTCGGCATGGTGAGAGTGTGGTTGACCATCGCAACGTTCCGAGAGTTGAAGCGTGTGTTGGGGGATTTCGACACCGCGAAGCTCAGTCAGTTTGTGCTGCGCAAACTTGAGGGTGTCTCTCCGAGTTTAATCGTTCGTGGGGGAGACGAACCAGCCGCTGAAACTATTATTCTTACTGCTGAAGCCTATTCGAGACTCAAGGCGGTATTTCCCGGAGTAAACGATGATAACAGCTTTCAGCTGTTCCTCGAATTTCTAGCTGGACACCATTGAACACTCGCCACATTTCATTTTCCCAAGCCTTGCTCACACGGGCAAAAATGCCTACCGACCTGCACGTGATGCTGGCGAACGGCACGCGGCTGGTGTTGAAGTCGCTCGAACGGCTGGACTGCTTGAAGTGATTCGGGTGCTAGGGAGTCAGGATTTCACGATAGCGTTGAAGATTTGAAGTAGGTTGTAATACTGTTGAGGTCATGCTAATTTCGTGGTATGCGATGGCATCTATATCCTCTGGACCACCAACGGCAGAGGCCTTAACCAGTTCAAGGATGCTGGAACGCCAAGCGGGGTACACATACAGACTATGCCTGCCAAACTTATTAATCTCGTTGGTGGTTGTGCGTAGAGCAAGCGAAAACGCGAAACCAGCGTAGCGAAAGTAATACTCGTTGGTGGCCTGAGCGATGTCGGTGATTTTGTCGGGCTCAGTAATAAACTTAATAATTACGTCTGAAATCGTGGCCATATTGCTTTACTGCTTTAGGATTTTCTGTGTTTGGGTGAATGCTAGATCATCGAGCCAGCTATGTATAGCAGGCATTCGCTTCAGAATTTGTAACAACTGTGCCCTGTCTATGGCGATAGCAACAGCACAACGCGGTAGAACCGTTTCTGATCAGGCCCGATGAAATCCGATGCGGATGCGGTGCCGTTGGTGGCAGTGATAGGGCTGCCCAAACTGAGCCAATTGGCGGAGTTCAGATCAGTTGTGTATTGCACCAGATACGTCTGGTTGGGCACGCCAGCCCAAGTAAACTTCAACAAGCCGTTGGTAGTCCAAAAGGTCAGCACGTTTGGCGCTGGCAGAGTCACCGTCAGCGTGGCCACGCTGCTCGTGACGCTCTCGTACGGATTGCTGGTGATGACCGTGTAGATGCCCGCGTTGTTCAGGGTGACATTGTTGAGCATCAGCGTGGGATAACTGGCAAATAGCATAAGCTCCCGGACGCGGTTGTTGAACGTATCCGCAACAAATAAGTTGCCGCAGATGTCTAAGGCCAAACCGTAAGGCCCGCTCAGGCTTGCATTGGTGGCCGCGCCTCCGTCGCCGGAATAACCAGCACTGCCGTTGCCCGCTAGGGTCGTGATGATACCGTTGGTGCCAACTTTGCGGATAACGTTGTTCTGTTCGTCCGCGATAAACAGACTCCCGTAGATATCCAGGGCCACCCCCGCCGGATAACAGAGACTGGCATTGGTAGCCATACCACCATCGCCGGAATGACCAGCACTGCCGTTACCCGCCACCGTTGTGATAACACCGTTCGTATCCACTTCACGGATGCGTTGGTTGTCTGTATCCGAAATGAACAAGCTGCCCAACGTTCCAAAGGCCGCACTGTAAGGCCCATTCAAGCTCGCATTGGTGGCTGGACCGCCATCACCGGAATAGCCAGCACTGCCATTGCCCGCCACGGTCGTGATGATACCGTTGGTGTCAACTTTGCGGATGACGTTGTTGACCCAATCGGCAATCAACAGATTGCCGGAGCTGTCCAATGCGACACCTTCAGGGTAAGACAGGCTGGCATTCGTGGCTTGGCCGCCGTCGCCGGAGTAATCAGCACTGCCATTGCCCGCTACGGTCGTGATGATACCGTTGGTGCCAACTTTGCGAATTACGTTGTTTGCCGAGTCCGCGATGAACAGATTGCCGGCGGCATCCACAGTCACACCGTCAGGCCAATAAAGGCTAGCATTGGTGGCTGGACCGCCGTCGCCGGAATAGCCGGCACTGCCATTGCCCGCTTCCGTCGTGATGATACCGTTGGCAGTTACTTTGCGGATAACGTTGTTCTGCTCGTCGGCAATAAGCAAGCTATCGGACGCCTCCAAGGCTACAGCGGTAGGCGAATACAGGCTGGCATTGGTGGCCGGACCACCGTCGCCGGAATAGGCAGCATTGCCGTCGCCCGCCACCGTGGTGATAATTCCGTTGGGAAGATTGGTGCCATTCAATTGCCACTGATAACTGAATGGGCCAGTTCCAGATACTCCCACGCTGAATATTGCAGTTCCTCCCAGCAATACGCTCACATTGGTCGGCTCTGGATTGATCGAAGGCGGTAACCAAACGGTCAATGTGGCGATGCTGCTGGTCACGCTTCCATAGGCATTGCTAATGACACAGACAAACTGACTGCCTGAATCAGGCAACTGCACATTGATTGAGGTGTAACTGGAATTGGTGGCCGTAGCAATGCTCGCGCTATTCCGATACCAGGCATAGCTGAAAGGCGCGGTTCCGCTAGAGGTCACGCTAAAAGTCACACTGCCGCCCACAGCTATACTCTGGCTGATGGGCTCAGCAGTGACGAGTGGCGGCAGCGTGATGGTTAAATTTGCCACGCTGCTGGTGACACTGCCATACGGGCTGGACACCACCACGTCATACGCTCCGGCATTTCTGAAATCCACATCATTCAATAGGAGTGTCGGGCCTAGAGGCAAGACTACTTTGCGGATAACATTGTTATTCTGATCCGCAATGAACAGGTTGCCGGTAGCGTCCACAGCTACGCCAGAGGGACAACTCCCTAATTCCGCATTGGTCGCCGCGCCGCCGTCACCGGAATAGCCTCCATAGCCAGTTACGGCACCGTAACCATTGCCTGCCACCGTGGTAATGATGCCGTTGGTGTCCACCTTGCGAATGACGTTGTTATATGAATCCGCAATGAACAGGTTGCCGGTGGCGTCCACAGCCACGCCAATGGGCACACTCAATTCCGCATTGGTCGCCGCGCCGCCATCACCGGAATAGCCTCCATAGCCAATTCCGGGACCGTAACCGTTGCCTGCCACCGTGGTAATGATGCCGTTGGTGTCCACCTTGCGAATGACGTTGTTAAATGAATCAGCAATGAACAGGTTGCCGGTGACGTCCACAGCCACGCCTTCGGGACTCCATAATTCCGCATTGGTCCCTGCGCCCCCGTCGCCGGAGTAACCTCCGTAACCTTCTGGCCCGTTGCCCGCCACTGTGGTGATAATTCCGTCGGTTCCCACCTCGCGAACGCGGTTGTTATATGAATCCGCAATGAACAGGTTGCCGGTGGCGTCCACAGCCACGCCAATGGGATCCCATAATTCCGCACTGGTCGCCGCGCCCCCGTCACCGGAGTAGCCTCCATAGCCAGTTCCGGCACCGTAACCGTTGCCTGCCACCGTGGTGATACTCCAGTTGGTGCCCAACTTGCAAACGCGGTTGTTTAAGTAATCCGCAATGAACAGGTTGCCGCTGGCGTCCACAGCCACGGCTTCGGGCCAACGCAATCCTGCCCCGTTGCCCGCCACCGTGGTGATAGTCTCGTTGGTGCCCACCTTGCGGATGCGTTCGTTAAGAGTGTCCGCAATGAACAGGTTGCCGGTGGCGTCCACAGCCACGCCTTCGGGACTCCATAATTCCGCATTGGTCGCTGGGCCCCAGTCGCCGGAGCAGCCTCCATAGCCAGTTCCGGCATCGTAACCGTTGCCTGCCACCGTCGTGATAATTCCGTTGGGGAGGTTGGTTCCGTTCAATTGCCATTGATAACTGTATGGCCCAGTTCCAGATACTCCCACGCTGAATGTTGCTATTCCTCCCTGCAACACGCCCACATTGGTCGGCTCTTGGCTGATCGAAGGCGGTAACCCAACGGTCAACGTGGCGATACTGCTGGTCACGCTTCCATAGGCATTGCTTATGACACAGAAAAACTGGCTGCCTGAATCAGTCAACTGCACATTGGTTGCGGTGTAACTGGAATTAGTGCCTGCGGCAATGCTCGTGCTATTCCGATACCAGGCATAGCTGAAAGGTGCGATTCCGGCGGCGGTCACGCTAAAAGTCCCACTGCCACCCACACCCACGCTCTGGCTGATGGGCTCAACGGTGATGGATGGCGGCAGAAGAGCTATATAAGTTGCAGCTGCCATCGTAGTTTGGTTGGGGATAACCATTACGGTCTGGCTCACTGGCGTTACCCAGCCGCTGATGGGGCTGAAGCTCACCGTGTGGTTGTCCACCGACAGACCCAAAACAGTCGCGCCACTGGGCTGTGAAATTCCGCCATCCACCTGCCATTGCGCCCCGGCGGTGATGGCCGCGGCTGGGGTGATGGTCACCTGCAAAGACCCGTCTGGCATCGGCGGGTTCAACATCACGGTCGGAACACCGTCAAATGTAGAACTCCAACCGCTGGTTCCCGGCAAGTAATAGACTGTCGCATTGTTGTCACCGTAGAATACAGATGAATCAGTGCTTGGGCTGGGAGCGTTACCTTGGAAATAGACTCCCGTCAGGCTGCCGCAGTATACGAACGCACTGTCTCCGATACTGGTGACGCTGTTACCGTTCGTGACGCTGGTCAGGTCGTAGCAGCCATCGAACGCACCTATTCCGATACTGGTGACGCTGTTGGGGATCGTGACGCTAGTCAGGGGGCAGGCTATAAACGCATCGTATCCGATACTGGTGACGCCATTGGGGATCACGTAGCTACCAGCTTTTCCCGCCGGACATTGGATGAGTGTGGTCTGGCTCTTGTCGAACAATACGCCATCCACACTGGAATAAACGGAATTCTGCGCATCGACCATTATGTTTGTAAGGCTGGTGCAGTCACCGAACGCGGCATTCCCTATGCTGGCGACACTGGCGGGCATCGTGACGCTGGTCAGGCCTGGACAATAGTAGAACGCGGAGTCCCCGATGTTGGTTACGCTGTTGGGAATCGTGACGCTGGTCAGGAGGGTGTCGCCATTGAACGCATATTCGCCGATGCTGGTGACGCCATTGGGGATCACATAGCTACCAGCCATTCCCCCCGGACATTGGATGAGTGTGGTCTGGCCCTTGTCGAACAACACTCCGGCTAGACTGCTATACGCGGGGTTGTTTGGATCCACCGTGATCGCGCTCAAACTGCCGCACCAGGAAAAAGCAACGTACCCGATGTTGGTTACGCTGTTAGGGATCGTGACGCTGGTCAGGCTGGAGCACCCCGTGAATGCCCAATCCTCGATGCTGGTGACGCTGGTGGGAATCGTGACGCTGGTCAGGCTGCTGCAGTGATAGAACGCCCCGTCTCCGATGCTGGTGACCGGCAGGTTAGTGCTATTGACAGGGATCGTACTGGGGATACTCACCGCACCGCCTGAACCGGTGTAACCCGTGATGGTGATCGTGCCATTGTTGATCGTGTAAGTGAATTCGTCTTGCGGCGTGTAGTAGGTGCCGCTGGCCGTTGCTGTCGAATTGGCGCTGACGTAAACAGTTTGATTGGCTGGCGTTACCCAGCTGCTGACGGGGCTGAAGCTCACTGTGTGGTTGCCCACCGACAGACCCAAAACCGTCGCTCCGCTGGGCTGTGAAATTCCGCCATCCACCTGCCATTGCGCCCCGGCGGTGATTGCCGCAGGCGGAGTGATGGTCACCTGCAAAGACCCGGCTGGGTTTGGCGAATTCAACATCACGGCCGGAATGCCGCCGAATGGAGAACTCCACCCGCTGGTGCCAGGCAAATAATAGGCCGTCGCGTTGTTGTCCTGAGCAAACACAGGATAACCAACGAACTGGGTAATCGTGGGAGCGTTGCCTTGGAAATAGACGCTGGTCAGGCCGGGGCAGCCAGCAAACGCCTCTATTCCAATCATGGCGACACTTCCTGGAACCGTGACGCTGGTCAAACTGGAGCAGCCTGCGAATGCCAGCCCCCCGATGCTAGTTACACTGTTTGGGATCGTGACGCTGGTCAGGCTAGAGCAGCCTGCGAACGCCGACTCCCCGATGCTGGTGATGCTGTTGGGGATGTTATCGGGGGTTCCGATTTTGCCTGCCGGGTATTGGATGAGCGTGGTCTGACTCTGGTTGAACAAGACCCCGGCCACACTGCTATAGGTCGGATTATTTGTATCCACTGTTATCGCGGTCAGGCTGGTGCAGTAGGCGAACGGACCGCTCCCAATGCTGGTGACGCTGCTGGGAATCGTGACGCTGGTCAGGTTGAAACATGCTTGGAACGCATAGCCTCCGATGCTAGTGACGCCATTGAAGATCGTGACGCTGGCCAGGCTGGCGCAGTTTGCGAACGCTCCATAGCCGATGCTGGTGACGCTGTCAGGAATTGTAACGCTGCTCAGGCTGGCGCAGTTATAGAACGCCCCTTGTCCAATGCTAGTGACGGTGTCGGGAATTGTAACGCTGGTCAGGCTAGAGCAGCCTGCGAACGCAACCGACCCGATGCTCGTGACGGTGCCGGGAATTATAACGTTGGTCAGGCTGGTGCAGCCTGCGAAAACCCCAGGCTCGAAGCAGTCGAGGCAAAACCCCGGACCTAGGCACCCCTCACACTCTCCTATGGTGGGAGGGGAGACAATTGTGGTGACACTAGCGGGAATCGTGACACTGGTCAGGCTAGAGCAGCCTGCGAACGCTCCAGAACCGATGTTGGTGACGCTGTCGGGAATCGTGATGCTGGTTAGGCTAGAGCAGCCTGCGAACGCTCCAGAACCGATGTTGGTGACGCTGTCGGGAATCGTGATGCTGGTTAGGCTAGAGCAGCCTGCGAACGCCGACTCCCCAATGCTGGTGACACTGTTCGGAATCGTGACACTGGTCAGGCTAGAGCAGCCTGCGAACGCCCCAATCACTTCTCCGCTGCCGCCTGGGCCGGGCCCAATCTCGCCCCCGATGCTGGTGACCGGGTAGCCATTGATCGTGCTTGGGATGGTCACCGCACCGCCGGAACAGTTGTATGTCGTGATGGTGATCGTTCCGTTGTTGGTAGTGAAAGTGAAGTTAGTAATCGAATAAGTGAACGGAACATATACCAAGAAAACCGTGTCAGTCGTGGAAACATTCCCGGCCGTGTCCATCGCATAAGCCTGCAAGGTATTCGTCCCCGCGGCCAGGGTCAGCGGGGCGGTCCAGTTGGCCCAGGCATTTGTGGTTGTGGCCTGATACCAACCAGTATTGTTCAAATCATAATTCGCCGCCGCGACAGCAACGTTATCCGTGGCAGTTCCAGCAGCCGTGAAGGAACCGTTGGTCACCATCAAATTAGGCGTGGGCGCCGTGATGCTGATGGTCGGGGGCGTTGTGTCCTGAAACGCCAATGCCGTGTAATTAAAAGGGCCGGGAAGATTCCACATGAGAGTGGCATTCCCGTTCGCAGGATCCACTCTGTAAACGGTTTCGGCCCCAACTCCGCTGATGGCCCAAAGGTATCCGTTGCCAAACGCCAATGCCGTGTAATTAAAAGGGCCGGGAAGATTCCACATGAGAGTGGCATTCCCGTTCGCAGGATCCACTCTGTAAACGGTTTCGGCCCCAACTCCGCTGATGGCCCAGAAGTAGTCTGCGACGACGGTGCTTGGAAGCATGACGAACAGGGCTTGGATCGCCAAGACCAGTAGTAGCGGAATTCGTGTTGTGAGATTCATAAATCTGCGGATGGTTGGATCCTTCATACCGTCCCTTTCCTTGGTATGGTCATAAAGTAATCTGGGATTTCCCATTTGGTTTCTTGCCCACGACCGGCGTGGGCCTCCTTCCTGATTTTCTTCCTGCTCCACAGGTTTGCAAGTCCATTTTCTAGTACAACCTCAGTTTTTCGCTGGCACAGGAGG
>Ga0326728_10012551_pt1 | contig 18766 bp, 17 predicted proteins | sample MB3enrmetagenome_FD_207602 | JGI IMG/M metagenome (GOLD analysis project Ga0326728, IMG submission 207602) | Lab enriched peat soil microbial communities from McLean, Ithaca, NY, United States - MB31MN | ecosystem: Environmental > Terrestrial > Soil > Wetlands > Peat | place: USA: New York... | reverse complement strand
TTAAAAGGAATTGAAGCTATGAATATGATTAAAAAAAGACAAGTCAATAATCTAAATTACTCTGTTCTTAATGAAGTCAAATATATTAATCAATTGTTTGGTATAATTTTATAATATTGGTATATTTTCCTCGGATCTTTTGCCTTTTTTTATACTCATAGATTTACATGCTTATTCTAAAGTTTTTGCAACGGAACCGATTTTGTAAATGAAAATGTAAGATAAGCCTTTGGAAATTCTTTCAATTGAAGATAACAAAGGCGCCGTTGGATTAATTGAAAAATTCTTTAAAGATACAAAAATTAGAATCAGTCTTCATGTTGCAAAGGACGAAGAAGCAGTTCGCTTTTTATGTTGTGAAAATAACTTTTTAGGTTCTCTTCGCCCAGATATAATTATTTTGGATTTGAATTTACCGAAGAAAGATGGACGTGAAGTTCTTAGAGAAATAAAAGAGAATAGTGACCTTAAAAACATACCTGCAATCATTTTAACTCCTTCCAGCGCTGAAAAGGATATACTTAGAGCTTATAATCTTCATGCTAATGCCTATATCGTTAAACCTATTGACTTTAACGAGCTCATGAAAGTAATTGGTTCAATAGAAGAATTTTGGTTCTAATTTTTAAAGTTACCTCCTAGAAAAAAATAAAGATTTGATTAAAAATAGCAGTGGGCAAAATTTCTCTAAAATCTGCTTATTTTCTATAAATCCTCTTTTTTATTAAAATATATTTTCAGTTAAAAAGCCGAAAAGTTGATATATTTATCTCGTGAAGGAGGAAAAATAAATGAAAATTAAGTAACTATTTAACATACAAATAGAATTTATTTAATCGATTTAGACCAATTCCGTTGACCTTCCCAAGCTGGATTAATTTTAATTCCCTTGTCATATGCTGATTTTGCTTCATCGTATTTATTTAAATTAACCAGATCAACTCCTTTATTGGTCCAAGCTTCAAAATATCGTGGGTCAATTTCAATTGCTTTGTCATAAGCTTTTATTGCTTCATCATACTTGCCTAATTCATCTAGAACAACTCCTTTACCGTTCCAAGCATCTGCATCCTGCGGGTTAATTTTAATTGCTTTGTCATAAGCTGCTATTGCTTCATTGTACTTGCCTGAGTTGGTTAGAATACTTCCTTCTTGGACCCAAGCTTTTGAAGATTGTGCTGCACCTGCGATATTCACTAGCATTAAAAGCACCAGTGAAGCGATTCCTAAAACCGTTATGATTTTATGCTTTCTACTTGCTTTATCACATTTAGCTTCGTTCATTTTTGATCTCACTACGTTTGTTGAAATATTAATGCTTAAAAATAGTTACAAAAACACAAATAAATAATACTTCATTCTACAAAGTAAACTTTTCTACTGGAGAAATATATTTAGATATCAATTAAATTAATTTCCATTTCATTTTTAATTGTCAAAATTTTAAAAACTTTAATAATATTATCAGAACAACAACAGTTTAACCTGCAAAACAGCTATATTGGGAAAAAACTTTTAAGCTACATTTCAACACAAATACAAATAAACTACAATGTAAGATAGAACATAGTCATCTAAAAATTATGCATCAATGAAAAAAATAGAAACAAGAGGGTTCCGTTGCAAAAAAATATGAGCTCGATACTATGAAATAAATAGGAATCTAAGAGTATATAATATGCCAGTAAATGCCTTTAAATGGAAACACTTTGTAGGAGAAATCATTCTGCAAACAGTAAGATGGTACTTAAAATATCCATTGAGCTATAGAAATTTAAAGGAAATGATGGCAGAAAGAGGAATAAAAGTTGACCATACAACAATCATGAGATGGATACATCAATATTCACCTGAAATAGAAAAGTAGATAAGAAGGCATTTAAGACCAACAAATGATTCATGGAGAGTTGATGAAACCTATATCAAAGTAAAAGGTAAATGAGAATATCTTTACCGAACGGTTGACTCAGGTGGAGATACAATTGATTTCATGTTAAGTTCAAAACGAGATAGAAAAGCAGCAAAGAGATTCTTTAAAAAAGATTTGAGTTCTAATCATAACCAAATTCCAAGAATAATAACAGTTGATAAGAATCCAGCTTATCTACCTGCTATAGATGAACTGAAAAATGAGAAGAACTTGTCTAAAAATATTGAAATTAGACGAACCAAGTATTTGAATAACATTGTAGAACAAGATCACAGGTCTATAAAGCGGATAGTTCATTCAATGTTAGGCTTTCAGTCTTTTCGCTCTGCTAGTAAGACTTTAAAAGGAATTGAAGCTATGAATATGATTAAAAAAAGACAAGTCAATAATCTAAATTACTCTGTTCTTAATGAAGTCAAATATATTAATCAATTGTTTGGTATAATTTTATAATATTGGTATATTTCCCTCGGATCTTTTGACTTTTATTTATTACTTATAGATTTACATGCTTATTCTAAAGTTTTTGCAACGGGACCACAAAATCTTCATAAGAATATTAAAAAATATATTGAGTGGTAAGCTTGAAGGTAGAGTATCAATAGCCATCTTTTTTGAAATTTGGTGAGTAAGTTTTTGGAGAATTGCTATTAATTGTTAATTATTTATTTTAGATTTCTTTCATTTTTGCATAGGTCGACAGTTATATATCCAGAGTATCATTAATCAAAATCTTTGGCTTATTATTTTATAAAGAGTTTTTATTTGATATATTTTAATATATCTAATTTTTATCCTTAAAGAAATTGTCCAAGAGCCTTTAATAACTAGTTAAACACAAAATCGCAAAACGTTCAAACTAAAATAGAAAAACTATTAAACAAAGAAGGTACTTGAGATCAAGTTCTAAATTCAGCGATAAACGTAAAATTAAAAATAATTAAATTATGAATCTACACCTACGTACATCTGCAGAGTGTCAATTAAAGAAAAATTAGATAATTATGACTTTTTCTGATCTTTAGAGTACCGATGAACTGGAAATCCAAGTCCAGGAACGGATCTCTGGGTTAAGAAAAGTAAATCAAGTATTAAACACTGATATTCTCGAATGCAAGAGCTCCGAGAATGAGCTGATTAAACTTAAGGATAAACTCGAAGCCAAGATTCGAGAAGCTTACTTCTTCTTTTGTTTATGCAGAACATTTAGAATATATTTTGTTTTGGATCATCCAGCTAATCTGGTGATGCATTCGAACGCAACTTGTTATTTCTCTATCAGTCTTAGGGTAAGGACCATCTAAACATAGAAAAAAGCAGATAATAGCCAGCATCCATACAATGAAAATCATCAACCAATTTAGTCATGTATATAAAATAGACGTTTAGGACCATAAACTGTTAGAAAATAGACCCCAAGGATCGATAGAGATTGCCACTTAACAACATAATAATATTTTTTATACTATGACTTCAAATTATTTTCAGCATTTGAAGTTATCCCAGCACAATAATGTAATTGAAATTCCATCAAATTTTAGTTAAAATTTAGAGGTGCCTATTTGAAAAAATACATATACATCACAATATTTTTTTTGCTAGTTTTAGTGGTTTTTGGGATTTATAATGAATCCAACAGCGATAAAATTGCTTCCCAACCTCAAGCAAGTTTACCACAGCTGACACTAATCTCCATGTATAAAAATGTTGAATGGGGAGCTAACGTTCAAAAACATTTAACAATACTTAAAACTGATTTTAATAATGTATCCAATGCTGCAAATAATTCCAATTATGCAGAACTTGCAACATATACACAATACACAATCAACCACACACAGAAAGCCATTGAAGAAAACGATCAATATAAAGTATCTCCTAAGCTCCAGGAGGCGCAGAAAGAATGGAGAATGGCTCTTCAGGACTACAACTCTGCAGGCCAGTTTCTGCTGCAGGGGACAAATGAAATGAAAAGTGGTAATGAAAGATTTGTGAATTTTAAACAAGCTGCAGCATTAGGTAATTCTGGAACATCTCATCTAAAGAGAATGTCAGAATCATTAGAAATAAATTTATCTTTCAATTTAAATTAGACTTCGTACAAAACTTATCGAATTCAGTTTTCAGAGACTAAAAACAAATAGTAAAAAATATCCGGCCTATAGAAGCAGGGTTACTATTTAATTATCATACAGATGGTAAAGTATTGGATCAAGAATTTTCTCGAATCAGGTGTTTTTATGCGCTGATATCTTCTTTGATAAAGCATGTAGGTATACCCAACAAAATAATATTTTGATCGTCAAAAGGAGACTTAAGGTAGTAGATGGAGAAACGTTTATATTTGATGTATTTATGCTTTTTCATCTTTTAGGAATTCTTAGGACTTATAATGTTAAATTGTTAAACTGTACCAGTAAGCATTTATTGCCGAAATCTCACTAATAATTCAGAAGGTTCATATAACTGATTTCATCATCCAACTGCATAAGTCCTATATAGTAAAAATAGTAGATAGAGTACACAACTAAAGAGGAATAGATGCATAAGCACCCCAAGAGCCACTTCATAGCTGATGTGGTGTTTATTCAAAAATTGAGCTTTTCTTTTCAAGGTAAAAAGGAAATTTTCAAGAAACTCTGCCATAGTTACATAATAATTTTCATCCATTTATAGCTTAACATTGTCAAACTAGGTTCATTCATTTTTTGTAAATATTCAGCCTGAGCAAATTTCGATGGGCTTATTTCCTATAACGGTTAGCCATAGATCATGTTTTTATTTTTCCATTGGTTCGTAATCAGAAGCATTTATTGCGTTAAAATAGATGTCAACTAATCGATATCTTTTCTGCTAAAAAACATATGGATATCTCTTCAAAAGAATTGTTTCAAGATTTTCAAACAAGGACCTAAGGTCAATAAATGAGATAAAATTCAGACTTGATATATTTGTACTTCTCTTCTTAGTTCGGCAGTACAAATTCTTATGGAATGAAACCTAATCTTTCCTTTAAAAATTATTAAATAGTTCTCAAAAATTTAATCAAAAATATTTTCCTGTAAATCTTGAATACCCTTTTATCCAGCATTTTTTTGTTACACCATTTATTGAGAGATTTTATATACCTACCATCAACGATTGAAGCAGTCCCATAGGTATCGACAAATGCAGCAAAATTAGACATTTCACGGCCCAGCAGGGGGATATGTTTCAACACCTCTATGTATATATAATTTACTTTAGGTCAGTTGGATAAAGAAAGTAAACACAAGCTTTGGACTGCATGAGTTACGGAAGTCTAAAAACATTCCATAAAACGCTGCAAAAGACACTACTCAATTTGAACTTAAAAACCTTAAATTTGGGTTTCGGAGAAATTTGCTGAGACTGGCAATATAAGGGTCCAAAGCAAAATTAATCAAAAGGCAATATATGCACAAGGAGATGAAAAGCTATGGTAGAAGTTCTGGTAAATATTTCGTATAAACAATAAAATTCACTCAACATTTCTTTTTAAATCCAATCAAATTTTTACATTGTTCATATAATTTGGAATATTTTTTATTCAGTTTATCTGGTTCCGTTTCATCCGTCGATGCCAATTTTTTATTATTCAGTTTACCGCGTTTCATTTGATCGTGTTCTTTACGGGATTTTGGTTTAAATGTTTTTTTGGACATTAGTAAACACCATTAAAAAAATGATTAAATCACTTATTTTCTTATATATCCTTTTTAATTCATAAACGTTACTCATGATGGCAATTTGTCGATTAACTATGTTATTATACCTTTGATCAAAAATATTTTAATTGCTATTAGATCGAAGATGACTCCTAAGTTCTTTTTTAAAGTTTGAACATCACTGGGTATCCAAATATTATCCATGCACTCAATTCAAATTATAGTTTCAAATTATCCTGTGAAAGCGTTGCACCATCATATGAAGATAATAGGCTTAGAGCAATTAAAGGATGTAAATCACCTAATGTTTGTTGAACAAATTAAGTATTTAATCAAACCCGATAAAAAGTATGATGTCGCTGCTGTTTTCATAGATGAATTAATTTATTCAATTCCTGAATCCTCAATTGCACGATATCCATTGCATCTTCAAAGAGCTGCCTATTAATTTCAATCCTGAAGTATTTCTTGAGTTTTTCTTCAGGCTGCAGTGTTGACCCAGCTGAGAGATAGGCAATATATTTTTTGTTAAAATTTTTTGGATCCTTCTTGTATTGTTTGAAGAGAGCGAGGGTTATTGCCTTTGAAATCGTATAGTTGAAGGTATAGTAATTGTCTGTTAGGTAAATGTGAATTATATAGGTCCATTCCGCAGAGTCCTCAAGATAGTATTCAATTGAATCGCTTCTATATTCTTTAGATAAATTTGTCCAGAGAGCATTAAGTTCCGCTCCACTCGCAGTTCCTTTTTCAGAGCACAGTTGGTGTGTTCTATATTCAAATTCCGTGATCATAGGTTGTCTGGTGAAGTAGTTCTGATAGTCATCTATATGTTGAGCGAGCACCATAATTGCAGTTTTAGTATCTGAGTTTTTGACTACATGATCAGCAAAGAGTTCTTCGTTAAAAGTGGCTGGGACTTCCATTTCGTAGATCTGACCAGAGCAGTAGAAAAAATCCACAGAGTTACCCATTAAATAGAAATTAATCCCATGCCCAAGTTCATGGGCTATAACTTTTTGGTCACTGATAAGACCATTGTAGTTTATGAAGACCAATCCAGGTGATTTAATTGCACATAAGTCTGTACAGTAGCCACCGGGTTGTTTTCCATGTTCTGGGTCAGGGTATACGTCTATGAAATTACCCGTTACCATCTTTAAGAAGATTTCATTGAAACGTGGATCTACATTTGAATATAATTTATGGATCTCCTGCAAAGCATCAAAATAAGTATAATTCCTTCCAGGTTGATCTGTCAACTGCAACAGGAGATCATATGGCTTAAGCTTTTCAAGCCCGAGTTTTTTGCGCCTGAAACTATTATAGTCCTCAAATATATTTTTTCTCGCTTTAAGAACTGCATTCATATCATCAATCTGAAGTTTGGTGAGATAGAGGCCATGAAGGCGGGACTCATAAGAATCCGTGTAATTCAGTTGCCTGGCAGCAAGATCGTCAAGCTGGGTTTTAGTGGAATAGAGAGATGCCATAGAATCTGATTTGTTTATCAGGTGGAAAAATCTCTGATCATAACACTTTTTTCTATTCTCACGATTCTGGTCTGTTGAAAGCAGAATGTAATAGGACTGTGAATTAACTGGATATTCCTCTCCATTTTCAAGAATTATATTTCCTGCCATCGTGATATTATTAGTGATCTCCGAAAGTGCCTCAGTCTCCAGTTTCATGCGTTTATTTTCGATATCAGCAAGACGTACAGCCTCACACTCATTTATTGATCTGTGCTCTGCAAACCTCATGTAGGTAGCTTCAATATATGATCGATATATCTCAAGCCTGTGCTCTTCAGAAAAAAAATTTGTCCATTCTTCCTTACGGAAAGAAGTCAACTTTACGGTTGCAAATGCGTTGGCTTTGTCGTATTCGGTATTCAAGTTTTGAGAGTTCTCAAGGAGGGAGGTAAAAAACGGATCATTCACATTTTTACTATGCTGAGTATATGCGTAAGTGTAAAGAACTTTAATTGACTTTAAAAATTCCTTTTCAGTTTCTAGATAATCTAGTAAAATTTGTCCCGAAAGATTTTCAAATTTCGGACGGAAAATCTGGTTTATTGTTTCTGATTTTTTTTTTAATGTTTCAAGCTCTTTTACGGCATCTTCCCGGCCGCTGAATAGATGTGAATCATTCCATTGTGTTGTAACTTTATTGGGATTAAGCTTTTCAAATGTAGTTACTTCGTCTGTTATTTTACAATGGTTTATTACATCTTCAGAAAAATCCTTTATTGAAAAAACTGCACAAAATAGTAATAATCTGATAGCATTGAGCCATTTAACTGATTTCTGTTTCATAAAATCGCGACTCTCTTTGTATGAAGAAGCGTAAAACTCCTGAATCTTTAGCTCAGGATAATGTAAGCTTCAACTTCAACTCTGATTCTGTATATAATATTATGCTTCTTCTTTACCAATGTTTCTCATAATGGATGCAAAATACCCATCATTCAATGACATATTCTAGCTCCAATTATAATTTTTCAAATTTTTTTTGAGTTTTCAAGGTATTAATGCATTTTAGAATATCAAAAGTTGATTTTGAAGTGAAAATCATATGAAAACTATCTTTGTCATATTCTATACTTAGTATCTTACCATCATAAGTTTTACTTATTTTATAGATTTTTGTTTTTAAAAAAATAAATCAGTAATAGATTCCGAGGTATCTTTCTCCTATGTGTTATATATTGTAGAAGATAATAATAAAGTTAGTACACTGAATGGCTCCCTATATCAATTTTTTATAACTGAATTATCAATATATAAATATAAGTATATATAAATACATTTCAGATTTAAACAAAGTTAATAGTTAGAAATTGACAGCTTTCATTCCCTAACCATAGTGTTGATGTGCGTTGAGTAAGGGGACTTCAGTTTTATTCTAAAATATATATCATTAACTGATTTTGGGTAGGCCGAGTTTTAACTTTTCAAGGTAAAATCTCATTATGATCTGACACATATAGAACACAGGGGATGAGCCTGGGAACTTGTTCTCAAAAAATAGATGAAACTGCAAGCTCCCATTTAAATTGGGAATAGGTCACCAAAGGATATTTAAATATAGCTCAAATAAATTACTCTTCAAAATCAGAGGTTTATTGGAACCCTCACTTTTTATCTTTTACTTTTTTTACTGAGGGTTCACCATATTGCAGCTACTTTTTCTACATCAACATGAGTATATCCTTTTTCTTTGAGGGTCCACTTCAAGCTAAGGATCCAGTCTTTACATTAGCCAACAACACCTCGGTATGTAGTGCTTCCTCCAATATCAATTTCAACTTAATTAACTAAATAATACTTTTTAATGAACTCTTGTTTCATTCTTTTCCAACTCCCTTCTTTTAATTTCCAGATAAAATTTGAAGAGACAATTACCAGAATATAATTAGTTTCAGGAAGTATATCATATTTAGAACTTAACTTGACATTGTCACATTCCCTTTTCACATTTACAGAGATGTTATCACTACATATTTTATGTAGTGCAATTAATGGAAAAAGACTTTATCAAGTCAAAAAATATTGGTGTAGATAAAATTTTTTCTAAAACAAACAATTTTTTCTAAAACAAACTTTAAATCTATTTATTCGAAAGAAAACTTCCTCTACTTAAAAAAACAATAACCATTTTCTCTCAAATTCTGAGACTCAGTTAGATTATATTTTGGCATCCTTGGTAATAGATTTTTTAATAAATGCATATTACGGTAATGCAAATTTAGAAATAACTTACAAAGCTACGTTTTTTATATTTTACCATGGTTGAAAGTTTCATTTTGACAAAATATCATTACTGCTAATTTACTGCAAATTCAAAATTAAGTTTTTGTATACTGTATGGAGCTCTGGTTTCACAATATGACATTTTCTACTAATTACTTTTTTTAAGTTTAACTAAATATATATATATTGGTAAAAAACGGGATGAACATAAGAATCATAGCAAATTTTTATTAATGTAGCATTTGAAAAAGTATAATTGGAACAATATATCATTGAATGATGGGTATTTTGCATCCATTATGAGAAACATTGGTAAAGAAGAAGCATAATATTATATACAGAATCAGAGTTGAAGTTGAAGCTTACATATCCTGATCTAAATAATCGGAAATTTTAAATTTCTTCATATAAAGTAATTTAAAGTTTTTATATGAAATCAAAAGGTCAATAAAGCTTATTTACGAAGTAAAAAAACTTAAATGAATTTAAATTTTATAAGTAACTATATGTGTTTTATAATTTATAGTAGACAGTCCAATGGCAGACTGGTAGATATGTAACAAAGTAATTTTAACAAATTAGATTACAGAACCATGAACTACAATTATTCTTATTAAATCTGCCAATGGAAAAAGAATAAAAAAAATTAGTAATTTTAAATGGAGTGAATTAAATGTTGAAACAATCATCTAGTATGAAAAAGGGAATTGCCGTTTCGTTAGCAGTCCTTTTTGTTTTGTCTTTGACAGCAGTGGCAGTTAGTGCACGTCACGGTGGCGGCGGCTGGGGCGGCTGGGGCGGCTGGGGCTATGGCCTCGGAGCTTATCCCTACTATGGCTACGGTCTTGGCGCATGCGGTCTCGGTCTAGGAGTAGGAAGTTGCGGATACGGTCTTGGATATGGAGGATATGGTCTTGCATACCCATACTACGGCGGATTCGGTCTTGGCTACGGCGGCTGGGGCGGACACGGCGGACACCACCACCACTGAGGCTAATCGAAACACATTTGTAATCAAAAATTAATTTCTTTTTTTAATTTTTTTATTTAATTGAATTATTTCTTATGGTAATTTCCTTTTAGGACTGCTACCTAGGTGTAGATGGCAAAGCCTCAATTCCGTGAGTTTCCCTTTGAAACAGATGTTTTTGAGAAGTGTCCACAAGTTGAACAAGCTATCCTAATTGCAGTAGCTGAATCTTACCTGCAAGGTATATCTCCCGAGAGTTGGGAAAGATCATGGCTACTATAGGAGTAAGTGAAATCTCAGCATCTTCTGTTTCCAGGATTACTAAAGAACTGTATGAAAAAGGTTGAAGAATTCCTTCAAAATGAATAAAAAAAGAAATCTCTTACTTGCTTATTGAAGCTACTTATTTTAAAGTCAGAGATGGGCTTCACTATGAAAACCAGGACTTCTTTGTAGTTGCTGGAATAAGGAAGGATAGTTACTGCGAGATCCTAGGAGTAAGATTAGCAGAAAGTGACTAATCTTTGTTCTGGGCAGATCTTTTCGATGATATGAAAGAAAGAGGTTTAAGAGGTATCTAGTTAATCGTTTCTGATGAACACAAAGGGATACAAAAACAGCCATGAAGGCCTTTCTTGGATCAAGCTGACAGACGTGTCACGTACATCAGCTAAGACAAATTCTCAAGAAGGTGCCAAAAAAGAAACAAAAATAAAAAGAGGTAATAACAACAACCTAAAGGTATGTCATCATTACCCCAAAAATTGGTTTACGAACTCTTTTTAATGATGCATGAGAGAACATCTATCAACATGAATTTAACAACAATAAAAAATAATTTATGTAACCCGTGAGATAATCAATCCGATGCTATAAAGCTTATTTTTCGAACAATATAACACATTCTGCTAACCGATTTAGTAATTCCTATTTTTTATTGCAAAGAAAAAGAATACAGAGTAAATTATATTTTACAAAACTTTTGGTACACTGCCTATTACAATCGATTGCTGAGGGGATTAATGGTAAATCTAGTCAATCCAATCAGGTATTAAAAAAATTTCTCATTAAGCAACATCAAAGGAGGATGCATAATTTTAATTACAAATCCTACATCCAGCGAATTGATATAAAATTTGAGAAAAAAATAGTTCCAAATTTATAGTACTAAAACTAATAATAGATATATCTTCCAGCATCAAACCAATGAATATTTTGGATAACTGTTGTGGGAATAGTGCAATTAATCATGATTCTTGACTTAACCAAAGATATATAAAATTTCTTAATAGAACAAAACCATGATGTTTACTAATTTTAGTTTATTGGCATAATTTATGTTAATATAATTAAATGAGGTATAATTCTATGGGATATCTTATACTTGTTAGGCATGGAGCGCCATGTTTTAAGCCTGATGACAAACTTGCTGGCTGGCTGGACATTCCTCTCAGCAGGGAAGGAATTGAAGAAGCTCTTGATTGCGCAGTTAAACTCAAAAATATCGAACTAGATCTTGCTTTTACCTCAAACCTCGTCCGAACGCGGGAAACTCTTTTCATCATACTGTCCAGTCAGAACAAAACAGGTATGGTTGTTCATGAAAAAGCGGGTGATAAAAGCAAGATAGGGAAGGTTAAATGGTATTCCTACCCCAAGATACTTAAGAATAATTTTATCTCAGTATATCATACAGCTGCTTTAAACGAACGTTACTATGGTAAGCTCCAGGGCAGGAAAAAACAAAAAATTGAAGAAAAATATGGACCCGAAAGGCTTGCTTCCTGGCGCTGGGATTTTGAGCCAGGCCCACCTAAAGGGGAAAGTCTCAAAGCTGTCTATGACCGTGCTGTACCATATTTCAAGCAAAAAGTTCTGCCTGCAATCAAAAATGGGAAAAATGTGATAATCTGTGCCCATCAGGGAAGTCTGAGAGCTCTGGTCAAGTATATAGAAAACATATCTGACGAGGATATCAGGGGAATCAGATTCTCCACAGGTGAACTTGCAACATATCGTTTTTCGGAAGGTAGATTGGTAAAGGAAAACGCTGAAATAGCCCTGGAAACGAAAATAAACCTGTAAGAATTTCTCTGAAAAACAGATTGTTCATAAACGTCTGAACAAAAGTCTAATCCAATCCGAGAGCAACATTTTGGCTTTGTGAGATCAGTTATTATAATTATATCCATTTCGTTCTTAATCATTATAAATTATCGATAAGGAAAAGAGTGCAAAACTTATCTATTCTGCGTAAAAGCCAAGAAACGAATAGGTAGTGTGACGATTTTCTATAAAATCACTAATATCAGAAGTTATTGTATGTATCTATACATAGGTTTTAATAGAAAACATATGTATTTTCTCAGTGTAAACTTTCCATTCTTATTTTATTCACCAGTACCTATATTCACAAACTTAAAAGTATAGAAAAACACATACATGATTTTTAAAACGAGAAAATTTTCTTTTCAGTCCAAGTTGCTTTTTTTATTTACAATTCTTAATACTAAATGTTATCTCATTTTTATGATTATAATGTAATAAGCCCACTGCTTAAGCAGTGGATATACTACCTTGTAATCGTAATAGAGAAATAGATAGATAAATAGTTAAATTAAATAAATAAATTAAAAAATTAATTTTTTAATTTATTTATATGATAATAATTATATTGAAACTAAGTTAATTTTCGTTTTTTATTGAAAAGCTATCACCATGCGACCATGTAGCAGATTTTCATATTTAGATATACGGATAGCTGGCTGTTGTGCAGTGGGGAAAACCCATACAAAGTTCACACATCCGCATTCTGAATTCTTGCCTACAAATAGACATACATATGATATTTTAATTAGTGTATAACCTTACTTATTAAAATCTTTAAAATTAATAAATGAACTCTTCGATAAACATACTGTAGCAAGTTTTTAAACTTAAATAAAAACTTTAAAATTTCTGATAGTGTTTTTTATAAGCAAAATAAAGTGAGTTTTTGCACAACACCAAAGCGGACATCCGGGTAGATATCACTTTCATAACTTTATGACCACAGCCATCAGAACCAACATGACCATTATTATGGTAGTGTGCACAAGAAAATATTGATGATTTACAACTCATGGAGCTTATAGGACTCATAGAGCATATAGAGCTCATGGAACATCTAAAACTAATTAACATAAATCATAATCATAAATGGAAATATCAGAACAAAAAATGCTGATATAGTACTCTAAACAAGATTCAAAACTTAAATAAACTGAATCATAAACTCAATTTTTTGGTATCAGAGTCCCACTTAATAATTTTCTAACGAATTTCATCATCTTCTTATTTCAATAGAAAAAAACTACTTAATGTTCTTCACCATAATGTTTATGATTTTATATCTAATATTAGTTGACTGACAATCTTCATGCCCAAAAAATTGCTTTCATGATGCATGGGATCAGGATTATATGCATTTGATATGAATTAGTTAAAGTTATTACGATCTTAAATATATACTAAAAATAAATATTATCTATGTTTAGTTAATATGCCATGACACATAAATACACTACATCATAGATCCCGAAATAAAATGTTTTAGTGTAGTATGTGTCTAACAGTGAGAGATTGTAAAGGAGATCGCCAACAGCTAGCCTTCCAACTGCAGATATCTCTTACCGTTTTAGTGTCGTAATTATATCTGATCGTGAAATATTGTAACAAAGCTTCCTATTAGAGAGTCCGTGCTGAAGGCGTCTCTTTCCTACGACTTATAAAAATCTACTTTTCTGATATCATTGATTACCATAAGATCTCAGTTGTTCACTGCTATAGTCATGGTCAAGGATCGAGATTCAATATCATTAAGATAGCCTCGTGGGATCAAAGAGTGCAGAATCTTAAAGATCAATAATGATAGCAATCTTTCAAATGGTAACATGTCTCAAAATTAAATCAAGTTTTATAATTACATAATGAGCAATCTTGACTTTAAATGCAGATGGGAACTAATTCCATTATGCATGCAGGGATTGCTATCAATTTATATTCTGTAGAGTTATTCCATATACTTTATTTACAGGTTTTATCTATTGCAGTTTTTATTTTCATTAAGATGCTATTACCATATGGCCATGTGGCATGTTTTCATATTCAGATATACGGGTAGCCGTGTGTGGAGCAAACTAATGCACCGTTCACAATATAGCATCCAGCACCATAGCCCCAGCCGCCCCAGCCCCAGTCACCATAACCACCATAGCGTCCATGAACACCATAATATCCATGGCCACTCCAGTAGCTACCACCTTTTGCACTAACTGTCACAGCTGTCAACGATGCTACAAAAAGGACTACAAACAAAACAGCAATTCCATTTTTCATTCTATTAGATGATTGTTTCAACATTTATTTCACTCCGTTTATATTGTTTAAATTAATAACATGTTAAAGCATAGAGAATTTCAACAAACTTCTGATTTCAACAAGTTGCTTATTGTGAATTTTATAAACGCCCAACCAAAAATTGGGATTTGTTGAAATTTTATCTAAATATTTTTTTGTTATTTTTAGAATAATTTTTTTGTTCTTTGTGATATCCATGGTGGCTTAAGGAAATATGTTTTGGAAGTCATCTATGTGAATAGCAGTGTTTCTGCTCCAGCTATCCATTATATATGTTATATCTTTGCAGGTTCAGCTATTCATAGGCATATCTGTGTTGGTTCCGGTTTTCATGCCCATTTTTTTACCTTTTCCACCATTCATATTTGTATTTTTGTGGTGGTTGTGCTTGAAGAATTTCGTCTTCACATCTTTCAAAATTATCATGGTTGTTTTCTTTTCCTTAACCAAAACAGGTCCTGAGCTTACTGCAGCAGCAGTCACGGACATTAAAAAACAAACTGCTAGTAGAATACTAAGTGTCTTTTTCATTTGTTTCAACATCTTTTTATCTCCTTATTTTTATCTCATTTTCATTCATTTCAAAGAAATTTTCTACAAAACACTGATGTAAGTTTATCTAACTAAGTCAAATCTGACTGCATTGATAAAAATATATTATTTTTTATCTATTTGTTTTATATTTTTATTTTATTTCAAAATTCCTAAAGTTGTTTTTTTGGATTTACAGTGCTTAAATTGATTACCTTTAATAAATAGTTACTTTTTAAAATATGAGAAATTAAATAAAAATTAACTTTAAGAAATAAAGCCGTTTGAGGTGTTAATTTTATAATAAAGCTTGTATAACGTGATTAGAAGCTCTTTTGATCATTATAAGGTTGTTTTGTTAAACATTCGATTAATATATTATTTATATAAGCAGAAAAAAAGAAATAAATATTATATTACATCGAGAATTACTTAATGTGTTTTGAAAATTATTCAATCTGTATTTCTTTTGCTGGCTCTTCCAACTTCAGTTTCGGGATTGTTATAGTCAGTACATATTTTCAATTTTTGCAGTACGTCCTTCACTCCTGATCGTAATCGGAAGAGAAACTGAAGAAAATTAAAAATAAGTTCATTGGTCATCGTTCAAGGAATCTTCATATCTATATACTATTTATTTCGGACAAAAAAATATCCCCATATTTCGAATCGGTACTCAACCCCAACTTCAAATCAATGAGCATTTTGGAGAGTTTTTGTGGAAATCAGTATAATTGATCAGATTTCTCACCTAACCGACGACGCATGAATAAGATTATTAAAAGATTCCATAGCTATTTTTTATTCAGCAAGTTGGCACTTGACGACAGCTATACTGGTATTACCCCTTTAAGAACTTATTACGAAATAACTTAAAGTGTTCTAACTCATTTTTGTCACAATTTGTTTACTTATTTCAATAAACGTGTTTCCGTACAGAAAAATGGACAGAATTCTCACTTTTGATGATGGCGAGATTCTATTATAGATAAATATAAGGGTGAATGGAAATTTTCAATCTAAACCTACAACTTTACAGCGATAGTTGTCGAATAATTTTGAAAAAGATATGAAATTTGCATAAAAACAAAGATGTTAATAGATAAACTTTTTTAAAATATAAAAAGAGTTCCAATAAATATAGATAATATTCTATTGTTCTTTTGAAATTTAAGAGAAACCAAAAGATATTAAAAAGACTCTAATTTTGGAATCGGTTCAATAGAAAAGAAACGGTGATTGGTGGGTCAAAGGTATTACGTTAATACGCGGCGATTAAATGTGGAAAGCTTTATTTTCGGTTATATAAAATACCAAATGACCCATTAATATACACTATTTTATTATAAAATAACTTACTAATCTTCACTTTTTGCTTCTATGAATTGATATCACGGAAACGCAATCATATTTCGCAACCAGCCATTAATAAAGTTATTTAACCCCCTTCCTAGCTTTGGATGATATTTCCCCTAGATAAACAACTTGATATACGCCAAAGTAATCGTTTTGATATGTAAAGGCTTCAATCCCTTTTTATCTGGGTAAATTTTCATTTCTATATCACGAGCAGCCTTCATATCGCCATTTTGTAATCCACTAAAATAAAAAGTAGCCAAGAAAAGGAGCTAATAATATAATGTTTCCGCTTAAATTTCCGCTTAAATTTCCGCTTATATTTCAAAACAAATCCTTAATGCTCTTATTGGCTGCCCGTATATCAACTACAATTGCTTTCCAAATGTTAACCGTTGCTGTAGGGTGGCAAATTTATTCACTTACTCAAATGCCTTTTTATCTTGGACTTATTGGATTAGTCCAGTTTTTGCCTATGTTTCTACTTACTCTTGTAGTCGGCTATGTAGCAGATCGTTATGACCGAAAGTTGATAATTTGTTTTAGTCAAATTGTAGAAAGTATAGGGATTTTACTTCTTGCATCTTTCGAAAGTCATAATGGATGGATTACCAAAGAGGGAATTCTCATTACTATCTTTTTTATAGGAATTGCAAATGCTTTTCAAGGCCCTTCAATGCAATCTTTGCTACCTCTAATGTTGTCAGCAAGGAACTTTTTCCAGAGGTAGCTGCTTTAGCAACCTCTATAGCCCAGTTTGCAATCATCTTAGGTCCAGCAATTGGAGGAGTCCTTTATGCATTAAACCCCGAAGTTGCGTACTCTATAACTAGTGTATTACCATTGGCAACAAGTGTGATTGTTCTATTCATTTCAATAAGGAAGGAGCAGCAAAACTCTGAACAACTAACCATAAATTCAATATTCGGGGGAATATCTTTCATTAAAAGCAAGCCTGTTATACTTGGGGCAATATCCCTTGACCTTTTTGCAGTATTATTTGTAGGTGCGACAGCCTTATTACCTGGTTATACCAGCAATATTTTAAAAATTGGACCTTTAGGTTTAGGATTGTTGCGTTCAGCCCCTGCCATAGGTGCATTGATTATCTCCATTTTTTTGGCACACAAGCCTTTAAAGAGAAATTGAAGTTTTATTATGTGTATCGTGGTAATGTTTTTTGGAATGTTTACCATAATTTTCGCTATATCAAATTCTTTTGTATTATCACTCATATCACTTATAATGTTAGGAGCATCTGATGTGGTAAGTGTAGTCGTTCGTTCAACATTGATACCAATGGAAACCCCAGATAATATGAAAGGTAGAGTAAACGCCGTAAATGCAATGTTTATAGGTACATCAAATCAACTTGGCGAATTTGAATCATGGTTAACTGCATCCTTGTTTGGAGTTATACCTGCTGTGTTACTTGGTGGAACTGGTACAATAATCATTGCAATTCTATGGATGAAACTGTTTCCAGAACTTTTGCATATAACTAGATTGAGACATTCGACTAACTAGTGATTCGATTCCAATCAAGATAAAGGCTGGAATATACGTATATGTATTACATTTCTCATGGAGAACAGTAACCAGAGAATGAAGGTTTTCAAAATACCAAATTTAAAAGAGAGTACTTTTGTATATGTGTATCACATTTCTCATGGAGAACAGTAGCAATAGCCAACTATTTTTCAAAGTATTTAAGATGAACTCAAAAGTACTTCTTTTTTAATCTTTTAACAAAAGATAAATACTATAAATTTTATAGCACAATAACATGGCATTTATGTATTAATAACCTAAGGCATTTCCTTTAAAAAAAAGGAGTAACTTGTCTGTGTTCTCCATGAGAAATTGGATACATACAAACAAAAATGTCACTTTTTAAACTTGGGAATAAAATTCGTAAGAGGGATTTTTTCAATTGATTGCATACGGAAATCTTTAAGTAAGACCTCTAAAGTAGAGCGTTCAGACGATATACTTAGAATTTTTTTGTTTCTACCATACCTTCCTTTATATTGCAGTGTTGAAGTTATCACTCCTAGCTGATCTAATTCATTTGTAAGATCCGTAACTCTTCTTTGTGTCAAAATATCAATACTTAGAGCAGTACAAATGAGCCTATAGA
>Ga0326728_10012550_pt1 | contig 18768 bp, 21 predicted proteins | sample MB3enrmetagenome_FD_207602 | JGI IMG/M metagenome (GOLD analysis project Ga0326728, IMG submission 207602) | Lab enriched peat soil microbial communities from McLean, Ithaca, NY, United States - MB31MN | ecosystem: Environmental > Terrestrial > Soil > Wetlands > Peat | place: USA: New York... | reverse complement strand
TTGCGTTTTGCCATCCGCGAAGGCGGCCGCACGGTGGGCGCCGGCACGGTGAGCGAGATTATCAAGTAGTGCAGTGAAGAAGTGAATGAGTGAAGCAGTGAATCGGAAAGATATGAACAGTTCACTTATTCACTGATTCACTGTAATTGGAAGGATTTGGAATGCGGGAAATTGTTACATTGCAATGCGAAGTGTGCAAGGAGCGGAATTACTCGACGACCAAGAACAAAAAGACGACCACCGGCCGTCTGGAGTTCAAGAAGTTCTGTAACCGCTGCCGCAAGCACCAGCCGCACAAGGAAACGAAGTAGAGCAGGGAATAGGGACTAGGGACTAGGGACTAGGAAATGCAAATCCGACGCGGAAATGCAAATCTATTCCCTATTCCCTATTCCCTAGTCCCTGGCTTTTAGGGGCGTAAGCTCAACGGCTAAACTGTCGGTCTCCAAAACCGAACTTGGGGGTTCGAATCCCTCCGCCCCTGCCAGATTGAACAGGAATGCGCCAGGCGCTAAGCCGGGCGCGAAGGAACGGGAAGCATGGCATCAAAGGCAATAATGGCGAACAACGAAGATCGGCCGGACAAAAAATTTGTTGGCGGCGTGGTTGGACAGTGGGGCGAATTCACGCGCTTTTTGAGCGATGTGCGCGCGGAGATGCGCAAGGTGGTTGCGCCGGGCCGCAAGGAAGTGCAGTCCACCACCACGGTGGTGATCATCGCCGTATTTATCTTTGGATTGTTCTTCTTAGTGACAGACTCGATTTTCTCCTCGGGAATGAACTGGCTTCTGCACAGGATGGGCGGGCAGTAGTTGATGTTGAACCACGAAACGAGAGCAGAAGATGGCAGACGAAGAATTAGTACAAGCAGAACAACCTGAACAGGCCGAGCTGGTTGAGCAGGCGGTTACAGCTAAGCAGGCAGAACAAGCTGTGCCGCCGAAACAGGTTGTACAGGTTGAACAAGCAGAACAAACAGAACAAGCCGTCGAGCAGGCCGAGCCACAGCCTCCGCCTGTACGCAACGAGCGCTTCATGTGGTACATCCTGCATGCCTACTCGGGCTTTGAGCGCAAGGTCAAGGAGTCCATCCAGAGCCGCGTAGAGGCCTTCGGGCTGGGTGACCGGGTGGGCCGGGTGATGATTCCCACCGAGCAGGTGACGGAGATCGTCAACGGCAAGAAACGCACTTCGGAGCGGGTTTTTCTGCCGGGCTACGTGCTGGTGGAGATGGAGCTGGACAATAACCTGTGGCACGTCCTAAAGGACACGCCGAAGGTAACCGGTTTCCTGGGCACGGGCGACAAGCCGGTGGCGTTGAGCGAGGAAGAAGTCAGTGGAATCCTCTTCCGCTCCGAGGTCGCCAAGGAGAAGCCGCGGCTCAAGATCAAGTTTGAGAAGAACGAGCAGGTCCGCATTACGGACGGGCCTTTTGCCAACTTCAACGGCGTGGTGGATGAGATCAACGAAGATCGCGAGACGCTCAAGGTCATGGTGACCATCTTCGGACGCTCCACCCCGGTCGAGATGGAGTTCGGCAAAGTGGAAAAGATTGAGTAACGCAGCTTCTAGCTACTAGCTTCCAGCTTCTAGCCGAACGGATTATCTAGCCGCCCTCGGTTGTAGGCGAACGCAAGAGCTACGTCACCAAAATTTGAACAGGAACAAACCAGCTAAAAGCTAGCGGCTAGAAGCTAGAAGCTGGTTCCAAAGGAACCGACACATGGCACCTCCGAAGAAGATTACGGGTTACGTGAAACTGCAGATCGAGGCCGGCAAGGCCACACCGGCGCCGCCGGTCGGCCCCGCGCTGGGCCAGGCGCAGGTCAACATCATGGAATTCTGCAAGCAGTTCAACGCGCGCACCTCCAACAAGGAGATGGCCGGACTCATCATTCCGGTGGTCATCTCCGTCTATGCCGACCGCAGCTTCAGCTTTATCACCAAGACGCCGCCGGCGCCGGTGCTGCTGAAGAAGGCTGCCGGGATCGAAAAAGGCTCGGGCACGCCCAACAAGGAAAAGATCGGCAAAGTGACCGAGAAGCAGGTGCGCGAGATCGCCATGCAGAAGATGCCTGACCTGAACGCCGCCTCGGTGGAGACGGCCATCAAGAGCATCAAGGGCACCGCCCGGTCGATGGGCATTGAAGTGGTGGCGTAAGCCGCGACTGTTTTTTTACGCACGAAGGCCCTCCCGCGTGGGAGGGCCTTTGTGTTTGTGCAAAGCCCTCAGAACCAGCGCCCCAGCGTGACAAAGACCTTGCGATGGCCGGCGTCGCCGACGGAGCCGCCGAAGGTGAACAGGCCGATAGGCGTGCTGGCCACCAGGCCGGTGAGTCCATCCTGGCGGAGAATCGATTTTGTTTGCGGCGACCAGATTTCGCCGGCCTCGTAGCCGATGACAGCGTATATGCCCTGTCCGATGCCGGTGGGCAGAGCCGCGATTCTGTGCATGTAGCCGGTGCGAGCCAGGTAGGTGTCGGTGCCCCGGAACTCGTCGAAGGATGAGGCGGAGAGGCGCAACGGGCCACCGAGGGTGAACAGGTAAGGCTGGGCGACACTGGCGCGCAGGTAGGAGTTAACCTCTCCGCTCAGGCCAAAGATGTTGGTCTCTCTCCAGGAACGGGTTCCGCTGAAGGTGAACTTGACCAGCGGCGCATTGGAGCTTGCGACGGCGTGGTAAAACGCGCCGGCTGAGGCCGACAGGCGGAAGCCGTTGGGCGAAACGGCGCCGGAGGCGGCTTTGTCGATCTTGATGTGCAGCAGGCCGGTTTGCGCGGTCCCGGTGAGATACGGCCCGCCGCCGGAGCCGGTTGTCAGGCTCCAGCGCGTGTCCTCGGCGCGCCACTCGGCAGAAATCTGCAGTTGATTCGAGAAAGTGCGGCCGGCCTCGACACCCGCGTCCAGGTTTTGCAGAAATCGTTCGGCGATGCGCTTCTGGTTGGCCCAGAGATAGACGGGCTCACGGACAACGCCAGTGCGCGGCTCAAAGAAATAGCCGCCAGGAGTAAGCAGGCGATAGTATTCGGCGGAGAGATCGGTCATGTAGCCGACCCGTGCATTCGCGCGCAGCTCAGAGCCGTAACCGCCCAGGTTTTGATCGACCAGGCGGAGAGTTAACTCAGCGCGACTGATATTCGAGGTGGCCGCGGCCACTTCGGCGCCGAGGAGAAGAAAGGGCGGGCCGGTGCGATCGTTGCTGAGTCGGACCAGGATGCCGGTGTCGGGAGCTGGCGTGCCAGTTGCGGCCTGACCGGATGCAGGTGTGCCCAATGCAGGCGCAGGGGCTGGCGCAGGCGTAGGGGCAGGGGCAAAGGTCTCCCAGTTGGCGCTGATTCCGCCGTTTGATTGAATGTGCCTGAGAGCGTCGAGAGTAGCGGCTGGCGTAATGGGCTGGCCCTCGATGGGTTTCATATCGGCGAGAACCTCGCGAACTGCGCCTTGTTCATGACCTGGCTTTGGTCCTTCCACGCGGACCTGGCGCAGGATGCCGGGTTGCGAACTGCGGCGGCTCTCACGTGCGGCCAGATAAGCCTTCCAGCCGGCGGCGTCGAGGGCGTAACGCAGCAGTGCATCGCGGTTCTGCTCTGCGGCCCTGTAACCGGCGTCGATCAGCTTGTCGGCGCGGGTATAGTCAGACGGTGAGTAGCTGCCCACCGGCACGTTGACCACTACATCGGCCAGTTGTTCGGACGCCATGACGTTGTACTGAGTACCGGCATCGAAGGCGCGGTGGAGGACGCCCAGGGCGGAGCTGACGTCGAAACGGGAGAGAGCGGCATCTTCAAGATGAATGGCGATGATGATGTCGGCGTGCAGATCGCGCTTGAGAGCGCCAGTGGGCAGGTTGTCGAGGATGCCGCCATCGACCAGGTAGTGGCCGTTGCGGTCCTGAACCGGAGGAAAGACGCCGGGAATGGAGATGGATGCGCGCACCGCCTGGGGCAAAGGCCCGGAGGCAAAGGTGACCGGGGCGAGGGTGTTCAAATCGGTGGCCACGCAGCGAAAGGGAATGGGGAGCCGATTGAAGTCCAGTTCCTGGCTGTTGTCGTTGGACAGGTGGCTGGTCAGAAACTCGTTGACGCCGCGATCGATGAGCAGGGCATTACGCAGGGTCAGAGTGTGGCGCAGGCCGATGGTGAGTGCCGCGGGAAGTTCGTGGCGATCCTGACGGCGGCGAAAGCTCAAGTCGGAGTATGGAGTTTGCAGGGTGAAGACGTGCATGAACGCGTCGCTGACTGCAATCGTGCGCATCTCGGCGGGTGTGCTGCCGGTGGCGTATAGGGCGCCGACCAGCGAACCCATGCTGGTGCCGGAGATGCGGTCGACGGGGATGCGGTGCTCCTCAAGCCAATCGATAACGCCGATGTGCGCCAGGCCCAGAGCGCCGCCGCCCTCCAGAGCGAGACCGATGGCCGGCCGGCCCGCAGGCTGCACGGCGGGCAGGGCCGAGCCCGTGGAGGCAAGGGCAGGTTTGGGCGGTTCCTGCGCTGCGGCAGCGGTTGCGAGCTGAGCGGCGGCCAGCAGGATTGCGGCAGATTTCCAGCACACGGGTACACCCCCAGATGACAGGCCCTAGGTTAACGCTTTTCAGAGGGGATTGCCGTGACGAGCGCGCCAAGGCGGCTCCAATATGCTTGCGGCGGATGGCGCATGCGTGCCGTCAGCCCGAATCGGGCCAAAGGCTCTTAAAGGCCACGCAGGCAAAGATTACCCTCCGCGTCTTAGGCGCGGCGCTCCGGAGAGACAGGCAGTTCGTCCCTACTTCGGCGGGGGCGGAATGAAGATTTCACGCCTCGTTGCGGGTTCCGGCTTGGGCTTTGGCTTGGGCGCCTTCTTAGCTTCTTTTCTGCCTTTGTCTTTGCTTCCCATGGCTGCAAGTGTGCCACAAACGCGGGCCACTCGGCAAGGGCGTTGACAGGGGTTTTGCTTTAAGCCGCGACAGAAGCGCGGCGAGTTCTTGTCTGCCTGGCACGCACCTTTTGCTCCGGCGTGACCGAGAGCCGAAGGCCCACGGTCTTCAGGACGGCAATCAGCGTCTTCAGCGTCGGATTGCCCTTGGGCGAGAGCGCGCGATAGAGCGACTCCCGGCTGATGCCCGCCTGTGCCGCCACCGCGCCCACCCCGCCGTAAGCCTCCGCCACGGCTCGCAGCATGATCAGTCCGCCGGCGCGCTCGTCCGGGTTATCGAGAGCTTCCATGGCAGCTTTCAGGTATCCGATGGTAAAGTTTCTATCCTCACGCAACTCTTTTACTTCCCATTCGTGGTGAGAACTGACGCCAACAAGTTTTTTAAACTTTTTTATCATCTACGAGGCTTTTGCGCGGCGTTTACTAACTTTGGAGACGGATTTCTCGCTGGGAATTACGGGAACACCGTCCTTCTGAATCATCACCGGATTTGGCCATCCAACCCAGATGGTTGCCTTATCGAAATAGGCATCCACAGCAGCATCGTCGTTTGGGTCGTAGGGACCATCCTCGGGATCGTAAGGAATCGGAGCGCCGGAGTCGTACTCGCGCTTGACGCGCGCCCAGTCAGTCATATCTCGTTTTGGTAGCGGCATAACGTCTCCTTTCCTTTCGAGAGGCAAAGCGGAACGAGATGAACCGAACGTTCCCGTTGCGGATAGTATAAACCAAAGCGAGGACAGCTCCCTTCAATTCAACCAGGGCAACGTCCAGGAATCTTGCTTCTCGTTCCGTTTTGAGCCGGGAGGTGATCTTATCTGGACTTTCATAGACCAAGTGAGCAGCCCAGAAGTCAAGCCCATGTTTCCGCAGGTTCGCTTCGCGCTTGGCTTCGTCCCATTCGTACACGGTTCTATTCTATGCTCATGGAATCGAAAATCAACCCTGACAAAAACACTTGAGACAATTGAATTCCATTGGATTATTTTTGATATGTTTCCTAACCTTATCGTCAAATTCGAGATCAGAGAGACAAGCACCAATCTTGTTTTCCCAGACAGAGAAGCTTACGTCTTTTCTTGTCAATAGCGCAGAAAATGACTCGATATGGGCCCATCCGCATACAAACAAAATGTCTCGATCTATGATGTCCTGAAGTTTCCCAAACCAGAATTCCTCGCGCTTTGGGAACTGGTGTGTAATCTCGTGGGCACTTGTTTGTACCGCCTCATAAGGGGGACCATAAAGTGCTCGATAGCCAATTCTCTCGCGTTCAGTATCATTCGGATCAACAAATAGATGATGATCCTCTATTCCGTGAGCTTTGGCGATTTCCAACAGGATTGAATCAAATCCATCCCTGGAAAGAAATTCTGGATGATCTTCTTCCGCGAGCAAGAAGGGATCAATTGAGCTGATCGCTGATTCGACCACGGATTGAAACTCTCGTTGGCACTCCGTGAGTTCTCCTCCGTGCTTCCTTCGTTGTGCACGTACGTGATCTACTCCAATCAGATAGATCATCGACCACATCCTGATTCAATATGATTGCATCAGTTCAAGAACATCGTCCGATAAAGCGTATCTCGCTGCACCGGCTTGAAGCCAGCGTCGCGAATGATTCTACGCAGCTCTTCTTCCGTGGTGCAGTTACTTGTTCCCGCGGCCTTCACCACGTTCTCTTCCAGCATCACTGAGCCTACGTCGTTGCCGCCGAAGTGGAGGCCCAGCTCCAGCACTTTCAATCCCTGCGTCACCCAGCTTGCCTGCACGTTCTCGATGTTATCCAGATAGAGGCGCGCGATGGCCAGCACCTTCAGGTACTCGACCGAAGTCGCCTCTTCCCAGCCGCGACCGCCGAGAGCCGTATTTTTTGGCTGGAAACTCCAGGGGATGAAGGCCGTGAATCCACCCGTCTCTTCCTGCAAGCGGCGCACTACTTCAAAATGATTGATGCGCTGCTCGAAGCTCTCGCCCACGCCGAACATCATCGTCGCCGTGGTGCGCATTCCCAACTGGTGCGCGGCGCGATGGACACTGACCCAATCCTCGGTGTTGCACTTGATGCGGGCGATGCGCCGGCGCACATCGTCGTCGAGAATCTCCGCGCCGCCGCCGGGGATGGAATCCAGGCCCGCCGTGCGCAGCCGGATGATGGTCTCGCGCAGGGGCAACTCCGAATATTTGGCGATGGCCAGAATCTCCGAAGCCGTCAAACAGTGCAGCCAGATCTGCGGAAATCGCTGCTTGATGCCGCTGAAGAGCCGCTCGAACCAATCGATCTTAAGGTCAGGATGAATGCCGCCCTGCATCAGCACGCCGGTGCCGCCCATCTCGACGGTCTCAGCGATTTTTTCGTAGATCACGTCGAAGTCGAGGATGTAGCCTTCCGCCGAGCGCGGGTCATTTACGCCGGGTTTTGGCAGCGGCCGGTAGAAGGCGCAGAATGTGCAGTACTCGGTGCAGAAGTTGGTGTAGTTGATGTTGCGATCGATGATGTATGTGACCACGCCCTCGGGGTGCAGGCGGCGGCGCACGGCATCGGCCTCCATGCCCAGCCCGATCAGGTCGGGGGAGTGGAAATAATCAAGAGCCTGTTGGCGGGTCAGCGGCATACTTCGATTCTAGCAATATGGTTTCCCACCCTTGGCGCAGAAACAAGGACGCGCCAAGGATGGTGCACCCGGCGTTCTCGCTCTACTTCCTTGTCTCAGGGATCGTCTCCGGGCCAACCACCGCCGGCTGCGCCGCCGTTGGCGCGCCGTGCAGAATATCAACCGCCAACGGAGGCAACGGCTTGTCGGCGTTGGCCAGCAACTGGCTCACCTGCCATATCTGGTTCTCGGTCAGCACGCCCTTGTAGGCTGGCATGCCGGTCAGCCGGATGCCGTTGATCACCTTCCAGTAGGTCTCGCCTGGCTGGTCGTCGCTGACACCAACCACGGCGCTATTGCTATGCTTTTCCCACAGCTGCGGCGCATCGGGAAACATGCGCGCGCCAAGGCGGGAGGGTTTGCCGTGAAAGCCATGGCAAGTGGCGCACTGGTCGCGGTAGGTCTCGGCGCCGGCTATCAGGTCGGCCTCATCGGCCAGAATGGGCGGTTTTTGCACTATCTCGCGGTCGATGCGCGCATGGAGCGGTATCCCGGTCAGCAATTGCTCCTGGGGCAAGGGTGGATCAGCTACCGCCACCGGCACATCGCCATACTTGAGCCATCCCAGCAGTGCTACCGGTACAAGCACGATCCCCAGCAGAATTCCCAGAAATACTCGACCCATATGCGAGCCTCCTCCACAGGCCTTTATCCTAGAGCATTTTGCGGCTTTCTGTAGCAAAAATGTGGTGCCCATCCGGCCCGAATTCCTCTTTCTGGAGTCCAATACTGTGCCGGTTAACGCCCAGGCCCGCCCCCCAAGGTGTTTTAATAACTTATGGGGGGAGCGCTGTGCAGGCTTGCTTCCGTACTCCCGTGGAGGAAATCTGAAATTGATGTATTCTTCTCGCCGTATTGCCCTTCTGCTGATGCTAAGTATTGCCGCAGCCATCGCCTCTCTGGCACAAAGCTCAACTTCGAGCAGCAACCCCACAACCCCCGCCCAGGATCAGGCCGGACAGCCCGCCGAAAAGTCCCACGGCAAATTGAACGTCCCGGCGCGCATTAAGGCCCACCATGCGCAACGCCGCGCCACCGCTGCTCAGGCCCGCAGCTCCAGATCGAGCAGCCACCCCGCGGCTCCCGCCCAGGCTCAGGCCGGACAGCCCGCTGAACAGCCCCAGGGTCAGACGAGTGTTCAAGCACGCATCAAGGCCCGTCGCGCACAGCGCCGGGCGGCAGCCATTCATGAGGCCTACTCCCATCGCTATGAGGAGTACACCGGCATGGGCTTACTGCGATTTGAACCCGGCGCCAAGTTGGAACGTGCTTGGGATTACGCCTGGAACGTCGGCTTTACCCGCTACTTCGACGAGCGGCTGGGCCTGACCGTCGATGGCCGCGGCTATTACGCCACCGCTTACGTGGGTGGTCCCAACAACGTGACCAACAACGCCATCACCAACGCGGCCATCAGCCAGTATGCTCTTCTGGCCGGACCCACATATCGTTTCTACATGATGCCCAAATTTTCCGTCTCCGGACGCGTCCTTGGTGGGTTCACAAAAGGTAACTTTTCCGGCGATACCAACCACAGCACCATCCTCTCCACAGCGCTGGGTCTCTGGCCGGATAACTACGTCTTCGCGGGCGGAGCCAGCATTCCCGTGGAGTACAACCTGACGCCCAACATCGGGCTGCGCGTTGCTCCCGAGTACTACTTCACCGGTTTCGGCTCGACCGTTCAGCCCAGCCGCGGCTTTACCGCCGGCATCGTCTACCGCTTCGGCAAGCAGTAAGCATTTGAGGTAATGAGGATTAAGGCGTGGACTTCGGTTCGCGCCTTTTTCGTTGCAATCACGTGCAAAACGTGCTACACATATTACACGTGAAGAAGGGGTGATTTCTCTATGCCAGCGCTCGACGACAAACGAAATATTACCCTGAGACTTAGCCGGCAAACGATTCAAAAGGCGCGGGTTCTGGCTGCCAAACGCTCTACCTCCATCAGCGGCTTGCTCACCAGCCAGATTGAGCAACTTGCGGAGACGGAAGACGATTACGATCGTGCCATGAAGAGAGCCTTTGCCCGGATGGAGAAAGGCTATCCTATGGGCGAAATCCCTAAATTGGACCGGGATGCGCTCCATGAACGCTAAAACATTCGTCGATACAAACGTCCTGGTTTACGCCCATGACGAACGGGAAGGATACAAGCAAGATATAGCAAAAAGGATCTTGCACTGCCTCCAACAGGATCGATCCGGGGCTTTGAGTATGCAGGTATTGCAGGAGTTCTACAATACGGTCACGCGGAAACTGGCTTCTCCCTTGCCAAGAGATGAGGCGCGCGCGATTGTCGATGACTTCTCGTACTGGTGCGTAGAAACAACCCCCAAGGAGATCATGCGAGCCTTTCAGATTGAGGACGAGGCCCGGATCAACTTCTGGGATGCAATGATTGTTGCCACGGCCATCAGGAGCGGCGCGACGAGGATTCTCTCCGAGGATTTGAACCCCGGACAAGCAATTGCCGGAATTCAGATTGAAAACCCTTTCGCGCTTCCGTGAGAAATAAGCCGCTGCCAGGCATTCCATTGTTCCTCATTCCTTTCGATGGGAACTTCCCCGCTTGCTATCATCGACAGAGGCTCCCGGCGCAACCCATCCGGGTTCTCCCGCTGAGGTCATAGATCGATGACTCCCGCTACCCAGGCCGCCGTTCCAGCTAAAATCGTTGCTCATGGTCCGGCGCACATCCACGCGCCTGAGGCTGGCTCGACAGCCTTGCTCATCCACGACCTACGCGAGCTCTTCAAGGTCAAGGTCGTCGGCCTGGTTCTGGTCACCGGCTGGGGCGGTTTTTACCTCGGCTCGATGCAATCGGGCATCACCAGCGTGCAGCGCGGCCTGCTGGATACGCTACTGGGCATCGGCCTGGTTTCGGCAGGCGCCGGCGCGCTGAACGAGGCCCTGGAGCGCAAGATCGACGCGCTGATGAAGCGCACCGCTGACCGGCCCATGGCCGCGGGCCGCTTCTCGCTGGCGCAGGGAGTAATGGCCGGCATGGCGGCGCTGGCGATGGGCGCGGTATGGCTGGCGCTCACCACCAATCTACTTACCGTGGCCCTGGCGCTACTTACGGCTTTTACTTACGTGGCCATTTACACCCCGCTCAAGCGCGTCACCGCCCTGGCCACCTTTATCGGCGCATTTCCCGGCGCAATGGGCCCCATGTTGGGCTGGACAGCCGCCCGTGGGCGCATCGAGTGGCCGGGGGTGGCTCTGTTCGCCATTCTCTTTGTCTGGCAGTTTCCCCACTTTATGTCGATCGCGTGGCTCTATCGCGACGAGTACGCCCGCGCCGGCATCCGCATGTTGCCTGTCGTCCAGCCCGACGGCTGGTCCACTGTGGCGCAGGCGCTGTTTTTTGCGGTGGCGATGATTCCCGTCAGCCTGGCGCCCTGGCGGCTGGGCCTGGCCAGCCTGACCTACGCCCTGCTGGCCGCCGCGCTTGGCATGGTTTACCTGGGCTATACCATCCGCTTTGCCCGCATCCTGCGCCCTGTTACGGAGGAAGAAAGCCGGAAACTGGCCCGCGACCTGCTCAAGGTCAGCGTCCTCTACCTGCCCTTGCTGTTTACCGCGCTTATGCTCTGCGCCGTCGCGAAACCCTGAGGAAGCCATGACGACCGCAGCTCCATCGTCGAAGACCGGCCCTGCCATTGCGGCGATTTTGTTTGTCAGCGCCGCGGCCACGGCGTTTCTCTTCTGGTTGATTTACGTCCATCCAGCCGCGGACCAGGCCAGCGTTCGCTTCGCATTTTTGCCCGCGCTCAATGCCTTGCTCAACGGCCTCAGCGCCGTTGCTTTGCTCATCGGCTACACCTTCATCCGCGCCCGCTGCATCCCGGCCCATCGCGCGGCAATGATCACAGCCTTTGGATTTTCTACGCTCTTTCTGGTGGGTTACATCCTGCACCACGCGCTGCACGGCGACGTCCGCTATCCGGCCCACGCGGCCCTGCGCTCAGTCTACCTGCCGCTATTGTCCAGCCACATTCTTCTGGCCATAGTGGCCCTGCCGATGATTTTGGTCACCTTCTTCTTCTCGCTCAGCGGCCGGATTCCCCAGCATCGCAAAATAGCCCGCTGGACACTGCCGCTGTGGCTTTATGTCTCAATCACCGGAGTCATTACATGGGCGATGCTGCGTGTGGCGCGGGGATAGGAGCAAATGTGTCCGCAAATTCGAATTCCACCCCGCCCGACGGCGGCGCCGGCCAACTGCTCAAATGGGGCGCGTCCATCTTGTGCGCGGGGCTTCTGTCCGCGGTGCTGCTGGAAACCTTTCTGGGCGGCTTTTCGCCCACCGGCGCTCACACCAACACGGGCTGGTTCGCGCTTATCGTCGCCCTGATGTGCATTCCTTTCGGAGGGCTGCTGACGGCGCTGGGGGCGGCTAAAACGCTGCGAAACAGGATAATTGCCCGCAAGCGCTGAGGGTGGTCTGCTATGCTTTTCAACGAATGGAGTAAACCAACATGGCCAAGAGCGTCAACAAAGTCATTCTTTTAGGCAACGTAGGCAAGGACCCCGAAATTCGCTCCACCCCCGGAGGCACCATGGTGGCCAACTTGTCCCTGGCTACCAGCGACCGTTTTCAGGATGCGCAGGGCAACTGGCAGGACCGCACGGAGTGGCACTCGCTGGTGGCCTTCAAGCGCACCGCGGAGATCATTCGCGACTACGTAAAAAAAGGCTCCAAGCTATACATAGAAGGCAAGTTATCAACGCGCAGCTGGGAGGACAAGGAGACCAAGCAGAAGCGCTACAAGACGGAGATTGTGGTCTTTGACCTGTCGCTGCTCTCCGCCCGCGAGGATGGCTCAGGCGCAGGCCGGGCGGCCAGTTCAGCGGCCAGCTTTGACCAGCGGACACCGGCATCCGCAGATGGCCCGGATGAATACAGCCAGCAAGCCGAAATCTCCGACGCAGACATTCCGTTCTAAAACAGTGGTCAGTGGTCAGTGATCAGGGGTCAAAAACTGGTGCGCTACAGGTTACCGGTTTTTGTAAAATGGTGCGCTACAGGTTGTCGGTTTCCGTAAAATGTGAAGCTGCCGTTTGCCAGCCTTGGCGAAAGCGGGAAGCTCAAGCAAATGGCTTTTCGGACACCGGAGAGGTACAGGCCATCGGATAATTGGACCTGGGATTGACCTCACAAGGAGAGCACGATGCGCGAGAATCTGGCAGGCAGATTGACGTGGGAGCCGACCGGCGATGGCATTCGCGTAGTGATCCCGGTGCGGGTTCCCTGGTTATTGGCTTTTTCTGGAATTATTCTATTTACGCTCCCCATTAACATATTGAAAATATTCAGTGGATACAGTGTTATTACAGTCCCGGTGTCATTCGTTCAATTCTGGATTGTACTTGGTATTGGTCTCTGCCTTGGTATCCTCTGGTTCACGATGATTTTCAACATCAAAAATATACTCACATTGAATTCTGTAGAAATAACAATTCAAGCCCACATATTTGGTATTGAGGTCAAGAAGCGTACATACGCAACCAATCGTCTGCATTGCCTGAGATTCAAGCCTTCAGAATATGGCGAACTCATATCCATGAACGATATGAGTAGGATTCAAATTGATCGTGATTGCAAAACACGCAACTTTGCCTTTGGAATTACTGAGCAGGAAGCCGATGCCCTAATCGAAAAGATGATGGAAATCTATAAATTTCCCCAAGTCTGCGAACCGGAGCAGAATGCGATTAATCGATGAGGATTAGGCGCCCAAGTTGATTGAGTCGCCTGGCTTTTTCCTTTTTCTTAATCTATTCATCCATCAGGGAACATGGACTAGAAAAAATAAAGCCTCAAACGCCCATCAGTTCCGGGCTGCTGACTTCCATATTCTGCTCGTCCGCCGCCGAGGCCACCGGCACGTGAGCCAGCTCCCAGGCTGAGCGGTCTTTGAGCAGACGCGAGACGAGAGCGGTGTGCATGGCGTGTCCGGCGCGCTCGGCCACTACGTGGCCCTCGATGCGGCGGCCGGCCAGCGACAGATCGCCAATCAGGTCCAGGATTTTGTGGCGCACATACTCGTCGTTGAAGCGCAGCGGTCCATTCATTGGGCCGGTTGCTCCGAGAATGATGATGCTCTCCGGTCCCGCGCCGCGAATCAGGCCCATGTCGCGCATTTTCTGCTCATCCGCCATGTAGCCAAAGGTGCGCGCCGCGGCGATGAATGTCCCGTAGGTCTCGGCGGCCAGATCGATGCGTGCGCTCTGCTGGCCCACGGGCGCGGGAAAGTCGATAGCGTATTCGATGCTGTAGCCGGAGCCGGGATAGACCCCAATAAATTTGTTCCCCTCGCGCACTTCCACCGGGCGCAACACGCGGATGGTCTCGCGGCGGCGGCGCTGGTGGCGGATGCCCACCCTCAGGAAGGCCTCGACGTAAGGCAGTGCGCTGCCGTCCAGGATGGGCAGCTCCAGGTTGTCCAGCTCCACAATCACGTTGTCCACGCCCATGCCGATAAGCGCCGAGAGCAGATGCTCGGTGGTCGAGATCAGCACGCCCTGGCGCATCAAGCTGGTGGCATAGCTCACCTTGGCCACATAGCGTCCGATGGCGGGAATCTCAAAGTTGTCCAGGTCGGTGCGGCGGAAGACGATGCCCGAGCCAGCCGGTGCGGGCAGCAGGCGCAGGCACACCGGCGCGCCGGAGTGCAGACCCACACCGCTGAACTCCAGGGGCGCGGCAATCGTCTGCTCCAGGTGCGCGGGACTCAGGTGCGCGTGATTGGCCAAAATACCTTCTTTTACGGCACAGATAACCGTGCACAATGGTTAGATTAGACGACCTGGGCTATCCCTGTCCTGTGGCATTTTTGCCACACTTTGCGCCGATTTAGTCATTCCATGAGCCGGAATTGATTCCCTGAACAGTAGCCAGCGCAGCAAAAAGCCCAGCCTGAGCGGGCTGGGCTTTTTGGCTTATAAATACAATGGCCTCTACGGGGTAACCGACTGCGTTGAATAGTTGCCGTGAGGAACAGTAACCACGGCGGTGGGATTTGCCCCGGTGGGATAGGGCGAGGCCTGGGTTGCGGACAGCACACCGGAGGTCGGGTTCAGGCGGAAACCGGAGACAGAGTTGCCCAGGTAGTTGGCGGTATAGACAAACCGGCCCAGCGCCGCGTCAACCACAACGGACACCGGCTGGGTGTCCGTCGAGTCGATGGGTGAGCCTCTGACGTTCACCGAGCCCGTGGGGATTCCGGTACCCAGGGTGATTTCGTAAGGCGTGACCGAGGAATCCAGCGAGTTGGTGACATAGATGAACAAACCGCGAGGATCAATGGTGATCGAAGAGGGTTCGTTCCCCGTCCTGAAGGGACCTGAGGGCAGGAAGTTCAACGTGCTGCCGCCGTCCAGAATGGCGTAGACGACCAGCTGGTTGGAGGCGTAATCCGTGACGTAAAGATATTCGTTGACGGGCGTAGCGTCGAGGGCCGTGGGCTTGATGCCGGCTTCGTAAGGATTAGCGAGCGGGGTCAAAGCGCCGCCCGACCCGACCATGAAGCCAAAGACCCAGCCAGGGTTGGCGGTGCTGGCGGTTGTTCCGCTGGGATTGTACGCCGATTGGTCGTAGGCCGAGACGTAGACGGCCGCATTGCTTTCGAGTACGGTAACCCCGGTGGGAACGATGATATCCCCGCTGTATTTGGCATAGGAGCCGTAGAGGCTAAGGGTCTGTGTGGAGGCCACGGAACCGATGGCGCCGGAAGAAAGCGGATACTCGGTCAGCGTTGCGCTGCCACCGGTGCATCTCAACGTGGGATACGCGGTATTAGAGGCGGGGGTACAAGACACCACATACAGATAGGTACCGGCCGAGTTCACGGTAATGGCAATGGGAGTGGTGGCCAGCGTGACCGAATCCTTGGAGGTTAGCACGCCGTTAATGCCGATGGCGAAATGGACGATGGCGCTGTTTCCCGCGTTGGCGACGTAAAGATTCGCATAGTCGGAGGAGACGGCCATGGAAACCGGGTTCACTCCGCCCGAGGACACGGCAGGTGCTCCGTTGCGCAATGCGCCGGATTGGGAATCCACCGCGTAGGTCTCAATCTGCCCGGCGCTGGATGTTCCGGAACCGGCGGAACAGGCCACGAAGAGATAATCGATGGTGGTAATTGCGCAGGCAGAGAAAAAGGTGGCCACTAGAAGGCCGATGGAAGAGACCAGTAAGAGCTGGCTCAATTTGGTGAACTTCATGCGCTTCCTTCGTCGTGGGCTGATCAGATGCGAGCCCTTGAAAACTGTTTATGTTGCCCCGTATGCATTGTAAAAGCCCGGTACGGGGTGTTGCTAGAGTGCCCGGCAGAGGGCTTTTGCCGCGATTACTGCGTGGTGCTGCCGTGCGGAATCGCGGCTATGGCCGTCGGCAGTGCGTTGGTCTTGTAAGGCGAAAGCTGCGTGCTGGTGAGCGTACCGGCGGTGGCGCTCAACTCAAAGTCGGAGGCCGTGCCGCTGGTCCCGCCGGGTGTGAAGTTGGCGGTGAAAAGAAAGTGGTGGGTCGATGGATCGATACCGATGGCCACCGGCTGAATGCCCGCTTCATAAGTGCCGATGCGGGTCAGCGCTCCGCTGCCGCCGATCGAATACGCGCTCACCGTGCCGTCAATCTCGTTGGTTACGTAGGCATACGGATAGCTGGGATCGACTACGATGGCGGAAGGCTGAGTGCCGGCCGGAAACGGGCTGGCGGACAATTCGGTAAGGAGTCCGGACGCAAATGTGAAGCCGCTGATATTGCCGCTGGTGGCGTCCGTCGCATAGACGTAGGTGTTGGTGGAATCGCTGGCGACAGCCGAGGGATGGACTCCCGCGACGAAGGGCACGCCGCAATTGAGAGGCGTGAGCGCGCCGCTCGATCCGATGGAAAAACCAAAGATATAACCAACGTTGGGCGTGACCGAGGCGTCATAGGCCGTGACGAAGAGGTCCGCTCCCGATTTCAGGACGTTGATGGCGGTTGGCGTAATCACATCGGTAGATGCGCTGGTTTTGCAATTCGAGCTATTACCGGTGGCCGTATAGCTGAGCAGGGTCAGCGGCCAATAGTTGGCGCCAATGCTGGTATTGACGACGGGCGATCCCGGCGCGCCGCTTAAGGTTGGGTTGGAGCCGGTGGTGGCAGGCTCAAGGGGAAAAACACCCACCGAGCCCGGACACGGGTCCGCGTTGGAGCAGACGGGCAGAGGCTCGTAGGTATCCACGACAAACAGGTACGTCCCGCTCACGGCAACGGCCAGCGGGAAAATGCCGGGCGTATTGACGGTGTTTTGCGGATAGAGCTTGCCGTCGCTGCCGATCATAAATTGAACGATGGTGTTATCGTCCTGATTGACCACATAGAGATTGGCATTGTCGGAAGAGACGGCTTCAGCCACCGGATTGCGTCCGCCCGAGGGAAAGGGCGAGCTGGGGATCTGACGCATATAACCGGAGACCGAGTTGATCTCGAAGACGTCGATCTCGCCATAGTTGTTAGTGCCCGCGGCCTTGGCGCTGGCCACGTAGACAAAATCCACGGTATTTGTGCCGCAAGCGGTGATCAGTCCCGCCGCCAGCAGGCTGGCCGCGGAGACCAGCAGAAGCTGGCTCGATTTGTTGAACTTCATGCGCATCTTTCGTCAGCGGGCCAACCGCTCCGGCCCCTAAAAAATCATGTTTGGAATCGAACCCCGGGCGCCCCGGAAAATCATCGCGCCCGGAAATTCGGCTGCGTTCTTGAAAACTGCGGGTCAATCATTTTGTGCGTTGCCTGGAACGGGGCCCATCCTCCGCCCCAGGCGCAACTGCGCAAACAGCGGATCAATCGGTGCGCCCATCCACCAGGCACCATGCGGGCGGACCGGTCAGCGAATATTCAGAAGGCGCCTTCGTCGACTGCGTGAGTGGGACTAGAGTTCCCGCGTTTTCGTCGATCGACTGTGCGGATACGCTTGAATCGTTGAAGTTGGCCGTATAGAAGTACTGATTCGAGGGATCCTCGACCAGGCACTGCGGTCCGGCTCCTGTGCCGTAGCCGATGGGCGTGCCGGCCATTTCAGTGGGCTGAAACGGTGTGTTGATCACGTAGCCGGCAATTCCGCTTTGCGCCGTTCCCGTGCCGGTGACGTTGTTCCCCTCGTTGGCTACAAAGAACCACTTGCCCTTGTTCTCCATCACCGCGTAAATAGGATAGGACTGATTCGGGTCATCGGGAATGGGTCCGCTGGAAGCCGCCAGCAACGCCCCATTGCTGCCTAGCGTGAAAGGCAGTATCTGGCTGGTGGCGCCGGTGGGATTGGGACTGGGCGCTTCGTTGTCCAGCACGAAGACGTAATTGCCGATCTGCACGATGGCGGTTCCCTGGGTGATGTTCAGCGTATTGGCGCTGTTCTGGGTCACCGTTAACTGCCCGTTGGTGGCATTGTAGGCGTACGGGAAAACAGTTGCGCCGCCGGTATAAGGATAAGAAGTATTGGCGGTGGCGCTGGTTGCGTTCATCGTGAGGAGGGTTCCGCCGATCATCAAAAAGTCAACGGGATTGGAGGGGATCGGGTAGTAGGTTAGCGGCGAGCTGCCGCCGGCCTCGGTCACCTGAGTATTGACCTGAAGTTGCAGCCGTCCGGTGGTTGAGTTGACCTGAAAAGCGGTAACGTCGCCGCAGGTTGTTGAGCCGGTCAGTGCCGCGGCGCAGTTGGGGTTCGGGTTCGTTGCGCTGGACGGAAGGCCGTTGATCATGGAATCGTGTTCCAGCACGTAGATGTAATTTCCCGTGGGGTCGGAGATTATGCGGAACGGATTCAGGCCCTGGGTATAGAAGGTCTCCTGCGGCGTGAGAATACCGTTTGCGCCGATGGCGAACTGAGTGATGTTGGAGTTCTGGCAGGGATACTGCGTCGTGCAGATGGAACTGCCCGCAGGGTTGGTGCTGACGCCCCGGTTCAGAACGTAGAGAAAGCGGCTGCCGGTGAGCAGGACGGCCCGACCCGGGTTGGCGCCGCCGGAAGAGATAGGTAGACCATTAATGGGCGTTAGCTTACCCGTATTGTGATCGATCTTGAAGCCGGAGATGATGCCGCTGCCGGAGGTTTCAGCTGTCACCGTTCCCGTCACATACAAATAGCCGACCGAATAATCCTGAATGCAAGACGTAACGCTGAAAACGACGCCAGCAGAAAGGGCGCTCATCAGA
>Ga0326728_10012549_pt1 | contig 18768 bp, 16 predicted proteins | sample MB3enrmetagenome_FD_207602 | JGI IMG/M metagenome (GOLD analysis project Ga0326728, IMG submission 207602) | Lab enriched peat soil microbial communities from McLean, Ithaca, NY, United States - MB31MN | ecosystem: Environmental > Terrestrial > Soil > Wetlands > Peat | place: USA: New York... | reverse complement strand
GCCGGACCGGTGGAAGCCTGGCTAAAGGCGCAGTGAGCAGTCGCCATCCACACGGAAAAATGTTAGGCGAAGTTCAGAGGCTGGGTTTCGCGCCGGGGAGGACGCGCCCCCCTTTGGTTTCCTGCCACGTGTAAACAATGCGATGGATGACGGTGATCGTCGAAACCACGGCAATCACCCACAGCACGGGCCCCATGCGGTTGAAAGTCCCCCCAATGATCAGGAGCACCATCCGCTCGGGGCGCTCCATGAAGCCGACCTTGCACAATGGAATGAGCGATTCGGCGCGCGCGCGGGAGTAGCTCACCATCACGGAACCCGCCGTCGCCACCGCGGCAAGCACGACATACGGTGTGCGGCCGCTTACGCTGTAATACACGAGCAGTCCCATATAGAGCGCCATGTCCGCGTAGCGGTCCAGCGTGGAATCGTAGAAGGCGCCAAACGGCGTGACGCGATTTTGCCGCCGCGCCACCTGCCCGTCCAGCATGTCCAGGAAACCCGCGATGAAAACGATAATCGCCCCGGCGCGAAAATTGCCGACCGCGAAAGTCGCCGCGGCGCCGAAGTTGACCAGCAGTCCCAGAAAAGTGAGCAGGTTCGGCTCGATGCCGGTAGCCGCGAGCGCACCGACAATGCGATCCAGCAGCCATTTCCCGCCGGTGCCGATTGCCCCTGTAAATGTGTTCATGTCTACGCCAAGGGGAAATAATACTGCAGGCCGTTGCCGTAGCCAAATGGTCCGGGTACTTTTCCGGCGATCGCCAAGAATGCAATGGGGCCACGATCTCTCGTGGCCCTTCTCATTAGTCCCTGAGATTGTTCGTCAGAAACGGAAAATTACGCCGCCCACGAAATTGCCGCGGTCCAGGTAATTCCTCGCGGTATAGCAGCCATAGAACGGATCGCAATTCCCTCCGTTGGACGAACTACCGTACGTCGGCAGGAAGCGGACATCGCCTCGGAAGCCAACATGGCGGTTGAGGTAGTACTTCACTCCGCCGCCGACGCTCCAGGCAAAAGCCGTGCGATTAGAAACCGAAGTGAAGCCCGTGCTGATGGGGCTATTCGAATCGTGAGTGAAGCCGAGGCTGGCGGCAACGTACGGGCGCAATTTGTGCTCGCTCCCGAGAAACATATAGAGTCCGCCAAACTGGAACTGATCGATGTCCGAGTTGTACGCTTTGAAATACTCCAGCGTGGTGATGTCGCGGGCACTGTAGGAGGTGTTGTTGCGGTCCCACATGAATTCAAGCTGGAAATTTTCGCTGACGTTGTAATCCAGGAAAGAACCATAGGATATGGCATCGTTGACGCGCAGGTGATCCACCAGAGCCAACGATCCACCCGTGCCCGGAAGCACTTCGATGGGATAGGATCCGGAGGTCTCATAGCCGACAAACGGAGTGACTTCAAATCGCCCTTGAGCGTTCGTGGACACCCCCATCAACAAAAACGCTGCAACTGCAAGGAACCATGCGATCCGGTACCTCATCGTTCTTTCTCCTCCTTTTGCATGCGAGTGCATGATGTTTGCTTGCACCAGGCTGGCGCTGCCTGGTCTGGCGCAGGCGGGATCAGGCGGGTGATCCCACTGACGGACTCTCTTGCCAAGTTTCTCGTGCGATCCCGCGTCCGCTGGCAGACCGAAATCGCAGCAGAGCCCCTTGGGGCTAAACCCGGAAACCAGCGAGGAGTTTCCCAGGTCCCCCCTCTACACGCGAACCACCCTCATGTCTTGGATGAGATGGAGTTGGGGCGAACTTGCGCATCTCGTTTTGTTTCAAATGATTATCCCGTGAAGATCCAGCTCTTCCTCGGCGACGTTCGCTTCGCCGCAGCTAGATGGCCCCACATCATCCGCCGCCCAAAACCTGTCATTTCGCCTGCCCTGAGCGAAGTCGAAGGAACCAGAAGGGCGGCGCTTCCTTGCGCTGAGCCCCGAAGGGATGCCGTCCCGGAGTGGAGATACGGTTCTCCATCGCACGTTTTTTGTGCGATGAAATCCCTCTTCAACTTTGGATTTCAGCTTCATAGGCTTCGGGGTGGGAATGCCGGAAAAAACTGGTGGGCCTGGGTGGACTTGAACCACCGACCTCGCCCTTATCAGGGGCGCGCTCTAGCCACCTGAGCTACAGGCCCGCGTACCGCGTGGCAAACGACTCCTCTACTTTATCGTACCGGCCGATTCCTGGCAATTCACTCGCTCTTCCTAAGTTTCCACGCCACGAGAGCTTGTGCGCCGCGGCCAATTCATCGAGATCAGGGCCAAACTCACCGCCGTAGAAAACGGGGACCGAGCAGCGCCTGGTCGCTCGCGGCACGAAAGCGCACGTGTCTCTCCGCCCTACTGCACAAATCCGATGTTCGCGGGGGGCATGTTGCTTTCCGGGCCTTCCTTGATGGGCCCATACTGCGCTTCAAAGCGCGAGATGTTTTCGCCCAGCGCCCGCCAGATGCGTTTCGCGTGGCCCGGGCTGACGATCATGCTGGCCAGCAGCTTGCCCTGCAGCGCATTGGGAAAGACGTACACAAAATTCAGCGTGAACTCTTCGGCGTGATGGTGAATCATCACCAGGTTGCTGTATTGGCCCTGGAGTTCCTTCTCGTCGGCCTTGATTTGAACCTGTCCCTGCGGCGGTGCCTGCTTTTCGTCCATGGCGTTTCTCCCGGAAGTTCCTCTCCAAGGTACCACAGCCCCATCGCTTTACGGGTTTGCGCGGCTTTGCGCCGGCCCGGCGCTGCGGCCTCATGTTGCCTATTCCTGAAATCGCCGACCACATCGTTGCGTGCTTCCCGCCACGGCCCGGTTGTGCGAAACTTTTTGTGTAGCCATGACTAGCGCCGCGCCACGGAGCCGCACTATGCGCAAGTTTCTTCTTGCCTGCACCCTCGCTTTGATTTGCCTTTCGATCGGATTCGCCGCATTCCAGAAACCGAACTGGACGATCCCCGAGGAAGAAAAGCAGCGCAAAAATCCCATCGCGCCGTCGCAGGCCGCTTTGAACGCCGCGAAGCAGCTTTATTCCGACCAGTGCGCCAATTGCCACGGTGACACCGGCAAGGGCGACGGCTCCGACGCCATGATGTACGACCCCGGCCCCGCCGACCTCACCGATGCCTCCCACATGAAAAAATTGACCGACGGGGAGATCTACTGCCAGATCACTCAGGGCCGCAAGCCCATGCCGTCGTTCCGAAAGCGCCTCACCGATGAGCAGCGCTGGCAGCTCGTCCTTCTGGTGCGCTCGTTCGCCAGCGCTCCGGCGAAGAATTGAGCTACGCGCAGCGGCCGCGTCCTTTCTACTTCACTCCGCCCAAGGCCGTTGCGACTTCCTTTACGTCCGGCACGACCGGAATGTCGTAATTCTTCGCCCAAGCCACTTTGCCGTGCTTGTCCACGATGAAAATGGCGCGGCCGGTGATGCCCTTATCGCCCAAGTACACGCCGTACTTTTCGCCCGTCGCGCCCTTGGGATGAAAATCCGCCAGCAGCGAATACTTGATGCCCATTTTTTCCGCGTAGGCCTTGTGCGACCACACGCTGTCCACGCTCACGCCGAGCACTTCGGCATCCAGCGTTTCAAACTGCTTCATCTCGTTCACAAAGCAGGCGTGCTCGTTGGTGCAAGTCGGGCTCCAGTCGAGCGGATAAAACACCAGCACGACTTTTTTCTTTCCGGCAAAATCCGAAAGCTTCACTTCCTTCTGGTTCTGATCCTTCAGGGTGAAATCCGGCGCAGTGTGTCCGACCGCCAAGCTCATAATGTGTTCCTTTCCGTCGTTGGAATTGCCGCCCAGCATCTTACCGAATCCCGGGACGGCGTGCCAAACTCGCGCTTCCCTTGGCCAGCCGCTGGCGCTACACTCCCGCGTGGAACGCGTTGTAGCGCCGGCCTTCAGGCCGGAGTGCTCCGGCTTGGGGGTCGGAGCTTCAGCTCCGACACTAAGTGCTTGGCTTTCACTGGGCTGTGTAGACCCTGCGCTTCAGCCCAGGGCGCGAAGCGCCCTTGAGGAATCCGCATTATGACTTGTTCAATGCGCCCATGCTGAGCCTTCGCGAAGTTGTGGATCGCTACCTTGCCGCCGCGCGCCGGTTCGGCGAGCCCGTCGCCCTCTCCGCCTTTCAATTGAGTCCCACCGAAATCCAGGCGCTCTTCAACGTTCTCGACGAGGATTACCACCTCAGCCGCTTCCTGCATTTCTCCCACGCCGAGGGCGAAGCCTACGTCATCAGCGGCGCCCGCGTCACGCACGTCTCCATCGATTCCGGCATCCAGTCCATGCTGTAGTGGTTGCAGAAGCAAGGACAAGGTCTCCGCCGTCCAACGTGTGTAGTGGCCGGTCCCGCACTTCGCGGGATCGATTCTTGGGTTGTCTTTCGCCGCGTGCCGGAAACAAAATGTCGGCGCGCCGACATATTTTAGGTACGTTACCATTGAGTGACCTACCCCCACCCCCTATGTTTTGCGTAAGTGCGGGAATAATTGGACTTACGGGGGAATGGTTCGTATGTGCGGGAATGATTGGACTTAGCGGAGAGTGACGAGTGGCTAGTGGCGAGTGACGGGAGAGATCCTTCGACTCGCCCGCCGCGGCGGGCGCGCTCAGGATGGGCATCCTTCGCAGGATGCCCAGTTGAAAGTCCAAAAGTAAGGCCCCACCCCCTGTTTTTGCGTATGTACGGGAATAATTGGACTTACGGGAGAATTTCTTGGATGTACGGGAATGATTGGACTTAGCAGATATTTCGGAGCGGGTGAGGGTCTGGGGCGTTCCGAAATGGCACAAGAGCAGCGTCCCCTCAGCATGACAGGCACAGAATAACACACTATTTACTGATTGTCAATAGATATTCGTGAGGTACTAGAGTCGGAACTGGTGCGAGGAGCGGAAGGTGGGGTAGAGATAAAGACCCGCCTGCAGGCGAGTGTCCCTTAGGACTTGGGAGGCCAGGGGAAGATGTGGGACTTAATGGATTCATAGTTGGCATCGAGGGCGGGTTCAAGAAGGAGAATGGCGGCAATGCGGCGCGCCATTTCCTGGACATAGCGGACCTCGTCTATCGTGAGGGGGCGACCCAGGAGCGGTTCCTCGCGGTAGGACAGCCACTTCTTGATGACCTGATAGCCGCCAATGGTGTAATCCCAGACGCGGATGGGGATGTTTGACCAATAGGCGGAGTCGTTGAGGTAGACGTTGCAGGTCTTGTTTCCCAAGAGGGCGAACGCTTCTTTTTCCGAGAGGCCCTGCTTCTTTGCGCCTTCAGAGATGACTTTATGTTCCTTGGCGGAATAGTCGCGTTCAAGGAGTTTGCCTCTTCCGGGCATCGTGACGCCGTGCTTGCCTGCATGGCCCCAGCCGACGGTCAGGGCGAGGTCGGATTCCTTGAGGCTCCCGCCGCCGACGCATGTGATCACGGCTATCAGCTTCAGTTCAGCGCGGACGTCGCCGCTTGTTACGCCCTTGATAGTGGACTCGGTGTCAAAGAGGGATGCGACTTGGCGGCCGAGCCCGGCAGAAGCACACAGGGCTTGCTTTGAATCAGGCAGAGGCACACGCGGCCAGTCCTGTCTGAGTGCGCCTGCGTTCTCTGCTCGGTAGGTTGGGGCGTTGAGAATGGCGACAGCATGCAAGAAGGGATAAGGTTCCTCCACGCCCAACTCCGCGGCGTATTGAATGGCCTCTTGGCTTAGATTCACTGTTCGCTTCGATTTCGCAGAGTGCAGAAGGGGGCCATGGAGCTGGGACGTGAGCAGGGTAAGTGGGAAGTAGCTTGAGAGTCCATTACCTAGATTGTCCGCAAGACGGCGGGTCACGTAACCGCGATCAAAGCGCTCCATCGGCTGCTTTTGCCGCGCCTCGATCCAGAAGTTTTCCGGGCTCAAGTGCGGGTAATATTCCTCACGCTTTTCGTCCAAGAGCTTGGTTTCGGGTTCCCAATATAGCCAACGCAGATCGAACGGTCGATATTGGTACCGAACGATGTTGTCCGGCAGAAATCCACGTCGAACAAGGTGATCGCGAACGGCTCTAGGATTAAAGCGATTCGTCTTTTCTGCAAGGTTTGGGTTTAGAGTTTCCCATTCTTGGTAACGAACTTCAGGGTCGAAGAAGGATTGCATGCGCTCAATGAGTGTCTGTTTATCAAAGTCGATCAAAAGTTTGTCCCGGCTGGTTTTAACGCCTGGGAAGGAAACGGGAAACAGTGCGGTTAGGATTGGCCATGAATTATAGTCACCACCTACCGCTCCGGGGAGAAACGACAGACCAATTTCGGGATTTGGAGCGAGCATGACATAGGCTGATTTTTCAAGCGAAGTTAGGAGGTCCTTTCGTTTGTTTTTCCCCCAAAGGTTTTGAAACTCAACTACTTTGGCGCTCTTCGAATCTTGCTTTCTTGCCAGTAGGCCTATGGCGGTGCCTACCTGAATCCCCTCTCGGTTCCATTCGGTGGAGAACACGCTGGGGTCCGGCTCTCCTTCCGGAGTCAGTTTTCCGGTCTTGTATTTGTCGCCGTTGAGGCAATCAATCCAGATGCGATCAAATTTCTCCAGATAGCTCTCGCGCATGCCGGTAAAGGACAAGCCGTCGAGCCACGAGTAGTTAGAAATGAAGCAAACAATCCCATGTCCGGTCATTTCCGCGATTCGATGTTCGGCCATGCGATAGAAACGAACATAGAGATCATTGAGGCCTTGTCCTTGCGGGGGAGGCGCCTTCTTTGTTGTTCGGTAGGCGGTAGTCAGAGTTCTCTCTTCTTCCACCGCTACCCCCGCGAAGCCGTTGTAGGGCGGATTGCCGAGGATGACGAGGATGGGCGTGTCGCGCTTGACGTGTTCGGCAGCATCGCGCTCCTCCTCGAGTTCGGGGAAGAGGAGATGTTTCTTGGGTCCTTTGGGGGGTTCCCAACCCGTCAAGGCGTTGGTCAGAAAGACGCCGATGCGTTCGTTGCCTTTTTCGGCCAGGGGTGCGCCGAGATTCTGAAGGAGGAGGCCTAGTTGAAGGTGGGAGACGACGAACGGAGCGGGGAGAAGCTCGAAGCCAAAGACTCGATTCTTGGCCGCGTCCTTGAGGTCGGCGGCGACGAGGGCGTCCTCGCCGTGTTGTTGCCTGAGCGTTTCGTGAATCTTGCTTAGAGCCTCGACGAGGTAGGAGCCCGTCCCGCAGCACGGGTCAAGAACGTAGACGTTTTTGTCGGCGAGGCCGTCGGCCACGTCGAGTTCTTCACGGAGGACAGTGTCTACGCGGGCGACCATGTATTGGACGATTTCTGGCGGTGTATACCAGACCCCAAGTTGCTTGCGGAGATCAGGGTCGAATGCCTGGAGGAAGGGTTCCTAGAAATATTGGACGGCATGGGTCTCCTGAAATCTGGAGAAGAAGGAAGCGCGGTCGACGCGATTGAGGACAGATGCTGTCCAATCGAGAATTTCCGCGAGATTCAGTTCCTCAAGTTGGCCGGGGTCGGCGACTTCATGGAAGAGCTTGCGGAGAACGGGAACGCGGAGGTGGTGTGCGGTAAGCCGCCAGTCGAATCGCTCCTTGCTGGTGGGCGGATATTTCTTGGACCAGAGGACCCAAGCGGAGAACACGCCATAAAAGAGGGTCTGGACGAGCGTAGAACGGAAGAAATGTTCGCCTTTTTCACCCTCGAAGGCGAGACCCAGAGCTTCTTCCAGCGCTTTGCGGACGGAAGCCAGGGCGGGAAGTTCGCGAAGGCCGATGCGTGCGAGTGCGTCGCGGGCATAGGAAGCAAGGAACCAGGCAACGGCTTCGGGCGAGGCGATGGGGGCAGCATGAAGCAAGGCGCGCTGGGCAAACTCGACGAACATTGGCCCATGCTGACTTACGGTTTTCTTGGGATGAGCGGCGTTAGCCCAAAAGTCCTTCTCGGAATCAGCGAGGCGGTAGCTTTCCAGCTTTACGGGTTTTCCAGTGGCATCCTGGCCGACGAACACAAAATCGCGGTAGTTTGTGACCAGAACCTGACGATATTTGCCCCAATACCGACTGACTTGTTCGCTGTCGGCGGTTATCCACGCGTCGTCCGAGGTGGGTTTAACTTCAATCACGCCCCGGGCAGGGCTTTGGGGGAGCAGTTTTTCCTCGCCCCTTGCCTTCTTCAGTTGATCATCGGTAAAAAGCCCACCGTCAGGAATTCCCGCCCCGCGATTTTTCAGGGAAAGAACGCAGCGCACTCTGGGTTTCAGGGACTTGCCGATCTCGTTCAGGAAGGTCTCGAGTGCGCCGTAGTAAGAGGTTTCATCAACGGCTTCACCGCTGGAACGGATCTCGCGCAGAGACGTGAGATAGGTCTCGAGAGGGGACATTGTGGGTCGATGGCTCCTTTGATAAGCCGTTATGTTGTTACCACAGGGGTAAGAGGGAAGCAATCGTGGACAGTAGGGGTGTGCGCAAACTGAATTCGCCGATTCGTATGGTTCATGCGGGGTTGGACTTCGATATGTGCCGCACCTACGGCGCTGGGCATGGTTGTGCATCGTGCACCCAGAGCTTACGCACTGGGCTAACGTCTGTCGCGCCTCCGGCGCTGAGGAGAAAGAGGGGACCCTCCACGCCGGTTGAAATCACCCCTCGCGACTCGGGGCAAGCCCGGGGGGAGAAAGGATTTGAGGAGTTTATGTTTTGGGGCTTTTTGCGGCATGACTGAAGTCATGCCCTCCCGACAGAGAGGGGGAGAGCTTTGGGGAGTTTATGTTTTGGGGAGGCGAGTATGTCGGAGCCCTTCGAGGCTCCCCTCGCGGCTCGGGGCGAGCCGGGGGGAAAGGATTTGAGGAGTTTATGTTTTGGGGGCAGATTTATGTCGGACATGAATGTCCGACCCCCTAAGGAGGAAGAGAGATCCCTCGACTGCGCGACCCGACGCGCCAGACTGCGGCGCGAAAGAGAAGATCGGGTCGCTCCGCTCGGGATGACAGCGGGGAGAGGAGCGGCCCGCCCACAAGCAAGAGGAACCCAAGAACACAGGCAAGAATGCCTGTGCCACAAACGGCAAGAGGAACCCAGGAACCGGTCCCGCGAGGCGGGATCGGCCACTACAAACCCAAGAGAAAGGCGCCCGCCTCAGCCCTTCGCAGAGCTCAGGGTAAAAAGGCGGCCAGGACAGACCAAGGAGGGAGGCGCCGTCGTCAGGCGGGGATGGATTTTTCGAGGCGGCGGGCGAGTTTCTGGTGCTCTTCGCGGAGTTCCGCGGGGAGACGCGGGCCGAATTTGGCGAAGAATTCGCGGCTGTCGGCGAGGTCGATCTCCCAATCATCGGCGTCCACGCGGAAGAGTTCATTCAACGTTTCCCGCGGGATTTGCAATCCATCCAACGTCAGAGCGGTTTTTTTCGGGACATAGCCAATCTCGGTTTCGCGCGCTTCGCCGCGGCCCTCGACGCGCTCCAGAATCCACTTCAGCACGCGCACATTTTCCCCAAAACCGGGCCACAGGAATTTGCCGTCGGCGCCCCTGCGGAACCAGTTCACATGGAAAATCTTGGGCGGCTTGGGGATGCGTTTCCCCATCTCCAGCCAGTGGCGGAAATAATCGGCCATGTTGTAGCCGCAGAAGGGCAGCATCGCCATGGGGTCGCGCCGCTTGATGCCCACATCGCCCGTGGTGGCTGCGGTTGTTTCCGAGGCCATCGTTGCGCCCACGAAGACGCCATGCTGCCAATCAAAGGACTCATACACCAGCGGCGCCAGGCGAGCGCGCCGGCCGCCAAAAATAATCGCGGAGATGGGCACGCCCTCGGGCGCTTCCCAGTGGGGCGAAATGCAGGGAGCTTGCCGTGCGGGCACGGTATAGCGCGAGTTGGGATTGGCCACGAGCCCCTTGGAGGGGTCCCACTTCTCGCCGCGCCACGTCACCAGCCCTTCCGGGGGATCGCCGCCGATGCCTTCCCACCACGGCTCGTCTTCCGCGGTCACGCCCACGTTGGTGAAAATGGTATTGCGGCTCAGCGCCCGCATCACGTTGGGATTCGTATTCATCCCTGTGCCGGGCGCGACGCCGAAGAAGCCCGCTTCCGGATTGATGGCGTGCAGATAGCCATCCGCCCCAATCTGCATCCATGCGATGTCGTCGCCGACGGTCCACACTTTGTAGCCCTGGTCTTCCAGCGCGGAGACCATCATGGCCAGGTTCGTCTTGCCGCAAGCGCTGGGGAAGGCCGCGGCCATGTAGGTAACCTTGCCGCCGGGCGATTCGAGTCCCAGGATGAGCATGTGCTCGGCCATCCAGCCCTGTTGCCGCGCCAGGTAGCTGGCGATGCGCAGCGCAAAACACTTTTTGCCCAGCAGCGCGTTCCCGCCATAGCCCGAACCGACGCTCCAGATCAGGCGCTCTTCGGGAAAATGCACGATGTAGCGGCGCAGCGGGTCCAGATCGCCCAGCGAGTGCAGGCCGGGCACAAAATCCGCGGAATTTCCCAAGCGGTCGGTGGCCACTTTGCCGATGCGCGCCATGATGCGCATGTTGGCCACAACGTAGGGGCTGTCTGTCACTTCCACGCCCACCTTACTGATGGGCGAATTCGCGGGGCCCATGATGTAGGGCACCACGTACATGGTGCGCCCGCGCATGGCCCCGTCCAGCAGCGCGCCCACCTTGCTCTTGGCCGCGCCGGGCTCCATCCAGTTGTTTGTCGGGCCGACATCGTCCTTGTCGGGAGTGCAGATGAACGTGAGGTGCTCCGTGCGGGCCACGTCGCTGTGGTGGCTGCGGTGCAGGTAGCAATGGGGATAGGTTTTTTCGTTGAGCCGGAAGGAATCCGCATGTTTCAACATTTCGTGCAAGATGACGTTGTTTTCCGCTTCGGAACCGTCGCAGAAAACGACTTTATCCGGCTTGGCCAACCGGGCCGCTTGGTCAACCCAGGTTTCCATTGGCGTGCCCACGTTCAACCCCCGAAAATTAAGTGCGGCGCATTCGACAATGAATCGAAGCGCCGAAACCAGCCGGTCTCCGATGCCAGGAGGAGCGTCCTAGAGAGGCAGGGTGGTGCAAGTCCGTCTCGTGTTCGCACAGTGTATGTTACCCCTGAGTCCTGCGCAAGTTCGGTTGCCTTATGGCCATCTACGCCTTTAGTTATGCGACCATTTCACGCACGGCTGAAGTTGCTGGCGCAACGGGGATTGCCGGCGGCGCGGGACGCCGCGCGCGCGGTGGTATGATTTCGCCATGTACGCTCAGAAATTTCAGGTGGATATTTTGATTCGCGGGAAACGCCAGCCCTGCCCGCTCGAGTGGCTCGATCGATTCTGCATGCGCAATTTCACCAATTCACCGGATTTCGACGATACCCTGCCGGTCGCCGACGGCCGCCTGGAAGCGAGCTTCCGCCTCACGCCTGAGCGCTTTGCCGAGGGCCTCGGCGCGTGGCTCACGCAGCGCGGCAAGGGCGAAGGCCAGCCGGTGGTGGTGGAAGTCACTCGCGCGTGAGCGGCGATGCGGTGGCCACTTTCCGGGGAAGCTCCCGCGAGTGATTTATCTTTGTGGTGGAACTTATCAGGGAGGAAATTGTAGGAGCAGTTTCTCGCCAGCTATTTCCCGGTCACGATGCGCTTGGCCTCAATCGCGGCGCGAATTGCGGACAGGGCGCGCAGCGCCGCTTCTTCCCCTGCACGCACCAATTCCATTGTTTTGGTGAAGTCATCCCAGGCGTACGGTGAGACATCCGGTTCGATGATCACGTCGGCGTGCTGGCGCCACTCCAGGTCGGCATGTTTCTGAATGATAGTGAACGACCGGCTGAGCACGTCCGTGAAGGTGCGAGGGCTTTCGATGGTTTTGGATTCCAGGTAAACGGCGATCACCAACTCCGCGCCCAGAAGCAGGACACCTTCAATGGGCACTAGCGCCGTCAAGAAGCCGTCCACCAGCGTGCGGCCTTCGTGTTGGATGGGCACAAACAAACCGGGGTAGGCGCAGGAAGCACGCAAGGCAGGGACAATGGGCCCGCTATGGTAATACACCGACAAGCCTTCATTGATGTCGGTTGCGGCGATGGCCAGCGGTTTCTGCAGGTCTTCAAATTTTTGCACCGGCGTCAATCGTGCAAGATATTGTTCCAAGCGGTTATTCGTGGCCAGCCCCAGCCAGGAAGGCATCCACCTGCCGAAATCGCTGAACTTTGTTTCCCGCGCCAGTTCTTCCATGGCTTCGAGCGGCGTGCCGGCGCAATATCCCGCGGCGATCAACGCGCCCACGCTGGTGCCGGAAACGACGTCGATGGGAATGGCCGCTTCGCGAAAAACGCGCAGCACACCGATGTGCGCGATGCCGCGCGCAAAACCGCCCGCCAGCGCCAACCCCACGCGCGGGCGCCGCGTCCCCGGCGGGGTGCCTCCGTAGGCAAAGGCGCGAAAGACCTCTTTCGCCAGCTCGCCGAAGCTTGCGGTTTTCCCAGGTACTGCTTTGCTCATATGCTTGTCATTTTATGTCGTCCGGGCCTTACCAAACAGGTGTTTGACCGGCGCATGCCGGTTTTGTAACCTGTCTTGCCGTACCAATCACGTTCCACAAGGCTTGCGTATGACTCATCGAATTCAAAAAGCCGCTGTTCTCGGCGCCGGCACCATGGGCGCGCGCATCGCTGCGCATTTTGCCAACGCCGGCTTGCCCTGTCTTCTCCTGGACATCGTTCCAAAGGACGCCGCTCCCGCCGATCGCAACAAAATTGTGCTTAGCGGCCTGGAAGCCGCGAAAAAATCACGCCCGGCCGCTTTTTTTACGTCCGCGCTGGCCGGCAAAATCGCTGTCGGCAATTTTGAGGACGATCTGCCGCGCATCGCCGAAGCCGACTGGATCATCGAAGCGGTGGCGGAGAATCTGGAGATCAAGCGCGGCCTGCAGGCCAAAGTTGCGCAATATCGCAAGCCCGGCGCCATCGTCACCACCAATACCTCCGGCCTTCCCGTTCACCTCATTTCGGAAGGACTGCCCGAAGAATTACAGCAGCACTGGGCCGGCACGCATTTTTTCAACCCCCCGCGCTATATGAAACTCGTCGAGGTCGTTCCCGGCCCGAAGACTTCTCCGGACATGCTGGCGGCGCTTTGCGATTTTTGCGACCGGCGCCTGGGCAAGGGCGTGGTCGTGGCCAAGGACACGCCCAATTTCATCGCCAACCGCATCGGCACCTATTCGATGTTCAATGCCCTGCGGCTGATGAACACGCTGGGATTGACGGTGGAAGAGGTGGACGCGTGCACCGGCCCGGCGGTGGGCTGGCCGAAGTCCGCGACGTTTCGTACCGCGGATATCGTCGGCCTCGACATTCTGACGCACGTGGTGAAGAACATTTACGAGACCGCGCCCCATGATGAATCGCGCGAAGCCTACAAAGTTCCGCCCTTCGTCGAAGAGATGGCGCGGCGCGGCTGGATTGGCGACAAAACCGGCCAGGGATTTTACAAGCGCGTGAAGGGCGAGGGCGAAAAGGAAATTCTGACGCTCGACCTCAACACCATGGAGTATCGGGCGCGGCAGAAAGCGCGGTTCGCTTCCATCGAAGCCGGAAAGAGCATCGAGGACACCCGCGAGCGTCTGCGAGCGCTTGTGACGCCGCTCTTGGAAGGACAAAAGACGGACAAAGCCCAGCAATTCATCTGGGGCGGCCTCTCGGAGATGTGCCTCTACGCCGGACGCCGCATGCCGGAAATAACCGACCACATCGTGGACGTGGACCGCGCCATGCGCTGGGGCTTCGCCTGGGAACTTGGCCCCTTCGAGATTGTGGATGCGTTGGGGCTGCCCGCGTTCGCAGAGCAGATCAGGAAAGAAGGCCGCGCGCTTCCTCCAGTATTTGAAAAGGCGCTGGCCAGCGGCCGCAAAAGTTTCTACGAATCGGAGAAAGGCGTCGCCTCCGTCTTCGATCTCGCCACGGCTTCGCTGAAGAGAGTGGAGGAGCCCGCCGGCATCCTTATTCTGAAGAATCTCAAGGACGCGGGCCATGAAGTCGAACGCAACTCCGGCGCCAGCCTGATCGATCTCGGCGACGGCGTGGTGTGCTGCGAATTTCATGCCAAGATGAACGCCATTGGCGCGGACCTGATCGCCATGCTGCACAAAGGGCTGAAGCGCCTGGAGAAGGATTTCGACGCCATGGTCATTGCCAACCAGGCGACTAATTTTTCGGTTGGCGCGAATCTCATGCTGGTGCTTGTCGGCGCGCAGGAGCAGGAGTGGGATGAATTGCACATGGCCGTGAAGCAGTTCCAGAACGTGAATCTGGCCATCAAGTACGCGCCAAAGCCGGTTGTCGCCGCGCCGCAGGGCATGGCGCTCGGCGGCGGCTGCGAGATCATCCTGCACGCCGCGAAAGTTCATGCGGCGGCGGAGGCTTACATCGGCCTAGTGGAAGCCGGTGTCGGACTGATTCCCGGCGGTGGCGGCACGAAGGAGATGCTCATTCGCGCCAATGAGAATGCAGCATCAGGGGATGACCTGGATCTATTTCACACGCTGCGGCCGGTGTTTGAGAATATCGCCACCGCCAAAGTGGGCACCAGCGCCGAAGAGTGCCGCGAGCTCGGCTACCTGCGCCGCAGCGATTCGTACTCGATGAATCGCGAACGGCTGGTTGCCGACGCCAAGCAGAGCGCGCTCGCTCTTGCCCGCGGCGGATGGAAGGCGGCGGCTTCCTCCTGGCAGGAAGGCGCGCAGAGCACGCAGATCAAGGTGCTGGGAGAATCGTTCCTTGCCGCCGCGAAGGTGGCGATTCACTTGATGGTGCGGGGCGGCTACGCGTCCGATTACGACGCGCATGTGGCGCGGCAGCTCGCCAACATTCTTGCCGGCGGCGCGTTGTCCGCGCCGCAATTGGTCAGCGAACAATACGTTCTGGATCTGGAGCGCGAAGCCTTCGTCTCCCTTTGCGGCGAGAAGAAAACCCAGGAACGCATCGCGCACACGCTCAAAACAGGCAAGCCGCTGCGCAATTAGTGCCGTTCCAACTTGTACCAGCAAATCCCTTCGAGAATACTCTCTCCATGTTCGTGTCAGATCCTTGGACCGTCATTCGGCCCAAATAGTTGGAACGGTACTAGGTTTTCGGGAGCGGCATGTTCCGAGATATTTGCGCTTTTGCTGTGCGAATTCCTTCGCGCAAAACCGTATAAAAACGTATTGCCGTGGCAACTGAAACCGTCTATCATCACGAATCTGAGGTTTTCCATGCAAAGACTTCTAGCACCGCGCGAAGCCGCCAGCATCCTTGGCATCAGCTATCCGACGCTGAAGCAGTGGATCTACCACGGCAAGATCAAGAGCGCCAAGACGCCCGGCGGGCACCATCGCGTGCCGGAATCGGAAATCGACCGGTTGATTCCGAAGAAGCTTGAGCGCGGCGACATCGCCACGCGCCGGGGCAATTTCCGCAAGATCAGCGGGCGCAACCAGCTCATCGGGCGCGTCGTCGCCGTCAAATTCAGCGGACTCTTGGCGCAAATTACGCTCGCGGTCGGCGAGCAACACATCACCTCCATCATCACCGCCGATGCCGCCAAAGAGATGCGCCTGAAGGCCGGCGAGCGCGCCGCCGCGCTCATCAAATCCACCGAAGTGATGATCCTCCGCGTCTGATGTGGCCGTGAGTGCGAGACCATGAACAATTTAGGAGAGCGTAATTCTTAAATGCTTAGACCGACGCCACTACGCACCTCAGGGGTTAACACCCATGAAGCTCATGAGTGTTTCGGCACGATTGAAGAGGCCGCGGGAAAATACCTGAAAGACTTTCTTCAGGGGCTAAAGCCCATTGGTTATAGGTACTTTACGCCGGGGCTTAAGCCCCGGCCTCCTGAAGAAACGGCTTTTTCCGCAGCCTGTGCCCTTCGCTGCGCTCAGGGTAAAAAACCGTGCCCTCCCGGGAACCATGTATGAGATTGTTTCTAACAATCCGGCAGGGTAGGAGCGCAGCATTGCTGCGCCCCATCCCGGCAATCTTGCTCGGCCTCCTGTTCTTTCTGGGCGCAGGCAACGCGCACGCCCAATCTCTTCGCATTGCCGCCGCTTCCGACCTGCAATTCGCTCTCGCCGATCTTGCCGCGCAGTACGAAAAGCAATCCGGCGCGAAACTCGCCATAACTTACGGCTCCAGCGGCAACTTCTTTGCGCAAATCCAGAATGGCGCTCCCTTCGATCTTTTCTTCTCCGCGGACATCGCCTATCCGCAGAAGCTAATCGATGCGGGATTCGCCGAGCCCGATTCCTTTGTCATTTACGCCTACGGCCACCTGGTGATCTGGCTTCCACCTGACTCCCCGATCGACCTGACCCCAACTGGATTCCGAACGCTGCTCGATCCACGTATCCAGAAAATCGCCATCGCCAATCCCGAGCACGCTCCCTACGGCCGCGCCGCCGTCGCCGCTTTGCAAAAAGCCGGCCTCTACGAGCAACTCAAGTCCAAGCTGGTTTACGGCGAAAATATTTCGCAGGCCGCACAATTCGTGCTCTCCGGCAGCGCCCAAGCCGGCATCCTGGCTTTATCGCTCGCAACCGCTCCGGCCATGAAATCCGGCAAGTATTGGGAAATTCCGCGCGATCTTTATCCGCCACTCGAACAAGCCGTCGTCCTCCTGAAATCCTCGCCCAACAAACCGGCGGCCCGCGCTTTCCTTGCCTTTCTGCAAACGGAATCCGCGCGCGCCGCGCTGGCCCGCTATGGTTTCACTCTGCCCGCTGCTTCCGAACTGCGAGGGGTCAGGCCATGAACTTCGATGCGCTTCTGCTTTCCTTCCGGCTGGCAGCAGCGGTCTCCGCCATCCTTCTAGTGCTGGCGCTACCGCTGGCCTACTGGCTCGCGTTCACGCACTGGCGTGGAAAATTTCTGCTAGAGTCCGTCGTCGCTCTCCCTCTGGTGCTTCCTCCCACGGTTCTCGGGTTCTACGCCTTGATTGCGCTGGGTCCGCGCGGCCCGCTTGGGCGATTGTGGCAACTCCTGTTCGGCCACACGCTCGCTTTCACCTTTGCCGGCCTCGTCATCGCCTCGGTCGTCTACAGCCTGCCGTTTGCCGTGCAGCCCCTGATCGCTTCGTTTGAATCGCTCGACAGGCGTCTCCTGGAAGCTTCTTCCATCCTCGGCGCCAGCCGCACGCGCACTTTTTTCCGCATCATTCTTCCACTCTCCTGGTCCGGACTTATCACCGCAGTGGTCCTCAGCTTTGCGCACACGCTCGGCGAATTCGGCGTTGTGCTGATGGTTGGCGGCAACCTTCCGGGCATCACGCGCACCGTTTCCATTGACATTTACGATCGCGTCCAGGCGCTGGACTTCGCTGCCGCCAACCACACGGCGCTATTGCTGCTGGCTATCTCGTTTATCGTGCTGGCCGTCGTTTATGGCATGAATCGCCGCGTGTGGTCGCCCTGGGCCGCGAAGTGACGCCGCCCATGCTCTTTGTTGACATTCGCAAACAGTTCCGCGCGGCGGGCTCGCCGCCTTTTCTTCTCGACGTCCACGAAACGTTCGCTCCGGGTTTCACCGTGCTCTTCGGCCCTTCGGGAGCAGGCAAGTCCACGTTGCTGGATTGCATCTCCGGCTTGCTTCGCCCGGATGACGGCTTGATCAAATTCAACGATGAATGTTTTTTCGACGCCGCGCGCTGTTTCTCGCTGCCTCCGCAATTGCGCCGGACCGCTTACGTTTTTCAGTCGCTCGCGCTTTTCCCTCATCTGTCCGTGGAAGAAAATGTCGCCTATGGCCTTTCCGCGCTCCCTTCGCCGGAGCGACAAGAGCGCGTCGAGTGCATTCTGCGGGCGTTTCACATTACAGCGCTGCGCCGGCGCAAGCCGAGTGAACTTTCCGGCGGAGAAAAGCAGCGTGTGGCCCTGGCGCGCTCGCTGGTGACGCAGCCGCAATTGCTGCTGCTCGATGAACCGCTTACCGGGCTGGATGCCGCGCTGCGGCAGGCGATTGTGCAGGATCTTCGCGCGTGGAACGCCGCCGGCCGCATTCCGATTCTTTATGTGACGCACAATCGGGAAGAAGTGGACGCTGTCGGCGAACGTGTCGTCGCGCTCATCAATGGCCGGGTTCAGGAAAGTGGCGCTCCCCGCGCCGTGCTCGATGCGCCACGGAGTATCGCGCTGGCCCAGGCCGCGGGCTTCGAGAATCTTTTGTTTGCACATGTCGTTGAGCATCGTCCCGCAGATGGGGTCATGCGCGTCGCGCTCGCTTCCGGGAGCTGCGAACTGGAAATCCCCCTCGGTACGATGCCGCCGGGTGCAGCGGTTCAAGTGGCCATCCGCGCCGGTGACATTCTTCTGGCCACCGAAGCGCCGCGTGCCCTTAGCGCCCGCAACGTCCTGCCGGGCACGCTGGAAACGCTGGAGCCGCGCGGGTCGCTTGTCGTCGCGCAGGTGAACGCCGGCGCGCGCTTCATCTTGCATCTCACGCCCGGCGCTGTTCGTTCGCTGCAACTCGTTCCCGGCCTGCGCGTGTGGCTGGTGCTGAAGACGCATTCCTGCCACGTGGTCTTGCCCTAAACACAAAATGGCGCGTAAACCATAAGGCGCATCGTCCCTCTCTAGTTCTCCGCCGCTTCTCTGTGTTCTCCGTTGCCCTCCGCGCCACTTTGCTATTATTCTTTCTGCGATTCGCGCGAGGACGCCCGTGCCCAGCAAAGTCTCCAAGAGCAAATCCGTTCCCCAGCCGCTGCGCCCGCGCAATGCCCAGCAGCTTCCGGCCAAGTCCAAAGCCGGCACGCGCCTCGAAGAAGTTCTGCAAAGCGCCGCGAACATATTTTTCGCCAA
>Ga0326728_10012548_pt1 | contig 18769 bp, 14 predicted proteins | sample MB3enrmetagenome_FD_207602 | JGI IMG/M metagenome (GOLD analysis project Ga0326728, IMG submission 207602) | Lab enriched peat soil microbial communities from McLean, Ithaca, NY, United States - MB31MN | ecosystem: Environmental > Terrestrial > Soil > Wetlands > Peat | place: USA: New York... | reverse complement strand
CGTTTATGAGCTCTCCGTATCTATCGGTGGTGATCCCTGTTTTTAATGAACAGGAGAATTTGCGCGCGCTTGATCAAGCGCTCGCGCCTGTCCTGAAGGGCCTCGACAAGCCATACGAGATCATTTTTATCGATGACGGGAGCACCGACCAATCGCTGGACATCCTGCGCGAGCTGCAGGCCCAGGATTCGCATATTATCGTGGTGGAATTCAGCCGCAACTTCGGCCAGCATGCGGCGGTCTTTGCCGGTTTTGACCAGTCGCGAGGCGAGATCGTCGTGACCTTAGACGCCGACCTCCAGAACCCGCCCGAGGCGATTCCCTCCCTCGTGCATACTATTGAGTCCGGCTATGATGTTGTGGGCGGCTGGCGCGAAGATCGCCAGGACTCGCTCTTCCGGAAACTGGCTTCGAATATCGTCAATAAGCTGATCTCCTGGAGCACGGGCGTGAAGCTCAAGGACTATGGCTGCATGCTGCGGGCCTACCGCCGGAGCATCGTTCAGCAGATCTGCAAGTGCTCGGAGATTTCAAGCTTCATCCCGGCCCTGGCCAACACGTTTGCTCGATCCATCGCTGAAATCCAGGTGCCGCACCGCGACCGCGCCCAGGGCCGTTCGAAATACTCGTTCACACGCCTCATCCGGCTCAATTTTGATCTCATGACCGGTTTTTCTCTTTTCCCTATCCAGGCGATCAGCACCTTCGGGCTCGTGACAGCCGTGGTGGGTGTCGTCTTCAGCGTTTTCCTTTTTGTCCGGCGGCTCATCATCGGGCCGGAAGCCGAAGGGCTCTTCACGCTTTTTGCGATCCTCTTTGCGTTCATTGGGGTGCAGATTCTGGCGCTGGGGATCATCGGAGAGTATGTCGGTCGGATTTATAATGAAGTGAGGAAACGTCCGCGGTTTATCATCCGGCAGGTGTATGCGTCGGCCGGGAAGCGGACGGGCGAACTTGTAAAGGAGAGCGTATGAGAATTTTCATCACTGGCGGAGCCGGATTTCTGGGGTCGCACCTCGCGGAGGGATTTTTAAAGCGGGGGGACGACGTGACGGTTATGGATATGGCCCCGTCTTTGAAAGTGGAGCATCTCTTGTCCAATCCGCGCTTCCGCTACGTGCGCGATTCAGTCATGAACATGGACATGCTCGAGAACCTCATCGTCCAGTCGGACCTCGTTTACCATCTGGCGGCCGTCGTCGGAGTGGAGCACTATGTGGGGGATCCCTATGAGGTCCTGAACGTCAACATCAACGGGACGCAGAATGTGCTCAAGCTCGCGCACCGCTACAACAAGAAGATCATCTTTTCCTCGACCTCGGAAGTCTACGGGCGCAACGCCAAAGTCCCTTTTAAAGAAGACGATGACCGCGTGCTGGGGTCGACCCGCATCGACCGCTGGTGCTATTCGACCTCGAAGGCCGCCGGCGAGCATTTCTGTTTCGCCTACCGGAAACTGGGATTGCCGGTGGTCATCGTCCGCTACTTCAATATTTATGGGCCGCGGCTGGACAAGATTGACGTGGGGCGGGTGCTCACGATTTTCATGGGCCAGCTTTTAAGGCAGGAACCTGTCACCGTGATTGGCGATGGCAAACAGACGCGCTGCTTTACCTACGTAGATGATGCGATCCGGGCCACCATGGCTGCGGGTCTGGTTCCGGAAGCGGTGGGGGATATCTTCAATATCGGTACAGACCGTGAAACACCCATTCTGGAATTGGCCGAAACCATGATCAAGATCACTGGGGCCAGATCAAAGATCCAGTTTGTTCCTCAGGAAAAGATTTACGGGACCAGCTACGAGGACATTCCGCGCCGCGTGCCCGACAACACCAAGATGAAAACTGTCTTAAAGGTCAAACCGGAGGTGTCTCTCGAGGAGGGCCTGCGCAGAACCATCGAGTGGTTTCAAAAGGCCCATTTCGACGCCGCCTCCAAGGTCCCCAGTGCCAGTCGCGTTTAAAATCGATGTCGATACCTATCAGGTGAGCCATGGATGAACGATTCTTAAAAGAAGAAGGGGCCGAGATCTTCACCGGCAACGAGCTGATTCTGAAAGGGGCGCTCGAGGCGGAGTGCGCGCTCATCACGGGGTACCCTGGGTCGCCGGTCTCAGACGTCTTTGATACCGCTTTTGCCAACCGCGAGCTTTTAAAGAGGCGCGGCATCCTGGCCGAGATGGCCAACAACGAAGCGTTGGCCGTCGCGCGCTTGAATGGCTCGCGCATGGTCGGCGTACGGGCGATGGCCGTTATGAAAAGCGTCGGTCTGCATGTGGCTGCCGATGGCTTGGCGTTGGGCAATCTCTCCGAGCCCAATAACAACGGCGGAAGCATTGTGGTTGTCGGAGACGATCCTTGGATCGAATCGACCCAGATCAATAATGATTCTCGCTATCTCTCCCAGCATCTGCACATGCCGGTGCTTGAACCCGCCACCTTTCAGGAAATGAAGGACTGGGTCGGGACCGCCTTTGAGCTTTCGGCGGAGGCGAACCTCTATATCACTTATCTCATCACGACGAACCAGGCGGACGGCGGCGGGACAGTCTGGGTGCGTCCCAATCGTTATCCGAAGATCAGCACCAAAAATCCGATCGCTCTGCAGACGGACAAAATCGATCTCGACACGAACGTCCTTCTCCCCCCGCGCACCTGGGCCCGGGAGGTGAGTCTCCCAAACCGGTTTAAGCGCTTGCTCGAAGAAGCGAACCGTCGATCGCTGAACAAACTTCTTTATGTGCCCGAAGGCCGGGCGCCGGTCGGGTTTATCGCCTCGGGTCTCATCTATTGTTATCTCGAACATGCGTTGACGGAGTTGGGGTTGTCGGGCCGCTTCCCGATCCTGAAGCTGGGGCTCTCGTATCCCCTCGATGCCGCGGCCTTGCTCCGCTTGACCGAGAAGGCGGATGCCCTCTGCGTTATCGAAGAAAAACGCGGATTTATCGAAAGCCAGGTCATTCAGATCCTTCACGAAGCGCGCCAGGCCGGGACATTGGATCGCCCGGTGAATGTCTGGGGCAAGAAATTCCCGCATGGCTTGGCCAGCATTCCCGAAGAACGCGGCTTAAATGCCTCGCTCCTCATGGAACGGCTCATTCCCTTCCTGCAGAAGGGTGACGTGCCTCTGACCGAAAACGAGCGCCTGCGGCTCCGCCAGGAAGAGGCGATTCTGGAAGCCACGGCGCATGTCCAGGTCCAGCTCCCGACCCGGACGCCCACCTTCTGTCCCGGCTGCCCGCACCGCGACTCCTCGTCGGTCTTCCTCCAGATCAAAAAGGACTTTTCGGACCCGGCTTATATGAAGCGCATCCATGCGCGCGCTCCCGTCGATTTGCTGTTCCATGGCGAAACGGGCTGCTTTACGATGCTGATGTTCGAGCCGAACAAGCCCCTCATGCACGACTACTCGGGGATGGGCCTGGGTGGTGGCACCGGCGCTGGCGCGGACCCCTTCATCACCAATAAGCAAGTGGTGTTTCTTGGGGATTCCACGTTCTTTCACAGTGGGATAATCGCGATCTCGGACTCCATCAAAGCGGGGCAGGACATTACCTACGTCATCCTCGATAACAAGACCACCGCCATGACGGGCCACCAGCCCACGCCAGGCACCGAGATGGATCTGATGGGGGAAAAAACATTTGCACAGAGTATAGAAGCCATCGTTTCCGCGATGGCCGGCACCGATATCCCCGTTCGCCGCGTGAATCCAGGATATCGCGACCAGTATCGGGAACTCCTGGAAAAGACAGTCCTTCAAGATGGCGTGAAGATCATCATCGCGGACAAAGAATGCGGGTTGACTTATCAGCGGCGCGTGCGCAAAGAAAAGAAACGGCTTCTTCGACAGCAGGGGTACCTGCCGGAGGAGAAGCATATCAATATCACCCCCGAGGTTTGCGAGTATTGTCTCGAATGCACGAATATCACCGGCTGCCCAGGCCTTGGCATCGAAGACACGCTCTACGGCCCCAAGATCGTTACGGATCTCACGCACTGCGTGTCCGATGGCGCCTGCGCGAAGGTCAAAGCCTGCCCTTCCTTTGAAGAGGTCCTCATAAAGCGCAGCGCCTCGCCCCGGCAAAAGTCCTCCCTCCCGTTTTCCGGCGACTTGCCCGTGCCGCCCAAGGTTCTGTTCAACGACCGCTGGTCGGCCTATACCGCGGGTGTCGGCGGGCAGGGCGCGGGAATCGTCTCAGCTGTCCTCGTCCGGGCCGCCCATCTCGAAGGGTATCGTGTTCTGTTTTCGGACAAGAAGGGCCTGGCCATCCGCAACGGTGGCGTTTACGGCCATGTGGTCATCAGCCGGACGGGAGGCGTTTTGTCGCCGCTGGTCCCTTACGGGAAAGCGGATCTCTTGATCGGCATTGATTTCCTGGAGGCGGTCAGGGCGGTGGACCCCAAAACGCATGCGCGTATCCTGCATCCTGAAAAAACCCGCGCAGTCGTCAACACCGCGATGAGCCCGACAGTGCTCATGCTCATGGGAAAGAACGCCGCGTCGACGGCTGGCGGTGCGGCGGCACTCAAAGCCTGCCTGCGTCCTGACGGCTACTGGGGCGAAGACCTTTCCAGTCTCTCCGAGCAGTCCTTTGGTTCCAAGCTCTACGCCAACATGATGCTCCTGGGAGCGGCCTTTCAATTGGGCCATCTGCCCTTCTCGTTAAAGTCTCTGGAGGTAGCGGTCCAGCAGTCGGTGTCGCCGGATGACCGAAACGTCAATCTCGAGGCTTTTCGTGCGGGCCGCGCCCTCGTGGAGGCCCCGGAAGCGTTCCATCTGACCAGGGAAGGCCATACCTACGGCACGCTTCTGGAAGAAAAAGTGCGATACCTGACCGAGACTCGCAGTTCCAGAATGGCGCGGGACTACCGGGTCCTGGTGGAGGAGACCGTTCTCGAACTGAATCTGGATGATGACACTCACCGCGATCTGGCCCTGCGGATTTACGACCTGATCCAGTACGAAGGGCTAGAATTGGCCCGGCGCTACGTGAATCTTGTGCTCGCCATTTACCGGAAGGACCGGCGGGAGTGGAATTTTGCGGCGACTAAAGCCCTTATGCGCTATGCCTTCAAGGTGATGGCGATCAAAGATGAAGTCTATGTCGCGCACCTCCTCACCAGCCCCGAAAAGCGCACGCGCGACCGGGCCCGCTACAGGATTGATGAAGCCAACGGCGACCGGCTCACCTACCGTCATTTGAACCGGCCAGAATTCACTCTTTTTGGCCAGAGCGTTAAGTGGGACATGGTGACGCGGGACTGGATGCTTGCGATCATGAAGCGCCTGAAGTTTCTGCGAAAAATTCTTCCGTCGTGGCACCGCGCGGAGAAGGATTTTCGCGACTGGTACCTGAAGCTGGCATCCCATTTTGACGCCGATAATGAGAAATCCTATGCGATCTGGGTCCAGATCCTGGAAGCACCTGAGGAGGTCCGCGGCTATCGCGAGATCCGTCAACCCAGAATGGACGAAGCCCGTCAAAAAATCAAAACCCTCTTGATGTCGACCGGGGATAAACCGCTGGCGGAGTCGCGTGCGGAGCTTTCCGTCTTTTGCAGCGGCCCCCTGCATTGAAACTTAAAGCCGTCCTCATCCGGAAAGCCCGCATGGAAGACGTCAAAGCCATACACCAGCTCTTAAACGGCTTCGCCGACAAGCACGAGCTCTTGCCGCGCTCCATTTCTGAAATCTACGAAAACCTCCAGCAGTTCCATGTGGCCGAGCATCAAGGAAAAATCGTCGGCACCTGTGCGCTCTACGTGACCTGGGACAACCTGGCCGAAGTCAAAGCGCTGGCCGTGGAAGAAAAATTTCACAGGCAGGGAATCGGGAAGCGCCTTTTGGATGCGGTCACACAGGTCGCCAAAGATCTCCATATCCGACGGCTCTTCACGCTCACAATCCGTACAGGATTCTTCGAACATTTCGGATTTAAGCACGTGTCCAAAGACCACCTTCCCCACAAGGTCTGGACCGAATGTGTGAAGTGTGTCTATTTTCCCGAGTGTTGCGTCGAATACGCTATGGTCAAAGACCTTCCCGGCCAGGGGCCCACGCCGCCTCCCATTATCTTCCGCAAGAAAATGGCGCCCACTGGGCATCTGCCGGTCGGCACGATCGTTCCCTCCGAACCGGTTGTTCCCGGCATGACCATCGCCCGCCCCACCGCGGGGCGAGGCTCGCCTTCGGCCGCCCGCTTTCCAAAAAAATAATAAAAAAGTAGACTAAAGATCGCCGACTCAGGAGGGGAATGAAAGGTCTCATCCGTCGTCGATCCTTGATTTTCCGTATACTGCTGCTTTCAGTGGCAGCTGTCACCCTTCCCGCTCTTCTCATTTCCGCTGTTTACCGCTCCATCAGCTCCCGCGCGCTTCTCGACAGCATTCAACAGCGGCAGACGGAACTCGCCCACCGCATCGCCGAAGAAGTGAACGATGAAGTGCAGCAGGCGCATAGCTTGGTGGCCCTGGTCGCCCGGAGCTCCTTCATCTCCGCCGGATCGCGCGTCGACCAGTACGAGGCCCTGCACAATCTGCTCAAAGCCTGGCCGGCCTTTCAGGAAACCATGCTCGTGTCCTCCTCGGGCTTCGAGCTCTTGAAAGTCAGCCAGCAGGGCGGCCCACCGCATCTGGTCAAACGTTCCGAAGACTTTCGCAGATCTTATCTCGGGTTGCCGTTCTTTTCCGCCAACCGCGCTCCGGCGATTTTATTGGCGGAACCTATCCAGTCTTTCGCCAACCCGCACCGCACCGGCGCGATCGCCGCCAAGATGAGTTTTACGACGCTCCGGGCCATGGTCCGGCAAGCGGCGGTGGGAGTACACGGTCTCGCCTATATCGTGGATTCCAAGGGGGTGCTCTTAGCGCATCCCGATGAGACGCTGGTGTTCTCACACCCGCACTGGGCCTCGCGGCCGGCCGTGAAGGCCTGGCTGGATCAGCCCGAAGCGCCGACGCAGCTCGTTCGCGACAAGGATGATCAGGGCGCGGAGCTTCTGTGCATCGCCTACCCGATTCCCTTATTGAAAAGCGCCGTCGTCATCGAGCAGCCAAAGGCCGATGTGTACGCGCCCCTGGAGCACATGCGCCGTCAATTTATCGTGTGGACGCTGGCCTCAGTGCTGGTTTTTCTCTCGATGGCCATCGGGGTGGCGTGGCGGATCCTGAAGCCTCTCCGTCAGCTGCAGGAGGCGGTGGAAGCAGTCGGGCAAGGGGCGCGCGACGTGCATCTTGACATCCACACGCATGACGAACTGGAAGAGCTGGCCACGACCTTCGAGAAAATGACCCAGTCGCTCTCTGCGCTCGAGCGCACGCGCCGCGACCTCATCAGCATGGTCGTTCATGACCTGAAGATGCCTCTGTCGACGATCCTTCCCAGCTTGGAGAGCCTTCTTGTGGGAGATTTAGGGCCGCTTTCCAAGGACCAGTCACACTTCATCCAAATGGCGCGGCGCTCCGGCCAGGAAATGCTGATGCTGATCCACAACCTCCTTGATGTCGCCAAGATGGAGGAGGGGAAACTCTCGCTCCATCCCGAGGCGTTTACGCCCGGAGACTGGGCAAAAAGCGTGGTCGCCAATTTCCAGCCGTTGGCGGAGTCGGCCAAAAAGAAGCTGGCGCTCGAGGTTGCGTATGGGATCGTTGCCGTCAAGGGGGACGTACCGCTCCTGGGCCGCGTGCTGGGGAACTTTATTTCTAACGCCCTCCGCCACACCGTGCCGGGATCCGGAGAGGTCACGGTCTCTCTCTATCAGGACGGCGATCATCTGGCCGTGGAAATCCGGGATAATGGTGAAGGGATTCCGGAGGCGGAACAGAAAACGATCTTCGAACGCTTCGTGCAGGGAAAAGAGCAGACCGCAAACCTCCGGAGCGGCACCGGCCTGGGCCTCACCTTTTGCAAGATGATTGTCGAAGTCCATGGCGGTCGCATCACGCTCTTCAGCCGGCCCAAAGAAGGCAGCGTCTTCACCTTCCGCCTGCCGTCTCTCAAGGAACCCGCCGAAGCGCTTCCCAAAATTGCCGTCCCATCGACGGATTAGGTAGACTGTTAGGGCGTACAGCGGTGCGCCCCGACAATCCCATTTTTTGGAGAGACTATGCGTAAACCTATCATTGCCGGCAATTGGAAAATGTTCAAGACTGCGGCGGAGACGCGCGCTTTCGTGAAAGCGTTTAAGCCGCAGGTTGAGTCCACCAGAGACCGGGAGGTCGTGCTCTGCGCGCCTTTCACCGCCCTTTGGGCGCTTACGGAGGAGCTGAGGGGAAGTTCCATCGGCGTCGGCGCCCAGAATGCTCATTGGGAAGAAAAAGGCGCGTTTACGGGGGAAATCTCCGTCGGAATGCTCAAGGAAATCGGCGTGCGGTTTGTGGTCGTCGGTCATTCCGAGCGACGCCAATATTTCGGGGAAACCGACGCGACCGTCAATAAGCGCACATTGGCCGTGCTCGCGGGAGGACTCACGCCCATCACCTGCATCGGAGAAACCCTTCAGGAGCGCGAGGCCGGGCGGACGATGGCGGTCCTGGAGCGGCAGATCCGCGAGGGCTTGAAGGGCCTTTCCAATCCGACGGGAATCGTGATCGCATATGAACCCGTCTGGGCGATCGGGACGGGCAAAACGGCCACCCCCACGCAGGCGCAGGAAGCGCATGCCTATATCCGTGGCGAATTCGGCGAACTCTACGGCGAAGCGGTCGCCGCGGCGGTGCGGATCCTCTACGGCGGGTCGGTCAAGCCCGACAATATGGCGACCTTGATGAAGGAGCCCGATATCGATGGCGGGCTGGTGGGCGGCGCGAGCCTGGAGCCGGACTCCTTCGCGAAGATCGTCCTGTATGATCGACAGCCGGTCGTCTCTAAATGAAGCTGGCGATCGGCTCCGATCACGCCGGGTATCAGCTCAAATCACAGCTGGCCGCGTGGCTCAAGACCTCCGCCGGTGGGAGGCACCAGGTCCGGGATGTCGGGACCTCGTCTGAAGCTTCCTGCGATTATCCCGATTTTGCCCGACCGGTGGCCAGAGCGGTGGCGAAGAAACGGGTGTCCAGAGGAATCCTCTTGTGCGGGACAGGAATCGGCATGGCTATTGCCGCCAATAAGTTCCGTGGCGTCCGCGCGGCCGTGGTTTGGAGTCCGGCTGTGGCCGGGCTGGCCGCTGAGCACAATGGGGCCAACGTCATTTGTCTTCCCGCCCGGTTCCTGAGTCTGGCGACGGCCAAAAAGATCATCCACGTTTTTCTCTCCACGCCATTCGGAGGCGGGCGCCATCTCCGGCGGCTCAAAAAGATCATGGCTCTCGACCGATGCGCGCAATGACGGCAGCGCAAAAAGCAAAATGCAAAACGCAAAACTCAAAACTCCAACAGAGTTTCTTTATTCAGTTTTGCGCTATAAGTTTTGCGCTTTGCACTTTGAGTTGCCGTTTTGTATCCGCCGAAGGGCCAGCAGACTCCCATTTTCTAGCCGGCCTCGCGTACGAGAGGCTCGGACGCTACGATGACGCTTACACGGAACTCCAGCTGGCCTTCGCGCTCGATCAGGATCGGGTGGAACTCGCCCTGGCCCTGGGCCTGGTGGCCAGCCGCTTAGGCCGCCTGGAGGCGGCCCAGCGGGCGTTGGAGCGCTCGATCGCGCTCGACTCGGATTCCGTGGCGTCCTATTACTCTTTGGCTCTGCTCTATGAAAAGAGAAATTTGACGGATCGTGCCGAGGACGCCTGGCACCGGTTCCTGACGCTCGATCAGGACGAGGCATTGAAGGCGATCGCGCAAAAGCATATTGAATACCTCGAGTCGGTCGGAAGCCCGTTGCATGGATAGACCGCGTTGGCCATTCCATTTAGCGGTCGGTTTGTTGTTCCTGGGCGCCTGCGCGGCGCCCCGGCCGGCGGTCCAATCGAAGACGGATTTTTCTAAAATCCGGAGAGTTTCCGTGACCCCATTTGAGGGGGCGGGCGGCCAGGAGGTGGCGGATGAATTTGTGCGTGAACTCGTGCGGACCGGCTTAGAGGTGACCGACGCCCAGCATCCGGGCGATGCGATCCTTGGAGGGATCGTCACGGAGTACAAGCCCAACAGTACCCTCATGGTGTTTCTTGGGAAAACAACGTTGATTGCTCCGGGAGGCCAGTCGGTGGTTCTGAATAATCCAATTGTTTCCCCGGGCGCTTCTCAAGCGGTGCCGGAAAGCAATGAGGCCGGAGCTCAAACGGCGCAGGTTGCCGCGGTGAGCGCCGTCGTGGGTGTGACGGCGCGCCTGACCGATGCGGCATCCGGCAAGATCCTGTGGTCCGGAAGCTACGCGTATGAAGGGTTTGATCTTCATGGGGCTCTTCAGCCGGTGGTCGCCTTCATGATGCAATCCTTGGCGCGCTTCTTGCCGCAGATGAACCGGCGTTCCTCATGAAGACACCCGAACACTACAGAAACCCAGAAGAGCACACAGCCCTCCTATACGAAGCTTCCAAACTTCTCGGAGCTCCCGCGGGCCTCAAAAGCGCTCTGGACGCCCTTCTCACCGGCGTCATGCACCGCCATGCGCTCGGCACCTGCCTTCTCCTGACGGATTCGGGAGATAGTATCCTGCGAGTCGAGTTTTCTCTAGGGATTTCAAACACCTTTGCGCGCTCAATTGAAGTTCCCCGTGGCGAAGGGGTGATCGGTGTTGTGTTCGCTTCCGCACTTCCGCGACGGGTTGAATCCCCGAACGGCCATGGCGACAAGCTCCTGCCTGCACTCTTCCAGCGCCAGAGGCTCTCCTCAGCTCTCATCCTGCCGCTCAGGGCCGAAGGGCGAATCATCGGCGCCGCCTTTTACGGTTCTCAGACGGCGAAAACAATTTCCGAAGAAACGGCCCGAGACCTCACCGAACTCAGCGATCATCTGGCCCTGGCGCTCTACAACGAGAAAAAAGTATCCGATCTAGAGACCTCCCACCACCAGCTGGAAGCGCAGGTTGCCTCGACTGTTCAGGAGCTGACGCGAACCAACAGCCGGCTGGTCCAGAAAGTGCGGGAGTTAAAGACCGTGTATGAGCTGGCGCTCGCGACCGCCGCCTCCCGGCGCGTGGAAGACATCATCCGCGTCATGGTAGACGGCATCAAGGATCTGATCGAAGTCCAGGGTGCTGGTTTTTTCTTGTTTCAGGGGAACTCCAGCCGGCTGGAACCGATTTCTCCCGCCTTCGATTTATCGTCACTTGAAGCGCAAAAACTGGCTTGCAACGTTGAGGATAGTCCCTGGCTCCAGCAGGTCGTCCAGGCCCGGGGCGCACAGATCCTGAACTGGGTGGATACGGGCGAGACCACCCTGCCCGGGTCCTGGAAAACCATCGGCATCCGCTCCATTCTGGCCCTTCCGCTACTACAGGACGAAAAGGTGCGTGGTGTCTTCTGCGTGATCAACAAGATGAACGGCCTTTTCAACCAGGACGATATTCGCCTTCTGGCCCTTTTGACCGGTCGGGTCACGGACCTCCTCCATCGGCTGTCTCTGGACCAAGAGCTCCATCAGCGCGTCAACGATTTAAGCGTCCTTCAGGAGATCAGTGCGCAGCTACCAACTCCTCCGGTGCTCACCGATACGGTCGCGGCCCTAGGACGGGTGGCCCGCCGGGCCTTGGAGGTGGACCTCTGCTTCTTTTTCCTTCACCACGCGGAAAGTGAAACGCTCGTGATGATGGGTGGAGACTGGGATCCCGCGTTTTCCTTCGATCCCCATGCGCTCACGACCGGTATTTCGGAAAAAGTACCATTGGCGCAGGTGTTCCACGACAATCAGGTGGCTGAGTACGAACAAGGGCATTCGCTTGCGGGCTGGCAGACCGATGAGCTCCTACGCCTCTTCCATCCAAAACAGTTGGTTTATCTCCCGCTCTCGGTCGAGCAGGAGTGCCTGGGGGTCCTGGCCATCGCCACGCGGCCGCCGAAGTCGCTCACGCCCGACAACCGGCGGCTAGCCGGCATCGTCGCGAAACAAGTCGCGATTGTCATCGAACGCTCCCGCCTTTATGAGAGCTTGAAGTCCGCCAATGAAAAGCTTGAGCAGATCAATCACCTCAAAAATGAGTTCATCAGCATGGTCAGTCATGAGCTCCGGACGCCCTTGACCACGATCAAGGGCTTCGTTTCCATTGTCCTGAACGAAGAAACCGGTCCCTTGAACGACCAGCAGCGGCACTTTTTGGAAACCTCCGACCGCGCCATCGACCGCCTGACGCTCTTGGTGTCCGACTTATTGGACATTTCGCGCATCGAAGCCGGACAGATCAAGATGCAGCTCAGGCCGATCAGCCTGAAGGAAGTGGTCCAGCGTCTGGCGCTCAACTTCGCTCCTCAGCTGAAGGCCCAGAATTTAACGCTGGCGCTTCAGCTTCCCGACCCTTTGCCGCTCGTGATGGCGGACCCGGACCGCATCGGGCAGGTGCTCGACAACCTCTTGTCCAATGCGCTGAAGTTTACCGCCCGCGGGGGAATTACGATCAGCGCCATCGATAAAGGAGATTTTGTCATGGTGTCGGTCAAGGACACAGGGTCCGGGATTGCCAAGGAAGAACATGATCGGATTTTCGACAAGTTCTACCAGATCAAAGTCGGCACCGGCTACCCTTCCAAAGGGACGGGCCTGGGGCTCGCCATCGTGAAATCAATCGTCGAAAGTCACCGAGGAAAGATCTGGGTGGAGTCGGAACCCGGCAAAGGGTCCGATTTCCGCTTCATTCTTCCGCGCGCCCGCGTGGAAACCATGAGCGAACTCGCCTGATGGAGTCCCTGCCTCCTTCCTTGCTTCAGGTCCTTCACCACCGGGGCTATAAGACCGCGGCCCAGATTGAACAGCTCCTGACTCCGTCCCTCGACCTTCCGCCGTTTTCCGTCTCCGACATGGAGAAGGCCGTCGATCGCCTGCGCTTGGCCATTCGGCGCGAGGAACCGATCGCTCTCTACGCCGACAGGGATGTCGACGGCTTGAGCGGCCTGGCTATTCTGGTGCGGTCGCTCCGGACCCTGGGAGCCAATACCTTCTGGGGAAGCCCGCTTAACGGGCGCGGCCTCGAACGACCTGTATTGGGAACGCTCGCGCAAACGGGAGCGAAAGTCATGGTCCTGGTCGACTGCGGAACGGGGGAAGAGGCGGAAATCCACTGGCTCGCCGAGCGCGGATTCGATGTCATAATCGCTGACCATCACCGCGTCCAAACCAATAAGCCGGACGCTTTCGCGTGGATCCACCCAGGGATGACGGAATCCGGGCATTCCGAAAGTCCTTGCGGGAGTACGATGGCCTTTAAACTGGCCGAGGGATTATGGCGTTCTTTCATCGGTCCTTCTGATCCAGAGCGCCTTCAGTATTTTCTCTTCGATCATCTGGATTTGGTCGCGCTTGGGATTTTGGCGGACCGAGTCCCGCTCACGGGCGAGAACCGTGCGCTGGTCTGGCATGGACTTCGGCGCCTGGCCAAAACACGCAAAGAAGGGCTGGCTTCGCTCTTACGGTTTTTCCGCATCAAAGGAGAGATGGTCACGGTCCGCCAGGCGACCTGGCAGATCATCCCGCTCTTGAATGCTGCGGGCCGGCTGGGAAAGCCGCACTGGGCCACGCGTCTTCTCATCACGGAAGATCTCGTGACCGCGCGTGAGTGCATTGACGCCCTTCTTGGGTTAAATACCGAGCGCCGAAAAGCGCAGACCGCCAGTGTCGATCATTTTGAAAAGACAGTTCTTGAGCAATGCCAGATGGATAAAGATCCGGTACTGGTGGCCACCGCGCGGGATCTGGAGCCATCGGTGACGGGTCTGGCGGCACAATCTTTGGTGCAGAAATACGGACGGCCAGCGTTCCTTTTTGTCGAGCAGGGAGACGATCTGGTAGGCTCGGGCCGAGGGACGCCGGATGTGGACCTCTTCGGTTGGATCGAGCGGCACCAGGAGCTTCTCGTCAAGTTCGGCGGTCATCAGGGAGCGGTGGGGATGACAGTGCGGAAATCCGATTTTCCCGCGCTCCGGGAAGGGCTCTTCCGATCGGCCGAGGAACGGGTGCTGGGCCGCCTGTCGGCGAGCCTCGCCGCTTCTGGGGCGGGCGCTGGCGCAGGCCCGGTTGAGCCAGAAGCGAAACTCGAGCTTCGCGAGGCTGGATCCGAGTGGTGGAAATGCCTCGAGCGCCTCGAACCCTTCGGCCAGGGATTTGAAATCCCGATCTTCGAACTACGCGGCGTCCTTGAGGCCCTGCCGCGCTCCAAGCGCAGTCCAACAAAAGTCATGCTCAAATCTGGTGCTTTCTCATGGCCTGGTGAACTCTTAAATCCCATGGCACGCTCGCAGCGCTTCATCGCAACGCCTCAGGCGACCCCGAAAGACGATTTTCCGTTTAAATGGATGATCCATGAAGGATAAAGTTTCTCTGGCGGTCATCGGTGGAAGCGGGCTTTATGAGATGGAGGGCATGGCGGGTGTGCGGGAAGTAAAGATCCGCACGCCCTTCGGGAATCCGTCCGACGCCGTCGTTATCGGCACCTTGGAGGGAAACCGCGTCGCTTTCTTGCCCCGCCATGGCCGCGGGCACCGGGTCAACCCGAGCGAGGTCAACCACCGTGCCAACATCTACGTGCTAAAGACCCTGGGAGTCGAGCAGATCATTTCGGTGTCCGCCTGCGGGAGCCTCAAAGAGGAGCTCAAACCGCGCGACATGGTTTTCCCCGACCAGATCTTTGACCGGACCAAATCCCGTCCCTGCACCTTCTTTGAAAAAGGCATCGTCGCTCATGTCGGAATGGCCAATCCTTATTGCCAGGAACTGGCGCAGCATCTTTTTGAGACAGCCACGGGACTGGGATTCCGGGCGCACAAGGGGGGAACTTACGTCTGTATCGAGGGACCCCAATTTTCCACCAAAGCGGAGTCCAGGGTGTACCGATCGATGGGCTTTTCGGTGATCGGGATGACGAATATCCCCGAATGCAAGCTCGCCCGGGAAGCGGAGATCTGCTATGCCTCGGTGGCCCTCGTCACTGACTACGATGTCTGGCACGAGGAACCGGTCACCATCGACATGGTCATCGGCAACCTGAACGCCAACACCGCCAACGTCAAACAACTCCTTAAGGCCGCCATCTCCAAAGTCGCCGAGCGCTCGTGCCTGCCGGCAGGTAGGTGCCGCTGCGAATGCGCGACTGCCCTTCAATACGCCATCCTTACCGATAAGAAACGTATCCCCACTAAAGTTAAGAATGATTTGAAACCGCTTATCGGAAAGTATTTCACGTGATCAAAGCGGTCATCTTCGATTTTGACAACACCTTGATGGACTTCATGCGGATGAAGAAGGCTGCGGTGGAGGCGGCTGTGGATGCCATGATCGATGCGGGCCTGACGTATAAGAAGGCCGAGATGATCGAGAAGATTTACAAGGTTTATTCCTTGGAGGGCATCGAAGACCAGCAGATTTTCGACAAGGTGTTGCTGCAGGAGTTCGGGAAAATTGACTATAAGGTTTTAGGCGCCGGGATCATCGGCTACCGCCGCGCGAAAGAAGGAACGCTGGCCCTCTACCCGCATGTTCAGATTACGCTCATGGGCCTGGCGCGGATGGGGCTCAAAATGGCGGTGGTCTCGGACGCCCCGCGAATTCCGGTGTGGTTGCGCATCTGCGGGCTGGGCTTGCAGCATTACTTCGACGCCGTCGTCACGACCGATGACACGGGCTTCAAAAAGCCACATGCCAAACCTTTCTTAACGGCTCTCGAGAAACTGGGTGCCAAACCCGCCGAAGCGATCATGATCGGCGACTGGGCCGAGCGTGATATGGTGGGCGCCAAGAAAGTGGGACTTGTGACCGTTTTTGCCCGCTATGGGGATACCCAAAACACCCAACAGTCCGGCGCCGATTACGAAATCAACGACATCCTCCAACTCCTCGACATCGTCAAACAGAAAAATATATATTGAAAGCAAGTTTCAATAAGACGATGGCCCAAGCAACCAAAGAACTGGTTTTTTTTCCTTCCTGGACGGCTGGGCGGGAAGGGTATGCCGCACGCATCCATGAAGTCTTTCAGAAGTACCTCGCGGATCAGGGCCTGCGGCTCACCAACCAGCGGCAAGAGATCGTGGATTTTCTGCTGCATGCCGAGCAGCATGTCACGATGCAGGAGGTTTATCAGGCACTTAAGGGGAAAGGTATCGGCAAAGTGACGGTGTTTCGCACGCTGAAAATGCTCGAAGCATGCCGGCTGGCCGAGCGTGTTACCTCGCCGGGTGGCCGGGCGAAGTTTGAGATCAAATTTGAGCGGCCGCATCACGACCATTTGATCTGTGTGGAGTGCGGTCGCATCCGCGAAGTCCAATGGCCGGAAGTCGAGCGGATTCAGGAGAAGACTTGCAAGGCGATGGGCTTTGAGCCGATCTGGCATCGTCATGAGATCTTTGGTCGCTGCGAGGTCTGTCAGACCCGCCGGGAATCCGGCGAGGCTCGCCATGTGGAGGCCAAGCACAGTGAAAAGGGATTTCAACAATGAATCCTGCCCTCCGCCTTTGGACGCTTCCGGTGGTGTTCAAGGCTCGTAAATTGTAGACTACTCCCCGTGAAAAAATCTCTCCGGTCGCTCGCCATGACAGTGGTTGTCGGTTTGCCCCTTCTCGCACAAGCTGAAACGAAGCCGCCGGCTGAACCTCCTTTTGCGATTCCTCAGAGGAACGGGGACATCACGGACTATAATCCCGGGGCCGAGAATCCTCCGCGCCAGATCGTCGTCATGATCCAGGACCTGCACGCGAATGTCGGGGTCCAAAAAAATATCGCTTCCATCCTATATCGTCTTTTGAGGACAAACAAAATCCCGACGATCCTCGTCTGTGTGGAAGGCGCCTCAGGCGAAGGCGATGTCTCGCTTCTGCGCAGCCTCCCCGGGTTTGTCCGCCATGGGTTCGAAGCGATGCTCCTGCACAAGGCCTACCTCACGGGCGCGGAACTGGCCGCCACGGAAGCCGCCGCCGACTGGCCGCAGCAACAGAACGTAATCTGGGACCGGATCAAAAGCTGGTTCAGCCCGAAACGGCAAATCGGGCCAGTCTCCCTTTCGCCGATTCTCTTGTGGGGGGTGGACAATCCGAACCTCTACCGCAAGAACTGGCGTGCCGCCAAGTATGTGGATCGTACGCATAATCAAGCTCTGGAGGAAGTCAAAGCAACACGGCAGATGCTGGGCGCCGGCGGCGCAGGGCCGCTCAAGAAGCATCTCGACCTTCTCGTCAAGATGCTGCTCCTGCGCCTGCAGCCTAAAGACTACCAGGAGTACGCGAAGGGCCGCTCGATGAATCCGCGTGGATCGGCGGCTTACGATGCAACGCTCAAAGCCGCGGAAACCTATTACGAAGCCGCCCAGGAGCGTAGCAAGGCCATGGTCCGTAATCTTCTGGCCAAAATGGGGAATACGCCCGGCTATACAGTCTTGGTCAGCGGCGGATTTCACACCCAGGAAATGGCGCAGATGCTCAAAGACAGAAAAATGACTTACGTCGTCATTACGCCCCGTGTGACCGTCCTCGATCAGGACGAAGCCTACAAAGCCCGCTTAGGAGAAGAAGAATAACGCGCTAAATCAAAAACCAAAAACCAAAGAGCAAAAGGACATCTTTTTGATTTTTGCTATTTGATTTTTGGTTTGTTTGTTAAAGAGGTTGTTTGCCGAATTTAGAGTTCTGCGCAAACACTTGTGGAAGGACCCAGCGGTAGTGTGCCTGATCGCGCAGAACATAGTCATTGGTAATGGCGTCTACCGGGGACCAGAACCAGCCTTTCGGGTCCCAGACCTGGGCCAGGCTGTAATGGTTCACGATCTGCTGGAAGGCGCGCGACGCCTGCGTGTAGTAACCTTTGCGGTCGCAGGCCTGCCCCAGGATGAAGTAGGCCGAAGCGACATCGTTTAAGGCCCAATATTCAAAGATCTTCTTGCGTTCGGCGGGATCCCCGGTGTAGTCTACGAGGTGCCCGATTTCCCGGCTTTTTTTCTCCTGAAGATAAAGGGCCGCACTCGACCATTCTTGAATGGTGGCCTTGGCTTGGTCTATTGCACGGTCAAAATCCCCTGCATCCAGGGCTTTCCAGGCTTCCCGGGTCATATCCTCCGAAGTTCCGTAAAGCACGGCCGACCGGCGCTCGGCTAGATGGATTTGTTGAGGAGGGGAGAGCCGAACACGGTCCGCGGGGGAAACGAGTTCTCGTCCCGATAAGGGATCCATGCCTAGGCCCGCAAAGCACCTCCAGATCCCGGCGATCAAAGACGCCGCCGGCCCATCATCAGATTCCTTTGGCGCCCCCCAGCCGAAGCGGAAGAATTTTCCCGGCGTGGCGTAGGGATAAGCGCTCAAAGCTGGAACACGGCTCAGAGCGGCGCGATCAAATTCGCGCGTCAGGAGTTCTGCTTTTCGCCGATAGATTGACGCTTTGTCCGGCTTTCCCGCGTGTCCTTCATACTCGGCCAGTTGGTTCCACGCCAGGATGTACTGACCCAGACCCTCATACCAGATAACCCGGTGACGGTTGTTTAAAGGCCGGTTGATTTCATCAGGGCGGCTGCGCAAATCGGCAAACGTACGGTCCGCTTCGTCCTGGTCCGTCGCGTCCACCCCGCGACGGCCTCCGATGGTGACTTCAAAAGCCTGTTCGGCGTTCAGCATGAGGCGCTCGGGGTCGATCCCGCGCACTGCCAAGCGCCGCGGCCCGATGGCCGAGAGAAACCACGTCGTTGTATCCAGCACCTGCAT
>Ga0326728_10012547_pt1 | contig 18770 bp, 17 predicted proteins | sample MB3enrmetagenome_FD_207602 | JGI IMG/M metagenome (GOLD analysis project Ga0326728, IMG submission 207602) | Lab enriched peat soil microbial communities from McLean, Ithaca, NY, United States - MB31MN | ecosystem: Environmental > Terrestrial > Soil > Wetlands > Peat | place: USA: New York... | reverse complement strand
TCATCGCACTTGGATTCAGCGATTCAGTAAATCAATTGGTCGCTACATCTGTCGATACTGGCGGAAATGTGTACGCGGACGAGATCAATCCCAGCACGGGCGTCATCGAGGTGCTGGTCACCTTGCAGTAGCGGCGTGGCGGCTCTAGTCTCCACGAACACACAACCACAATTCTCAATGGAGGGATTCAATGAAGAATTCGATTTGGCATCTATCGCTTGTCCTGTTTACCGGCATTTGTCTAGGAAACACAATTTCCACACGATGCTACGGACAAGACTCTCAGAGCGTACCTGCCACAGCTGCGACAAAGGAACAATCTGTTCCTGAGACAGGCCATACAGACCAACCGCAGGGTGCTCAAACTACTGAAGCAGCTCCCGCCGCTCAAGGCGGTCACAGGGTCATTTTTCTCGGGACTCCTCCAGAAGGATACGTAGCTCCAAGCGAAGAGGTCGAACGGTATATGTATTTCTTTGACATGCTTCGTAGTTGGGATGCATCTGCCAAAGATTACGAGAAGGCAGGGAACCAAGGTTGGGCCGAACATTGGCGGACAAAGCTGGCAAGAGAATCCGGACTCACGGAAGAACAGGAAGACCAGGTAAAGCAGATCGCATCCCAATACCGGCAGGATGAGCAGGCCTGGCAATTAAAGACTGATGAGGAAGGTAGGAAGTTTAGAGCTACTTTTTTTACTATGCCTCGGCCCAATCCTAATCAAAAGTTCGTCATCACACCGGAACAGGCCGCCTTACGGCAGGAGCATTGGGATCTTGTGAATAAAGCAATAGCTCAACTTGTATCGACTCTTGGATCGAGATCATTTAGCAGATTGGATTTGTATACGCGTCACATGGACGATCGTATGAAAGCCCAGCAAGCACCCAGAAAGACGGCGGAAGGTTCCCAAGGCGGGGTAAAATGACACGACATCAGAATATGAATTTCTTCGTTCTGACACTCTTGATCTTCTCGGCAGTCCGTGTGTTTGCACAATCAGATGTCACTTTTCAAGCCTATGAGGAAGTTTATAACGGACAACTGGCCATCCATGAATACTGTGGAATTGTTAACGGTTGGGGAACGAACTACTATACCAGCGTACTTGCATGGAATTGTCAACTGATAAATCCTGATGGGGGAGTGGCCTTTAACAACAACGGAGGATGGCAAAGCGGCCAAAGTTGGGTTAAAGAAGATCTACCCATATCTATGTCCGGAACTTGGCAGGCATCCAGTCAATACTGGATAGGGATGTATCATGATGACTACTTCGATTCTGATAGTCCCATCTACTGGGATCCAGATGGGTATTCCTCTGTTGGCATACAGATATGTAATTCGTCTTGTAATTTGATTGGGGATGGGTATTATTATACAGATGTCATAGATTATCAGACACTGCAAATCGCACAAAGCTCAATATCGATATATGTTGCCCCACTAACTGTGCAAATTAACCCGGTTACCATCCCTCTTGAAGCTGATGAATCATACCAGTTTACGGCAGATGTCGGAGGCCTTCCCTCAGGAGCTAACACAGGCGTCACCTGGACATTATCAAACGGAAACTGCCAATCCGCTTGCGGAAGCGGAAGCCAAAACGGTAACTCCTATACCTATACCACACCCTCGTCCATTTCCGCAGGCTCGGAACTAACGCTGAAGGCTTGCAGTATCGCAGTTCCCACGTCATGCAGTACACTGACAACCATCATTTTGCTTGCCGAGAGCATTTCAGTAGAGACGCCCAGTCCATCGACGTTGAATGCCGACGGGGTATCCACATCAACGCTTTATGCGGATATAACCAATGGGCCTCCGAATGCGTCCGTCACTTGGACAGCTTCTCCCCCAGGTAGCTGTTCTAACGGCTCCAATATAGGTATCTGCTCTACCGGGAACACCACAGCGACATACACGGCTCCAAAGGGATTCCCGGCGGGTTCTACCGGTGCAACCACACCAGTCAACATCACGGCTACCATCATCGGATCCACTCCATCAATTTCTGCGGCAACCACACTAACGCTCCTGAATCCTGTCACCATCACAGGCGTTTCTCCAACGTCCTGGGCGGCTGGAACAACAATTTCCCCGGTCATCATCACTGGAACCGGCTTTGACTCAAGCTCACAGATATCGATCAGCAGTCCAAGCTGGCCGCTGATGAGCAGTTCCTGCGTCCTACCCCCAACAAACACGACCACGATCCAATGCAGTGTCACTATACCTGCCAACCTATCCAACATGACAGCGTCGCAGCCTGCAACGATCACTGTAACCACGACGAGCGGCGTGTACACCTATCCCACAGCGATCAACATAGCTCCTGTTTCCTATACGTATGGCATCAGTCTTCTCACGAGCACTTCTTCGCTGTGGTATGGTTCTCCGTCAACGATTACTCCGGTTATTACCTGCAAGACGAGCAACGGCGCGGCCTGCGCGGGGAATGTTCAGAATCCGCAGGAGGCCAACTTCTCCATCATCAACGGAGTTGGATTGGGTTCTGTTTCCTGTGCAAGCAATTGTTCATCAACAACCTTCACAGACACGGCGCTGATTGCCGCCCCATCTCGAAATGTCACAGTGCAGGGGTGCGCGTCGGTATGGACTACTGTTTGCGCCACGACAAATTTCACCATTCCGGCGACGAGCATAACGCTCATGCCACCGACCTTGCCAGCTTCGCTTACGGCTGGAAAGACACAGGGCTTTACCGCGTCGATCCAGAATGAAGGCACGGCCACCGGGCTTACCTGGACGATAACGCCTTCTCCATCCAACGCCGCTGCTGGGACTTTGCCGGCCACAACGGCGATCACCGTGCAAGGCTCTCCGGCTTCGGGAACAAGTTCGAATACGTACACCGCGCCCAATCCGATCGCGGTTCCAACCACGGTCACGCTGAATGCCTGCATGAGCGCGAACACAAGCATCTGCGCAACCCCGGTGGCCATCACGCTCCAGCCCGCGCCGACATTCAGCGTGACGGCAAGCAACAATAATCCGGCGCAGACAGCCTTGTCCTTGGGCCATTCGATGAGTTACAACGTCAATGTCTCAGCGCTCTACGGGTTTACGGGGCCCGTGACGCTGTCAGCAAGCGGACTTCCGGCGGGAGTGACGGCCAGCTTTTCGCCCGCCTCCATCAACACATCCGGAAGCGCAACACTGACGCTGACCTCGGCATACAGCACGTCCACATTCATCGGAAATTCCAACGTCACTATTACCGGAACGAGCGGCGGCTTGGCAATCCCCGACAGCTTTCCGATCACGACCCAGCCCTTGCAGTATAAGGGCGCCTGCGGTGTTCAATAGGGTGAAACCAAATTGCAAAGAACAGGCGCGGGAGTTTGAGTTCTCTCGCGCCTGAGTTGTTCATTCCGGTTGAGTGATGGTTATTGCTTGACGGGCGCCGGGGGCGGCACTTTGGGCTCCTTGAGTTTTTTCCCTTCGAAGCCCGGCGGAATCCGGTGGTAAGGAGGAACGTTCAGCATGGGTCCCGTGGGCGGCTTGGGAGCGGCTGAAGTTGCCGGCGCGGAGGAGAAGCCCGAACCTTTCTTGATGTTCACGTCTCCATTGCTGGCGTTGAGGACGATTCTTGCAGCGCCGGAGCCGACGGTGAATGTGGCCACACTGTTCTCGCCGTGAGTTGCGGAGATGGGATAATCCGAAACGATGTCGCCGTTGTGCGTGTGAGCGCTGACGACGGCCGAGGCGCTGGGAGGCAGAGTAACCTCGACGCCGCCACTGTTATTTTTGGCTTCCAGCGAATAGGCGCCTGCCGGCTCGACCGAGATGTGGCCGTGGCGGGTTTCGACATATACATCGCCGTAGATCTGGTTAAGGTCGATGTCCTTGGAGTGCGTGACCACGCGCACCTGCCCCTTGGCCTGGTTGACGCGCAGGTCATCGGAATCGAGGGTCAGGTCGCCGGGCAACTCGGCCAGTTCGATATCGGTGACTGTGGTGTGCAGGCGAACGGGACCGGTGATGCCTTCCATGTGCATGTCGCCGAACATAATTTCTCCGCTCTCGGTGACCTTGCCCTTGATCTGGGAGAGGGTGAGGCTGCTCAAGTTGCCGTCAACAGAAAGGTCGCCCTGAATATCGTGGGCGGAGAAGTCGTGACGGCCGTGAGGAAAGTGCGACTCGACGGAGCCGACAATGGAGTTGAGCTGCACATCTCCGCCGGCGGTGACGGTGATTCCCGCGCCCAGACTGGCCGCGGTCACGTCGCCCCGGCCGGCGCTTACCGTTACTTTGGCGTTTTTGGGCACGGTGATGGTCAGGTTTACTTTCCCGCTGGAGTTGCTTTCCGACTTGACCAGCACCGAGCTGCCGCTGGGAATCAGATGCACAGCCTCGTCATCGAAGATCTTCTTCGCTTCCGAGTCGGAATCGGCATAGGCCAGTTCGTGCGCCTGCACCTGAATGGCGGATCCGTCGCCCGCCGTGATGTTGACGTCGCCGCGGGGGTTCTCGATCTGGATGGCGGCGTTGGCAGGAAGTTGCTGGGTGAGCGCTTGCTGGTCCATCGCGTGCTCCGGCGAGCCGAAGGTGTTGAAGAACTCGTCACCGTCTCCATTCCAATGTAACCAGGGCTGCGCATGATTCCAACCGGCAGCGCAGATACCCACAATTGCCAGCAAAATGAGAATGCCGACATAGCTGCCGCCGCGGCGGACAGGGGTTTCGCGTGCGAGGTCCATGGCCCACTCGGCCAGCAAGGCCAGGCCGGCGACGATCAGGAGCAGCGGCCACCAGTGGCCATACCAGCCCCAGAACTCGCCGCCATTGATGCGGCCGGTGATCAACAGCAGAGCGATAACGCCGACGGCGATCAGAATGACGGGGCCGACGATGGAGGGAACGCGCGGACCGTATGCGCCGATATAGCTGGCCTTCATGGCGCGACGCTGGGCCTTCCAGGCCTCACGCTGCGCGCGCCATGCGGCTTTCTGCTGCTCCCGGTAAACCTTCCACTGGGCTTTGGAATCGTAAGGCGGGAAGGGGGGAATGCCGCCGCCAGGGGGCGTAGTTGGGGGCATATTGGGGGGTGTGCTGCTCATGATTGTCCTCCCTGGGAGTTCTTACCGAACTCCTGCGAGCTGGCTGAAACATTGGGCGAGCCAGGAGCGGTTGGAGCCGGCGGAGTGCCTGGGGGATAAACGCCGGGATATGCACCGGGATAGGCGCCGGGGTAGGGCTGGCCACAATATGGGCCTGGCGGATAGCCCTCGGCGGCAATCGCCATGCGCTCGGCGAGCATAAAGACGCCCAGCATAATCAGCAGGAGCGGGATAAACCACTCCCAGAAATGGTGAATCACGCCGGTCTGATCGAGCAGCGCAACGCCGCCGATCAGCAGCAGAATGGCAGGGCCGCGCAGGCGGCGAATCATGATGTAATGGCTCATTTGGATCCTCCTTGTGAATCTTCGAAACGGCGAATAATCAACCAGACGCCTAGGGCAATCAGCAATAGCGGCCAGGTCAGCCCGAAAAACCGCTCACGAAAGACATCTAACTGCCCGAGCAGAAACAAGACGCCCAGGCCAATTAGCACGATGGCGCCGATGGGTTCCCTGCGCCGCCAGTACATAGGAGTCGGGGGTGGGGGCGGCGCGGCAGGATCGACAAAGCCGGCTGCCGGCGGCGTGAAAGGCGCCTGATAAGGCGGCGGGGGCTGATAACCCTCAGTTGGCGGCGCTGACACAGGCTGACCGGCGGCAGGCTGGCCGGGATTGCGCGGCCGCGTGCCCAGGTTCAGCCAACTGCCGACCTCGTTCAGGCCGAAGGGATCGGGCGGCGGCAGGCCATCACGCAGCGCCTTGGCGGTGTGGTAGGCCTCAAAGGACTGATAAAAGATCCAGGCGGCGATGAAAATGCCAAAAATGCTGTCAACGGGGCTACGGAATTCGCTGGTGATCGAGACCAACACGGCGAAGACGACCACATGGACGAAGCCCTTGATGAACTGGCCGTTATACATGGCGCCCACGCCGGGAATCAGTCCCAGCACTGCGGCTGAGGAGGGATTGGGCCCGCGAGAGGGCGCCGGTGTGAAGAATTGTTGAATGCTCTGCAACCTCGTCCAGCAGAGTTCACAGAGAACCTGTCCATCGGCCACGTTGCGCACGCACCCGGCGCAGAGCGGCTTGCCGCAGCTTTGGCAATAGGCCGCCGCGTTGACACCACTGTGATTTACGCAGTCCATACCGTGCTCCTTTCACCTGTTTCTTTACGGGAGCCGCCGGAGTGCGCGGACCGATGCTGAAATGCCAAGGATGTCTCTAAAAACGCTGAATTGTTGAGAGCCGGGAGAACAGGGCCGCGGGCCAGGCTGCCGGGCTGTTGCGGGGGTTGAGTCTGTTTTGATTCGCCGGGCGCCAGGTCTTGCTGCTTCTGCTGGTTTTCTTCGCCCTCACTCTGTTCGCCTACCCCAGTGGTCCGGCGCAGTTCGCGCATGGTCGTCCGCACTTCGTAGGACAACCGCGAGTTGTCGTAGTAGCGGATGATGGGGGTGGAGGCCATGGTGAATTCGCGCTCCATAAAGGAGCGCATAACGCTGGGCCGCAGGTTGCTGAGCCGGACGCCGGTGATGTTGAGCGTCATGGTGATAGAAAAGAAGGCCATGGCGGCGGTCATCAACAGGCGGGGTTCGGCAAAGCGATGAACGCGTGCCACCAGGCCGGGACGCTGCCAGGCGGGGATCTCCGGCATACGATCTTTGTGTGCAGGGATATAAGCGGGAACGGAAGGCGGACGGATGGGAATCACGTTGCCGCCGGCGGTAGCGAGCCTAGGCCCTGCCACGCGTCCCGGTCCGGTGTGGGCGAGAATCTTGTCCAGAAGCCCGGCCGGGACCTCCGGTTCCGGGGAGAGAAACTCCAGCCACTGGCGTCCGCGGCGCGCCTCCTCGTAGAGAGCGGCGCAGGCCGGGCAGACGGCTCTGTGAGCGTTAAAGGCAGCCTCGTCACCGGGCTTGAGAAGCCCGTCGAGCGCGTCCGCCAAAAGCATCTCCCATTGCCCGCAGGCAGGGGAGTTCGGATTGAAATTGCGCTCAGTCATTTACATTACCTCCCGTCTATTACGTTCCAAGAGCCTCGCAAGTTCCGCGCGGCCCCGGCTGATGCGGGACTTGACCGTTCCCTCGGGAATGCCCAGCACCTGGGCGATCTCCTTGTAGTCCATGTCCTGTAAATCTCTCAAAATGACGGCCTCGCGCAGGTCGACCGGGACGCGGGCCAGGGCCTCCTGCACCATAACCGCCAGTTCCTTTTTGGCCGCCGACTCGTGGGGGGAAATGCCGCGGGCAGTGAGCCGGTCAATTGGCTTAAGCTCCTCGGCAGACTCCCAACCATCGTCTAATGAAGAAGTTACGCGCTGATTTTTCGTGCGGCGGAAGTTATCCACCAGCAGGTTGCGGGTCATGGTGGTGATCCAGACCTGAAGGGAGCCGCGACTGGTGTCGAAGCTGGACAGGTTGGAGTAAATCTTGAGGAAAACGTCCTGGGTGAGGTCCTCGGCGTCGGTGGGGTTGCCGGTAAAGCGGTAGCAGAGGCCATAGACGCGCCGGTGCTGCGCGCGGACGAGCTCGGTCCAGGCGCTGGAATCGCCATCCATGCAGCGGCGGACGATTTGGGAGCAATCGATCTCCAGAGCTGCCTCACTGCGCGCCGGACGAACGGCTGGCGCAAGAGCCGGGGATCCCAGGGACAGGTTCTGGCCGGAGGGGTGAGTGGCCAGGGTTCCCATCCCCATCCCGCTCCAGCTTAATGTACCCGCACATGCCATAGTGCGCTAATACGCATGTTTTTATCGATTAGTTCCGTGTTTTTCCACCCAAGTTCCCACGATACGCGCGGTTTCTTCAAGGAAGCCGCGGTCGATGGCGGTGAAGGCAGCCGGGGTGTGGCTGTCGATGTCGATTTCACCGATGACGCGGCCATGAGCGCGGATGGGGACGACGATCTCGGATTTTGTGCGGATGGAGCAGGAAAGATAGCGGGGATCGGCGTTCACGTCGTCCACTACGATGGTTTCACCGGAGGCTACTGCCGCGCCGCAGATGCCTTGGGTGACGGGGATGCGGACATGCGGGGTGGGCTCGCCGTGGAAGGCACCGAGGAGCAGGGTTTGCGGGTCGGCGGGGTCGAGCATGTAGAAGCCGGTCCAGTTGTAATGAGGGAACGCGCGGGCGATGGCCTCGACGATGGATTTCTGGAGGGCATCGAGAGAGGGCGCGGCGGCGGCCAGCTCGCGGAGGCGGGAGAGCAGGGAGAGCATTTGAGGGGTAAAGGCGGGCATGGACATCAATACCGCTGCGAGAACTCGGGATCGACGGGGTTTTCGAAGAGCGAGGCGTCGCGGGTGACGATGGTCAGGCCCGAAGGGGTGACGAAGTAGCGCTTCTTGTCCTCCACCGGGTCGTAGCCGATGACCGTGCCCTCGGGAATGTGGACATGACGATCGATGATGGCTCTCCGAATGCGGCAGTGGCGGCCGATGTTAACGTGCGAAAAGATGATGCTGGCGTCGACAGTAGTGTAGGAGTTGATGCGCACATCCTGCGAGACCACGCAATTGGAAACCGTGGCGCCGGAGATGATGACGCCGGCGGTGATGATGGAGTCGACGGCCATGCCGGAGCGGCCAGGCTCGGCAAAGACGAACTTGGCGGGCGGATACTGGCGCACACGGGTGCGGATGGGCCAGTTCTTGTCGTAGAGGTTGAAGACCGGCGAAACAGCGCAGAGGTCCATGTTGGCGTCGTAATAGGAGTCGAGCGTGCCCACGTCGCGCCAGTAGAGGGCCTTCTGCTTGTTCTCGTCGACAAAGTTGTAGGCCATCATCTTTTTCTTGCCCAGCATTTTGGGCAGGATGTCGTGGCCGAAGTCGTGCTTGGAGTCCGCATCCTCAGCGTCGGCGATCAGCGCCTTGAGCAGCACCTCGGTATTGAAGATGTAAATGCCCATCGAGGCGTCCACGGCGCCGGGGTTGAAGGGCGACCGGAAGCTGGTCGAAACCGGCTTCTCCTGGAATCCCAGCACCTCGCCCGTCTTGCCCACCTCCACCACGCCTAAGCGCTTCGATTCGTCGGGGGAGATGGGCAGCGTAGCCAGCGTCACCTCCGCGCCGGTCTCCTTGTGCTGCTCCAACATGCGGTTGTAGTTCATCTTGTAGATGGCGTCGCCCTGAAGGATGATCATGTGCGTGGGCTGTTCGCTGCCGATGGAATAAATATTCTGATAAACCGCATCGGCGGTGCCCATATACCAGTTGGCGCCGGTGCGCTGCATGGGCGGGAGCAGCTCAAAGAACTCGCCCAGCTCCTGAGCCACAATACCGGTCCAGCCCTCGCGGATGTGGCGGTTCAGCGAGAGGGCCTTGTACTGCGTGAGGATGTAGACCTTGCGGAGGCCAGAGTTGATGCAGTTGGAGAGGGTGATATCGATGATGCGGTAGTGCCCGCCGAAGGGTACGGCCGGCTTGGCGCGATCGCGGGTGAGGGGAAAGAGCCGTTCCCCCGCTCCGCCAGCAAGCAAGACTCCAAGAGTGTCTCTCATAGCCGTTCAACCCTGTCTTCTCAGGGCTCATATCCGCAGAGCCCTCGCCTTGTAGAGAAATCAACCATTCAAGACGGCTTCATCCTCCGGGAGACTCATTCTACAGTCCCAGCCGGGGAGAGGTGAATACCATAGCCGGCATGAACCCGGCAGCCTCTCTCACTTTATCGAAGATGGCTGCCACAAAGGGAAACGGGAGCTGCCGCGTGTGCATTCTCGTTGCAGAAACTCCGCTTTCGGGAAAAATGCCGTTTGGGTGCGGCGGTTTTTACCGCTTCTTATTGAACTTGTACTCGACACCCACGGAGATGGCGAAGTTAACGTCGTTCTGAGTGATTACGGGCGCGTAGTTGGTGCTGTAGCGGGTAAGGACGGCGTCGGGCGTGATGCGGAAGACCCAGTGCGCCGAGCGGTTCAGGTCCATGTGGCCGCCGATGATGGCCGCCGGAGCCACCTGGTTGTAATAGAAGTTTTCCGTTTGCGGGGTGACGCTGCCCAGATGCGCGTCGAAGTACGCGCCGCCAAACATCGCGTGAGCAATAAGCGCACCGTGCTTGTTGTGCGGACCGAGCCATTCGGGTCCGGCGACAAACAGGTATTGGCTGACGAAGGGTCCGTGGAGTGCCGCGGGATTGGTGGTGCCGGCACCGCTGCTGCCCAGATAGGCGCGGCCCGAGCCTTCAAGGGCCCAGTGCTTGCTAAACCAATAGGAGCCGGAGAGATCGAGCCCGCCCAGATTGGAGCCTTGCAGCACATTGGCCCCGGCCTTCATGTGGTCGTAGGCCGTGCCCAGAGAGAGATCATAGCGGTTGTTGTAGCGCACGCCGGCGAGCGGGTCGCTGGCAATGTAAGTGCCAATGCCGGCAGTCGGTTTGGCGGTGCTGGGCGCCTGGGCGCGGGTTGCGGAGGACAAGGCCAGGAGGGCAACAACGGCGAGAGCGGCGGTAAATCTGACTGAAATACGCATCGTATTCCAGCTTACAGGACGATACCGGCAGGGGACAACGCGAGCAAGGCAACTAATTTTCGGGTCAGGGCTGGCAGCGCTCTCTCCAGCGCGACCAGGCCAGGAGGTGCACGGTCTTCAGGGTTTCAACGAAGGCGGCTGTCCAGGAGTGGGTTACGGACTCGGGTTCCAAGGCCGGCGCGGCGTGGGTGCGCCACTCCAGGGGCATTTCACTGAAGATGATGCCGGCGCGCGGCAGGTGGGTGGTGCTGGAAACCACCTCCGCGGATTGCCAGCCATGCGCCATCATGATGCGCTCGGAGTAGCAGGCATTCTGGATGGTGTCCATGGCCTGAGTCTCCTCAAAGATGGCGGACTCGGGAATACCCTGCGCGTGGGCGATTGCGGCCATCACCCGCGCTTCCACAAACTGGTTGTGCGCGGCTGATCCGGAGAGAATCAGGCGAGGCGCAATGCCTCGCTCATACTCATGCACCCCCTCGGTCACGCGGGCCAGCATCTTCGGCGTGGGGTTGCCATCGCTGTCGACGGGCGTGCCGAGCACGATGATGGCGTCAAAGCGGGTGAGCGAGGTGTTGGAGACAGGAGCCAGCAGGCGGGCGAGTGCTCCCCAGACAAAAAGGCCTGAAATCAACAAGATAGCGGATAGGATGAGGCGGTTGCGCCAGCTCAGACGCAGTTTCAGCCGGGGGGCGCGCTGGTGGCCGTGCCGCCGGGCGGGCTTGCTGCGGATTGAGCGCATTTTGGGCACAGGCAACAAGTCCTCCGCATTCAATGTAACGCGATTGGCAGGATTATCCCAGGATTGCCGGCTCACCCCAGGCGGATAAGACAAAGTCGGTCAGCGGCTTGCGCGTGCGAGGCGCGGTTTCCTGTGCAATCAGTTTCTCGTGGGCGAGGGCGGAGGGTTCTCCCTGGTAACCGAGGGCAATCACCGCGCCTAGCAGGTATTCGTCAGGAATTCCAAAGGCCTGTCGGGCAGCGTCGTGGTCAAAGCCGGCCATGGAGTGAGTGGTGAGGCCGAGCGAGGCGGCTTGCAAGCAGAGAATGGCGGCGGCTGCACCTAAATCATAGAGTGCGTATGCATTTGTGGTTCCGTTGTGGCTGAATTTGCTGCTGGCTACGCCCAGAATCAAGACCGGCGCAGCGCCGGCCCAGTCCTGGTTGAAGCCGGTCAGCGTCGAGAATATCTTCTTGTGCGTCGGGGAGTTGCGCGTGCCAACGAGGAAGCGCCAGGGCTGCTCGTTATAGGAAGAGGCTGCCCAGCGGGCGGCCTCGAAAACTTTCCTGATGTCGGAGGGGCTTACGTCGCGTGCGGCGAAGGAGCGCGGACTCCAGCGGGAGAGCACGGCAGGCAACACGCCGTCGACTACGGGAGCTTGCTTCAAGCGATTGACTTCAACTGCGGATAGGGTCATGGGGAAACTCCATTAGTGTGTTGAACTATACTTTTGATTCGAGACACGGGGAAAGGATTCCTGGCTGCCGCCTTCGGAGGCGCGCCCTGAGCTAACAGAAGGACGTTCAATCCGGTTTCCTCCAGATCGAGCGCAGAGTCAAATCGATTACACTGGTACTCGTTAAAACAATCCAAGCACAGTATGCGCCGGGAAGGGCGATTTGGTCACACATGAGGCACATGCCGGCGGCTCAGTGAAAGGCCTGCGGAGAGAAAATGTCGACAACGAACAGCAAGACCGTATCCCTGGTTCTAGGAAGCGGTGGCGCTCGAGGTTTGACGCACATTGGCGTCATTCATTGGCTGGAAGAAAATGATTTCGAGATCAAGTCGATCGTCGGCTGCTCGATCGGCGCAGTCATTGGCGGCATATACGCAGCCGGGAAACTGGATGTGTATGAGCAATGGGTGCGCTGCCTGACCAAAGTCGACATTGTCACGCTGCTCGATCTTTCGTGGGATAAGAGCGGACTAGTGAGAGGCGAGAAACTCGTCAACACCCTGATTGGCCTGGTGGGGGAGAAACTGATCGAGGACCTCCCCATTTCATTTACGGCCGTCGCCACGGACCTGAGAGGCCAGAAGGAGGTTTGGATACGGACGGGCAGTCTCTTCGATGCCATGCGCGCATCTTTCGCCATCCCTCTCTTCTTCACTCCGTTCAAGTTGAAGGGGGTTGATCTTGTCGATGGAGGGGTTCTGAATCCCGTGCCCATCGCGCCAACGTCCGGCGATGAAACCGACATGACCATCGCCGTGAATCTCAACGGGCCGGCTGAAAATCCGATAGAACCGGTTGAGGCGAGCGCCGCACCGCAGTCTCCTTCGTCCCCGCTCCGGGAGAAGATCAATCGCTTCATCAGCCGCCTGCAACCCTCCATACCAAGCGGCGGTGGCCGGGATTGGGGACCATACGAAATCGCCATTCAAGGATTCGAAGCCATGCAAAGCACCATCGCCCGCCAGAAGCTGGCCGCCTATCCACCGGACGTGGTCATCGACATCCCCAGGAGCGCGTGCAAGACGCTGGAGTTCGACCGGGCAGCGGAGATGATCGCATTGGGATACAGAAAGGCCCAGATGTGCGGCTTAACGGCTTCGGCGGGCAGGCGCTAGCACGGGGCTTGTTTAGAGTCTTCAGGACGGTCTTCGCGTTACACTTTTCTTGCCATGGTTTCTAAACTGAACAAAGCTGAAACGCCCGCGCATCTTCGCCCCGAGGGGCTCGCCTTTCTGCGCAATCTGAAGCGCCACAACGACCGGGAATGGTTTACGCCGCACAAGGCGGTTTTTGAAGCGGAGCTGAAGGAGCCGATGCTGGCCATCATCCGCAAGGTGACGGAGGCGATGGCTACCTTTGCGCCCAGCTTTGTGAGGCCCGCGGAAAAATGCCTGTTCAGGATCTATCGCGATACGCGCTTCAGCGCCGACAAAAAGCCTTACAAGACACACGTGGCGGCGTGGTGGTCGCATGAGGGGCTGGAGAAGACCTCCGGGGCGGGGTACTACTTTCACATCGACGCGAAGGGAGTGATCATCGCTGCCGGAGCCTGGATGCCGGAAAAAGAACAACTGGCGGCCATTCGCCACTGGCTGCTGGAGCACCACACGGAGTTTCACAAGGTCCTGCGGACGGCGGCGATTCAGAAGGTTTTTGGGGAATTCGAAGGGAATGCGCTGACGCGGCCGCCCAAGGGCTTCCCGTGCGAGCATCCAGCGATGGATCTGATTCGCTGCCGGCAGTGGGGATTGAGCACCTCTCTGCCCGCCTCTGAGGCGCTGAAACCCGGCTTTGCGGCAGTGATTGCGCGCCATTTCCGGCTGGCCGCGCCGGTGGTGGAGGCGCTGAACACGCCCATTGTGGCGACGTTGACGCCCCGCAAGAAGGTGCTCTTCGGGCTGGAATAGAGCTTTCTTGCAATTCTGGAATCCAGGTATGGTGCAATTTCCCCCGCCTCGAAATCTGGGATGGTGTGCGCCATGGGGACAGGCATACAATTTCACCAATGAACGCAGAGAACGCCTGACCGGAGAACCTAATGTTCATGAAAAGCCTTCGCATTCTCTCCGCAGTGCTGCTGGCTGCCTCGCTCAGCCTGCACGCCGCCAATAAACCCAAGCCAGCACCGTCCGCTCCGGTGACTGTTGACCCCTACGCCGAGGTGCAGCCCGCCACCGAGACGCTTGATCTGGCCATGTACCAGCGGATTCGCGACGAGGGGCTGAACCGCTCGCACGTGATGGAGTTTGCCACCGCGCTGATGGACGGCATCGGGCCGCGGCTGACCGGCTCGCCGAACCTGGCGAAGGCCAATGCGTGGACCCGCGACACGCTGACCAAAATCGGCCTGGAAAACGCGCGCCTGGAGGATTGGGGCGAGTTCGGCATGGGCTGGCAGCAGTTGAATACGTGGGCGCGCATGGTTACGCCGGACACGGCGGTGCTGATTGTGCAGGCTACGCCCTGGTCGCCTGCGACACCCGGACCGATTACAGGCGACGTAATCTTCGTCAACATTCAGACAGAGAAAGACTTTGACCAGTACAAGGGCAAGCTGGCCGGCAAAGTGGTTTTGCTGGGCGCCATGCGCGAGGTTCCGCCGGTGGATAAAGCGCTCTTTGAGCGCTACACCGACAAGGATCTGGACGAGATTGCCGCGATTCCGGTCAACGCGGGCGCGGGCGGGCTTTCTCCCGAGATGCAGGCGCGCATGCGCGAACGCCAGGAGCGGACACAGCTGCTGGAAAAGATTGGCCAGTTTCTGGCAGGCGAGAAGGCAGCCGCAGTGATTGAGCCCAGCCGCGACGGCAGAAACGGCGGCGGCTCGGGGGGAACGATCTTCGACGACACCGGCGCCACGCTGGGGCGTACGCCTTATCTGGCCGAAAAGCGAATGAAGGTTCCGGTGTTGGTGGCGGCCATCGAGAGTTACGGGCGGCTCTACCGGCTGACGCAGGCGCACGCTCCGGTGAGCGTGGAGATCGACGTGGAGACCAAATTCTTTGGCGAGCACGAGCACGGCTACGACACGGTGGCCGAGATTCCCGGCACCGACCCCAAGATGAAGGAGCAGGTGGTGATGGTGGGCGGCCACCTGGATAGCTGGACGGCCGGCACCGGCGCCACCGACAACGGCGCGGGCACCATTGTGGCGATGGAGGCCGTGCGCATTCTGAAGGCGCTGGACGTGAAGCCGCGGCGCACCATCCGCATTGCGCTGTGGACCGGCGAGGAGGAGGGCATCTTCGGCTCCAAGGGCTACTGCACTATTCACTTCGGCTCGGCCAAACTCTCCACTGCGCCCGACCAACTGCTGCTGCCGGAGTTCATGCGCCGCGCCGCCGGGCCGTTGGAAGTGAAGCCGGAACAGAAGCTCATCTCCGCCTACTTCAACGTGGACAACGGCACCGGGAAGATTCGCGGCATCTACACACAGGGCAATGCGGCCATCGCGCCCATCTTCGCGCAGTGGATTGCACCACTGAAGGATTTGGGCGTCACCGTCGTGACCAACCGCAACACCGGCGGCACGGATCACCTCAGTTTTGACGCGGTGGGCATTCCGGGATTCCAGTTTGTACAGGACCCGCTGGACTACGAATCGCGCAGCCACCACTCCAACGAGGATGTGTACGAACGCTTGCAACCGGCGGACCTGAAGCAAATTGCCACGGTGGAGGCCATCTTCGTTTACAACGCGGCGCAGCGCGACCAGATGCTGCCGCGCAAGCCGCTGCCGCAGCCCGACCTGGAAGAAAAAAAGCGCGCGCCGCTGGAGGGCATCTTCCCGGGAGCAGTAACGCCGGCGGGTGCAGAGAAAAAGTAGCGTTTCAGGAAAGGATTTTTGAAATCAGGAGCTGGGGATTGCCGAGTCGAGGGTCTCCAGCTCCGATTCGTCCACTTCCACTGCGATGCTTTGGCGGATGAGGTCCATGGTAAGGACGACTCGGAGGCTATTTTTCCGGCGCACCACGACACCCGCCATTCCGGCCAGGGGGCCGGAGCAAATCCGCGCACGATGCCCCACGGTCAGCAACGGGTGCGGCTCGGCATGACGCAGGGGAAGGCCTGAACGCAGCGCGTTGATCTCGGCATCCGGCAACATGGCCGGCTGACGTCCGGTGCCGCCCACAAAGCTCAAAACTCCCGGCACCTGCAACACCTGCACGCGCTCGCTCGCGTCGATGCGGACAAAAAGATAGCCGGGAAACAAGGGCAGATCAAGGATGACCCGCGAGCCGTCTTTCCACTTGCGCCGCGTTCGATACAGGGGAAGGTAATGCTCAACTTGCTTCTGGCTCAGGTACTGGCTGACGCGCTTCTCATGGCGGGGCGAGGTGTAGACGGCAAACCACTTTTGCGCCAATTGATTTTCCGACGGGCCATCACTCCCAGATTCACCCGAGGGAAGAACGACGTTTTGTTGCGCAATTTCTGACAACTTTCGCCTTCCTCCAGCAGCAATCGCAGCTGACAAAATCCCGGAAAACCTACTCGACGGTAACCGACTTGGCCAGGTTCCTCGGCTGATCCACGTCGCATCCACGGCGCACGGCGATGTAATACGCGAGCAACTGCAAGGGGATAATCTCGATGAGCGGCGAGAGCAGCTCGATGGCCGGAGGAATGGGAATGACGTGCTCTACCAGGCCGCCGATGGTCGAGTCACCTTCGGTGGCGATGGCAATCACCCGGCCTGAACGCGCGGTGACCTCCTGAATGTTGGAGAGTGTTTTCTCGTAGCGGAGTTTTGACGCGGGATCGGACTCGTCGCGCGTGGCCAGCACGACCACCGGCAAGGTTTCATCGATCAAAGCGTTGGGCCCGTGCTTCATCTCGCCTGCAGGGTAGCCCTCGGCGTGGATGTAAGAGATCTCCTTGAGCTTCAGCGCGCCCTCGAGCGCGATGGGGAAGTGGATTCCGCGGCCGAGATAGAGAAAGTCGCGCGAAGTGGAAAATTCCCTGGCCAACTGCTCGCACTGCGCGGAGCAGGAGCGGAGCACCTCGTCGATTTTGAGAGGAATACGGCTCAGTTCCTCGATCAGCGTCACCGACTGCCCCAGATCGAGTTCGCCGCGGAGCTGGCCCAGCTTGAGCGCCAGCAAAAACAGCGCGGTCAGCTGGGCGGTGAAGGCCTTGGTGGAGGCGACGCCGATCTCCGGGCCGGCGTGGGTGTAAACGGAACCGTGAGCCTCGCGGGCCACCATGGCGTCCACCACGTTACAGATGGCCACGGTCTTTGAACCGAGCGAGATCATCTCGCGCTGCGCGGCCAGCGTGTCGGCGGTCTCGCCGGATTGGGTGATGAGCAGGCCCAGCGCCTTGGCATCGGGAATCGGATTGCGATAGCGATATTCGCTGGCGTAGTCCACGTCCACGGGCAGTCGGGCAAGCCGCTCGATCATGTATTTGCCCGTCAGGGCAGCATGCCAACTGGTGCCGCAGGCGGCGATGTTGATGCTGGTGGCGGCGGCCAACTCCTCGTCGGGAATCTTCATCTCTTCCAGGAAGACCTTGCCCGAGTCCAGCGAGACGCGGCCCAGTGTGGTGTCGCGCACCGCCCGCGGCTGCTCCCAAATTTCCTTGAGCATGAAGTGCTTGTAGCCGCCCTTTTCCGCCTGAATGGGGTCCCATTGGATGTGGGTGAGCTTGCGCTGGATGGGGTTGCCGTCAAAGTCGGTCAGCTCCACTCCGGCTAGCGTCAGGATGGCCATGTCGCCATCGGCCAGAAAGTAAATGTTGCGCGTGTGATGGAGGATGCCGGGCACGTCGGAGGCGACAAAGGACTCGCCCTCGCCCACGCCGATGACCACCGGCGGGCCGAAACGAGCGGCGACGATTTTGTCGGGCTCGGCGGCCGAGAGCACGCCCAGCGCAAAGGCCCCGGTGAGCCGCTTAACGGCGCGGCGAACGGCGACTTCCAGCGGAACAGGTTTGCCGGCTTTTTCGGCTTCCTTTTGGACTTGTTCGATGAGGTGGGCGATGATCTCGGTGTCGGTTTCGGTGACGAACTTGTGGCCCTGGGCGGTGAGCTCGCGCTTCAGGTCGAGATAGTTTTCGACGATGCCGTTGTGGACAACCACGATGCGCCCGGTGCAATCGCGATGCGGGTGGGCGTTCTCTTCGGTGGGCCGGCCATGCGTGGCCCAGCGGGTGTGGCCGATGCCGAAGGTGCCCTCGACCGGATGCTCGCGCAATACCTCTTCCAGATTGGCCAGCTTGCCCGGCGCGCGGCGCACCTCAAGCGTCTTGCTGGTAGGGCTGCCCACGGCGATGCCCGCCGAGTCGTAGCCGCGATATTCCAGCCGCCGCAGCCCTTCGATAATGACCGGAACGACCTTCTTGGGACCGACATAACCGACTATTCCGCACATGCAATGATTCTAAGCGAGAAGATATGAGGATGCGAAAAGTTCGCGGGCAGGTCGAGGCTCAGTTTGTGGTGACACAGCCAAGCGGCCGCAACTCTTGAACGAAGGCAGCTCGGGAGTAATAAATATGCTAAAGGCTGAAACAGATGGAATCGCCGCCGCTTGACACCACTTGTTACCAGCCTTGAAACTGCCTTAAGGCTGCTCGAGACGGCGGAGAGAATGCTTCCGGGAGCGTTCCGGAGAATGCGGAGACTTGGCTGGTGAGCGAATCCAAGGCAGGACAGCTGAGTCTTCGGCTGAATTCGACGATGGAGAGCGTGGCCGCGGTGGAGGCGGCGGCGGAGAAGCTGGCCGCCGAGGCCGGCCTGGACGAGGACGCGCGCTTC
>Ga0326728_10012545_pt1 | contig 18771 bp, 7 predicted proteins | sample MB3enrmetagenome_FD_207602 | JGI IMG/M metagenome (GOLD analysis project Ga0326728, IMG submission 207602) | Lab enriched peat soil microbial communities from McLean, Ithaca, NY, United States - MB31MN | ecosystem: Environmental > Terrestrial > Soil > Wetlands > Peat | place: USA: New York... | reverse complement strand
GACGGTGTTTCGCGGCGGCTTGGCGCTGATGTTCGACAACCCGAACTTCTTCACCGCGCAGCGCAACCAGCAGAACCCGCCGTTTGCAACGGCGGTCACCAATGCACAGACCTCGTCGTCGCCGCCGATTCCCTTCGCGGCTCCGTGGTCGGTAGGCACGATTACAACAAGTCCGTTTCCGCAGCCGCAGATTCCGAATCCGACACAGGCGCTTTTCTTCCCGCAGTCGCAATTCATCGTGATGCCGGCGCACTTCAAGGCGGCCTACTCCGTGCAATGGACTTTCAGCATCCAGCGCGAATTCGGCAACAACTGGCAGGCGCAGCTGGACTACATCGGCAACTCGACGCACCACGATCCTGTAGGTTACCCGTTTGACCCGGCGGTCTTTATTCCGGGCGAGTGGGGAGCGGGAGGAACGGGCTGCGCAGGCATCGTGACCACGGGACCGGCGGCAGTGAAGCCGGGCGCGGCGGGGACGAACTGCTCGACAACAGGAAACCAGACGTCGCGGTTCCTACTGACGACCGAGAATCCGAACTCCCTGAACGGCTCGGGGGGGCAGATCGGCGGCAACATGTACCTGGGGAGCGGCAGCGGATCGGTGATCGTGAGCGACGAGGCCGCGGCGAATTACAACGGCATGGTGGCGTCGATCCAGCACCGCATGTCAAACACCTTCAGCCTGCTGGCCAACTGGACATGGTCGAAATGCCTGGACATCGAAGACGCCCAAGGCGACCTGGCCAGCACGACAGTCGAGAATCCGAACAAACTCTCAATGGACTACGGCCCGTGCGGCTCGGACTTTCGCCACATCGAGAACGCCATTTTGATCGCCAAGAGCGGCTTTAACGCGCACCTGAACAACTTTGCGAAGCTGGTCATCAACGACTGGGAATTGGCTCCGCTGATCCGCATCCAGAGCGGCGCGCCGTTCACCGTCACTTCAGGACAGGACAACTCACTGACCGACGTAGGCAACGACCGGCCCAACAGGGTTCCGGGCGTGAATCCGTATGCCGAGGTGCACTTCCGCGCCCCCGCTGCGACCGAGGCCAATCGCGAGTACTTGAATCCCGCCGCATTCCAGCAGGTGTGGCAAACGGCCGGGTGCGCTTCAGCCACGGCCGCCGGCTGCCCGGCTCTGGGTACCTACGGAAACATAGGCAGGAATACATTCCGGGGCCCGAGTTCGCTGCAATTCGATGCGCAAATTTCGCGCATCTTCGTGATCCACGAAAACTGGAGCACGACATTCCGCCTGGAAGCATTCAACGTGCTGAATCATCCTGACTTCCAACCTCCATCCAGCTCGACAACCGGATCCCTTCCTGCCAATACCGGCGGCGCGGCAACTCTTACGTCATCGACCTTTGGTCAGGTCTCGGCAACATACAATCAAGCCCGCGTCTTCCAGGGCAGCGTCAAGATTAACTTCTAACCACTGGTTTGTTCTCGTTTGTTATGCAATGCCGGGCGCTTCGGATCCCGATCGAAGGGACTTCGAAGCGCCCAACTTATGACGACGGGTTTATCCTATTTGCCGCTCTGTTTCTAAGACCGCATGCACATCAGAATTCACCGGAAAGCCAACCCCAAAGGACCCCATCATGGAATCGAATCAAAACAATCGCAGAGAATTCCTGAAGGCCGGCGGCGCAGCTCTAGCGGCGACCGCAGTTCCATGGAACGCGAAAAGCTATGCCCAGATCGCGGGTGCGAACGATCGTGTGCGCGTTGGCATTGTGGGTTGCGGCGATCGCATGAAAGGTGGCGACCTGCCGGCCTTTCAGCAGAGTGCCCAGGAACAGAACTTTCAGATCGTAGCTGTTTCTGACATCTGGAACCACCGCCGCGACGAAGGCGCCGCCTTCATTGAAAAGCTATGTGGCAACCGCCCTGACACAGTCCGCAACAACGATGAGTTGTACGCGCGCAAGGATGTGGATGCCGTCATCATCGCGACCGCTGACTTTCAGCACGCCTACCACGGAGCCGAAGCAGTGCGTGCCGGCCGCGATGCGTACGTGGAGAAGCCTATTGCGCACACCATGGCTGACGCGCGCATGATTTTGGACGCGGTAAAGAAGAGCGGCAAGATTGTGCAGGTAGGCACGCAGCGCCGCTCCACGCCGGCATATCAAAAGGCGGCGGAATACATCAAGTCAGGCCAGTTTGGCGACATCGTGATGGTGGAGATGAGTTGGAACGTGAACCAGCCCGGCCGCTGGCGCAGGCCCGACGTAGTCCCGTTGCTGAAGGAAGAGGACACGGATTGGAAGCGCTATTCGCTGGGTAGGAATATGGGGCCGTTCGATGCCCGGAAGTATCTCGAGTTCCGCCTCTTCTGGCCGTTTTCATCGGGAATTCCCGATCAGTGGCTGGTTCACCAGATCGATACTGTGCACTGGTTCACCGGGCTGCCACATCCTCGCTCCTGCGTGGCTAATGGCGGTATTTATCTGTGGAAAGACGGGCGCACAAACTGGGACACCATGACCGCGGTGTTCGATTACGGCCCGCTCGATGACCCCACCAAGGGCTTCCAGGTGCAGTACACATCGCGCTTTACCAACTCCGCCGGTGGCGTCAAGGAACTCTATTATTCGAACGGCGGCATGATCGACATGGACAAGCAGACGGTGTCTCCGACGGGCGGCCTCACGAAGAAGTTTGCGGACGAAATGAACATGAAGCCCAATCTGCTTCCCAGCTTTTCACTGGTTGAAAAGACAGAGACTGTTGAAACGGATGCCAACACGCACGGCGATCCGCAAACGACCGCGAATATGCGCAACTGGATGGAGTGCGTGCGCTCGCGCAAGACGCCGAACGCGCCGATTGAAGCAGGCTATAGCCATTCCATCGCGCTGTGTATGAATGTGGCGGCCATTCAAACTGGGTTGAAGGTCACCTTCGATGACAAGACACAACAGGTGCTGGCTGGGGGCAAGGTCTATGCATAAGGGCATCCGGTTCGTTTCCCTTGCTGCTGGCTTGGCTTTGGCGGCGAGCGCTTTCGCTGCGCCGTCCAAAGGCGTGCAGGTCGCGGCGGACGAGACGAATCGCCGCGTCGACATCACAATCGACGGGCAGCCGTTCACTTCGTATATTTGGCCCTCGACGTTAAAGAAACCGGTGCTCTACCCGATCGTTGATGGCGACGGAATCACGATCACGCGGGGCTGGCCACTCGATCCACGGCCGGGCGAGCGGACGGATCATCCACATCATGACGGCATGTGGTTAAACTACTCGAACGTGAACGGCTTCGATTTCTGGAATAACTCTGAGGCCATTCCGGCAGCACGCACTGCGAGGATGGGCACGATTGTGTTCGACAAAATCGTCTCCGCGAAAAGCGGCGCGTCGCGCGGCGAACTGGTTACGGATTCGACGTGGATCGATGGGCAGAATCATCCCATCCTTGCTGAAACCTCGCGATACATTTTTGGTCACGATGGCCCCACACGCAGCATTGATCTCGTGGTCACGCTGAAAGCGCTCAACCATGTCGTCTTCAATGACGATAAGGATGGCTTGCTGGGCCTGCGTGTCGCACGGTGGCTTGAGTCGCCCGAAGAAAAGGGTGGCACATTTACCGACGCGAACGGCGTGGCAACGAAGGTTGCGGCGGCGGCGGATCTGCCTGGCGTTGCGCCGCCCACCGGCGAATACCTCACGAGCGAGGGAATCAAGGGAGAAGCGGCGTGGTCGACGCGCGGTCGCTGGTGCTCGCTCACCGGCCACGACGATTTGGGACACACGGCAGCCATCGCGATCTTCGACCACCCCGAGAATGTCGGCTATCCAACGTACTGGCATGCGCGCGGCCATGGGCTGTTTGCCGCGAATCCGCTGGGGCGCCACATGTTCGATCCGAAGCAGCCGCCGCGCGACTTCACGCTCGAGAAGGGACAGTCAACGACCTTTCGTTATCGCCTGGTGTTTTACACGCACGCCGTCACGCCGGAGGAATTGAACCACGAGGCCGACGCTTTTGCCACAGGGAAGCACTAGAACGAGACATTAGTCGGTTTCTCTTGATAAAGCTGTTTAAAAACTCACAATTGTTGATCCGACCTGGTCGCCGCAGCGATTACTCGAGGGGCGGGCGATCCCCTACTTGCTAGCCGCAAAGTCGCTCAATTAATCTCGACGTTAGCTTTCAAATTCCGTGCCGCAGGTGAAGCTCGGCAGGTGACGGCATTTCTCCTGAAATTAGGGCCGCTTGAATAGACGGTTTCTGAATAGCGGAGAAGTGGAGGAGCGGTGGCAAACCATGCATCATGCTGGTTTGCGGAATGCGGCCGGAAGGATGATCGCGCGTCGCAATCTCGCCAGAATCGGATTCATCGCTGCGGCCTGCCTGGTGATGGGCGGAATTGCCGTCCACGCCAGCGCGAGCGCATCGTGCACGGGTCCGGCCATTCTTGAAGCGCGGATCCGCGCGCATCCAGACGCCGATGCTTATATCGCACTGAGCGTCTGGTTCGATCGAAATCAGCAGTGGGAATGCGCCGATCAGACAATCCGGTCCGGGTTGAAGATTGCGCCGGACTCCGCGCGGCTCAACTATCTCCTGGGGCTCGGCCTCTACTCGTCAGGACAAGCACAGGAGGCAATCGCGCCACTTCGGCGAGCCGTTCACATTGATCCCGATGTGCTGCAGCCGCATCAGTTGCTCGCTGCCGCGCTAACCCGCCTGGGCGATAATCGGGAGGCTCTTGGAGAATGGCAGGCGGCACTCAAAATCGATCCTTCCTCAAAGGAAGTGCTGGACGGGTTGGCACGGAGCCTGATTGCGGCCGGGGATTACGACACGGCAATTCGGGCTCTGCGCTCCACCGTGCTCGATGAGAAACTGACCTTTGATTTAGCCACCGCCTACAAGCAGGCGGGCATGTACGATGAAGCCGCGCAAACGCTGAGCCAGGGCTTGGAATCGTTCCCGGACTCCGATGCTCTTACCGCGGCCCTGGTGACTCTCAATGTCGACGAGTCTCATTTTCAGGATGCAACCTTGCTGGCCGATAAGATTGCCCGCAGGAAGCCCAACGATCTTGAAGCGCAGCGCATCGATCTGCGCACGCTGGTCATCACGGGAAACAACGAAGTGGCGACGCCTTTGGCGCGCAGCCTCTTGGCTCTGGCCCCGCATGACGCCGATCTTCTCAACCTGAACGGCTTGCTCGAGCAAAAGGCTGGTGACTTTGCGGCGGCGCGCAAACACCTGGAAGAAGCGGTAGCGTTGAGTCCCAATGACTACAATCCCCGAGTGAACCTGGGCGTGGTGCTTGCCGAGCTTAAGGATGCCGCGGGCGCGCGAAGACAGTTCGAGAAGGCCATCGAGCTTGGCACCGATGAGCCGCAAGTCCACTTTGAGCTGGCTAAGGTTCTGCGCACGCTGGGTGACGCCGAAGGAGCTCAACGGCAACTCGCGATTTACCAGCAAAAACTGAAGGAGAAATCGGACCTGGCCGTCGCTATTTCCAAGGCAACCGAAGCAGCGGATGCGGTCAAGTCAGGAGACAACTCCAAGGCCGCCGATCTGTATCGCCAGGCCTGCGCCGCGCTACCCGGGAATGCCGGCCTTCCGTACCGGCTGGCCATGGTTCTGAACAGCATGGGCGACGCGAATGGCGAACGCAAAGCGCTCGAGCAGGCGGTCAAGGCCGATCCGCATTTTGCTCCGGCGCAATACCGTCTCGGCTACATGGACTTTCAGGCCGGAGACAACACCGCGGCGGAGCGGGAGTTCCGCGCGACCGTCGAGGTACTGCCGGACAATGCTGACGCCTGGATTTCACTGGCGGCCACGCTGGACCGCGAGGCGCGCCTGAACGAGGCGCGTACCGCGGTAGCCCGGGCTTTGCAATTGCAGCCCGACAATGCGGCTGCGCGCGAATTGAGCAAGAAATTGGCAGAGGCGCAGGATCGGCATTGAAGGTGTCGTGCCCTTTCACAGCGGCTTGAAACTGAGACACTATCGCTGAAGGCATTCATTTGAGGTTTGAAGAGGATTTCTCGCTGTGACGAATTGCAAGAACGCCGATCGCTGGACCCGCCGCCGATTGCTCAGCGCTGCTCCCGCTCTTTTGGCTCCGGGGCTGATCTCGGCCCGGATCTTATCGGCGGACCAGGGACGCAAAGCTGCCGCGCCGTTCTCCCGGTTCGTCGATGTTGCCCAGTCTGCCGGCCTCACTGACCCCATCATCTACGGCGAGCCCTCGAGCTTCACCTACATCATCGAATCCATGGCCACCGGCTGCGCCTTTTTCGACTACGACAACGACGGCTGGATGGATATCTTCATTCTGGGAGGACGCACGCTCGCCGGCACTCCTCCGGGCTCGGGTAACCGGCTCTATCACAACAATCGGGACGGAACATTCACTGATGTCACCGCGAAATCCGGCCTTGCCGATCCTGGCTGGGCGCAGGGCGTTTGCGTTGGCGATTACAACAACGACGGCTGGGAGGATCTCTTTCTTACTTACTATGGGCAAAACCGGCTATATCGCAATAACGGCGATGGCACCTTCACGAACGTGACCGCCGAAGCCGGCCTGCTGTACCCGAAAACTCGCTACAGCACCGGCTGCACGTTCGTGGATTACAACCTCGACGGCCATCTCGATCTTTTCGTCTCCAACTACCTTGAGATCGATCTGGCCACTGCTCCTAAGCCCTCCCTGGCTGTTTCCAACTGCAACTATGAGGGAGTGGCGACGATGTGCGGTCCGCTGGGCCTGCCCAAGGCTCAGCACTACCTTTATCGCAACAAGGGCGACGGCACCTTCACTGACGTCTCGCGCGAATCCGGCATCGCCGCGCTGCGCGGCTCCTATGGACTGACAGCGGTCAACATCGATGCCGACGAGGACGGTTGGCCCGACATCTTCCTGGCCTGCGACATGTCCCCCTCGCTACTGCTGATGAACAACCGCGACGGCACATTCCGCGAGGAGGCTTTGCTGCGCGGCATCGCAGTGAGCAGCGAAGGCCGCGAGATGGGCGGCATGGGCACTGCCGTGGGCGACTACAACCTCGACGGCCATACCGACATCGTCAAAACACACTACTACAACCAAGCCAACGGCCTCTACCGCAACGACGGAAAAGGGAACTTTGACGACGTAACGGTGGAGGCAGGTCTCAACAAGGAAACTCGCTTTGTGTGCTTTGGTGCCGGCATCGTGGATTTCGATAATGATGGCTATCCCGACATTCTGCTCACATCCGGCACGGTCTACCCGGAGGTTGCGCGTGTTTCACCGCGATTTCCGGAGCGCAGCCCGCGAATCCTGTTTCGCAATCAGGGCGATGGCACTTTTGTTGAGATCGGCGCCGATGCCGGCCCGGGCATCGATGCGCCCCATTGCAGCCGCGGCGCCGCCTTCGGCGACTTCGATAATGACGGCGACATGGACGTTCTCATCATGAACGTTAACGAGCCACCCACGTTGCTGCGCAACGACGCTCCCGCCGGCAACCACTGGATCAAGGTTCGCCTGGAAGGGGTCAAGAGTAACCGAAGCGCTATTGGCGCGCGCGTGGTGGTGCGCTACGCCGGAAAGGTGCAGGTGCAAGAGGTCGTGAGCGGGTGCAGCTTCCTCTCGTCAAACGATCCGCGCCTGCACTTCGGGCTGGGCCCGGCAACCACTGCGGACATTGAAATCCGCTGGCCCTCCGGACTCGTCGAGCACATGCACAGCGCGGCCGCCAATCAGTTGCTCACTCTGCGCGAAGGCGCGGGGCAAGTGAAAGGCCGGCCGTTTCGGTGAAGCAATCCATAAGCACCGGGAACTGACGCCGCGTGGCACAGACGCGTAATTCAACTTCAGTACGCCAACTGCAGTTCCAGCCCCTTGCCATCGTCTGGGACCAGGGCCGAGATGCGGTGGTGCTCCGCGTCAAAGCTGGTGGAAACCTGCCGCGCGCCGGAACCGTCGAGTGTCAAGCTGCCGGCGATCGCAGCCTGCTCATCGGCCCCGTAGACCTCGATCGAAAGCTGCGTCCACCAGGGCGCAAAACTCCCCTGATGAGGCGCTATCGTCACGGTGAGTCTGTGCGCCTCTAGCTGACATGTGAATCCCATACGCAGAAAATCACCTTTCCTGAAGTCGTAGCTGACGCCGTCATCCAGATAGAGGCTTCCAGCGCAACTCTCGCCAGGTTTTGTTGGTGGATAAATGCGCAGTGTCAGCGGGCCCTCCGGCTTCTCGTCAGTGCTTTGCACCAGTGGCTGCTCGGGCACGATGGCGCCCGCGCGAACAAACACAGGCAGAGTGTTGACCGTGTTGTGCAGACGAATCTCCGCCTTGGCGGGCGGCTTCTTATCGCCGGCTGTCATGCCTGTGCTGCCCGCTACGCGAGCCCCGGTCCAGTAGTCGTACCAACCTACAGAGGGGAGTGCCACGGAGTAGTCGTCCAACTCGTCGGGAAAGGGGCTCTCTGCAATCAGCAGGTCTGGCCCGAAAAGAAAACTGCCGCTATCGCTCGAGTCGAGCGGCTGCCCATTGACGGCGTCATCCGGAAACTCCATAAAAAGTGGACGCATGATCGGCAGTCCCGTCCGGCTCATCTCCTCGGCCGTGGTGTAGATGTACGGCATCAGGCGGTAGCGTTCCTCAATGTAACGGCGTCGCAGGCTCAGATCCTCTGGCGTTCCGTCTTCCCATGGTTCCTGGGGATTGCTGCCAACGGTCGTGTGGTCACGGTCAAAGGGCTGGAAGGCCGCCAGTTCGAACCAGCGAGTAAGCAGCTCTGGCTGCGGAGAGCCGTTAAAACCGCCCACGTCGGCACCGCTTATGGCAAATCCGCTCAGACCCAGGTTGAGCAGTTGCGGAATGGTCTGGCGCAGGTGGTTCCAAGTGCTGGAATTGTCGCCAGTCCAGACGGCGGCGTAACGCTGTCCGCCCGCATAGGTGGCACGAGTCAACACGAATGGCCGCATGTTTGGCCTGAGCTTTAGCACGCCCTCGTAAGTCCCGCGGCTGTTTTGCATTCCGAAGATGTTGTGAACCTCAAGGTGGGTGGTCACGCGTGTAACAAAACCCGGCTCCTGGATGCGGTGCAGCACATCGTCCGGCATGGTCTTCCATGGGACGTCGAAGACCGCCGGCTCATTCATGTCGTTCCAGAAACCCGCGACGCCCTTGGCCACGAAGTCCGCGTAAAGAGTGCCCCACCACTCGCGCGACACATCCTGCGTGAAATCTGGAAACAGGGCTTTCCCGGGCCAGACGACTCCCACAAAGTTTGAGCCGTCGGGGTTTTTGACGAAGTGGTCGCCGGCAATGCCTTCGTCGTAGGGCTTGTAACCGATGTCTGGCTGGTCGGCGATGTGCAGGTCGGTAATGACCACCGTCCGAAAATGTTCGGCTCTTAGATCGTCAATCATCTTCCCAAAGTTTGGAAAGCGCTCGGGGTCCACGGTAAAGGGGCGGTACTTGAATTGGTAATCGATGTCCAGCCAGATGACATCCGCTGGAATGTGCTCGCTGCGTAGTTTAGCGGCAATGCGCATAACTTCTGACTCGGGATAGTAGCTGTAGCGAGATTGCTGATAGCCTAGCGCCCACATTGGCGGCAATGGCGTAGCGCCGGTGAGCCATGCCCAGTTCTCCACGACCTTCTTCGGCTCAGGACCATAGAGGATGTAGCAGTCCAGCGGGCCGCCTTCGGAGCCAAAGGAATAGCCGTCCCGGTCCTCCTTGTTGAAGTCGAAGCTTGAGCGCCAGGTATTGTCGAGAAAAATCCCTGCCGAGACGCCCTGCCTGAAAGTGATGAAGAAGGGGATCGACTTGTAGATGGGGTCAGTCGACTCCTGCCAACCAATATCAGTGTTCCAGTCGACGAAGGCCTCGTTGCGGCGGTCCAACGGCCCCGTTTTGTCGCCCAGGCCAAAGTAGTGCTCATCCACCGGCGACTTCATGTAAACGCGGAAGGCAGCGCCGTGGTACTCGATGGGTCTGCCGGGAAGCTGTGCAACGACGAGATGGCCTTCCATATCGGTCACCGTCAAATTCAACGGATCTTTTTGAACCGCGATATGCAGTTTTGCCGTCCTGAAACCGACTGACGTCGCCGTGGCCTCCGGCGTAACGGCAATCGCGGAGGTTCGGGACGAGGGGAGCACGGCCCATGATGCGTCCTCTGGAAGCGCTCCGCCGGGACCCACGCGTATCCTCAGGACGTCGTCGCGGAGTGCGACGATCTGCATGACGGCGCCGCTTGAATGAATCTCAAGTCCGGTTGGAAATGCCCGGGAAGATGAAACCTTGTCTAGCTGGACAAAACCTGATTGCTGCTGGGCTGCGGCGGCTAAGTTTGCTGTTGAAGCTGCGGCCAGAAACAGAATCGCTGTCGCAGAAAACGAAAGACGTTCTGACTTTTGCACTCAGTGCCTCGTGGGGGTTGGATTCTTTCCTGTCCAAAAGAATAACCGCGAAAATTGCGGAACTCGCCCGCGCGTCGCAAATCTTTCAGCGTTCGTTCAAATCCACTTCCTAAAGGTTGACCGCCGGCGTGCTGGTTGTGACGACCAGAAGATCGCCCGGGGCGAGAGCGGCAACGCGGAGTACTCACCTCTGTGTAAGTGCTTCTAGGCCGATAGGCGTGCTGCGGCGGCGTGAGCCGGTTCGGATTTCCGGAGATAATGCGGGTCGTCGAGGTCTTCGACTTTTTGGGTCAGCAGCGCAGCCAACATAAAGAAGACTCCCCCTGCGACCACCGCGGCAAGGCGATTGTTGTTCAGCAAATGGTCCATCACCCAGCCGAACCCAAGCGATGCCACGATCTCCGGAATTACCACGAAGGAGTTGAAGATTCCCATGTAGACACCAGTCTTTCCCGGAGGCAATGATCCGGAAAGAATGGAATAGGGCATGGAGAGCGTACTGGCCCAGGCAATCCCGACGCCGGTCATGGAGAGCAACAGCGGATACTTGCTGTGAATCACGGCCACAGAAAGCAATCCAAGGCCGCCGCATATCAGGCACAAGCTATGCGTTGCCTTGCGGCCAAGCTTGAGTGCAATCGCAGGCAGAGCAAAGGAAAATGCGAAACACACCAGTGAATACATTCCAAAGCAAACGCCCGCCCACTCCGCTCCCGCCGAATAAAGGGGAGAGTTTGTGTCGGAGGCGCCAAAGACATTGCGCGCCACCGCGACCGGAAAGTAAAGCCACATGCAGAATAAGCCGAGCCATGTGGAGATCTGGACCCAGGCGAGTTGCCGCATCGTGCGCGGCATCTCGCGGACCGAAACCAGGATTTCGCGAACTCCAGCCGCGATGCCTGCTCGCTCGGCCTTTCGCTTGCGAAACTCCGCCATGTTTTCCGGTGGATACTCTTTGGTGGTGAAAACGGTCCACAGCACGGCGCACAAGAAGGTCGCGGCGCCTATGTAGAAAGAAAAGCGCACCGTGAAAGGAATCGTGCCTGCGATCCGAGTCTGGGCGATGTGAAACACATTAGTCAACAGGAAAGGCAGCGCCGAGGCAATCACGGTACTGAGGCCAATGAGAAGACTCTGCATGGCGAAGCCTTGAGTGCACTGGGATTCAGGCAGCAAGTCGGCCACGAACGCGCGAAAGGGCTGCATGCTGATGTTGATGCTGGCATCAAGAACCCAAAGCAGCCCCGCTGCCATCCACAAGGCGGAACATCGCGGCATGAGGATCAGCGCTGCAGAACTCAGAATCGCGCCGGCAAGAAAGTAAGGCCGGCGCCTGCCAAGGGGGCCCCAGGTGCTGTCGCTGGCCTGGCCGACAATAGGTTGCACCAGCAATCCTGTCAGCGGCGCAGCCAGCCACAGAATCGGAATTTGATCGGCCCGCGCCCCGAGGTATTCGTAGATAGCGCTCATGTTCGCCATCTGCAATCCCCAACCAAACTGGATGCCGAAGAAGCCGAAGCTCAGGTTCCAGATCTGCCAGAACGTGCGTGGTGGTTTGTCCATGGATTCGGCTCCCCAGCTTTCCCTTAGAGGATTCAACCTAGCGATCGTAGAGCGCGGTCAGCGATCGCAGTCTGGTGCTTAATTCGCTGTTCAAAACGCCCGGGCCATAACGCCATTTCCAGTTTCCGGTCACCGTACCGGGAAGATTCATTCGCGCAGAACTGCCCAGCCCCAGCACATCCTGCAATGGAACAACCGCAACGCTGGCGACGGAGGCCTCCACCGCGCGGATCATGCTCCAGTTGATCTCCGCGTCGTCATGAAAGTCGAGATAGGCCCGCGCGAGCTCATGCTCTTTGCGCACATCCTCCGGAGTACGGGTGCTGTCGGCAGCACCCGTACTCAACCACCAGCCAACCGCAGTATCGTTGTCGTGACCCCCAGTGTAGGCGACCAGATCGCGGGTGTAATTGTGGGGACGAAAAGACGGCGCCTGCGGATCCGTGCCAAATGCAAACTGCAAGATGCTCATCCCCGGTAGGCCGAATTCCTCTCGGAGTTGTTCTACTGGCGGCGTGATCACTCCCAGGTTCTCCGCGACAATCGGCAGTTCACCAAACTCGTTCCGCAGCGCCGACAGAACTTTCTTTCCCGGCGCCTTCACCCAGCGGCCGTGAATGGCAGTCGCCTCTCCGGCGGGAACTTCCCAATAGGATTCAAAGCCACGAAAATGATCGAGTCGCACAAGATCGAAAAGGGCGAGCGAGGCACGGAAGCGCTCAATCCACCACATGAATCCGCCGGACTCCAATACATCCCAGCGATAGATCGGATTTCCCCAGAGCTGTCCCGTGGCGCTGAAATAGTCGGGGGGTACGCCAGAAACCACGGTGGGACTTCCTTGATCGTCGAGATAGAAGAGTTCCGGACGAGCCCAAACGTCCGCGCTGTCGTGCGCAACGTAAATGGGGATGTCGCCCATCAGCCGGATGCTGCGCTGCCGGCAATAGTTCCTGAGGGCTTCCCATTGGCGGAAGAATTCAAATTGCCAATACTTGATATCGTTCAATTGGCGCGCAAGCCTGAGCGTCCACCCGCTGATGGCATTTGGGTCGCGAAGACGAATCGATGCGTCCCATGTGGTCCACGCCGTTCCGTTGTGCACATCCTTCAGGGCCATGAAGAGGGCGAAGTCGTCGAGCCAGGGGCTGGCGCCTTGGCAAAAACGGTCGAAGGCGGCGCGATCCGCGCCAGATGCATCGGCAAAGAAAGCATCGGCTGCCCGGCGCAGCGCCGATCGCTTGAACTGAATCGTCGCCCCAAAGTCGATAGAGTTCTCCGGAAACAGCGGTGCCTGAGCCAGGTCGGATTCCTGGAGCAGCCCCTGGTCCCTCAAGCGCTCAAGGCTCAGCAAGAGCGGATTGCCAGCAAATGCGGAGAAGCATTGATAGGGAGAATCGCCGTATCCAGTGGGATTCAGTGGTAGTACCTGCCATAACTTCTGTCCGGCAGCGAGCAGAAAGTCGGCGAATTCGTAAGCACATGGCCCGAGATCGCCGATGCCAAAGCGGCCAGGCAAAGAAGTGCAATGCAACAAAATACCGCTCATTCGTGGAAGGTTCACGCTTCGCAAACATACGCTGGCCAAAGTTACCCGGTCAAGCTCGGGGCTGAGCACGGACATCCCTCGATGCTGTTTTAGCGTTCGTTCAGATCGACTTCATAGAGGTTGACTGCAGGAGTGTCGGCGGTGACGACAGGAAGGTCTCCGGGGGCAAGACCGATGAGGCGATAATCGGTGGCCGCAATGGGACGCAAATTGTCAATGGTCGCGATCAGTTGCGGCTTGCCGGCGGGCACGGCAATGCGGTAGATGGGCTTGCCCGTGGCGAGGAAATCCTGGAAATAAATGGACCGGCTATCGTGCGACCAAGTGGGGTCGCCCACGCCCTGGGCAGTAAGAGTGGCCCAGCGGCCCGTGATGCGGTCGAAGAGAAGCAGCGCACGTTGATCAAGTGGCATGGCAGCGATAAAGCGGCCATCAGGCGAGAGACGCGGGCTGAAGAGTCCGGTTGAGCCGGGAATCTCGGCTACTTTACCTGTTTGGAGATTGACCAGATAGATTGCTTTCGGCTGGCCATTGTCCATGCGATCGGGCAGCCGGCCAAAGACGATCGATTGACCGTCGGGGGACCAGGCCGGATCGGCTTCGTTGCGATCCTCGTTCAGTACCGGCGTGAGCTTTCCGCCCTCGGCGTCGATGAGATAAATCTTCCACGGCTTGCCCGGCTCCAGGCCCATGACGGCCAGGCGGCGGTCGTCGGGAGACCACTTCATGGTGAAGATTCTCTGCAGCGGAGTGGTGAGCTGGATGCGTTCGCTGCCATCGACCCGGCTTCGCCAAAGCGAGTTGTCAGAGGCGTTGAGCCAGGCAATCCATTTGCCGTCGGGCGAGTACTCGGCCAGCGAAGCCGCGCTCAGATTCTGGTCAAGCGTAGTGAAGGTGGAGGATTTAGGCATGGCGCGGAGCAGTTCATACTGCGAGGTGGCGCCGATGAAATAGACGCGATCACCGCCAGGCGAGGTGCTGGGAGCCTGGTAATCGAGCGGCCCATTCGTGATCTGTCGCGGCTCGCGATCGACCAGATACCAGGGCCGTTCGCGCCGTACCCAGATCTCGCTATGGGCATTGTCGCTGTGCGAGGACTGAAACACGAAGTACTGGCCATCCGGAGTCCAGTTTCCGCAACACTCCGAAGAGGGCTGGCTCCAACTGGGAAACAGAGAATGGGGGTTGGAACCATCCGCCAAAACCTCCCAGAGCTCCGAGGTCTGACGCTTGGAATCTCGCACCGTGAAGCGCAGCCGGCTGCCGTCAGGTGACCAGCGTAGCCAGAAAGCCATACCCTGGAACGTCAGCAGCCGGTGGGGATCACTGCCGTCTGCTCCAACGATCGAGAGCTCGTTTCCGCTAGCTACCAGAAGCCGCTCCCCGTCCGGCATCCATGTGGCATCGTGCGCTAGAACATTGGGAACGCGGCGCGCATCTCCACCTAAGGTTGGCACAATCCACAACGGTTGCTCCGGTTCCGCCTGCAAATGGCCACGCACGACGAGTTTTGAACCGTCAGGCGAGAGTGCACCGATGAGCGGCGCGCCAATCTCAGACGGCAAGGGAAAGTTGCTGATTTCGCCGTTCGCGGCCAATGCGACGGCGAGCACAGGATTGCCGTTGTCCATGTGAGAGAAGTAGATACGCGTGCCATCACTCGCCGAGCTGGAGAAACTCTCGACATCCAAATCGTTGGTGAGCACATGGCCCGAAAAAGTGACTTGAACGACGCGGAAAGGCCGGCGAACAGGCTGGCGGAGGATCAGAAACAAACCCAGCAGCAGGCAAACGAAAGCCAGACATCCTGCCAGCCACCACCCGAGAGGGCTACCTGCTCGCGCCTTTGCTGCGGAAGAATCCGCAACTGCCGCAGAGGCGTGCGGATCGACCACTTTAACCGGAGCGATGAAGCGGTAGCCTCGCTTGGCCAGGGTCTCAACAAAGCGCGGGTTCTCGGCGGAGTCGTTCAGGGCTTCGCGCAGCTTGTTCACGGCGATCCCGAGGCTGTGGTCGAAATCGACGGTTGTGTCCGCACCCCAGAGCTCCAATTGCAGAGTCTCGCGGGAAACCACCTCGCCTGGGTGCTCCAGCAACGCCGCCAACAGCTTGAAGGGTTGGCTCTGCAAGTGGACGCGCACGCCGGAGCGGCGCAACTCCCCTGCTTCCAGGTCGGCTTCAAAGATCCCGAACTGCATCCTCTTTGCGCCGTTCCTCTGTGCCACCGTGTTCATATTTGTACCGGCAAGACAAGGTAACTGAATCAGTGTACGAGCAAAACACCAAAAGGGTACAAACGGCAAGTGGAGGTCTTAAACCGATCGAATAATCAGGAGAAGTGGAATGGCAGGCTGTTAAGAATAAATGGGTTATTTGATGATGCTCAATTGATCGCGAATTGGCGGCTTGTGGATTGACCAGCGTCTGCGTCGGGGCGTTTCCTCATCCGTGGTTTCGGGAAAAGGTGTGGAACGCAGTCGAATTTCTCTCGAGAGAGTCAACGTTTGTCAACGTAGTTTTTTTGGAGGACATTGTGATGTTGAAAACAGCCAGTTTCCTGACCTGCCTTGAACGCCACGCCCGGTCAATTGTGGCGGCGATCGCTTTGCTGGTCATCTCCCTTCTGGTGCCTGCCCTGAGGGCGCAGACCGATACAGGTAGCATTACCGGGACGGTGACCGATCCGTCGGGTGCCGTTGTCCCCGATGCCACCGTCACCGTGACCGACCTCGCGACCAACCGCGTGGTCTCTGTCCAGAGCCTGGCCGATGGAAGCTTCGCCGTGAATGCTTTGCCTATTGGAAACTACAAGGCCGAAGCAACCAAGGCGGGCTTCGAAGGCGAGGCCACCACGTTTCCCCTGCAAATTTCCGAAGTGAAAGTTCTCAACTTCAATTTGAAGGTGGGGTCCGCCAGCCAGACGGTGGAGGTAACGAGCGCAAGCCAGCTGATCGACACGTCCACTTCATCGGCCGGCGAAGTTATCGAAGGAAACCAAGTCACTGATCTGCCGCTCAACGGCCGCAACTTCACCACGCTGGCTCTGCTCACTCCCGGTGTGGGCCGCGGCCAGTACTCCGACAATGCAAGCGCTCCGGCCAATAATGCGGAAACCTGGCGGAATGCCGATTCCGGCGCTGCGGCACTGGCCGTCGACGGCCTGCCCCCGCAGTCGAATAACTTCCAGATCGATGGCATTGACAATAACGAATCGCTTGTCAATACGATCGTGATTTTCCCGGCGATCGAGGACATCGCCGAGTTCAAGACGACGACCAGCACTCCTCCGGCCGAGTTTGGCCGCTCCGGCGGCGGCGTAGTACAGGTCGCTACCAAATCCGGCACCAACGATCTTCACGGTGCTGTGTATTGGTTCAACCGTTCCAAGATTGGCGCCGCCGACGTCTTCAACTATACGTCGGCCCCGCAAACGCTTCCGGAGCTGAGCCGCAACCAGTTCGGCGGCGCTGCGGGCGGACCGCTCTGGAAGAACAAGCTGTTTGCCTTCGGGGATTACCAGGGCTGGCGCGAAAGCATTCCGGCAGGGACGAGCACGACGCATGTGCCTACGGCTCTGATGCGCACGGGCAATTTCACAGAATTGCTCAGCTCGGCAGGGACGGGAACAGCAACCAGCGTGCCCATCGATGCCATTTGCCCGAACCTGTACACAACCGGCTCCACGCCAACTCTCCTGCCGCAGTTTGCCTCCGGTTACGGGTACGTTTATAACCCGCAAACCTGCTTGCCCTTTGGCTGGGTGGGCGGCGTCGGCGCATCACAAACTGGAAACACCGCACTCAACATCATTCCAACTGCCGACCAGATCACTGTCGGCGCGACCTACCTGAATGCGTTTCCCAATCCGAATATTTCCGGCGCCGATATCGCAACAAACTCTTCGAACTTCTCGTATGCGCAGTCCAACGTTGAGACATTGAACGATTACGACGCACGCTTGGATTGGAATCTCAGCTCCAAGGATACCGTCTTCGCGCGTTACAGCATGGGCGATGACTTCCTGCACAACACCCTGTCTCTGCAGGATGCCACTCACGCTCTGCCCTCCGGGAATGGCTTCAACCCGTCCCATCCACGTCAGGTTGCCGCGGGCTACACACACATCTTCAGTCCCACCATCATCAACGAATTCCGATACGGCTGGATCCGGGATCTTTCCGGATACGAGCAACCGGACGCGAGCATTCCGCTGGCGCAGAAACTGGGCATCGTCAATGCCAACACCTCTCCGTTGCTCGGCGGTATGCCGATCATCGGCGGATGGTACGGCAACCTGAGTTACGTGGGCGATGGCGGTCCGTATCTGATCGTCGAGCCGACCAACCAATTCTCAGATGCTCTGAGCTGGAACAAGGGAAAACACTCCTTCAAGTTCGGCGCCAGCATTATTCATCGCGATGTGAATTGGGATCAGGGCAACGATGCCAAGGGGTACTTCTGGATCGACGACGGCAACTATGGCGGAATGCCGGCTCCGACTTCGGCCCACGGAACATTTACCGGGTATGAAGAGTCAGAATTGCTGGGTGGCTTCATGGGTGGCTACCAGGTTGGCGCCTTTTCGGGGTACTACGAGACGCGCAGCTGGGAGAACGGCTACTTTGCCCAGGATGACTGGAAGATTGGCCGGAAACTCACTCTGAACCTCGGCCTTCGCTATGACACCCTAAGCCCGCCAACTGAAGCTCATAACCACATGTCCAATTTCAATCCAGCGACGGGCGAACTGGTCGAGGCTGGAACCTCAGGATGGCCCGCTGCTTTGGTCAACACGCCCCACGGCGACTTAGGCCCACGCATCGGAGCAGCCTACGATGTGTTTGGGAATGGCAAGACGGTGCTCCGCGGTGGCTACGGCCTGTTCTACTTCGTGAATCGCGGCGGCGTCGCCGAGGAACTCTCTGAGAACCCGGACTGGAACGGCATCGAAAGCTACTACGCATGCCCAACGGCTACGACATGCGGGACCGGCTATCGCATCACGCTCAGCGGCGAGGCTCCGAACGGTAGCAACAATCCCACCGTCGCGACCGGGTCTCTGCCGGCCAAGATCGGCGTTAGCCCCAATGCCATCAACTCGACGGATAGCGTTGTCTACTATCCGAAGAACTTTCCGAACTCCCATATTAATCAGTGGAACGTTCAGATCGAGCAACAACTGGATAGCCACACTTCTCTGAACGTGGGCTACGTTGGGACATTGACGGGAAACCTCGCGGCGCAGTTCAAT
>Ga0326728_10012544_pt1 | contig 18771 bp, 11 predicted proteins | sample MB3enrmetagenome_FD_207602 | JGI IMG/M metagenome (GOLD analysis project Ga0326728, IMG submission 207602) | Lab enriched peat soil microbial communities from McLean, Ithaca, NY, United States - MB31MN | ecosystem: Environmental > Terrestrial > Soil > Wetlands > Peat | place: USA: New York... | reverse complement strand
GAGCGCGCGGACCTCGCCGGCGCTGGGCAGCGTCAGCCCCATGATCATGCCGATGGTCGTCGTCTTGCCGGCGCCGTTGCCGCCGAGCAGGCCGACGACCGTCCCCGCCTCGACGGCGAAGGAGATTGCGTCGACCGCCGTCGTCGCGCCGAAGCGTTTGACGAGCCGACGCGCTTCGATGGCGGGGGGTGCAGGCAAGCGGTGTCTCGAGGCCGAGTTGTGGAATCAGCGATCCCCTCTCCCCGCGCGCGGGGTGGAAGGGAGGCCGTGCGTCGATTTCATCACAGAATGCTCTAGACGGCGGCGGCGGCGTTGTCATCGCGGGCGGCGGCCGGATGTTGCCTAACGGCAACACTTCCGAAAGGAATAGCGCTGCGGCGAAACGGCGGCTTTTGTGTGAACGCAAGCGTCACATAACGTTCATGCGGGATGCCTAGGGTCCGACGCGGGGATTAAGAGATTGTCTGACGTAATGGCGCGGAGCCGTTGACGCGAACGTGTGGTGTTGCGCGTTCTGATCAGATAATCTATGGAATCTGTGTACTAAACGATTGAAACGACGAGAATCGCGGCCGCCGGGCGCGCAGCGCGACAAAAAAGACGAAACAAATCAAGATGCTGACCGCGGCGCGGACGGCGATAACAGTGGGGCACATTATGCGATTGTTGAAGCACTTGCTCCTGGCCTCGGCCGCCGGGATGCTCGCGGTAGGCGCGGCGCAAGCCGCCGACCTGCCGACCAAGAAAACGCCGCCGGCAGCCGCGGCGCCCAACTGCTACGCGAGCTTCTATAGCTGGCTTGATTCGACCGCGGCCGACTGCCCGCTGTCGCTCTACGGCATTACCCTCTACGGCCAGGTGGATGTCGGCGGCGGCTACGAGACGCACGCGACGAAGTTCGACGACTATTACCCCAACGGCGTGAATGAGCTGGTCAACAAGAACAGCGGCAACGCGAAGTGGCAGGCGGTGCCGAACGGCCTCAGCCAGTCGAACGTCGGCGTCAAGATCAAGGAACAGGTCGTCCCGAACTGGTACATCGTCGGCGACGCCGACTTCGGCTTCGATCCCTACTCGCTCGAGGCGGCCGACGGGCCGAAGTCGCTGTTGGACAACTACAGCGACAAAGTGATGACCAACCAGACCGCCAACGGCGATTCGAGCCGCAACGGTCAGTGGGACAACACCCGCGCTTACCTCGGCGTCAGCAACACGACCTTCGGCACGCTGACCTTCGGCCGCCAATATACGTTCTCCAACGATATTTCGTCGGCCTACGATCCGTTCGGCGGCGCCTACGCGTTCTCGCTGATCGGCACCTCCGGCACGGTCGAAGCCGGCACCGGCGATACGGAAACGGCGCGCTACAACACCTCGGTCAAGTACACGGTCGCCTACAACGGCCTCCGCGCGGGGGGCATCGTCCAGCTCGGCGGCTGGGAGCAGGGCAACGGCGCCAGGGAAGCCTACCAGGGCGACCTCGGCTTGGACTGGGGCGGCCTCTCGGTCGACGCGGTCTACGCCCACGCCGAGGACGCGGTGAAGCTTTCCACCTGGCCGCCCTCCGGCCTGCCAAGTGGCGCCGGCTACGGTCCCATGGATCTGAAGGCGACCCTCGCGGATGTGAACGCCGGCGTGGTCGCCGCCAAGTACAAGTGGGACAAGCTGACGCTCTTCAGCGGTTACGAATACGCGCGACTGTCGACCCCGAGCGACTTGGCCGGCATCTTTGGCCCGAACGCCAACACTCAAACCTCCAGCTTCCCACCGGGCGGAAACCCAGGTGCTGTCTATACTTTGAACGGCGATGCCGCAGTCATTGCCTCCAACGCGTACATCAAGCCGGACGATCAACAAGTTGTCTGGCTCGGCGCGAAATACGCCATCCTGAGCAACCTCGACGCGGCGGTGGGCTATTATTACGAGTGGCAGAACAATTATACGGCCACTACCACGGCCTCGAAGATTTCCGAGGACGAAGCTTATGTGACCGCATGCGGTCCCAGCGCCAACGGCACTGCGTACGGCGGCAGCGTAAGCACCCCGAACGCCAACCACTCGAGCTGCGCCGGTCATCAAGAGGCGATCTCCGGCATGCTCGACTGGCGTCCGGTCAAGCGCGTCGACATCTACGGCGGCGTAATGTATACTGCGGTCACCGGCGGCTTCGCCAACTTCAGCAACAGCCATTACTACGCCATCGCCCACGACAACAACACCGCCTTCACCGGTGGCGTGCGGGTCAGCTTCTGATCGACGCCTTCAACAATCCCGACGCGGCCGCCGGCCGCGTCTACAACCCCGGGCCCCGCGCCCGGGGTTTTTGTTTGGCCCTGACGGCTTCGTGTAGCCGCGCGCGGCGAGCGCGGCGACGCGGCCGGCGGCCGCGTCTGCAAATCCCGGTCTCGCGCCCGGGGTTTTGTTTTTCTGGCCGGCGCGCGTGTAGACGCGGCCGTCGGCCGCGTCCCCCTCTCCCCGCGCGAGCGGGAAGAGGAGCGGGGCGATCGAGCATTGCGGCTATTCGCCAAGCCCCTCATCCTAACCTTCTCCCCGCTCGCGGGGAGAAGGAACTCGCGCGCGGTTCGCGTTGGCGCCGCCTTCCACCGATTGCGTTTCGCAGAGGCAGACCCTAAGAGAAACGGGCCGTCGGCGCCGGCGCGGGTGTAGCTCAATGGCAGAGCAGCAGCCTTCCAAGCTGAATACGAGGGTTCGATTCCCTTCACCCGCTCCAATCTTCTCAATCACTTAGAAATTCGCGATTCCGAACGCGGCTGAGAAATTCGGAATGAAAGTCAGGTTTTGTTCCTTCGGCGCCGTCCCTCGAGGCGCGCGGCGTCGGTCTGGCGAACCTTCTCTAGGTCGACCGGGTTGTAGGTCTTGAACAAGAAGTTCGAGCGGTCGATCGAGTTGCCGAACTTCTCAGACACGTCCCGCGCGTCGCCGCCGCCGGCGAAGGCTTCCATCACGCCCGAGCGGCGCATATCGCGGAGCTGGCGCAAATCGCCGGGGAAGGCCGTAAGGCGCACCGCTGCGAAGTCGCCGCCGAGGCGCGACTCGCCATAGGGGACGCCGGTTCGCATGCGGAACAGGATCGACTCCGGCGCGTGGTCGGCGCCGAAGTCGCCAAGGTAGCGCCGCACCAGCCAGTCGCCGAACTTCGACAGCGTGCCGATGACGGCGACGCCAGTCTTCTCGCGCCCTTCGCCCGATTTGTCGAAGACGATGCGTTTGGTCTGCGGGTCGAGCCGCAAGTGGCGTCGGCGCAGCGTGCGCGCGTCCTTGGGTGAAAAGCCTGCATCCCAGGCGATGAGGATGATGCAAGCCAGGCCGCGATAGCCGAGCCGCCACGCCGCCTTGGCCCGCTGCATCGCCTCGCCGTGCGTATAGCGCTGATCGCGGGCGGCCGGCTGGCGGTTGCGCACCTTGGCCGAGGGGTCGCTGAGCTGCGTATATCGAAGCGCCTGCATCACCCGCCAGAACGCTCGCCAGACCTTGAGCGCCTTGTGCGCGGCGTCGAGGCCGGAGACTTCCTCGATCCGCGCCCGCCAGTCCGAAAGCATGTCCATCGTCACGGTGTCCGGCGCGCAATCGCCGAACGTCGGCTCGATCCGCTTCAACCAAGCCGGCCACCAAATCTTGGTGCGGGTCGAATCCGCCAGCGCCCGCCATTCGCCCGTCGTGATCCATTCCTGCCACGCCTCGCCGATCGACCCGCGCGGATAGGCCTTGGCGATTGTCGCCGCTTCCTTGGACGGCAGCTTCGCCGCCGGCGGCGGGCGGCCGTCACGAATGGCGATCCATTCCTCGAGCAGCGCCCACGCTGCGCGTCGCGCGCGCTCGTCGTCGGGGCCGAGCGGCTTAGGCGCGAAGCCGTGCTCGAGCATGCGCCCGCGCGGCTCGAAATAGCGCTTGCCCTTACGCACCGAAGTGTAGGGGATCTTCAACGGACTAGCCCGCCTTTCCACCCCGCATCGCCTCCAACCGCGCCTTGACGACTGTTGAAGCATCCCGCGCGACGAGATTCGAAGTCAAGCCGGAGCGTCGATCCATCCAATCGTCGATCGCCTTGAGGTCGAAAAGCCCGGTGTCGGGATCTGGCCGGGGAAAGCCGCGCGCAAACAGCCGATCCTTGACGTCCTCGAAAGCCGCCACGGTCAGGCCAAGACGCCGCGCCGCCTTGTCGGCCGGCACGTCGCGGGGATCGACCCGGAGACGGATTGAGGAAGTCGAGCGCGCCAGCATCAGCGTCCGCCGATCTCCTCGCGAAGAATTGGCGCGATCGATAGTCCAGCCCTCGCCGAGCAACTCGCAGCTGGGCCATTTGATCGCCAGACCCTTGACGGGCAAGCCGCAGATGCGCTGCCGATGCGAGTCTCCGGCAAGAGTCGCGATGTTCGAGATTTCGGCTTACGCGGCAGTGACGTGGACACTGGACGCCTCCTTCACGGAAGCGATCGATGACTCAAATCGGGCGAGAAGAAATCAGTTCTAATTGGGGAGCTCGATTTGCCAGTCATTCGGACTGGTCAGAGCCCCGCGGATTCGCTACTCCGGCTAGTAGTTAAACTGACCGCTTGGTTCACGCGCCGACGGACCGAAGCTGACCCTATGGGACCTTTCGCAAACCGGACCGAATCTATTCCGGAAATAGACCGCGTCCAGACGCTATGCAGTGACCACAAAATATCGAAATTCGGGCTCTGGCAGGGACTGCAAATCGTCTGGGATCACGTTCGACGTCATCGGCACGAAGAAGGCGAAGTCGAAGATCTCAATGTGGGCGACCTCCCCACCACCGCAGTCGAGGATGCCACTGCTCATCGGCTTCGTGTCGGCAGCGGTGTTAAAGCCCGCGGCAGGATCTCCATGGTAGAGGAACCACCACTGGCTGCCTTTGCGCGGAGCGCGCGCGAACTCTCGCGCCACATCGTATCTCTCGGTGAGCGCTTCGGTCACGTTGTCGTAGGCGATCGTCTCGATACCTATTTTGAGCAGCATTCTGCAGAGCAATGCAGGATATCGTGTTTCCGCTATCAGCCGGAACTGGGTAATCCGACCATCTAAGATACTCCGCTCGATCTCGTCTGTGGCCGGCTCGAGTCCGATGACTCCAGGCATGGGTCCTGCTTCGAGCAGTCCTCTGTAATGAGGCAGCGTTGCCCATTTTCCCTTCTTCGTGATCACTCCATTCATTAGACGAGTTACATTGAGGGGATAGTCAGCGGTCGCGACCCCTTCGACCTTTGAGCCGAAATATTGATTGCATGAGTCGCACACAATGCCGGGTGGGAGGACACACCAATCTCCGCCGCCCAACGACTCGGGAATGATGTGCTCGACCCTTCGTCCGCCTTTGGCTTCCCGACCGCAGAATATGCACCGCACGGAGGCTGCACTCCCTCGCTACGCCGACTTCGAAATAGTTGACCTTAGCAGGCTCAGAGCAAGGACAGTTGCTTCGGCTGATCGAGACGAAGGACCCCGACGAGGAGCCATTGGTCCGGTCGACGAGAGTGCGTGCCCATCGCGAACGCCATCCCCTTGTCGGGGTAATCTTCGCCGAAAGTCTTTTCTAGGCTCGTCAGCGCGTCGCTGACGCTCATCGTCTGTTGACGCCGGTAAAATGTTGCGGCCGTCTCCCAGTCGTCGCAGGTCGCTTTGTGCGTCTTACCGTCCGCATCGGTCCAGTCGAAGTGGAACGCATAAGGACACGGCTCGAGGGCGATCAGGTCCAAGTCGGGATCGAGAAGCGACTTTTGCCGGGCGGCGTCTTCGTAAGCTTGGCGTTCCTCGGCGATCTGCTCCAGCGTCTTTGCCTTCCATCGAAAGCGCACGCCGGCAGGGCGTATGACGGTAAGGCTCATGCCCTTTGCCGCGGCCTCCGCCGTCGAACCGGTGAGGATCGGTTCAAGGAACGACGCACGTTTCGCCGGCGCCATCATATCCCCGACTTGAATCGTATCCTCCTGGACACGCCGGCTTTCCTTACGACAATCATCCGGACCCGGTGCGATCCAATCGTACTCGATCCATTGCCAGCGCTTGAATTGGTCCTTCAAACGCCGGAAGTGGATGGGGTATTGGCGCCGCCATTCGCCATCGGCCGTCACGCCGGCGCAGCAGACCGTCTCGCCATGCCGCTGGCCAACATGCGGGAGCGCCTTGACGAGGATGAGAACGCGATCACGCCCGCGTTTCTGCAACGAGGTCGGCATGATCGCCGGTTTTGTGTTGTCGACCGAGCCCATGTTTCACGCCTAAGTGGCGAACGACGACTCCCAATTTACCGGATATATTCTTAGCGATGATACCTCGATGGCATGTCGCATGGTCGCGTTCATAGCACATGAGGCAAGCGCCGCCCTCGGCGACGTAACGCACGGCGCTCTGCAAATCGGCTTGCGCGAATTTAGATCGCATATGCCTGCTGAACACGCGCGTAAATTGAGTGAGGTTTCCCGCCCGAGCCGCCTCCCGCCCCTCTTTGGGATCACCCAGCCCCCGCAGGTGCACATACTCAATCCCTGCACGGGTGAGTGCCTCCGACAACGCTTTCTTGGCGAAGCCCTTTCGCCGTGAAATAGGCAGTTCGCGGACGTCGATTAGGCGACTGATGCCAGCCTGCCTGAGCGTCGCGATGAAATCGGCGAGGTCGGCCGCCTCGTACCCGATCGTTGCTAAAGTGGCGCGTTTGGTCGTCATCCAACGTGGTTTGAGACCACGGCGACTCGCTGTCAACGGCAGAACGAAGATGCAGGACTGTTTCTCGGAATTGTCGTTGTTGGCGACGCCGCCGTCTTAGCGAAAGGCAGCTTGCGGGAAGCTTGGACGACTCTGGTATGGCAGGAGCCAGACTCGTGGCGGCGCTGATCAGCCGTCCTCAAGGCGGAACGCGACACCTCTTCGACGGCCTGCTAGTCCTTCGGCCCCTTTGTCGAAAGCGAGTCGCGTCGAATGATGTCCATCGCCCAACGCATCGCCGAGGAATTGACCGTCGCCGAACGTCAGATCGCGGCGGCGGTGGAGCTGCTCGACGGCGGGGCGACCGTGCCGTTCATCGCCCGCTACCGCAAGGAGGCGACGGGCGCGCTCGACGATACGCAGTTGCGCACGCTCGAAGAACGGTTGCGCTATCTGCGCGAGCTGGAGGACCGCCGCAAGGCGATCCTCGAATCCATCCGCGACCAGGGCAAGCTCGACGCGGCGCTCGAAGCGCAGATCAACGCCGCCGACACCAAGGCGCGGCTCGAGGACGTCTATCTGCCGTACAAGCCCAAGCGGCGCACCAAGGCGCAGATCGCCCGCGAGAACGGCCTCGAACCTCTGGCCGACGGGTTGTTCGCCCATCCCGAACGCGACCCGCAGGAGCAGGCGGCGGCTTTCGTCAAACCCGACGCAGTGGCGACTGTTGAGGCGGCGCTCGACGGCGCGCGGGCGATCCTCGTCGAACGCTTCGCCGAGGACGCCGAGCTGATCGGCCGTCTGCGCGAAGATTTCTGGACGCGCGGCAAGATGGCGGCGAGCGTGCGCGCCGGCAAGCAACAGGAAGGCGCCAAGTTTGCCGACTATTTCGATTTCTCCGAGCCGCTGACCAAGCTCCCGTCGCACCGCATTCTGGCGCTGATGCGCGGCGAGCGCGAAGAGGTTCTCGATCTCAAACTGGTCGCCGATCCCGCCGCCGATCCGACGGTGCGGGCGCCCGGCCCCTACGAGCTCGCCATCGCCCATCGCTTCTCAATCGCCGACCGCGGACGGCTCGGCGACCGCTGGCTGGCCGAGACCGTTCGCTGGGCGTGGCGCACGCGAATTGAATCGCAGCTCAGCGTCGACCTGCGGCTGCGGCTATGGACACAGGCCGAGGACGAAGCGGTGCGCGTTTTCGGCGCCAACCTGCGCGATCTGCTGCTCGCCGCGCCGGCCGGCGCGCGGGCGACGATGGGGCTCGATCCTGGCTTTCGCACCGGCGTGAAGGTCGCGGTGGTCGACGCGACCGGCAAGGTGGTCGCGACGACGGCGGTCTTTCCGCACGAGCCGCAGCGGCGCTGGGACGAAAGCCTGGCTGCGCTGGCGGCGCTGTGCGCGCGCCACCAGGTTGAGCTGATCGCCATCGGCAACGGCACCGCCTCGCGCGAGACCGACAAGCTCGCCGGCGACCTACTCAAGCACTATCCGCAGATCAAAGCGACGAAAGTGGTCGTGTCGGAGGCGGGCGCCTCGGTCTATTCGGCCTCCGCCTACGCCGCACAGGAGTTGCCTGATCTTGACGTGACTTTGCGCGGCGCGGTGTCGATCGCCCGCCGCCTGCAAGATCCGCTGGCCGAACTGGTGAAGGTCGAACCGAAGGCGATCGGCGTCGGCCAGTACCAGCACGACGTCTCCGAATTCAAACTGGGCCGGTCGCTCGACGCGGTGGTGGAAGACTGCGTCAATGCGGTCGGCGTCGACGTCAACACCGCCTCGGCGAAGCTGCTGGCCCGCGTCTCCGGCGTCGGCGACGGGCTGGCCCAATCGATCGTCGCCCATCGCGACGCGGGCCGCGCGGCGCTGAAGGCGGTGCCGCGGCTCGGACCGCGCGCCTTCGAGCTTTCGGCGGGCTTTCTGCGCGTCAACGGCGGCGAAGATCCGCTCGACCGCTCCGGCGTGCATCCCGAAGCCTATCCGGTCGTGCGGCGCATCGCCAAGAAGGCGGGCGTCGACCTCCGGGCGCTCGTCGGCAACGGCAAACTCCTGTCGTCGCTGAAGCCCGCCGAGTTCGTCGACGAGGCCTTCGGCCTGCCGACGGTCGTCGACATCTTCAAGGAGCTGGAGAAGCCGGGCCGCGATCCGCGGCCGGCATTCCGCGCCGCCGAATTCAAGGAGGGCGTCGAGACGATCGGCGACCTCAGGCTTGGCATGATCCTCGAGGGCGTCGTCACCAACGTCGCCGCCTTCGGCGCCTTCGTCGACGTCGGCGTGCATCAGGATGGGTTGGTGCACGTTTCGGCGATGGCGAAGACGTTCGTCAAAGATCCGCGCGCCGTCGCCAAGCCCGGCGACATCGTCAAAGTGAAGGTGCTCGAGGTCGACATTCCGCGCAAACGCATCGCTCTGACGATGCGGCTCGACGATGCCGCCGAACCGCGGCCGAAGGCCGGAGAGCGCATCGCGCGCGGCCAGGAGCGGTTCCTCGTTCAGCCCGAACGCAAGAGCGAAGGCGCGCTCGCCGACGCGCTGCGACGCGCGGCGGATCGGAGGGAATAGGGCGAGCCGACGTGTAAACTCGAACAGGCGTCGGAGAGTGCCGTGTCAAAGCGAAGCCGGTAGAGAGGCTATGACGCCGGTCGGCGTCGGGACCCCGCGCCGAATTAGACCCTTTGCGTGAACGACCACCGGCTAAAGCCGGTGGCTTCAGGTTACGGCTCAAAGCCGGATTTGGTCGGCCACGAGGGCCGACTCGCTATACGACGTTGAAGTGATCATCCGGAACCTCCGGCTTCTGATCCTCAATGTACTTTTGCCATGCCTCGTCCGTGACGTTGCCGCTCGTCGCCACCCAATAGCCGCGTCCCCACAGATGTTGGCCCCAGTACCGTTTCCGAAGCAATTGATATTTCGCGAGAAGTTTGTGCGAACTCTTCCCTTTGAGATATTGGACCGCCCGCGAAACCGACAGATGCGGCGGGATTCCGATCAGCATGTGCACGTGGTCGCGGTTGATCGACCCGGCGTAGATCGTCATCTCGTGAGCGCGCGCAATCTCGCGCAGCAACTCCCGCGCCCGCTGCCCTACGTCGCCACCCAGGATAGGAAAACGATATTTCGTGATCCACACGACGTGATACTTGCAGTCCCAGATCGTGTGGCTTCCCGGTTTTGCATCTTGCATCACCGAAGCGTCGCATCCCGGTCGCCTGAAGGCGAGGGGTTTACGGATCCCAAAGTTGGGACTCTAAATGTCTGCTTCGGAGGCACGGCGATGATCGGATGATCTCGCGCTCGAATCGGTCGCGACCTGAGATTTCGCTTTGCGCGGTAGGTGTCGACACGCGGCGCTCCTTCACGAAGGCGCAGTGTGAACGAAAATGAGTTTGGCTAAATCAGGTCTAATTGGGGAGGTTGGCCGACCGTCGTGCCAACCTGGCGCATCAAGCTCGGACACCAAGGCCATGCACGTCGCTTAAGCGATAGCCTGGCTCCCGGCGAGGATCATCTCATGCGAAGTCGCACAGGGCGTTGAGTTCCGGCAGTCGACGAGGACGCCAAACGGGAGCTGATCGCGACGAGGTTGCTTCCGCCGACCGGCGCCGAATGGCTGGCGCCCAGCGACACCGATCAGCGGCGGCGATGCTGTTCAGGCAAGTCCGCATCGCGCCGGTGCCCCGCGCATGTCAGACCGGTCACCCAACCCAAACTCGCCTGAAAAGGCAACCGCTGCTCGCGGCGTGGTGCCACGCCGATCTGAATTTCGTCGAAACGCCGACGCGTTCAGTTGCGTCCGATGTCTACCGTTCAAGTCGGGTCCAAGGACGCTTGTATTGAGTTACTTTCCAGCATTGCTGCTCAACGAAGGCCAGTTTGTTAAGATATTTGAGTACGTCAAAAAGCTCCTGCCAGTGAGGGGTCCAGTCATCTCGTTCTTCAACCTCTTTCATTCCTAAACGTTGAAGAAACATATCGCACACCGCATGGGGAGGAACCTGTTGCTTTTGGTTGGTCTCAAGGCAGTGTACATAAACCCACCAATATCCAAGAATTCTCACCCAAGGTGGATCCAAGCAGAACGGAGTTACGTTGACTCCGGTAAATCGCGCCAAGCGGAATCGTTCATATACATTCATATTATTAATGTAATTATCAGCGACATCACGAAGCGCGACCTCAACTACGTGGTCTGGCGTATACGGTCCATTACGCCCTTGAGGCACACGAAACAATTGGCGACATGTACTGTCGTGACCATCGATAATCTTCATTGCTCGTTGCGCCAGAAGGGTCAACTCCGCGATCTCATTTAAGTGTTGGTCAATTTGCTTAGTCGAAAATCTAGCTAATCGTTCTTCAGTTTTAGCTCTATATAGCGACGCATTTGTCTTTGAGCCGATTATTGCCCTAACTGCGGCCGCCCGCGAGTTCTCTATATCGCGCGTATCGATTGGATGAACCTTCAGAAGCCTTGTGTTAACGTCGTCTAAACTTTCTCTTTTGCAGCCTCTCGTCGCGAACAGGAATTCTTTTGCTACCCATGTCATATATACCGACAATATCAAGTAGTTTCGTAGCTCGTGCCATTGCCACGGTTGTGGCTGGTTACCTTGACCGCGCGTCGCCGCGCCCTTCCGGGGACGGGCGTATTCCAAGACCGCCGCGGTAATTTGATGGTAACGAAGGTCTGGCTGCGACATCAGCAGCGGCTCGTTCACGATCGCGGCCATCTGTTTCTTGATCTTCCCCTTCGCCCGATCCAGCCCAGCGAAGCCCTCGAGGTCGACCTTCCGTCCCTCTTTCTTGACGATCAGCGCGCGAACCTTTTCGTGTCCCTCAGCGAACAATTTTGCAGCGCGCTGGCGACCGTCAAGCAGGACAGGCCCGTCGTCAGTGTCCCACAATAAGATCGGTTTGGTGACAAGCCACTTGGGTAACGAAGTTGCGTTCGTCCGAACCTCATAACTCCTGAAGAACTTGCTCGCCTGTTCGATCGTCGCCCGGTCAAGCCAGGCCTCCGTGGTGGGAATACGCCCGAGGTTCACGCCGATGGCGCACCAAGCGATTCTTATGATGGCGCCGTCGGACGTGATCCGAATCTCTTGGTCGTCAATCGGCAGGAGCTCACGCAGGAACTTTAGTGTCGCTTGGTCCATCTCAGTCTCGCCATGCTTGGTCGCTTCGGCGCAGCGGCGCGGCGCCTAACGCCATCATCAATCCGCTAAACACGCTCGCCGTCGGAGTCGACGACAAAAAACGCCCGGCGCTACAATAGGAGCCGGGCGCTAGAATCTTGGTTTCATGGTTAATTCTGCTCGACTATCGGACGGGCAGAACCTTCACGATTTGCGGTTCGACCTCGCTCCACCACGCCGCCAACAACGAACGACAGATGTTGACGACCATCGGCGAACGACCGGTCAGCTTGGCGAGTTCGTTGACGGGCCGGCCTAGGGCGTCAAGGAACGACAGACCTGCGGCGTGGAACACTTGCCATGCGTTCCCTTCAATCCGCGGGATTAACAGACGCCCGGCCCACTTTTGCGCCTCCGGCGCCAACGCTTCGTAGGCCTTTGCCTCAGGGCTCCCACTGGCAAAGGAGTCGAACGGCCCGTCTTTGGCGTTCAGCGCCAGGATCCGACGGAATCCAGGCGCCACCTTTGCAATCAGGTCGCACGCCTCCGCGGCGTGAATCATCGATGACGCTCGGGAGGTGGTGACGACCAAGCTGTAAGTGGTGAACCCTTTGCCCGACAGCAGACCTTCGAGTTTGCTGGCGTGGAGGAACTCAGAGTGCAGGTTCGATTGTCCCCCCGCCCAGTCCATGATCAGCGGTTCCCGGCGCAACGCGCAGGACTCTGCAGCGTCCCACAAGGGATCCAAGGCGCCGAACGCACCGCCGTCGATGTCGACGGCCTCCAAGATGCGCTCGGTGGGGATCAAGACCTCGCCGGTCCTGCTGGCGCCGGCGATCGAACCGCTTTCGATGCGAACCACGGTCGGATCGCGACCTTTTGCGCGGCAACAGTCTTCGATCGCCTGGCTGATCGTAGTCTTCCCTTCCGCCGTCGCGTAAGCGATAACGTCGATGGCGGGCATTTCGCCGTTGGTCATTCTCTTCTTCTCCTCTTTTGAAGTTCGTTCAAAACAACCCCAACCTTCAGCGCTTCTCTCATCTCTGAAATCAGCGAGCTCGAAGCTCGGCGACAAACAGGCGGCGGGATCGGGCAACGGGCTGAGCCGGGCTCCATCGCCGAGCAGATTGTCGAGCCCGGTATTTGCGGGTGAAGCTCCTCTCCGCGCCCCGTTCCGTCGAAATCGAAGTTTGCGCGCTCAGTCGCTGGCCGCTGATGAGAAGCGACGGCGTCGGCGCGATCTTGAGACTTTGAGCGCGCCCGATTCAGTGAGCGCGAAACGGCGCCTTCCGTCGGCGGCCCGCCATCACGACCGACGACGCCAGCCTCATGCAGTAGGCGAGCCAAGACCCGATGGCTTGCGCCGTCGCTCAACGCCGCGGTAAAAGCGTCGAGGTGGTCGTCGACAGCGCGCTGCTGTGTGATCCCGAAAGGTCCCGCGGCGCGCTCGGCGATGTCGCACAGCGCGCGCTGCAAACTGGGCGCATACTGCGCCCACTTGGGGCCGACAATGGATGGATGGTCGGTCACGGACGACAACTCCCTCTCATGAGAGAATTGCCGAAAACCGAGAGCATTACGTCCCGCCTAATTGGGGAGCCGGAACTCTCGGCTTGGGCTGAGAATCCCTCACGATTCAATTGACGTCCCGCGGTCGGCTTATAGCGGCGCCGACGCCGGATATCGCCAGGTTCCGCCGGAAAGCGCCGCACACCAAATGTTCGCCGGATACAGCCGGAAATTGCCACGGACTGCCGCGAATTGCCGTAACCCGCCGCGATCTGCCGCGATCTGCCGCAACTTGCCGCGAACGATCGAGTCGATGTCGAGAGCAAGCGATCTCATCAGTTGCCGCACGCCGAACATGCGCAGGACAGCGATCGCCTGATTGTCCGTCTTTCGGAGCTACCGGCTGACAATGAGGTCGCATGCCCGCCGGCTGCGACCAACACGCCAGGAGATTGTTCTCCACGCTTCCTCAGGTTGGGCTCGACATGGCCGAGGAAGACGTGGCCGTGTCGTCCAGACGAGCGCAATTCGGCCGCCTGTCGAGACGCTCTGAAGGGCTTTCCACACAAGCCCGCCGCCAGCGCGGTCGCCTCGCACACCCAAGGCCGCCGACAGCGGCGGAGCAACCACCGCCGGCAGCAAAATGTGCGGCGCCAGCAGCGCCGTCATGGTCGCCGTGATCGTGGTCGTCGCCGTCATCGCGCTATGGCGAAACGAACGCCGCCTACACGCCCGCAGCGCGCCCGCTGCGGTTTGCATTGCAAGCCTATCAGCACCGCTGGGGGCGCCTACAAGCAACAGGTCAATGCCGCAGTTGCCCGCCAACGCCAGGGACTCAGTCCGCCAACGCCGTTTGCCAGTAGCGCTCTGCGCCTTCGATCAAGTTTCGATTACCCTCGAAACGTCACCTTTTTCGAGGAGCTTGGCGCGGTCCAGAGCCTGCTCAACCGCAAGTTCTGGACGCAATGGTCGCGCCGATGATCACGCCAGGGGCGCGCAGTCGCCACTGAACCGTGGCGTGCAATGTTGAAGGAAGGCTCAATACCGCAATCCCGACGCGCACGCGTCAGGATTGCCTTGAGCTGAAGGCCACTGAGCCAACCAACATCGACCCGTTGCGTGAGAGATCGCCATTCAGCGTAATGGCGGCGATATCAAAAGCGACTGTATCTAGACCCCCAACATTCGTCTCTGCTCATCGCCGCCGCGTCGTCCGCGAGGTCCGCCAACAGGCGCCGGACGTTGACTCGGTGGTCCCCAATTAGCCGTGTTTTTCGCCGGCCTAACCCCCGCCATCATGCGGACCGTTGACACGGATCCGAGATGGTTGACGACGGCGCCAAGCGATTTGAGGAGCGAGAGGCGCGAGTCGGCGACGAAATTGCGCGCCGAGCGGCCCGCATTCCTCCGCCACGTAAGGCCGACCCCTCGGTCGCGCCGTCGACCGGCTCGACCTTAGCCAAAGCCATGGCTCGCGCCATGAATTTTCCCGGCCCCGCGCCCGACACCCGTCGGCCGGTCAGCGCCGCCGGCGCCACCACATCCCACCTGAAGGTGACCTCGGTCCACCGCGCCGGCGCCGCTCGAGAGCCAGACGGGTCGGGCTTGTCGCAGCATCCAGGCTCGCGACATCAGCTCTACATTGAACGCTCCGTCGCTGTGGAGCGCTCGCCGACGGTGGTCCAGTCAAACGCCGAACCAGAGCAACAACAGGCCCGCCGACAACAGGCCTATATGGAGAGGTCGGCGGCGGTCGAGCGCGTCGAGGAGACCATCGCGTCGTTTGGCAATCTCGGCAGAACGGCGCAGGAGCGGGCCGCCTTCTGGGCGGCGGTCGAGGAAAGCGAGCATCCGGCGCGGTCCTACGCGGTCGCCACGTGCCACCGCAATCGGTCGCCGGCGTTCTGGAAGGCCGTATCCGACGATCCGACCGCGCCGGCGTGTTTGAAAGCGCTCGACGGCCCTGGCCCCCACAAGCTGACGTTCAAGACCGAGGCCGAAGCCGCGCCGGTCATCGACTTCGCCGACAGCCATGGCGAAACCAGCGCAAAGGCGAAGGCTGAGCGGGCGATCGTCCTCAGCCCAGGCCGAGCGTCTCGAATCCAGACAAGAATCATCTTGGAGTTGCCGCACGAACTGACGGCGGCGCAGCGCCTAAAGCTGGCGAAGCGAATGTGCCAAGAACTCTTTGGCGACGGGCAAATCCGCTATTGGGCCGCGATCCACGCACCGAATGCGCATAACGACGCGCGCAATTTTCACCTCCATTTGGTGTTCTCGGATCGACCGGCGCACAAAGTCAGAGACAAATCAGGTCAACGCGTTTGGGATTTCACTATCCTCGAGCTGCGTGAGGACAAAGAGAATCGAAACAAACGGTGGCATCGGCCCTACCGCCAACTCCGCGATCGGACGTTCTCCGCAAGAAATTGGATCAAACAGACGCGGGAGCGTGTCGCCGAGTTGGTCAACGACGCGCTCGCCGAAGCGGGCGTCGAGCGCCGCGTCGATCCGCGCAGCTATTCGGAGATGGGCATAGATCGCGAGCCGGAGCCGCGCGCGCCAGGGTGGGCGTACTCGCTGGAAAAGCGCGGCGTCGAGGCGGCGGCGGCCAGGCCCGCAATCGAGGCTCAATGGCAGCGAGCAAGACAGCGCCTGTCTCAACAATATGACGACTTCCAGCCCGACGCCCGGATCGCGGCCCGCTTCGGCGCCGCTTTCCGACGTGTGTCCGACCGGATCGACACAACGCTGCGCCTCGAGGCGCTGACCGCCAGCGAGCAATGGCGATCGGCGGTCATGCGGCAAAACGCGGCGGAAGCGAACGCTGCGGCGCTGCGATTCAACATGGCGAAGATTCGTTCCCGCTTTGCCCCGCCGATCGAAACTGGGGACGGGCACAACAGGGACGCTGACCTCGCCCAGCTCGCGACGATCGAGGCCGAACTCCTCGCCGAGATTCGCCAACAGGCCGCCGCCGCGGGGGCGGCGGAAGCGCGCGCGCTCGAGATGCTGGCCAAATTCGAGAAGGAACTCGGCGTCAGCGGCGACCAGGTTCGTCTTGGCGATGGGACTGAGGGTCAGTCGCCGCAAACGGTTAGCGCGCCTGCAAGTACCATCAATGGCCTTGTTAACAGCGCTATGCGCCCCTCGTCCGCTCACAGCATTGCCGACGATGAGCTCTGGACGCTACACGACCAATGCGCCGCCTTAAGGGCGCGCACATTGGCGATCGCCAGTTCGAACGCCCTGGCGTACGCCAATCTCAGCGACACGATCGCCGCCGACCAACGCCGCGCCGCCCAGGCCGTGGCGTCGCTATCCCAATTTGATGACCTGGAACTCGCGGACCATGGCGGCGCGCCGCTCCCAATGGCGGGAACGGCCCCCCAGTCCAGGTCGGCTCGAGAGGCTGCTCACCACCGAGAACTCGACCAGCGCCTAACTCAGGAAGCCGTGACATCCGGCAACATGAGCGTCGCGCAGGCCACGCCCGCTCCGGCGTTGTCCGCAAGCGCCGCGACCAACAGCGAACTCGCATTGGCGGCCGCCACCCTAGCCGGACAACGGCAGGAGGCCGTCGTCGAACCGGAACTGCTGCCGGTCGAACCCACGCACGTCGCCGTCGACGCAGCCGAGCGGCCGCATGCTGGCGACGCCATCGCCACGTCTGGGCGCGCCGAGACGTCCGCTCAGGATGAATCTCGTCATCGTGAGATCCAGCGCCAATCAGATATCGCCGCTGCCGACGAATTTTTCGAGATCGCCGCCCGCGCGCTTGCGCTGCGCGCTTCCGGCGCAGCGCTCGCCGCCGAACTCACGGAATACGACGCCTCTCAGAACCGTCGACAACGCGCCATCGCCGCGGAGGCGACGGCCGCCGGCGGCGCGCTGCTCCAGACCGACCCCAGGTCGTCAACGCTTGCGCCGATCCCGCCCATGGTCGGCGACGAGAACGACGAACGGCGCCGTCGTCAACGGCGCCGAGATCGCCAGCGCGAGTTGGATTTAGCCGCTGGCGATGAGAGCCTCGCCATCAGGGCGCGCACTCTGGCGTTGAGCTCTTCCGCCAGCCAGGTGGAGTTCGCAATCACCGCCGACGAGACCAGCCTGAACCTCGCTCGGCGGGTCGCGTTCGCTAATGAGCGGCCCATCGCGTCGGGTCAGCGGGAGCCGCGTCATCGTGAAATCCAGCGGCAATCAGATACTGCGGCTGCCGACCAATTTCTCGAGATCGCCACCCGCACACTGGCGCTGCGCGCTTCCGGTGCAGCGCTCGCCGCCGAACTCACGGAATACGACGCCTCTCAGAACCGCCGACAATACGCCATCGCCGCGGAGGCGACGGCCGCCGGCGGCGCGCTGCTCCAGACCGGCCCCATCTCGACGGCGCTTGCGCCTATCCCGCCCATGGTCGCCGACGAGAACGAGGAACGGCTACGTCGTCAACGGCGACGAAAACGCCAACGCGAGCAGGATTACGCCGCTGGCGATGAGAGCCTTGCCATCAGGGCGCATGCATTGGCGTTGAGCTCTTCCGCCAGCCTGGTGGAGTTCGAAATCATCGCTCACGAAACCAGCCTGAACTTCGCCCGCGCCGCGTTCGCCGCTGAACGAGCCATCGCGGAGGAACGGGCACAATTCGACCAAAGGACCGACCTTGCCGCCGACGCGGCAAACGCCGCTGACCCCGCGTCAGCACTTGAAGAGGAGCAGGCAGATGACCAACGACCCATCGAACATGATGTGGGATCCGATCGATCGGCGAATAGAAGAGACGATCGCCCCCTTTCGGTTGCAAGTCACGGCGATGCGCAATTCGCTGAAGGACCTGCTGGAGCTGGTCGACAATCAGCAGGCGGCCTTGAACAGGCTGAGCGAGCGACAACCACCCGACGAGACATGGGCGCAGCGCCAAATCCTGCTGGCGGAGATCGATCGCGAGATCTTGGCGAATCCCGATCCGGCGCCGGGCGAAGCGACGCGGAAGAATATTGGGAAATGCGCCCTGTGTCGCAATCTGGCGGCGGCGTATGGGGAATTAGCGCCTCGTCCGACCGACAAACCGACGACCAGCCGGCTGACGCTGGCGTGTCGGGCGGAGCTCAGGTTCCAGCCGGCGCTCGTCGTCACGACGTGCAATCTGTTCCTGCAAATGCCGGACGCGCCGACGAATCTATCGGAGGCGTCGATCGGCCCGGCGCCACCCGTGATAAACTGATGGCGGAGTATCGGTTGCGGCTGCAACAAGAGCGCGACCGGCTTCGAGCCTCTGCATCAGTCAGATCGATTGCGCTGGCCGCCGCCAGACCCGAAATTGGCGCCTCACGTCCGGTCGCGGCGAGCTCCGAGCACGCCGCTTCCAAGCCTATGTCACGAACCGACGTTCACGCGGGCAGCGCTTCGTCCGACATTCTCGACGCCAAACAATTGGCGTACATCGCGT